>Ga0185299_10003364_pt1 | contig 21559 bp, 33 predicted proteins | sample PaiPotPPA55metaG_FD_128002 | JGI IMG/M metagenome (GOLD analysis project Ga0185299, IMG submission 128002) | Iron sulfur acid spring bacterial and archeal communities from Banff, Canada, to study Microbial Dark Matter (Phase II) - Paint Pots PPA... ... | reverse complement strand
GTGAGCCTTCCCCTTCGCCTCGAGGTTCAAGCGCTGGTGCGCGTACGCCCCGACGCCGACTGGTTTGCTCACAGCTTAGGTTCATCTCATGCGTACGGCTCCGGTCGGCTCTGTGTCCGACCACCGCGCTGAACATGGAACCGCCAAGTGCCCAGAGTCCCTTTGCCTGATGTTGGCGTTACCTTGATCAGGGAGACGTGTACCGCCTCCTGCGGGGACATTACTCCCCGGTCGTAGCTCCTACGGACTCATTCGTCGATCCCGTTCGGCTCTCCTCTCCTTCGGCCTAAGCCTCGTTCGAGGAGTCTCTGCAGGTTGCTACCAGCCCCTGCTGCCGGCGGGACCTTCCCGACGTTATCTCTGCGAATCCTTCCCTGGGTGCCTGGGCCTCTGCCACGGCGGTTTCGTGGAGTGCACCTGCCTGTTTCTTCCTCCACGTCATCGGCCTTCCCCCGTACACTATCGAGGTCGGCTTCCCGCTTGTCCCCGTCAAAACGATTTCACGACGGATCCCTTTTTCGAGACTGCAGCCATTCCTTTATGTTCAGGCCCCCAAGTTTGCTCGCCTCCCAGATCGTTCCTACCGCTGCGACTTATCGCCGCAGGGCAGCCGAGGCTTTTACCTCCGAGCAGAACATGCTTCGTTGCCTCCGCATGCATCGGAGCTGCTAACCACCCGCCCAGGCAATTGGTGGTGTGGGGACTTACACCCCACCAGATTCACAGCCTTGTCGGCTGCTCCAGTGCAATCGGGATTTTTCGTCAACTATCGCGGCCTCTCTGCACCCCGACGTGAGTGCCATTCCCAAGGTCTTTTGCACAACCTAGCTTCCTAATTGAATAGGCTTCGGGAGAGGGCTGCTCGACTGACAGTCCGAAGACTCTATCCGAAGAACAAAGGCCGAACCTGCCGCTCGCGCTGGGGTGCAGTCGGTCTTTGTTATTCCAGAAGGCCCATTTACGGCTGGTTTCCGCTAGTACTCAGGCGTGTGCCTGCCGCTTTGGCGCAACCGGTCAAGGTGGTGCCGTCCGCATTGAAAAACTTGACTGAGGCGAGGCTGCTGAAGTTGTTTTCATCGTTCAGCACAATCGCCTGAATGATTTTCTGCGCTCCAGTTTTCAGTCCCGGAGGATTGGTCGGCGAATCAAAGAGGATGAATGCCTCTGAGACTGCACTGTAGGCATTTCCGCCGATAGAACTCCAGACACCATGGCCAGATGTGCGCTGTCCGGGCAGGAACGCCGGGGCGCTGGTGGTCTCAGTCATTGTGCCGCCACGGGCAAATGACAGCAATGACCAGAACGGCGGTCGTGTTGCTCCGGTGGAGCAGTTGTACTGAATGACCTGCACCCGCCAAGTACCTTCCAGTCCGATGGTTGATTGTTCCGATTGTGCATTGGCCATTGTTCCGGCTCCGAGGATGAGCACGCCCGCCAAAAACGCGGTCGCCGCCCGGCTAAATTGCTTTGAGATTCTTGATTTCATGACTTGTCTCCTTCTATTTCCGTTGCTTCGCCGATGCTGGGGCGATCGCAGAGCCATGGTGCCATCCCAGGACTGACAGTGACCATAGAGAGAAGCTGAAGTTAATCTGGAGTTTTTCTGTAGCTGCAGACATGAGAGAATTTCTGGCACGACCGAAGTACCAGCTATGACGCAGTGTGACTCGCATCCAATTGTCCGCTTTGGCGATTTCGAGCTTGATGTCGGGGCCTACGAGCTGCGCCGTCGCGGGAAGCCAGTACGCCTTGAACGTCAACCCATGGACCTGCTCATGCTTCTGGTCGAGCACCGGAACGAGCTGGTTTCGCGAAGCGACATCGTAGATCGTTTATGGGGTGAGGGCGTGTTCGTTGACGTGGAGACCGGGGTCAACACTGCCATCAGCAAGGTGCGGCAGGCTCTGCGGGACTCGACGGATTCTCCGAGATTTGTTGAGACCGTATCGGGCAAGGGCTACCGCTTCATCGCCACGGTCACTCCGCCCAGCACTGAACGTAGGAAGACTGAACCTGGGGCTGCGCCACAAACTTCGGCGCAATCAGAATCCCGCGTCATGTTGGCAGTATTACCGTTTGAAAATCTTTCCAACAATCCTGACCAGGAGTATTTCAGCGACGGCTTGACGGAAGAGACAATTAGCTACCTTGGGCGGATTACTCCCGAGCGCATGGGGGTGATCGCTCGAACCACTAGCATGGCGTACAAGCGCACCTCCAAAAGCATCCGCGACATCGGGGCCGAGCTGGGCGTTGACTACATTCTGGAAAGCAGCGTCCGGCGCGAAGACGACCGGGTTCGGATCACCTCGCAGTTGATCCGAGTGAAAGACCAGACGCACCTCTGGGCGTCCAGCTACGATCGGGAACTTACCGGTGTCCTCGCGATTCAGCGTGAACTGGGGATTGCCATCGCGGATCATGTTCGGCTGCGGCTTTCCCCGGAGCGCTTGAACGAAATGACGCGCCAGCAGGCGCAAAATCCTGAAGCCTATGACTTATACTTGCGCGGCCGCTACTTCTGGAATCAGCTTTCACCGCCGACGACGCGGCAAGCACTGGAGTTCTTTACTCGGGCGACCGAGTTGGATGCGGACTATGCCCTGGCGTGGTCCGGGATCGCTGACACGTACGCGGCCAGTCCGATTAACGGAGACGCGCCTCCGCTCCAGGTTTGGCCACGCGGACGTGATGCCGCCGAGCGCGCGGTCCGGTCCTCACCCAACCTCGCAGAGACTCAGACTTCGCTGGGCTTAGTGAAGTTCTGGCTCGACTGGGACTGGACTGCTGCAGAAACTGCCTTCCGCAACGCGATCGAGCTCAATCCGAGCTATGCCCTTGCGCATCGCATGCTGGGGATCGTCCTCTCGCACTTGCGCCGCAACGAAGAAGCTGGCGCGGCGGTGAAGCGCGCTCGCGAGCTCGACCCGCTCAACGTGACGCATCGTGCGCTTTCTGCGCAGATTGCGTTTGCGGCGCGCGATTACCCCGGCGCAGTCCAGTTCGCGCAGCAAGCGATTGCGATCGATCCAGAATTCTGGGTTGGCTACTTCCAGCTAGGGCAGGCCCACGAGCAGTTGGGCAACACGGATTTGACGCTGGAAGCGCTAGTCAAGGCTGCACGCCTTAGCGGCGGCAATAGCAAAGCGATAGCACTTCGAGGCTACGTTTTGGCGAAGGTGGGAAAACCGGAGGCGGCTCGCGAGATGCTGAGCACCTTGGAAGGTGCCTCCCACGACCGCTATGTTCCGCCCTACGCGATGGCCCTGGTGCATACCGGACTTTGCGAAAACGACCTCGCCCTGCAGTACCTCGAACGAGCCTACGATGTGCACGACGTGCATCTTTCTTTTCTCGCTTATGACCCCAAGTGGGACACTATTCGCGCGGAACCGCGATTTATTGATGTCCTCAGTCGGTGTGCCTTCGCGAAACCGGCACTTGTGGCTCCACTGGGCTCCTAACCGTCAGAACCTAGCTAGCTAGCCGGCAATCAAAGCGGATTGGCACGAATTCAGAGAGGCTTCGATGAGCAGGCTCGGCTGGGATTGCCGCTATACGTTTGGTGCAGTCCTTGCGACTGAGATGAAAATGGCCGCGAGAGTAACACACGAGAGTTCCTTGTTCGGTGCCGGACTCTTCAACTGTCGCAATCAGGCCATTTGACTCATTGAGGTTTTGAGTGCTCTGGCGAGTTTCGCCAGCTTGGATCACAGCCCAGAATCCAGTTCAGGCCGCGTACTTCGCGAGCAGCTCAGCAAGAGAACGAATCGGCTTCATCTTGTCCTCGCCTAAGCCACGCAAATCTTCTTCCGTGATGCGACGCGCGTACAAGAGTCTCCCAAACACCTGCGTCAGTTGCGAATACCGATAGTCGTACTTGCGGTCGATCTCTTTACGGCGTTCGGTCAGGTAATGTTCCAACTCCCAGACGTCCGCGGGTTCCTTGATATGGTTCGCCAGCTGCTTTGTTTTTCCGCATGACGTCCTGAAGTTCCCGCTTCAGAGCAGCGTCGAAAGCTGTGCGGGCGATGGCTTTTTCCGATTTCGACCACGTCAGCTCGTTCTGGCAGGGATACGTGCTTTGGGTCGCAGATGGGCTGCTCATGTTCCGATCCTCCGTGGCCGCATTCTATTCCTTGCCCAAATGGCTTTTCTACCGGCTTGCTGACGCCGTGCCCCGGAACAGATTCGCGATCCTGCTCCCGCGGTTGCACGTCCACCCTCAGTTTGAAGCGGTCGTTCACCGGGCTTCCCAGGTTCTGCTTGCAGCCGAGATACCGCTTATGTGCTGCAGCACATAACCAGTATTATGTGCAGAAAGTAGATATGTGCAGTGGGCGTCCTAAGTCGCCGATTGTCAACGCGCGTGCTTGGCTGGACTCAGCATAATATCCTCGGTTGGTTGGCGAATCTCGACTCAGACCTGACAGGCGCGGATGTCCCGCGAAGAGTTACAAAGTCGCTTCCATGATTCCTTGCTGCAAGCCCATCAGCTCGATTTCGTCCAGTGCGTCAGCGACAAGTCGCTTCAGTGGCGAGTTTCGCAAAACAAAAAAAAGAATTGCTCCGTGACGGACCTCCTCTGAAAAGCGGCAGCCTCCGTGGCCGCCAGGAGGTGCATCATGAAATCTTATGTGCTGTGATCCACGAGAAATGATCGGCCTGACAAGCACTTACCGAAGCCACTCTACATAACCATCCGCTGCGCATAATACCGCTCGGTCGTCTGTACCGATGCATGCCCCAGCAAGAACTGAATCTGCTCCAGCTCACCACCACTGTCGTGGCACAACTTCGCGCAAGTTCGTCGCAGGTCGTGTGGCGCAATGTGCTCTAAGCCCACTCTCTCGCAACAAGTCCTGACCACATACCAGACCACATTCTGCGAGATACCATTCCCCCATACCTTCCCCGTCCTGGCAACCGCGCGAAAGATCTTTCCCTCCGTGATTCTGGCCGCCAGCACCCACTGATCGAGCGCCGATTTGACCCATCCTGGAATGGGGACGGTGCGGATATGCCCGCCCTTGCCGATCAGATCCACCACCGCCCAGTGCCCCTGGCGCATTTGGATCTCATTTAGCTCCAGTCCTACCAGTTCCGATCTGCGAAAACCACAACCAAAGAGCATCGCCAACATGGCATAGTCTCGCTTCGCTCGCATGCCGTCCCCGGAAGCATGTTGTAGGACCTCGGAGCTCTGCGCCGCACTCAGCCAATTACCGGAGCGAAACCCAAGTTGCACGCCTCTTACCCGGCTGATCCCGGCCGCTAGTTCGGGGCTGAGCAAGCCAGCGTCGGCAGCCTCGTGGGCGAGTCTTCGCACCGCCGCGAGCTGTTGGTTGATCGTATTAGCTGCCAGACCGCGTGATTCCAGGTGCATGCGGTAGCGGACAACCACGATGCGGTTGAAGGCGAGGCGAGGTTCGGAACAGTACCAGGCGATGAACTGGTCGATGGCGTACTCGTAGACACGGCGCGAGGCTGGCGAGCCGAGGCTGTTGAGTTCTGCCCGCTTCCGACTTCGGCCTTCCCCAGATAACGGACAGGTCGGCTCCTGCATTATCAGTTTCGTGGCCTGCTCAGCGTTCACTCACGTTACGACCTACAGACTCGCCAAGTCGCCTTACGCGACCCTCTACACCGGAGGCTCCGACGGCTTTGTTGTCTCCACCGCCGCTCCGATTGCTACCGGGTGGAGCGATCCAGTTCCCGGGCGGGCCTTTCATCCCGCTGTGGACCAGCGCTTTTCACGGCGCACCGCTATCGCCTGGTTACAACAGTTGACCAGCTTAGGGAGAGACTTGATGTCTTTCCAGCCTACAACGTGCTCTGATCCCGCAATACTCAGGGAGTGAAGCGATTCCTGGCCTGGTTGGGATAAGCTCATAGCACTGTTCAATCCACCATGAAGACTAGGACAAGAATTGCGCCGCAGGTCGGAGCCTCCGACGAGGACCGACTTGAAATCTTTATCGAAAAGTTTGATTCAAAGAACGCAGCTCTGATCCGCTCCGCACGCAAGACATTACGCAAGCGCCTGCCCGCTGCGAACGAACTGGTGTATGACAACTACAACTTCTTCGTCATTGGGTATTGTTCGACCGAACGACCATCCGATTGCATCGTCTCCATCGCCGCAGCCGCGAACGGAGTTGGGCTGTCATTCTATTATGGAGCCTCTCTCCCCGATCCGCTCAAGTTGCTTCTCGGCAGCGGCAGCCAGAATCGCTTTATCAGGATCGAGTCGGCTGCGACGCTGGCCCATCCGGGGGTCGAAGAGCTCATCGCCGCTGCCATTGCACAGGCTGTGAGGCCGTTGCCTGCCAGCGGCAGAGGCAAACTGGTCATTCGATCAATCTCGGAAAAACAGAAGCCGCGCCGCAAACCGACGGATTAGCTGGCTTCACTGTCGTAACATCCCGATTACGCTCAATGATCCTGGTCAAAACGTGCTATCGCCTGTTTTTGCCAACTATAACTTTGCGACTGCGGGATTGTCTCCGCGTGAGTCAGTTACGATTCAAAAATCCGAGAACAGAAGAGGGCCTCATCGGACTGGCCCTTCTTTTCCTGCGCTCTGTTCACTTTGTCTTGAAGCCCGGGCCGAGCCGCACCCCGGACTTTGGTCGTCAGAAGTGACTCAGTACCTTCCACCCCGCGAGGCGACGCGCTCAAAGCGCACATTGTGCGGAATTCCGTAGTGATCATAAACATCAAACATACGCTTTTCCATGCTGATCACTTCGTCGCGGTTGTTGGTGCGCCGGTAATCTTGCCAGCGCTGAAAATAACTGTCGAAGCGCCCCTGGTCTTCACCGGAAAGACGCTGGTTCTGCTGCCAATAAGCGCGGTCGCGGTCGCGATAACGTTCCCACTCCGCCCGCCGGTCCCGATCCCAATCGCGGTCCCGCTGCCGTTCCTGCTCCCAATCGCGGTCGCGGTTCAAGCCTCCACCGCCATTGGAGGCCACATCGCGATAAGGAGTATTTGCCGGAATGCCATAACGCTGATAGATCGATTGCATCCGCTTTTCCATGCTGCGGCTGTCCCCCTGATTGTTAGTGCTTTGGTAACCCTGCCAGCGCGAGAAATAGCTGTCAAAACGTTGTTGATCATCAGCGGAAAGCTGGCGCCCACCCCGTTGTGCGAACGCGGGAGCCAGCAAGACTAGGATCAACGCAGAAAGTACAAAAGCTCTTTTCATAGTGTCCTCCGAATAAAGGGCCGGACTAGTCGCACCCCCCGCATTTTACAGCCACTGAGAACGCCGCTACCAGCACACCGAAGCGAAGCGCCCGCTAGGCACCCGGCACCTCGACACAGCAGCGAGAACCTGAATTATGTGGCCACTCGGGGGTTCCCAGCTGGCGACAAATCTTAGTACTCTATCCTATGAAAAAGGATGTCAAGGAAAAAAACTTCTCCCCGCCCCTCTGAGAGATGCGGGTGTGGTGACTTACATCCAGCCCCACCTCATTCCTCACCTCATTCTTAGAGGGGTTATTGGTTTGGTCGCTTTGGCTCGCCGCACGTTCCGGCGGCAATGCCAACCCCAGTTGCTGGTCCCAACTCGACGGTTTCATGAAGTCAGTGGCGCTCGACGCCGTTCGGTTCCGAAGCTACGCAAGCTATGCGTTGGCTTAAGTGCCAACCATGATCCTATGTGAGGCTCGAGGCCTACAGCTTTTTTCGGTTATCCGAGGGGGCATAGGATTGACCCGGAGACTCGGTGCTGGACTACAGCACACAGAGTGCCTGAATGAGTGTATGGATACTCTCCCTCGAACCGGAGCATCGCAAGAACCGATTGGCTACCACCGAGGCATGAAAACCTTGGGCGATCACCTGGGTTCTATTCGATGCTCAAGCTGCTTGCGTCTTCAGTTGTTCGACGTCGAAACGTTCCTCCTTTTTCCAAAGTATTAACGTAATGGCCGCGATCTTGCGCGCTAGCGTCAGACGCGCCATCTCCGGCTTCATGCCCTTGGCCAGCAACGCCGCGTAGAAATCATGGAATGGTCCCCTGCCACCGCTGGCCCGGGTGGCCGCGCTCTTGAAGATTTCTTTCATCTCATGGTTGTGATTTCGATTCAGCCCACGAACCTGCTGGGGTTTCTTGGAGCGTTGCAGTTGTCCGCTCACAAAGCGGTATTGCGCACTGTCGTGGGTCTCAATGCCCAGGCCACTGTAGGTCCAGAGTTGCCGCTTGCTGCGGAACCGGTGCGGGGTTTGCATGAGCGCGATCAATCTCGCCGCTCGAATCGGACCGATGCAGGGAATCTGGCGCAACAGTTTCGCGGCTTTATGTTTCCGGCTCTCGGCCAAAAACTCGGGTCGCACCTCTCGCCGCAAGGCCTGCAATCCATTCCAGCTGTTGATAGAGCAGCTCCGCTCGGCGCCGCACCCCGGCTTGTGGGAGCTTGCCCAACCATTCCTCTCGAGAGCGCGCCGCATAGACCTGGGTGCCGGCACAAGGAATGCCCCAGCCGCGATACAGCGCCTTCAGGCGATTCATCACGCGCGTCAAATCTTTGCTGATGGTCTGATAACTGCGCCCCAACTCGCGTAGCGTTCGTAGTCCATGTTCCCCGTGGTAGACCGGTCGCAGCATCCCGGTGCGTAACAAGTTGGCCAGCTTGTGCGCATCCACCTTGTCGTTCTTGCTGCCCTCCTTTAACAAGGCATTGCGCCGCGGATTGCACACCACAATGTGCTGCACCTGCGGTTGCAGCAGATCATACAGCCAGGCGGCCCAGGTTCCTTCTTCCCACGTCACATGGAGCTCGCCGCGTAGACCGTGGAGGAACTGCAGAATGCTGCTGGCTTTGGTTTCGATCACGGACTCCATCACCAGCTTCCCGCTCTCATTCAGGACGGCGATCACAATGGCTTCCTTGTGCACGTCCATTCCGATATATTTGACCTCGTGACTCATTTGAGTTGCCTCCTTGGGGGGAAAGATCATTCGTGCCAACGCTTGTCTTTCCCTCAAGGTAAAATGCCATTCTCCAGCTAATTTGACTAGGCTCTCCTGTAGTCCTTTTCCCACCGGGCACACTACTGCAGTTACTCTCGAACGCCGCCGTAGCGGAGCGAAGCCCTGTACAGCGCAGCGCAGCGGAGGCGGCGCATCATCCGGCTTCGACCTTTTCAAGCAGGGCGCTTTTTCATAATGCATCGCCCATATCGTCGCAGGCTGCGGGTCAATTGGCGCGCGGATCGTACCCGATCTGCGTTCTTTCGCCCTTTGGCCTGGCGTCTTTTTCGCGCTTACCACAGGGCTTGCGCCCCTTCGACAAGCTCAGGGCAGGCTCTCGGCGGCAATCTTTCGCCGCTTCGCGGCTGATGGCGGGGCGGAGACGCCTTCGTATTCCTTTTCTTTTTCTTTCTACTCTTTCGATTTCTGCAGGGTGATGTTGTGTTTCGCTTGGCACTCGGCTGATGGATCGACACTGGCGACGCCTTCGAAGGCATCTTTTGAAGCATGGAAATCGAGTGGAGGACGATGCACTCGAGCGGGGAGTCCGGTGAACTTGACCTTGCCATCGGAGTTGGTTCCGGCTTCGAGGTCGAGCTTGTGGAATCCACCGAAACCGTAATCGATATGGACTTTGACGGTGGCGGCGTAGGCGGGCTTGCCGGCAGCGGTGGTCACGATTAGTTCGAGTGAGCAAGGGCCGGCAGCGCCGTCCATGACGGGAACTTTGTCTGACGCTTGGGTCGAGGCGGTCGGGGGAGCGGATGAGGCGCCACTCGATTGCGCGATCACGCAACCGGCGGTGAGGGCGACGCAGCAGAGAACGGGAAACGTTCGGTTCATGTCAGGGATGATTATATGACCTCGCGTCGCCGGCGGACGCCCGACACGCGTGTGGATTATCCGGACCATAATGATGGGAAGTTTAAGAAGCATTCGGTGGCGGCGAGGGAGGGGATAAGGTTTGAGTAGGTGGCAACATTGTCTGAGCATTGTTGACGGGGCCAATTCTCGATGAGTGTAGTCGCCTGATCTACAACATTAACCAACCCAGTTCCCGTTGGATTTTTTCGACATTCGAAGCAGGGTGCTACCCTTGACGACGTCTATGGCGTTGTGAAAAGCGGTCAGCAAGGGAGCATGAAATCGCCCTGCCCGATTCCCTGATTCAGTATTCCCTTTCGTCACTTGTGAGCCCCCGTTAACTACTGCACACTTCCCGAAACCGGGAGGCTTCTATGAGTAAAGCAGTCAGAACTACCGTGAGCCTTGTCGTTAGCCTGGTGCTGTTCAGCGCGCTGACGATGGCCCAGGCTGGCGGGAACAATGCCGACAAAGATAAGAATAAGGGGCACCATAGCCGCCTCACAAAGGTCGCGTTCTGGCTCCATCACAAAGACACCGACAAGAACGCAAAACCAGCCCAGGCCACGCAGGCGCCGTCCAAACCAGCTCAGGCCAAGACAGCGGAGATAAAGCCGGTGTCGACCAAGCAGGCTGCTGGCAAGTTGCTTGGCCATCATCCAGATTCTGTCAAAAGCCGCTCGCAAATCCCACCCGCCGTAGAACAACATCAGAAACCTCTCGTACCTGCCGCGAGCATTACCTCGGAGAACACTCACAACGATGCTCATACTGGGGGGCAAGCAAATCGAAATCTCGTCCCCGGCGGGAAGACTATATAGCTAAGGACACATTCGTTCAGTACGGAAAAGATGGCAAGCCGATTCCGTGATCCCGCGCAAGGTAGTGAGCCTCGCGCGTCACCGTTGTTACGCGGGCCAGTCGACGTCTGGCCGGGCTTTTGAGTGTAATCGCTTGGTTTCGCGATCGGCTACAATGTCCAGCCAAGCCTTGAGAAATCGCTAGGAACGGGTGGATGGAAAGGAGTTGTGTACGATGACCAGCACGTCTCAGAGGATAACGATAGATGTAAATACGAAATGGGCGTGGTTCGCTCGTTCTCCCCTTTACGTCATAGTATCGGCATTGTCTGGTGTTTCAGTGTCCTTCGCACCGTTGTTTCTATATTGGAGCGGCAAGGGCACGTTTTTTCCGGGCCACGAACGGGTTATCGTGCCGTTGTGCTTCGCTGTAATTTACCTTGTGCCTTCGTTTTATCTCATCGTTGTGCAGGCAGTCGCCAAGGACTTGAGGCGCTTGTCAAACGAGTAAACCTAAGAGGTTAGTTGGCGAAAAATCCCGTTTACACTCATTCACCAAAGGTCGAAGGGACCGCACGCGATCACCGATGCGGCCGCCGAGGTTTCGGCAATGGTTTCGATTTCGGCCGGGGCTTCGGTCCAGGTCGCGGAGGTTTCCGAGGTATCGGCACGGGCACCGGAGTTCCTCCACCCCCGCCGCCCGGCGCGCTTGGCGGCGGAAAGTTCGGTGGCGCGAGCGGGGTTTGCGTTGGATCAAAACAATCGGACATATCATCGGACGTATCGAGCCGCGGATTGACGGATTGAATGCCAAACAAGATTTGGCAGAATTTCACCAGGCTGATGTGTGAGCGTTGCGTAGGCGAGACAAATCCCTTCCGCGCGTATGGACTGACCACAAGACAAGGAACGCGGGAGCCATAACGAAACTGCTGGCCATCAAACTCGGGATGTGCGTCCCCTGGATACTGCGCTCGTTTGCTGTCCCATTGTTCAATATTGGGGGGAACAACGTGGTCGTACCATCCGCCCCAATCATCCCACGTAACAAAAACGACTGTTCGCGGCCACAACCCGCCATCTACGATGGCCTGAATCTGCCGCGCAGTCCATTCCGAACCGAGAGTGATGTTTTGTGTCGGATGTTCGCTATAGGCGGGATTACCGTCCCCATAGACCCAGGAGACAGAGGGTAGCTGGCCGGCCGCTGCCTGGTGGGCAAACAAATCGCGGGTATGGTTCCCGGGAAGTGCGGCTAGCTCGCGGATGTAGTGAAAGGCGTAACCGCCGTAGTTGCCCCAGGTGAGTCCCGCTTTCTGCAATGCGAGGGCGGAAATGATTTCAAATCGTATGGATTTTTTGGCGTCGAACTGAAGGGCGGATTGTTGATTACGGGAGAATCCGCAGTTATCAGCATAAGGTGGCTGGGAGTCGACGGCCCCGCTACTTCTGAAAAAAAGTGGTCACAGAGCGTGTATTGGCGCGCCAGAGCAAAATAATCGGGAATATCCGCTTCGGAGTATTGCACCCGATACCGCTGCTCTGTATCACGCTTCATCCACGTTTCATGGCGATGGTTCGGATCAACGGGTGGGGGATTCTGCGCCTTGCCCAATTGGTTATCACCCACTGAATTCGGGAAGGTACCGAAGTAGTTGTCGTAAGTGTGGTTTTCTTTGATGATGATGACCACATGGTCCACTAACGGGCCCAATGATGACACGGACGTCGGAGGGGTTTTGAGTGGATTCACAGTACGTACATCCGAAGCATCCACCAGACAAGGAATATCACGACGATGGCCCCCGCGATGTGAACTATCCAGTCGCCAGCTGTTTTCGGTTTCCCAAAATTGACCATGCGGCAATGGTAGCAGGCCGCGCAGGTGGCTTAATATCGCGATTGCGCTCATTGCCCTGTTCGGCCAATTCTCAACGAGTAATCGCTGTTATCGCCAGTTACGATTCACTTCCGCTTTCCCGCCCCGATTCTGGGCGTTGCGGCTCCGTCATCGCCGTTCTGAGTTCCCGGTTTTTCTTATCTTGGTCTAGCCAGAAAAGGATCGCGGAAGGCATTGACATGCCAATCGACCACGCATTACCCAACGTCACCCAACGTAATGAGAGGAGTCGCCAATCCCCAGTAGCCGCTGTGGCTGATGGAAAAGAGCTAGGTTACAAGGAAGAGGACTACCGAGATCGCCAGCACAACCTTGGTGCCCTTGGGAAAAATGACAAAAACGAATCGAAACTGACTGAACAGCGACACTCATGGTCGCCAGTGCCGCTGCCACGTCTGCCAACGCAAGCGGCTCTGGCCGGACAGTTAGGAGGGTCCTTGAGCCTCTTCCAGAACCGACAAAATGTTCCCGGCCGGATCTTTGAACCAAGCAATCGTCGGGCCGTTCCCGCGAGAAATTCCACGCGCATCGGTCTTCAAATTTGGTTCGTTGTAGATTTCAAATCGCACGCCACGTTTATTGAGTTCATCCACATCTTTTTCTACGCTGTCTACGGGGAAATTCAAAACCGTGAAAGTGGCAGGCTGATGATTGGGTAGGGTACATCAGAGTCTTAGTGCCGCCGGCGAGGTCTAGAACCAGTGTGCCTTCCGGTCCGTTGGAAAGCTCCTGTCCGAGCGTCTTGCCATAAAATTCTTTGGCCTTCTGAATGTCGTCCACTGAAAAACTGCTGATGGCCTTACTCTTGTTTAGCATAACTGCACTCCTAAATGCTGCTTAGTGTTCTAGTTTCGATGCCGAATGAGCTCGTCACTCGGGAAGAATCTCCAAGGTGTCAGAAATGACCGCATTTCCGGCTCGCCCACTAAGAAAGGCTTTGGGAGCCGCTCCTACCTTTCATCCGCAGAGCGCATCTAAGACTCAGGGCCTATGCAGAGTTTCACTCGCCGAGAACTACTTAAACTCGGAGCTGCCACGACTGTTGCAGAGCTGGCGTCTTTGGGTTTATACGGTTGCGGCATTTCCCCATTGGTTCCTTCTGGTCCGTCCGGTTGCTCCAAATTAACTGACATCGAACATGTGGTGATCCTGATTCAGGAAAACCGGTCTTTCGATCACTACTTTGGAAGCTACCGCGGCGTCCGTGGATTTTCCGATCAAAGCGCGGCATTCCAGCAACCCGATCCAGCAAACACGACGAACTCGCCAACAGGGACGCTCTTGCCATTCCACCTGGACACCTCCCAAGCGAATGCTGCCTGCACGCACGACATTAGCCACGATTGGGTGCCGCAGCATCAGAGCTGGAACAACCGTGGAATGGACGGTTTTGTGAGTTCGCGTCTGCCGATTGATTCCAACGACGCGGTATTAAGCATGGGCTACTACACTCGCACAGACCTTCCGTACTACTACGCGCTGGCCGACGCCTTTACGATCTGCGACAACTATTTTTGCTCGGTGATGGGACCCACCGACCCGAATCGCCTCTATACGATGGCGGCATCCCTCGACCCAGATGGAAAAAACGGCGGACCGATTTTGCAGACCATCGTCACAAATCGCACGGCCTCTTACGGTCGTCTGACATATACGACCATGCCAGAGCAGCTTCAGGCTCGGGGAATTTCTTGGAAGGTTTACTCGTCGCCTGATGAGACTGTCCTCGGGGGGATTCTCTCGGACAATGTTCTCTCCTACTTCAAGAATTTTCAGGATCCTGCATCGGTGCTGCATCAGAATGGACTCGGACCGCAGTTCCCCCTCGACTTCCTGGCGGATGTGGCGTTTGGGAATTTGCCTCAAGTCTCTTGGTTGGTGGGGTCGATCCTAACTTCAGATCACCCGCCTTCGCCTTCGCTCTTTGGTGAGAATATTCTTTCCCTCATCGTCAGTGCTCTAACCGCGAACCCAGCTGTGTGGGCGAAGACGGTTTTGTTTGTTACCTACGATGAAAATGGCGGATTTTTTGATCATGTTGCACCGGTGACCGCGCCTCTCGGCACGCCAGGCGAATATGTGACCGCGCCCGCGATACCGGACCCGACCGTAATCGGCAGTCCGGCGATTACCGGTCCGATTGGATTGGGTTTTCGCGTCCCCACGCTGATCATCTCGCCGTTCAGTCGTGGCGGGTACGTGTCATCGGACCTCTTCGATCACACTTCGGTGTTGCGATTCCTCGAGACTCTATTCGGTGCTGAAGTGCCCAACTTGGGTGCCTGGCGCCGCGCGATGGTTGGAGACCTAACTAGCGCGCTTAATTTCAAAGAGCCTGACCAGTCGATTCCGAATCTGCCGTCCACAATTCCTGGTGATCCGCTGGCGATTTTGCAATGTGCGGCGAACCTGGCTGGAGCGATACTCTATACAGTGCCAGGCACGCAGGCCCTCCCGACTCAGGAATCTGGAACCCCGAGTCGTCCAAGCGGAGTATGCTAGCCAGGATAGGCGGAGAACTGATCCGGCAACTCTTGGTTCTCCGACACATAACCTATCGAAGCAAACTGCCGTCCATTGAGTTCGCTCGATCTCCTTCCCATGACCTCGGCATATCCGAGTGTCGCTTTGAAGATATTCATCAGGATCTTTAATGAACGTGTCTTTCCTGCGCCGTTCGGGCCTACAAGTGCATATATGGAGCAGGTTCGCAGAATTGTTCTCTACTCATCCGGGGTTCCGGCGGCGGATAGATGCAATCGCTCGGCTGGGAGGGGTTTCCCCTGAAAGTATCTGAAGTCCGTGGGAACCTCATGGAAGCTGCCGCTGAGGATCGAAAGCTGTAACTGTTTGTAAATCCCGATTACGCATTGACCCTGCAAAAGGGGTTTTGAGTGTAATCGCTTGTCTTCGACAGTCGGACGGCGGATATTCCAATATCCCTGAGAAGAAATCCTGGCCAATGACTGTGCACGCATGTTTACAGCAAACTAGCGCAGCGTCCGACAGGTCATCACCTGCGGCAGGCATGAAGTTGTGTTTTGTTCGACCGAATGGCCGCGCGGTGAACTACCATTCGATGTAGATCTCAGCATCGCTGCAATATCGCGGCCCTCCAGTGACGCAGTAGCACGGGTCTGAAGGATTCGTAATGTTCAGATCGCAGGTGTTTTTCTTAGGTTGTGCAACGAGGCTGGTTTGTGGGGGCTCCACTTCCACGACCTGCGCCGCACGGCTGCCCGGAACATGCGCCGCGGGCGCGTCTCGGAGAAGGTCGCTATGGAGGTCGGAGGTTGGAAAACAACTTCTGTGTTTCATCGCTACGCGATCGTGGACAATCAAGATATCGCCGACGCAATGGATATGCTGGAAAAGAGTCAAGACGCGCAACGGCAACGGTTGGGAGGGATCTTCGCTGCAAAAGAAAACCAATCGGCCGCGATCAGTGAGTCCTCCCAGCCAAATCCCCCTCAACCTGAAACGCCCGCGAGTTCCCCCCAGAGCCTCGCTGGAACATCACGTTTACATCACGTTGAGGTCTCTCGAGAGATTCTTGGGCGTCTGCATCGCGGAACAGCGAGAGCTTGTAAGGCCGTGAATTACGGAGGCTTAACTGTTGGTGCCGGGAGGGGGAGTCGAACCCCCAAGGGCCGAAGCCCGGCGGATTTTGAGTCTGAGGCTCGGCTTCAGTAACCCTCAGCGGCTCAACCATTTCTACAGCTTACCCTCTTTTGGGTCTCCCGTTTCGTGCGGTTTCGATTGGTCTCGTGATGATCCGTCGCGCACACTTTGAGCACACTCACAGGATTGGAGGTTCGAATGCCGCTTAAGCGATGTGCTCCCTGTCAAACCCGGCATTGAGAGTCCCCAGTGTCCAAACCCATCAAGGAGTGTAATGGGGAAACCGCGGCTGTCCCAGTCCACGGACCGAATCACAGTTCTTCACGCTAAGCTGCTTTTTTTGCATTTTGGCTGGGCATCACACCGATTTGCCTCAGCATTCCTACCAAGTCGTAGAAGAGCTTCTCCTCGACGATCTCACCGTTCTTCCAGTGGGCAACTGTGCAGAACTCGATTTCAAATCTCCTGTTCGTTGCCGGAATTGTCTCCCCATCAGGGCCTTTCATCGGCCCCTTCATCGTTCCTGTAAATCTTGCGATCGAACAAGTCCAATCGTCCTGCCCAAATAGAACTTTGTACGGGTCATTCTCGATGTGATTGTCGGGGAAGGTTTTGAAGAACTCGACTGCTTCGGCATTGTGGTCGTGTTTGCCTCTCGTTGGGTCTGGCTGGCCGGGCCAATACACAGCAACGCTGTCCGTATGGCGTTTGTTGAAGGTATCCCAATCTTGGGTGTTCCACGAATCGTCCAGCGTTTTCATCAATCGCAGGTTTTCCTCAACTGTGGTCATGGGAATCTCCTTTTCTTTTTGCCTATAAGTCTAGTGGGCCGCTGTCTACTTCGGTTCCTTGCTGGGCCTCGCTCAACAATTCATGCAAGTCCAGCCGCCGTGTAAACATCGCCAACTGGCCATCGGGCGTGTGCGGCCACATTTCCCTTGGTTTATCGCAATACAACTCTACTCCGTTGTCATCGGGGTCACGTAGATAGATAGATTCGCTGACGCCGTGGTCTGCGGCACCTTCTAGCGGAATCTTCGCAGCCAACACTCTCCGCAAGGCAGCCGCAAGTGCAGGACGAGTTGGGTAGAGGATGGCGGTGTGGTAAAGCCCCGTTGTGCCGGGGGGTGGTGAGGAGCCGCCAAGGCTCTCCCACGTGTTCAGTGCGATGTGATGGTGATACCCGCCCGCAGACAAGAAAACCGCACCATCACCGTATCGCTGGGTCACTTCAAGCCCCAGTACGCCCGAGTAGAACCTGAGTGCCCTTTGCAGGTCAGCAACTTTCAAGTGAACATGTCCAACTCGTACCTGCGGGTCAACGGTGAAGGGCGTTGTTGCGAGGGGTCGTTCTCGGACAGAAGCCATAACCGGACACCATCACATGACCAGCATTATAGCTCCTGAGAATCTCCAGAGAGATGCGCCGCCTCATAAATGGAGCTCCCGCTTTAACCTCCGCCGTCAGGATCTTTTCGAGTTGCGCCTTAGCGTCCATGCCTTCTCGAGACCCCCGGAGTTCGCTCGTGACCTACGTTACTCGCCTTTTTGTGATCGCGAATCGATAATATGTCCCCGTGGATCAGAACGTTCCGCGAACGCGACTATTCTGGGTTGCCGGGGCTTATGCGGCGGTTGTGGCATTGTCCGCAGCGTTGATCTTTGAACGATACATCGCGTACGTCAGACACCCCGACGATGTGGCCGCATACAGCGGGATGTGGGCAGGCGGAGACCTGCTGCTGGAAGTCTTCATTTCCGGCATGCTGCTGGTAGTGAGCTTCTTCCTCGTGATCGCGATCTTCAAATACGAAGCGGCTTACACGACCTATTCCAAGATTTTGGTTGCGCTGAGCCTGACTGCTCCGGCATCGGTCGGTTTAATGGCGATTCCAGCCGTGGGTCAGAGTAATTCTGTGCTGGGCTACGTCTGCCTTTACCGTGTGTTTGCCTCGCCACTCGTGCTGCTGGGCCTCGGGATGAGTCGCCTGTTCGCCCGCTTCCCCAAACCCAAACGGATGACCAACTACGCCTTGCTGATCGAGGCACTGACTCTCGTTTTTATGGCTTTGATGCTCTTATTGCCGTTCCACTTTCAGAATGCATAAAGGACTTCCCCTCTGGCAAGAAACGTCTCTGCCATGCATTCACGCACTCCCACGGAGACTGGCGCGCCCCCTGTGCTCATGAGAAAAACGGATATGGTCGTTCTGCAAGCCTTACATGCTGAGAACAGGCTTCATCATCGGCGAGAGCGGATTGGGGCCAGGATCAGGAGATTCGAACGAGAGAAGCTAAAATGCGGTGAGAAACAAGCATAAGGTCAAGACTTCGAGTATTTCCTTAAAGTCGATTTACGAAACCAGGCGATATCAGATGATTATGCACTTGACACAGATGGATGTCAAGAGTAAGATTTCCACATGAGATTGATAGACATTTCCAAAGCCTTCGCAACCGATGAGCAGTGCCTAGCCTACCTCGAAAATCGGCGCTGGCCGAATGGCATTCGCTGCACAGTGTGTGGCGCTGAAAAGGTTTCCCAGATCACGCGCAAGAGCAAAACAAAGAACAAGCGCGCACAGGTCTATCAGTGCTTGGAACCTAGCTGCAAGGCGCAGTTCTCCGCCACTACGGGGACGATCTTCCATGACTCACACTTGCCCCTGTCGAAATGGTTCACTGCGGTCGCGCTCATCGTGGACGCAAAAAAAGGAATGTCTGCGTTGCAGCTATCGCGCCATCTCGATTGCAACTATCGCACTGCGTGGTATCTATCGCATCGCATCCGCGAAGCCATGACGGAACCTGACGGGTTGAAACTCACAGGCACTATCGAGATTGATGAGACCTACATTGGCGGAAAACAGCACAACAACTGGCGGAAACTGCGTAATAAAGAAGTGGTCATGGGCATTCGCGAACGTGGCGGCGATCTGCGCTTAATCCACATTGAGAGCAATATAGCCAAGCATCTCGGAGAGCAAATTCGCCAGCATGTTTCGCCGGATGCGCAGCAGGTCATTACAGACGAATTGCCAGCCTACATTCCCGCGTTCATTTCCGCTGGGATCAAGGGCGATAAACACAGGACAATCCGCCACAGGGACAAAGTTTACGTACAGGGTGACGTTCACACGAACACCGTGGAATCGGCGTTCTCGCTATTCAAACGCGGGATTACAGGGAACTTTCACAAGGTCTCGATAAAGCACCTGCAGCGATACCTGAATGAATTCTCATACCGGTTCAATCGGCGCGAGGATGCGGACCTATTTGAGCAGACCGTGAGCCGGATGGCCGGAGTCAAGCACCTTCCCTATGCGAAACTGGTAGAACAAAACGCGTTCACCCCGTTTGTAAGGCCAGCTCCGAAGCACGTACAATAGGCCTATGGTAACCCCGTAAGTTACCGAAATAACCTTAACTTGGGGTTACGATGGCCGTAGTATCCAGTGGGAGCACAGGCAACAGCACCGCGGAGTAGTCCCATCCAACTGCTGCGCCTTTTTTGCTTGCTGCGCATCCTACTGAGGTGGTAATGTCCCATTGGCTTCACGGAGGAGGCGGTTCTATGGCCGCAAATCCATCTCCAGTAATCGAAGAACCGACGGAGCAACTTCCCCTCGCTCCACGGTACGGCACTGCACCAATTGCCATCAACGTTCGCCATGTGAGGACGAAGGATATAATTGTCCGCCTTCTTCCAATGGCGGGAGTCGTTGCCACGATCGGGCTTTCGGTGTATTCTCCGCCAACTGGAGTTGTGGACAGCGTCATTGCAATTGCAGGTGAATTAGCCTTTGCCGCCTTAGCAATTGTGGTCTGGTTCCCCAAGTCCAAATCGTCACACTGAAAAACTTTGCTTCGACTGTGAACGCAGTAGAAGAAGTTCCCAAGCACAATCCGGTCCCCTGGATCCAGTTGCTAATAGGTACAGTTACAGCAACTGTGGTCACGGTCATCGCAGATAACGCCATTAAGGGCGAGGATACCCGTCCCCATAATCGAACTTTACTGACCAATGAATGCCTAGCAGAACAGCACAGCTCCTACCTGATATTTTTCTTTGCGATCGCCATTAGCGGAGGGATACTTAGCAATTCGTGGGCAGGATTTACTTTATTGATCGCTGTCTTGCTCTGGCTAGCGTTTTATACGCAAGGAGTGCGCTCCACTACAACTCACCAGACTAAGATTGCAAAAGATCACGTGTGCACCGCCGGGTGCACGGCAGAACTCAAATCCAAAACAAAACGAGCGATCTATCTAATGAATCTGGTGTTCGCACTGCTTTTGCTGGGATTCGGATTATTTTTGTGCTTTATGGCGGTCAGAGCTCCCGCACAATGATAGGCTACTTAAGCCGTTTCTCCGACTGCGGCCCACTCTGAATCAGCTTCCCTAGAATCCTGTCGAAAGCCTGCTTCTCTACCTTCACCTTGGGGACGGTGAACTTATTGACCCGTACCTTGGGCATTCTGCGTTTTCCCGCTTTTCCGCGATTATCAACCGTTTTCTGCTTACCGTCCACAGGTTTCCTCAGAAAAGGACTAGAAATTCCCACACAAGGCCGCGTTTTCTGCCAGCATTCGAGGAGCGGAGGGTGACTGGTCGGTACCAGGCCCGGTCTTATAAACCGGAGTTCCCCGCGAGGAACGGTGTTCGACTCACCCACCCTCCGCCGCCTCTCGCACAAGTTATACCACTGCCTGTGCGCTCCCGCGAGGGATTCTGTGATATAAAGTTCGCCTTCCCCACGCACATCTCAAACAGGGAGGTTGTCGTGGTTCTTTACAAGTTTCCAAACTTCATGACGCAATCGCATCATGCGGCATTTGACGCGATTCACGAGCCAGGTGCACTAACACCCTACTCAGGCATATATCGTTGCGTAGGATGCGGTCACGAGATTACTGACGTGGTAGGCCGACCGCTACCACCGCAGAATCATCATCAGCACACTTACGCTCAGGGGAGGATTCGCTGGCAGCTTGCGGCCTGCGATCAACCGAGATAGCCCCTTGGCGTAATTGGGCGCACTGAAAAGGCTCCTGCGGGAATTCTCCCCAAAGGAGCCTCGCCATTTGCGGCAGGCTCTCTGCTACACCTAGGAGCTTGTTTGTTGGAATCTTGGCCTGCATAAACTCCAACACGCTTTGCAAGTCACGATCTACCTCTAATTGTGCTCTGTCACGGTGCTCAAACATTACGTTTTCCTCCCTTCTGTGTCAAATGCATAATCATCCGATATCACAACTTTGCGCCTTTTCTTCGCTTAACAACGGGGCCGATAAGTGAAATCGGGATTTTACGCCAACAACCCTCTGGAGATACCGCCAGCTCCCCAGCTTTCATTGACTTGCCTACGCTTCCGCCATAGCATGCTTG
>Ga0185299_10003363_pt1 | contig 21571 bp, 16 predicted proteins | sample PaiPotPPA55metaG_FD_128002 | JGI IMG/M metagenome (GOLD analysis project Ga0185299, IMG submission 128002) | Iron sulfur acid spring bacterial and archeal communities from Banff, Canada, to study Microbial Dark Matter (Phase II) - Paint Pots PPA... ... | reverse complement strand
GGCCCAGGCGTGTCGAGGCCAATCACCCGCACCGACTCCCAATGCACTCCTGCACCGCCGATGGCGAGTTCAATTGCCTTCGCCATTGCTTCAATCGCCGCTTCAGGGCCCTCCAATACTCGGCTCGGTGTTTCTACCATCCCGTCATTGAGAAAAACCCCTTTGGAATCGAGGAGAGTCGCGTTCGTCTTGGTGCCCCCAACATCGAGGCCGGCGACCATGGGAGGAGTAGCCACAACTCCAAAAATATGAGAATTGATTGCCGATGTCTAGCAACAGAAAAAAACCGCGAATGGACACGAATAAACACGAAGAAAATCTCACACAAAGGCACGAAGACACAAAAGGGGAATAGCCCCTCCTTCGCCAAGCCTACGGCGCGGCAAGCTGCAAAAAGGCGCAAAAAGCACAAAAGCAAAATTCGTAGAACGATGGCTCGGTAGGACGTCGTCTTAAGAACGGTAGGATCTGGATCGATGTTGATCCTAAGGTACGTGCGCGACCAGAGTATGGTGTGGATTCTTCCGGGTTTAGCGTGGGATCGCATAAGATGCGATTCGATGATACGGCGCCTTTGTCGATATTAGTCGCAGGTTCCTTAATCGTACCTGTTGCTGACCATGAAATGGTCCAAGAGAACAGCCCAGGTCTTTAGGCCTGGGGATCGGTTATAAACGAGCCCGCCCTGCAAGGGCGACCGAACGGGGGTTTGGGCGGCGATTTTGTGTTTGTTATCAATGGGCGGGGTTTGCGGTGGGCGTAACCCAGGCCTAAAGACCTGGGCTATTCTCTTAGACCACTACGTGGTCAATAAACATCTGCGAACCCACACTAAACCCGGAAGAACCTATAGTGTGCAGTTGCTAACATTAGCTGCTTGGTTTCGCTCTTGCTTGCCGCAAAGGTACATGATAGTTTTATCATGTGAAAGCGACGATTACCGAGCGAGGTCAAGTCTCTATTCCTGCGCAAATCCGGCGGGAAATGCACCTCCAGCCCGGCCAGGTTGTGATCTTTGAGAAAATCTCTGAAAAAGAATGCCGCCTGATTATTGAGCCCCGGCCGGTTAGAAAACCGAACCCGATGGCGGCGCTCGGTTTCGCGCAGCGCCACGGGCTGCCGGCAAAAACCACTGCGGAATGGATGCGCCTCTTGCGCGAAGGAGAAAAGGACTAATGGCCTGGGTGGTCGACACCCCAGTTCTCTTAGATATCCATATGCAGGATCCAACCTTTGGCCGGCGTTCCGCGCAGTGCCTTGCGCGTTATCTGCGGAATGGGTTGGTGGCTTGCCCAGTCAGTTACATTGAGATTGCTCCGGCATTTACCAGTCAAGTAGAGCTTCAGATCGAATTTCTTCAGGAAGTTGGCGTCCAATGGCGGGAGGCGTGGACTTGGTCAGATACCGAAGCTGCCCACAGGCTTTGGGGACAATACGTGGAGAAAAAGCGTGCCGGTAAGAGTGGACGCCGACCCGTCGCGGATGTGTTGATTGAGGCGTTCGCGCAGCGGTTCGAGGGGTTGATCACGCGAAATCCCAAGAACTTTGCATCGGTAAGATGCATTGCTCCATGAGCTTCAGAGGCGTGAGACCCCTCTGTTTTGGTTGCGGCTATCCCCCCGCTAAGTCTTCGCGTCTTCTTTCACCCTAGGCGTTGGTGGATCGCCTCGCAGACTGTTTCCAGTACCTTGACGCGGGCATACCATTTGCAATTCGATTCGACGATCGTCCATGGGGCGTACGGCGTGGTGGTGCGGTGCAACATCTCCTCAACGGCATCACGGTACTGATCCAGTTTCTCCCGATTTCGCCAGTCTTCGTCCGTGATCTTCCACTGCTTGTGGGTCATTTCTTGCCGCTGCTGAAACCGCCGCAGCTGTTCGTCGGGATCGATGTGCAGCCAGAACTTTAGCAGTACCGTCCCGAAGTGTACCAGTTGCTGTTCCATCGCGTTGATCTCCCGGTACGCCCGCCGCCACTGAGTTTCCGTGCAGAACCCCTCAACCCGCTCGACGAGGACGCGGCCGTACCACGTCCGATCGAAGATCGCGATGTGCCCGGCCTTGGGCAACTGCGCCCAGAAACGCCACAGATAATGGTGAGCCTTCTCGATGTCGTTTGGGGCTGCGACGGGCACAACCTCGTACCCGCGCGGGTCCAGGTTTTGCGTCAACCGGCGGATATTGCCCCCCTTACCGCCAGCATCCCACCCCTCGTACGCGATCACAACGGGCACGCGCCGGCGGTAGATCTGGTGCTCCAGCTCGCGAAGCTTCGTCTGGGCCATCTTTAGCCGGTCAGCGTACTCTTCGGCAGTTAACGACAGGGACAGGTCGATGTGATCGAGCGCGGTCGTTTTGAAAGCATTGATCGCCGGGACAGCCTGAGCGGCCGGCGCCGGCGGTTCGCCGGCTTTCCGGCCAGCAGCCGCGACGCCCCGCTCCAGCGCGTCGATCACGGTAACGAAAGTCTTGAGCGTGGCGAACCGCCGGTCATGAGCCTCGACGACGGTCCAAGGGGCGCAGTCGGTGTCAGTCTCGGTTAACATGTCCTCTGCCGCTGCCAAGTACTCGGTGTACCGCCGATGCTGCTGCAGGTCTGCCTTGGTGACCCGCCAGGCTGTTGCTACGTTCTCGCGCAGAGTGTCAAAGCGTCGCTTCTGTTCCTGCTTGGAGATGTGGAGGAAGCATTTGACAATAACCATCCCGTCGTCGGTCAGTTGCCGCTCGAATGAGCGGATGTCTTCAAACGCCTGGCGGAGTTGTTTCCCCTTGACCTGCCCTTCGACGCGGCCGGTCACGACCCGGCGATTCCAACTGCGGTCGAAGATGGCCAACCGCCCGCGCGTTGGCGTCCGTTTCCAGAACCGCCACAGGAATGGGTAGAACGCTTCCTCCTCCGTTGGCCCGCTCGCGCTGTGGACAGTGAACCCACGCGGGTCGAGAGGCAGAATCAACTCGTTAATCAGAGTGCCTTTGCCGGATGCGCTCCAGCCCTCGAAAACAACAATGACAGGGATCCCTAGGGCCTTAACCTGCCGCTGCAGGTCGGCCAACTTCAGGTCTGCATCGCCTTTGAGCCGCTTGAACTCAGCCTTGGCGACCTCCCGTGACAGATCGACGTTCCTGAGCATAGAATACTTTGTTCATATCAGATCACAGATCAACATAGCAACCGTCTACGTCGCTGCGGCTTCCTACAGCGCGGCGGGAGCAAAGGGTATCATGAAGAGGAGTGGAACAGCGCGACGCGCTGTACTGCAGAAAATGGTGGAGAGCCTGCGTGGACGCCTTGATGCGTTCTATTTCGTCTTTTGATGGGGCGAAGCTCCGGCCCGAGCTAGCGATTGGTCAGCGTCCACAGTGATTTTGAGGCCAAGAGCGAGAGGTGAGGGGTGTGCGATGAATGCCACGAAGTGGCAAAACACCATAGCCCGGGGCTTCAGCCCTGGGTTAACGACCATCGTCACCGCGCCCTGAAAGGGCGCCCGAAAGAAGGTTGGATCGTCCCGTTACCTCCAGGCCGAACCCAGGTTAGAAGGCGGCTCATGACCAGGAATCCCCAAAATTCGGTCGCCCTTTCAGGGCGATTTCTTCGTTGTCCAACACCCAGGGCTAAAGCCGTGGGCTATTTTGTTTTGCCACTTCGTGGCAGGCGCCCCGTCACCCTGGTAGCTTATCGCCACGACGCTCCGCTCCCGGCGCTCACTGCCGAAGCGATCAGCAGATCGGAGAGAATGACGTTGGTGAACCTGATTTCGGAAGCGTGAGGCTGGCGCTGGCCTCGGCTGGGATGCAACCACAGGTTTGGGTAGTCCTGACGGCATTCAAGCTCTGGGGTAATTCCGTACGCTACAGACCTAACGCACGCTCGTACAATCGAGGACGAGGACGATTGCGAGGGAACTTGCTAAGCCACGCGCCATTCCGCCAAGGCCGCGTACGCTTGACCCTTACCTAGGTCTGGGTCGATGGCTAACTCCAGGGCTAAGACATGACTCAATTCTACTCTGTAATCCTCTATCTCTTCTGCCGAAGTCCGGGGATTAAAGTTCCATTGCTGCCGAACGATCTCTCTGAAAGGAGCTGTTTGGCTGTCAGCCCAGCTCAACGTGAACTGCTGGGTCCGCTCAACTTCAGGTTCCGAAAAACGCAACCGTATTCGTCGGAGTTCCTTTGGTTCATCAAATAACAAACGAATCTTCTGTGCACCCGGCTCGGCAGCACGCCAACCAAGAGTTTCGTCGTGCTTGAATGCCGATTCGATGGGATGTTGCGGATCTTCAGATGAGACCTCGACCGAAGCAGCTTCTTCGAGGTTCAGCCACTCCTCAACTTTCCTGGAATGACTTAGTGCAGTGCTGGCAGTGACATGTTTCCGCATATTTCACTGTCGCACGAGAATCTATGCTGCCCAGCGCCTTCGGTTCTTTTGTTTTGGTTTTGTTCCTCAGGTAATACCTCGTTGATAACACCCGAAGGCAAACCTGCGAACATGGACGGCGACAACTATTATATTCGAGATGGAGTGGTGGTAGTTCCGAAGAATGCGGTCATTCGAACCTCTATTTGAGTTGTGGTTCCAACCATGATTCAGTCTTTTATCCCCCTTGCTACATGAGCCCACACCCTCTGGCGGGCAAGCCTGCCCCCAAAGACCTCCTAATCGATGCCTCTCAGCTCGAAGCCAAGTTCTACGAATCCAAACCGGATCCCGGTAACCCGAGCCAGCTCGTCAGCTTCGGCACCAGCGGCCATCGCGGTACAAGTTCGAACGGGACGTTCACCGAAGCGCACATCCTCGCGATTACTCAGGCTATTTGCGAATACCGGAGCGGGCAGGGGATCAACGGCCCGCTGTTCATGGGCAAAGACACTCATGCGCTTTCCCGGCCTGCCGAACGGGTCGCGCTGGAAGTGCTTGCCGCTAACAGTGTAGAGACCTTCATTCAGCGAGATGATGGCTTTACTCCGACCCCGGTTATTTCCCGAGCCATTCTTGCCTATAACCGGAGCAGGTCCGATGGGCTCAGTGATGGCGTTGTCATCACCCCATCGCACAACCCGCCCGGTGACGGCGGCTTCAAATACAATCCGCCAAACGGTGGGCCCGCTGATACTGATGCCACCGGCTGGATTCAAAACCGCGCCAATGACCTGCTCCGTTCAGGTAACGCAGGCGTTCGCCGCCTCAGCTTTGAGTCCGCCATTAAAGCGTCGACGACCCACGCAGAAGATTTCGTCACGCCTTACCTATTGGATTTGCCAAACGTTGTCGACCTGGAAGCGATCCGGTCGGCCAGTGTGAAGATCGGCGTCGATCCGCTTGGGGGCGCGGCGGTGGCTTACTGGCAGCCGTTGGCTGAACGCTATGGTCTCGATATCACCGTCGTAAACCCAAAGGTCGATCCCACTTTTGGTTTCATGACGGTCGATCACGACGGTAAAATCCGGATGGATTGTTCTAGCCCGTGGGCGATGGCGGGCCTAGTCGACCTCAAGGACAAGTTCGATATCGCCTTTGGCAATGATCCGGATGCGGATCGTCATGGCATCGTCGTTCCATCCAGAGGACTGCTGAACCCGAACCATTACTTGGCTGTCGCCATCCGTTATCTCCTTTCTCACCGCCCGCAGTGGGCTCCTAGCGCGGTGGTTGGCAAAACCTTGGTTAGTAGTTGTCTAATCGATCGCGTTGTGATGAGCCTTGCTCGCTTGCTTTGGGAGGTGCCGGTCGGCTTCAAATGGTTTACACCTCGGTTGTACGACGGTACCTGCTGTTTCGGAGGCGAGGAAAGCGCCGGTGCGAGTTTCCTCCGCCGCGATGGCACGGTCTGGAGTACTGACAAAGATGGTATCATCCTCGGTCTACTCGCCGCTGAAATCACTGCTGGCACCGGCAAAGATCCCGGTGTGCATTTCCAGGAGATTGTTGGCGAGTTTGGCATGCCATTTTACACCCGTATTGATGCTGCGGTTTCATCCGAGCAGAAGAACCGCCTCCAGAAACTTTCACCTGAAGCTGTTACCGCTGCTGAGCTGGCCGGCGAACCAATCACGGCAAAACTCACCCGTGCTCCCGGCAATGACGCGCCGATTGGTGGCTTGAAGGTGGTTTCACCGAGCGGCTGGTTTGCTGCTCGGCCCTCCGGCACCGAACAAATCTACAAGCTTTATGCGGAAAGCCTTAAAAGCGCCGAACACCTGGCCCAAATCGTTGAACAGGCGCAGGCGATCGTCAGCCGTTCGATTGCTTAAAATGGAATCCGGAATAGCCGCAAAAGAGCACATAGAGCACAAAAAATGACCGCGAATGGACACGAATAACAACCGCGAATGCACACGAATAACAACCGCGAATGGATCCGCCTTCGCAGGGCCTACGGCGCGACAAGCCACGAATATACGCGAATAGAATCTCACACAAAAGGCACAAAGAGGAATAGCCGCAAAAGAGCGCAAAGAGCACAAAAAATGACCGCGAATGCACACGAATAACAACCGCGAATGGACCCTCCTTCGCAAAGCCTTCGGCGCGGCAGGCCACGAATAAAGACCAAGAAAAACCTTCAACCACAGATTTACGCAGATGTAACGCACACAGGGGGCACGTCTTAACAAGCAACATTCTTTCGAGGTGTTGTGCCGTGGGTATGAACAGACAACTGAAACAGCACCCGCGACGAAAAAACTTCAACCGCAGCCCCGAAATTCTCCGGGGTTAAATAGACGCAGATTTACGCAGATAATGGAGGAGGAGATATAATAGCCCCGCCTCCACAAGGCCTATGGCGCGGCAGGCTGCAAAAAGGCACAAAAGACGCAAAGGAAAGGCGGACAAAAAAATCTCACACGAAGGCGCAAAGGGGGTGTGAAAAGTGGGTGGCGAAGTGATCGAAATCGAAAATACCGCCCTTTTGTTGGCCTTCGAACCTAGCGATCGTAGCTGCCGTTATCCGGCAGGGCGGGACTGAAGTCGTGGCTTAGGCGAACCACCCAAGGGTCGTAACGTTCATGTTGGGCGTGAGGGTAGGTGATTTCAAATTCGACCCAATAAGTGGGATAAAAGAAGACTTTGTGGTAAAACTCGTAGCCGTTAGGATTCAGCCCAGAAATCACGTACCAGTTATTCCTCTTGACCTTATAGGTGACGGTTGTTGCGCGTTCGGCTAATTCTTTTTGCCAGAAGCTGTCCAAACTCTCATTAAGCTCTCCCGGATGAGTATGGCTACCCGACGTGGCAAGCGAAACTTCATTATCTGCTGAGTGGTAGCGGCGGCCAGAGCCATCCGTAGGAAGCGCTTCCGGAATCAATGCTGCTGGATAAGTCAACGCGAAACCCCAGCGAGCGTTTATTTCTCGTTTCCAATCGGAAGCGAGCGCCAAGTGACCCAGGCAGATCAAAATCAGACTAGTTAAAGTTTTGTTCAAGGCTTGCATCCTACTTAATGCGAACCGCGAATGCACTCTCCGTCATCCGGCTGACGCGGGACTATGGAGAGCAAGCTACGAATAGATCCGCCTACGCAAAGCCTATGGCGCGACAGGCAGCGACGAGAATCTCACGCAAAGGCACAAAGACACGAACCCGAACACAATCCGGGAATAGCCGCAAAAAGGCACAAAAAGCTCAAAAACAAACCGTAGAACAACCAGCCGAAATAGCCGCGAAAGAGCACAAAGAACGCAAAAAATTACCGCGAATGGACACGAATAAACGCGAAGAAAAAAACTCACGCGAAAGCACAAGGGGGACAGAGGTGAAGGCCTGCCCTGAGCTTCTCGACGAGCTCGAAACAGGCAAGCATCTGGCGCGTCGAAGGGGTGAGAGGCTGCGGTTCGAGAAGCATTTTTCTGCTTTGACGGTTTCGGATGAAGAGATTCAGAGGCTTGCTCGGATCTTTGATGACGCTCGCGCTGGCTCGAACCGAGTCAACCGGCTCACCCTTCATTTGCACTCGGCGCGAACGGCCGTGCACTCTGCATCCGCTTCCTCATTCTGTATAAAGTTTTCTAAATTCTCGTTGACGGTCCCGGACCCTTTCTATTTTATGTACGACGTCTTTGGTTCGGGCATGGCAGCTGGTTGCAAGGATGCGCGTTGCGGCCTCTTGGTTGAGCCAGGGTTCTACGGAAGAGTCATTTCAACGAATTAAGTACGGTCGCTCTCTTTTGGTTCGGTGCCGAAGTACGAGGAGGTTCTTCAGCTCCGGATCGGGGTGGCTAAGAGGAAGATATTTATGATTGGTGTATCTACATCATACGGTGTTGGTCTCGTGGTTAGTCCTTCTCTCGTCCTTCCTGATCCTCTTCCCCACTAGGATTCAGGTACCGGATCCGAATACTCCGAATCTTTAGGTTTTTGTCTTGGCGGGAGCTCTGTTTCCTCCTGCGCAAACGTCGGAGTGATCGCGCGCTCGACTCGCGGCCACCGGCTTCCGTTGTCCGTTTAACTCGCTGTCTCCGCCGCCGGTAGTAACATCGGTCGACGGACCTTTGGTAATCAACCGCACCAGCACCCGCTGGCGGATCCGGCCGTTTTTTCATTCAGGTTATCTTTATTGTACCGGTAAAACGATATATGGAGGGTTACCGATATAACTTCTATCTAAATGGAATTCGTTCCGCGATTTCTATGTGGGTAGTTTTACTAACGAATTCCTTCAATATCCAAAATAAGTGTTGCCTCCCTTCCTAATTTAGCTAAACAACCTCGTTTTTCGACGCGTCGGGCTACCTGGAAATGTCCTTACGAGTTTCTCCCTCTCCCGGGGTCCGAACTTTACCGTTTCTCACTACTATGGATCAAATTTGTAATCTATCGGACGAGCCCGTTTCGGCACCCCGTGGTTGGTTAACCACCAACTGGCATCGGCTCAGAATGACGGCGCTCAGCCTGGCGCTTCTACCGCTGATTCCCGCCCAAGGACGGTGCGCTACCATCGATGTTTCACCACTGGTCGCGCACTCCAGCTTCGTCTCAGCGGTTGACGCAGGCAAAGAGATCAATGTTGTGCTGTCGTTGCCCTTGGCCAATCCGCGCGGCGCCGCTGAATTCGTTCAGCACGTTTCTACTCCAGGCGACCCGCTCTTTCGCCAATATTTAACCCCAGAGCAATTCGCTACCCAGTTCGGTGCTAGTGCAGCAAATTATGCAGCCTTGAAAGAATGGGCAACGGCCAATGGCCTCGCGGTTGTCAAAGAGTCAACCGCTCGCACCACGTTAACCGTCCGGGGAACGGTTTCCCAATTTCAATCGCTGTTCCGGACTCAGCTTAACAATTACCGGTCTCCAGATGGCGATGGATTTTATTCTGCCAGCGTAACTCCGACCGTTCCAGATGCCATCGCTGGAAAGATCACGACCGTCGTCGGGTTGACCAACAGCAAGCAATATGCGGCCTTAGCCAAGGCTTATAAAACTCTCGGCGAAAACCCGGCTGACGGTTTAGCCGTTGGGACTAAGACACCGGATACGCCAGGTGGAACGGGTCCGGGAGGCGCTTATTCTGCCGCCGATCTTAGAAAGATCTATAGTGTACCGGCGTTTGGCAGTTTGAAGAAGCAATCCATCGCCCTGTTTGAGCAAGGGGGATTCACCCGCAGCGATGTTGCGACTTATCTTTCCAAGAACAAACTGCAGCTACCCAAAATCCGTGTGGTCGGGGTGAATGGTTACGATGGAAAAGTAGATGACCCCAAGGTCGAGCTCGAGGCGGTGCTCGATATCGACATGCTGGCCGCAATTAATCCGGAGGTTCAAGAGGTGCTGGTTTATGAAGATGGCAACGATCCATTCCCAGTAGCCCTTCTGGATGCCGTCACGCAGGTTGCCGATGACAATCTCGTTCAAGTCCTCAGCATCTCCTATGGGCAAGACGAGACCCTCGAAGGGAATACCGCAATGACGTCTGAGAACGCAGCATTTACCCAGTTGGCGGCTCAAGGGATCACCGTGACAGCCAGTGCCGGGGACCAAGGTGCCTATGGTGATTTCTCTTATCATAACGGCAGTTTGTTGAACGTCTCAGACCCAAGTTCGCAGCCTTACGTACTTTGTGTCGGCGGCACCACGCTTTTCACTGCGCCTGGCGCAGTCTATTCCGGTGAACAGACCTGGAATGAGCTTAGTCCCGGATTCGGTGCAACCGGGGGTGGGGTTAGTGCTTTCTGGCTAATTCCCTCTTGGCAGTTGTTGATTCCTGGAGCGATGACCGCCAACGGTGGATCTTCTACGTATCGCAACGTACCGGATGTGGCTGCAGTCGCCGATCCGTTGACGGGCGTCGCCGTCTATTCCCAGGTCAACGGAGGCTGGCTGCAGACCGGTGGCACCAGTGTATCGGCACCGATCTGGGCTAGTTATCTGAGCCTGCTGAATTCCGCCTCTCTCTATGCAGGATTAGGTCAAGTCGGTTATTTCAATCCTACCCTTTACAATCTCGGTGTTAGCAACTCTCTGTCTCCGTCGAGCTACTTCTACGACGTTAATTACGGGTCGAACGGAAACACAGCTGTTTACCCCTGGCCAGGTTTCAACGCTGGTAGCGGGTATGATAACTGCACCGGTTGGGGATCGCTGTATGCGGGTGGGCTCGCGTTCCAGGTCTTAACGACTTCCGAGCAATCGGGTACACCGCCTAGTCAAATCGTCAATCTTCAGGCGAAGCCCACCGCTACCAGTGTGAACCTCACTTGGGATTTCACCAGCGGACAGACCGCTTACGTGGTGACGATCTCCCATCTCGCCTACGTGCGTTTCAACGAGCAAACGTTTGTCACTAAGAACACCAAAATCGAGATAACCGGGCTAACTCCTGGCGACAGTAGCTACAGTGCAACGGTTGCCACTGTGAACGCGAGCGGTTCCAGGCAAACCTCCGTCAGTTTCACGACCAAGTAGAAGCAATAGGTCTGATTTCGCAATCTCACTTCAAAACTTCCTATGCAAGATTTACTGACTACTCATAACCGGATTTCACCGGCCCGTTTCGTTGTTGGCAATAGCTGGAGCCGAACGATAATAAAGACACTGGGCCTCGTTGCTCTGCCTTTCATGATAACCGGCGGCGCCTTGGCCGCCCGGACGCTTGCGCTTTCTCCCATGGTAGCAAAGTCGCGGTTCATCTCCTCGGTTGACCTTGGGAAGCAGATTAGCGTTGTCCTAGCTCTGCCCTTAAAGGACGGCAAAGGAGCAGCTGACTTCGTGAAACATGTATCGACTCCTCTAGATCCACTCTATCGTCAATATCTGACGCCGGCCGAATTCGCGGCTCGGTTCGGTGGAGCTGAAGAAGACTATACTACGCTGAAAGAGTGGGCCCTGGCCAATGGGCTCACTGTCGTGCACGAGTCGGTTAGCCGAACTACACTTACCGTTCGAGGGACCGTCGATAAAATCCAAACCGTCTTCAAAACCCGGTTGAATGATTATCGGTCGTCCGACGGGGACGAGTTTATCTCCGCCGGTGTCGAACCGACGGTTCCGGATGCCATCGCCGGAAAGATCGCCGGAGTCATAGGACTAACGGTTGGTAGGCAGTATGCGCCTCACGCTAAGATTTATAAGAAATTTGGTGAGCTGCCTGATGACGATGCGACCTCAGCTCACACCGACGCTGCTGGAGGAAGCGGCCCGGGCGGCGCCTATTCGGCTGCCGATCTGCGCACGGCCTACAGCATCCCGACCTACGGCGATGTCAGCCTGCAGACCGTTGCGATTTTTGAACAGGGAGGATATACGAAGTCTGACGTCGAGACATACCTCCAGAAAAACAAATTGCCAAAGCGGCAAGTTACCCTGGTCGGGGTTAATGGTTACAATGGCGCCATTGATGACCTGGGCGTCGAACTCGAAGCCGTGCTCGACATCGATATGGTGATCGCCATTAATCCAGCGGTGAAAGAAGTGTTGGTTTACGAGGATGGAACCGACCCATTTCCGGTGGCATTATTGGATTCGATTGCTCAGGTCGCGGATGACGCTAAGGCTCAGGTGTTAAGTATTTCTTATGGCGAGGACGAATGGCTTGAAGGCAATGACTCAATTGCCGCCGAAGCAACCGTCTTCACCCAGCTTGCAGCCGAAGGCATCAACGTCACCGTTAGTGCCGGCGATAACGGGGCCTACGGCAATTTCAGTTTCCATAATGGAAGTATCTTAAATGTTTCGGATCCGGCTTCACAGCCGTATGTTACCAGCGTCGGTGGCACCACGTTGTATACTGGGCCTGGTGCCGTTTACGGTAGTGAAGAAGTTTGGAATCTTTTAGGCGTGAACCTCGGCGCCACTGGCGGCGGCGTGAGCACCTATTGGCAGATCCCGGCTTATCAGCAGCCCAGTTATGTGACGACCAACGGAGGTTCCGCGACTTATCGCAACGTACCGGATGTCTCTGCTGTGGGTAATCCTGAGACCGGGGTAGCGGTCTATTCCAAAGTCAACGGTGGTTGGCTTCAAGTAGGTGGCACCAGCGTGGGCGCACCGATTTGGGCAGGTTATCTCAGCGTCCTTAATGCAGCCCTCAACTATATTGGCGAGGCTCAGATCGGTTTCTTCAACCCAACTCTCTATAGCCTCGGCTTCGGTTATCCAACGAACTACCTGTATGAAGTGGTTGATGGTAGCAACGGTAACGCGGGCATTTATGGGACGCCTGGTTTCAGCGCCGGTATCGGCTACGACAATTGCACCGGCACCGGATCGCTATGGGGCAGTGGTCTCGCCTTCCAGGTCCTGACCTCGGTCACACAAGCAGGGAGTCCGCCGAGTGCTCTCACCGGACTCGTTGCGAAAGCGGTAAAGACAAGCTCCGCTAAAATCGTCTGGAACGCTTCCACCGGAGCAACCGGCTATGTTGTGAATGTATTTCACAAGGTCCCGGGTTATCAGTGGAACATCGCGCAGTCTTATCTAACAAAGAAGACAGGGATCCCGGTTAGTAATCTTACGCCTAATACGCAATACGCAGTGTACGTCGGCGCCGTAAATAAGAGCGGCTCTTCGCAGGCCAACATTACGTTCAATACGGCGCAGTAAGTCTGCGTTACCGTCAGTTCCGGCTGCCGCGGAGTGCTGCAGCCGGAATTTTTGAGATCGAAATTTACAGAAGATCGCGAAGAAAGAGATTTCTTACAGAAGTTAACGAAGGAAACGAAGGTTCTGACGGGGGGGCATCGCGTTGCATTGACGCAGGCCGGGCGAGGGTAGCCAGGCATGAAATGCCTGGTAAGGGGTCAGACATGATCCGTCCCGTAGGGAACGGTGTGATCTGTGGCGCCACGCTTTTGTCCACCACCCGAGCCAATGGCCCTGCTCGCCACCCGATCATACCGTACCCTTATAGGGACGGTTCCTCTGGGATGCTTACCAGGCATTTCATGCCTGGCTACCCTCGTTTCGTCCCTCCGGGACGAAAACACCCGCGTCCTTAGGTTGACGCTTATGGGCTGACGCCGGAAGTTGGAGAGCAAGCTACGAATTGACACGAAGCAAATTGAATGTTTCCTCCCTCGACCTTTTTGGGATCTGGAATCGGTTGCTTAAGCTTCCTTGTGCCAGATTTGACGGGCAGAGGTTTCGATTGGTTCTGCGTTGAGCTTTAGGGTGTAAGCAGCCACCAAGGTTTTCCCTTCGTCTATCAGGTACCTTTTGATGATCAGTTGGCCCACTTTTCCCTGTTTGGTATTGATCTGATGAGTTTCGATAAGCTGCTGGCGGTCATCGGACCAGGCGGTCCTGGTCTTGAGGGAAGTCGCTCCCAAAAGGTCTAGCTTGCCTGGCGCGGTGCGTCCGTCGAGGTACAGGATTTCATCGAATGCAAAGCCGGGACCGCGGGCAGCGATCGTCAGAACATGTTCGTTTTGGTAGAGGGTGGCTTTAAGCTTTACCGCGTCGGCGTATTTTCGGTCGAGGAAACCGGCCCCGATTTGCTTCATCAGAGCTTCGAACGAAGTCGATGCTCTAAGGTCCAGCGCCCAGGTACCGCTGAAATTCGGATCGTCTGGCTGATCCGGCTGCAGCGCGGCGGAAGTTAGGGGCAGCGTGCATAGACCTAGCCAGGCGAGGGCGGCAAGCCAGCGGAGCAGGAGGTACCTCATCAGCAGGAAAAGGCTATTTTTAACCTGATCGCCCCGAGGAAGTAAAGGCCGGATTTTATCAAAATATTTCGGGAACCTCCAAGCAAACCACTAAGGCTACGAAGAAAAACCTTCAACCGCAGATCAACGCAGATACGGAGCAGGAAATCTAATAGCCGCAAAAGAGCACAAAGAACGCAAAAAATAACCGCGAATGCACACGAATGGACCCTCCTTCGCAAAGCCTTCCTCCGTCGTCCCGCGGCCGCGGGACTATGGCGGACAAGTCGGCGCGCCAGGCCACGAATAACAACCGCGAATGGACGCGAATATACGCCAATAAAATCTCACGCAAAGGTACGAAGACAGAAAAACGAACCGCAGCCCCGAACCCCGAAAGCTTTCGGGGGAACATTCTCCGGGGTGAAATCAACACAGATTTACGCAGATATGGAGCGGGAAATCTAATAGCCGCGAAAGAGCACAAAGAACGCAAGGCCCTTCCCTGGGAGAGCGCAATTTCGGCCAAAGGATGTTCCGCCATTTCCCCCGGCCCATATTCTCGGAATTCCCGGCCCTTCTTGGCTCCCGATCGTGCTCTTAATAAACCGGTGTTTCTACCGTGACCGTGGAACCAAGAGGGACGGAGACTTCCACCGTTTGAATTTCGACTCCGTTGACGAGCTGGGTCTGGGTCGGTGTCGGCCAGCCGTTCACCAGAAGCCAACGGTATGACCCGCGGAAACCAGCCTGCCAAACCAGGTTGCCCGAGAGCGGGTCAGCTTGGTCGGACCCAACGGGATTGTTACGAACAGTGGTCTTTAAGACATTATTACTTCGATCTTCGCGAACGTAAAGATCATGCTTCCCTACCGGGATATGATTGCCCTCTGCCCATTGAGTGTCGGTCGGCAAATTATAGGTCGTGATGAGAACGTTAGCCGGAGCGTCTGGTTGGACGCCGAGTAATCCATTGAATAGGCTGCCTATGAAGGTGTAGGAAAATTCAGGGTAGAACAAATCACCCGGCGTCGTAGTGCTCCCCGGGTTAGTTATGATTTTTATCAACCAGTTCTCCGCAGTATCTGGCTGCCCCCATTCATAATAAATCTCAGGGAGATAGGTTTGCGCCTCACCGTTCACGCTCGGAGCTGCCATCTGGGCATCGATAAATTGGAGATAGCTAGTGGTTCGAGGACCAGGGGCGGTTATCAGAGTTGCCGGCATAAAGAAACTGTTCTCTTTACCGAAGTCCGTCATGAATGTTCCATCCAATCTAAACCCGCGAATGTACGAGTTCGCAGCCGTTGAGTACCAACGAAGGTTGAAGAAGTTCTTCAATTGCTCGGCGGTCGCGGCGCTGGTGTTAGCGGCACTCCAATCGCCTCGGGCGCGCTGTATTTCGCTGTAAGCTAAGAGTGCTGCGTACTGGCAGCCGATGGCGTCACCGGCTTCGACAAAATTGTCCGTTCCTTGTTCGTTGTAGGTTGCTTGACCTGGATTGTAAGGGTTTCCTGTCTGGCCAACGTTTCCCACCCGGCTTGGAACAGGCGTAGGGAGGGGCAACGAATTGGGGTACACCGCTACTACACCATTGGCATCTTGATGGTCGTCCTGAAGAAACGTACTGGTCGTGGTAGCGTAATATTGCAGTAATGTCGGATCCTGGATCCAACTCGGGTCACCAGTAAACAGGTATTGAGTGTAGGCTCGCCGCAACAGATCGAACGGTCCCGGCAACTCACGGTAGAAATAGGCGTCCCCGAAGTAATCGCCGGAAACGATCGTATTGTCATAGACCGACCCGTCAAAGCCGATTGACCAAAGAGGCCAATACCCCCTGGCTGCCGTTTGAGATGCAGCAAAGGCTTTCGCCATCGAAAGATTTTCGGCATCGAGCCCCAAGAAGTGCGCTCCTATAAATTGATGAGAAGCATCCCTTAGATAAAACGCTCGCCGGGAGAGGGATCCCGCCCAGTAACAAGCGATATTCGGAACGCTAGGATGGTCGCTCGAATATAGTCCGGTTTGCACATAGATAAGCGCATGCTGCTTGGCGAAATTGAATCCGGTGACCAGCGCTTGATTGGACGAGGCGAACGTGAGAGGCGACGTCGCCGTGCCTTTGGGAAAAGAGGGATCGTTGATAGGATCAGTCGTTTGGGCGCTGGAAACAACCGGAGCCAGCCAGGCGAGCGAGGAAAGGACGATAGCCAGTTTTACGGGCGAAAGACACCTGTGATTGGACATAGCGTTTGATTTTCTGGGGATGGGTGGTGGGGGCAGGATAAGGAGGCAAGATGAAGGGGCAAGAAAAGGGGGCCAGATAGTGCCACTTAACACGTGTTCAGTAGGTAGTTAACACGTGTTCACTCTCCGTCAATCCAAATTTTGCTGTCTTTTAACACGTGTTCACTCGATCTTGTCTCGATGACTCTAAGAGTAACCACGGTCGATGTCGCCCGGCAGGCGGGTGTATCCCGTACGACGGTATCGTTTGTGCTGAATCAAATTGCCGGGGTCAGCCCAAAGACGCGTGATCGCGTGCTGACGACAGCTCGAAAGCTTGGTTATGTCCCTAATTCGGCCGCCCGGATGCTGGTGAGCGGTCGCAGTAACACTCTAGGCCTGGTGATCTCCCGCGCGGATTTACTACTCGTCGATGCGTTTATACCGCGTTTAATCTATGGAATCGGGCGGGTCTGTAACTCCTGCGGTTATAAGCTGTTGGTGGAGGCGGTGGAAGAATCTTCTAATGCGAACGCTTATCTGGATCTGGCCCGTAGCAAGCGGATCGATGCGCTGATGGTTCTGAATCCACAGGTGGCAGATAAAGGCCTGGTTAAGTTAATCGAGATGCGATTTCCGATGATCATTTTCGGTTCGATTCGGCACCCGAAGGAAAACTCCGTAAACACTGATGATTTGGGCGCGGCACGCGACGCAACGTCTCACCTAATCTCACTAGGTCACCGCCGCATTGCCCATATAAGCTATGCACCGCTTTCTTACCTGGCAGCTGACGCTAGATTCCAGGGGTATCGCGAAGCTTTGAAGGAAGCGGGAATCGCTTTCAACAGAAAGTTTTTGGCGATCGGCAACTTTAGTAGCGAAAGCGGGTCTGACGCGATGAGCGAAATCTTGCGAAACCGAGTGATTCCCACCGCCTTGTTTGCCAGTAACGATACCATCGCGGTTGGAGCAATGGCGGCAATTCGGGCGGCCGGCCTTTCTGTCCCGGAGAATATCGCAGTGGTCGGGTTCGACGACTTGCCGTTTGCCGCGTTCACGAATCCAGCGCTTACGACTATTCGCTCGCAAGCCAAGGAATTGGGAGAACATGCGGCGCGGGCGGCCATCAGTTTGCTGGAAGGTAAGCCAGTTGGAATTCGGCGTCGCGTTATACCGTTGGAATTGATCGTTCGCGAATCTTGTGGAGGGGAAAAATAACCGCGAAGTTCAACCGCAGAGCTAGGAATAGCCGCGAAAAGGCACAAAAAGCACAAAAACAAATCGAAATAGCCGCGAAAGAGCACAAAGAACGCAAAAAATAACCGCGAATGGATCCGCCTTCGCAGGACCTACGGCGCGACAGGCTACGAATAACAACCGCGAATGACGCGAATAGACACGAACTGAAAAATCTCACGCAAAGGCGCAAAGGCGCAAAGGCGCAAAGGGAAGAGGGAATCCGGAATAGCCGCAATAAGGCACGAGAAGCGCAAAAAATAACCGCGAATGCACGCGAATAGACACGAAGACAGACCAACCGCAGATAGACGCAGATAGGGTCTGGCACGGGGAAAGGTGATTGGTCCGCCTTGGCTACTCGACAAGCTCGAACATGCAAGCGTAGGCGGGTCGAAATCGTCAGGCGGAAAGCACAAAAAGCGCAAAGAAAAACTAACCGCAGATTTACGCAGATGATGATACAGTGGAGCCGCGAAGCGCCTTGGAGCGTTGCCTCGCTTCCACCTCCGCTAGGCGACTTGACTGAGCTCGCCGAAGTCCTTCCTACTGCGCGCGCGGCTTTTAATTTCCTTGGCAGATCGCGGTCAACGTTCAAACGTCGCTCGAATCGCTTGATAGTCATACTAACTCTAAATCGACATTTCCGTCTCCGGATCGAACAGACGACGCAAAGTCAGCTAACCAATCATCAAACCGGGGGGCAGCGATTCGCCGAAGAGACTGGTGCGTTCTGGTCCGGCGATGGGTACGAACGTGCGGAGTCTGGCAACCCTTACCGGGGCAACACCGGATTTTTCCAATTTCGAGGCGATCTTTTCCCGGAGCGTTCTTGGAAGGTCGATGGCCGGGTCGTTCACAATCCGAGCGGCACGGAGAAAAAGGGTCTGAACCTCGGCCAGTTCGGGCACATTCCAATCCAGGCCTGACAATGCCTCGAATGCCTGTTCGACATGAACCGAGGAAACGACAAAATCTGCGCCGGCGTAAAACGGGGCACGGTTGAGAAGAAGACCAAGCGCAACCAGATACGGAGCACAATATTGTTTCGTCGAGCCGAGTTCGCGGGCCCTCACAAGAAAGAGTTCGATCAACTCCGGTTTGGACCCGATTCTTTCGAGCGATCCGACGAGCCGGACGAGCTCGGCGGGCGGGCTCTTTTGAGAGCGGAATTTCGGCAGCTCCGGAGCGAGAATCATCTCCTGTCGTTCCTGACTCAGGCCGCCGGCAACCCGTCTCCAGAGGATATATTGCTGAATTTGGCTGCGTTTCCCCGGATACGCGAGTTTACTTGTGTGAAGTCGCCACAGTTCGTCGATCCGGGCGCTATCGCCTTCCGCACCGAAGCCGGGTCGAAGAAGAAACCCGACCAGGATCAACCACGTTTCCTCGTGTTCGACCGATTTCTTGCGGTGGGAAAAGCATTCATTGACGACAGCCCAGAGTGAACGGATCAGCAGCAGGTTCCAATCGGCCTTCGGCAGCCCAAGAAGTTTTTCGAGGCTCTTGAAAAGATGGTTAGCGGTGAGCTTGTCGCGTGTGTCCAGGGGTTGCAAAAAAACCGTTTCTAACCGGTTGCGCGCGGCGTCCAACTTAGCTGGATCAATCCCAAGATTTGCGGTGTTCGCGGTGGCATTGCCAGCGTCGGTTTGCTCTTCGTTCTCGGATAAGTGTGGGCGAAGATTGAACTCGAGCGGCCACGATTCGTGAATGGTTGGATCCGCACTGACACAGGCGACACGGAGCAAACCGAGTTCGTTTATTCGGGCCGTCAGCGTTACTGGAAGCCGGTTATCCTTTGGAGCTTGCCCAGTAATCCGAGCCGTAGCCTGGAGCGGTGGCAATCGTCGGAAGTCGCGATCATTCCATGCTACCAGGGAGCCGGCTTTGTCGTTGGGGTGTCGAGTTGAGTAATACGGCTGAAACCGGACCGGACGATTCACCCGGAGTTCGAGGCCGGCCTGAGAAATCCGAAATTCTTTTTCAGACGGCGCGTTACGAGGCAGGAGACAGACGAGAAAAGACTCCTCATGTTTTTCCGCGGCTCGTTTGTGGACCTCAAGGTAAATGGCGCGAGCTGCTCCGGCCTCGATACGCCGGGCCCGACGATGGACGATCCCGCCGAAGCTTGCGGCTCCGAGAGCGACCGCAAGGTCCAGCACCGGATGGTGAAGGATTTGCGGTTCAACGCCGCCTTGCCAACGGGCAATTTGTTGCTGGAGCCGATGACGCAACGCTTCGGGATAAAGCGATCCGCCATTGAAGAGGATCGCTTCCACGGGCGGCAAACCAGCAAGAAACTCGGCCAGGTAGCGGGTAACGGCGCTGTCCGAAGCATACGGAAGCGCCCATTCTCTTAACCCAGCTTGAGCGCGCGCAGGCTGGTCGTTGGCATTGCACTCCGGGAAAAATCCATCCAGCACGATCGACTCGACCTCCGCTCTACTGATCTTGCTGCTTAGGGCCCCGCTGAGCAGACTCGAGCCGCGTCCGGGAATCGACACAGGAAAAGAATCTCCGGAAGAGTCAGCCAAACAGCGCTCCTTCAAGTCGCGGCAGCGTGCCGCGAGAAAGTTCCATTGCACCGGGGAAAGCTCGTCGATTGCCAGTCGCGATGCGATCTGGTGCGCAAGCGCGAGGTCGATGTTGTCGCCTCCGAGAAGGAGGTGGTCACCGACCGCGATTCGTTTGATTTGAGGGAGCGCGGTTCCGAGTTGGCGGTTGATCTCGAAAAGGCTGAAATCGGTTGTACCGCCGCCGATATCAATGACGAGGACGTGATGGGAGCGGTCTTCAGGAATCTTTGCCCAAAGCGCGTCCGGGTTTTGGTGCTGGTTCAACCAACAGTAAAATGCCGCCTGTGGTTCTTCCAAGAGGCGGAGGGTTTCAGGGAAGCCGGCCTCGGACGCAGCGTCCAAAGTGAGGCGCTGAGCTGCTGCATCGAACGATGCCGGAACCGTGATGGTAATCTCTTGCTCATTAAAAGGGGCTCCGGCATTGGCGAACTTCGTGTCCCAGGCGACGCGTAGGTATTCGAGCAGAAGCGCGGATGCTCGTATCGGTGATATCCTCTTCTCGACAGGAATTTCGTCCGATCGCCAAGGAAGGAATGGCGTACTGCGATCCACCGCGTGATGGCACAGCCAAGACTTGGCGGAATGCGCCACGCGTCCGGGCGATTCCACTGCCTTTCTTCTCGCGAGCCGACCGGGCACCCATTCTCCTGTCGTGGTGCTGGACATCTGTGCGGCTTCCTGGTCGGTTGGCAGGTAAAGAAAAGAGGGCAGTGTAGATGCCTCTGAAAATCCGGTCACGGTTTCCCATTGCTGAATTAGAAATGTCTCGGAATGCGGATCGGCGTTGTCGAGGTATTCGAATGCCATGGCGCAATTTGTAGTGCCAAGATCAATTCCGATGCTGAATTTCGCGCTGGGCATTTGGGAGTAATAAGCGGCGAAGCCGCGATTCAAGATAGCCTAGGGTGAAGGCTTTGCGCAGCTTCGCCGCTAAAATTCGACCCGGAAGCCCTCTGGAGATTAGCAGCGAAGCTGCGAGTCGGAGACCAGCAACGAAGTTGCGATTCAAGATAGCCTAGGGTGGAGGCTTTGCGCAGCCCTAGGAATAGCGTCCCCAAAAACGCCACGCACCGAAGGTGCGTTTCAATAGTTGATGTGATCGGAGATGTCGTTCAGCCAGCGCGGAAGATCGATTGTACGGGGTGTCCAAATACGCGCGTTATTGTCTCGCGCCTTCGTTTCCTAGGGCTGCGCAAAGCCTTCGCCCTAGGCTATCTTGAATCGCGGCTTCGCCGCTAAAATTCGGCCCCGGAGGCTCCCTCTGGAGATTAGCAGCGAAGCTGCGAGTCGGAGACCAGCAACGAAGTTGCGATTCAAGATAGCCTAGCAGACCGTTGAAAAACACGGATTCTGGATGTTGAGACACGAAGGAGCCGGTAACGGTGGCAGCGGGGAGCGGAAGACATATCGCCCTGGGCAATGGGTGTCAGAGATGCCCAAGATTAGTTG
>Ga0185299_10003360_pt1 | contig 21576 bp, 19 predicted proteins | sample PaiPotPPA55metaG_FD_128002 | JGI IMG/M metagenome (GOLD analysis project Ga0185299, IMG submission 128002) | Iron sulfur acid spring bacterial and archeal communities from Banff, Canada, to study Microbial Dark Matter (Phase II) - Paint Pots PPA... ... | reverse complement strand
CACCCAGTACTCCCCGTCCATCACTGCGCGGATGCTCTTGAGCAGAATCTGGGTCGCGGAGTCTTTGAGAACCACACCGCGAGCCCCCAACTGCAGCGCCTCAACGATCTGATCTTTCTCCGCCGCCGCCGTCAAAAGGATGACTCGTACCCCTGTGGTGTCGGTACTCATTTCCCGCAAGGCTTCGAGGCCCGGACGCCGCGGCATCGCCAGGTCGAGAAGCAGGATCTCCGGCTTCAACTGGCGAACCATTTTGACTGCCTCCACGCCATCACAGGCCTCACCAACGACTTTGAAATCGCGCTCCGACTCGAGCAACCGTTTTAACCCGTCGCGAAAAATCGGGTGGTCGTCGGCAATGAGAATACGTACGGTCTGCGGTCTTCGACTATCCATAAGCTTCAAAAAACATGTAAATCAGTGGCCGAGCTTTTCTCCGTGCCCCCGTAGTGCAGCACTTTAACCTGACACTACCTGCGGCGTCTGCGGCACCAGAACCTCGACCCGTGCGCCCTGTCCGGGCTTTGATTCTATCGTGAGTTCGCCGTGAATCAGCCGCACCCGCTCACGAATAATGGCGGGCGCACGCCCCGCAGAATCCAGTTCAGATTGCGAAACTCGGCCGGCAAACGGAAAACCGCCGCCATCGTCTTCGATTACGAGTTCCCAGTTCCCTCCGCGCTCCAGCAACTGGATCAACACTTGCTTGGCACCACTGTGCTTGCGTACATTCACCAGCGCTTCCTGCGCGATGCGCGCCAGCTCGCGGCACACCGGCGGCGGCAGAAGCAGGTCTCCGTCGTCCATAAAAAATCCCGCCGCAATACCGGTTTCGCGCTGAAATCTTTGCACTGCATCGCGCAGAAACGCGGGAAGTTTGCGGGCATCAATGTCTGCCGACTTCATCTGCTGCATCAGTTCGCGCAGTTTCAGGACTTCTTCCCGGAGCAGTTTTTGAATGCGGTCAAGTTCTCCGCCCATGGCTTCGGCGCCGGGATAATTTCGACGCAGCACGTCCACCTGCATTTCTACGCCGATCAGCGACTGCACCGCACCGTCGTGCAGTTCACGACTCAGACGCGCGCGCTCCAAAGCGCCCGCCCGCCGCCGCAGCCGGCGCAACAGGTAGAGGTTGTAAACGGCAGGACCAACCTGCCGCGCCAGGTCCTGCAGAAAATGGAGCTCCTCCTGGACGCTGGAACTCAAGGCCGGCTCCATCAGAAAAAGCCGCCCCGAAAGCTCCGGACCAAACGAAAACGAAACTGCGATCAGGTGTTGAAATGCTTGCGTCTCTGCGAAACGCTTCAGGAAGCCGGTATCGAGGTTGCGCACCAGCGCGCCCTCCGCATCCAAGCCAACGGCGTCGAACTCAGGACTCCCCAACCAACTCTTCGCGTAACAAGTGCTGGCGGCACTCTGCCCCAGATAAGTCTCCGAGCCCGATAGTCCCGAGTCCATCCACTGCAACTGGGTCATTCCGTTCTTCAACTCCAGGATGCCGACCGAAACCCGGGGATTTCCGCTCTCCCGCGAAGCTACCAATGCCTTCCGAGAGCCGTACATGCGTAGCAACTGCGCCACAATCTCAGAGAGCGCTCCGCCCAATCCGGCATCCATTCGTACCAGCCCGAGCAAGCGCGCGGCGACGTCCTTCTCGGCGCGGAGCCTCTTCTGCTGCTCCGCCAAGTACCCCAGAAGTAGCCCCATAACAATCAGGTATACGGAGCGCATAAAGAGGTGTTTGGGCTCAAAGTCAGCCGCATCTACCCGCACCAGCGGTAGGTGATGCGCCCGCAACCAGAGGTTGAGTTGCTCAATCCGCCCCAGCCGCAACGCAAAGCTTTCCAGCCAGAGCAGCGATACCGAAGAAATAGCAGTGGCCACAGTTTCCCACAACCCCCATCGATAAGCAGCGGCGGCGATGACGAAAAGAAAAAACAGAAAGAACGGACTGCTTTGACCTGTAGTGAATAAAGAAATCACTCCCGGCCAGACCACATCGGCGCCATGAACCAAAAAGCGAAAGGACGGAGTCGACTGCTGGCGCGAACGCAGCAGGAAAATGATCGCGGTGCCTTGAAGGATGTAGAAGGCCAGAAGTGCGTAGGCCCAAACCGACTTGACTCCTGCGGGATCCAGCCACACCGCGACCAGGGCAGAAATGGCAAGAAATACCCTGGCTGTGGCTAACCAGCGCTCGGTGCGCCGGATTTCTTCCGGGCCGAATGGCGCCCGGTCACGCCACAGCGATCGGGGACGCAATCGGAACATCGGGATTCGGCTGAGCACGGACAAAGCGGTCTTCTTGCTTTGGATATTATGGCGAGTACAAGTTACAGAGCAAGTGCAACTTAGACCCTCACCAAACCAGAGCCATAAGCCGCAACCGCCCGTGGCGATTTTCTTGCCAAGGTTGGCCCATTACCGAAGTAACATCCTGCTGAAATCATAACGGTCTAAAATGCGACCACAGGCTTATATGTCCGATCGCTTTAAAAACTGGGCGGTAGGGTTGGTGTGTCTAGTTGGCATCCAGGCCGTGGTGTCCTTTGCATCCTTTTTTCTGCACTGGCGGGGCTTCGCCCTGACAGCATTCAGCGACTTCATGCAATGCGCGCTGCTGCTCTTTGCATCGCTGGCATGTCTCTTCAACGTCCTGAAAACCAACCGACGAGCGCGTCTCTTCTGGTCATTGATGGGCCTCGGACTTGCCTGGTGGCTAGCGTACCGAATACTTTGGGCTTATATCGAGGTCGTCCAAAGGCAAGAGGTGCCCGATCCCTTCACTGCGGACGCCATTCTATTTCTCCACTTTGTGCCCATGATGGCCGCCTTGGCCTTGCAGCCCGATATCCGTCAGGACGACACTGAACTCCGGCTTGGCACTCTTGACTTTGCTCTGCTGTTCTTGTGGTGGGTCTATCTTTACTTGTATGTCGTCATTCCCTGGCAATTCGTGCAGCCGAACGAGACTGCCTACGATCACAACTGGGACGTCGCCTATGTGGCGGAAAAGGCTGCGTTCCTACTGGGTCTGGCGCTGGTCTGGTGGCGAAGCTCGGATCGCTGGAGGACTACCTATGCGCACTGGTTCGGAGCCAGTCTCTTCTATTCGTTAAGCTCCTACGTGGCGAACTGGGCGATCAACCGCCACCAATATTATTCCGGCAGCCTCTACGATCTTCCGCTGATGGCGTCCATGGCCTGGATGACCATGGCGGGCCTGCTGGCACTGAAGATACCGGTCGAACAAGTTGGACCAGCAAAGTCTTTGGCGCGCGGAGTGTGGACTTCGCGAATCGGCATGGTGGCAGTATTCTCGCTGCCCATCTTTGCCTATGTCTCGCTGTTCGATAGCGCCATCCCTTCCCGCGTCCGCATCTTCCGCCTGGTTCTGACGCTGGGAGCGGTCTTGCTGATGGGCGGCCTCGTCTTCCTCAAGCAGCATTTTCTGGATATCGAACTCATCCGTTTGCTGCGTTCTTCACGGCAATCTTTTCAAGATTTGCAACTACTTCAAGCGCAACTGGTGCAATCGGAAAAGCTGGCATCACTCGGCCAGTTGGTGGGAGGCGCGGCCCACGAGTTGAATAACCCCTTGACTGCGATGCTGGGCTATTCGGAACTCCTTTCCACTACCCCCCTCAGTCCTGATCAAAAGAGTCTGGCGGAGAAAATTTCTCAACAGGCAAAGCGAGTTCGAGCTTTGGTCGCCAGCCTGCTCAGCTTTGCAAAGCAAGTGCCTTCAGCGAAGACTTCCCAGGACCTAAACGTCATTCTGCACACCGCTCTGAAACTATGCCAGCCGCAATTGCAGGCTGCTAAGGTGCGGACCACCGAAGAGCTAGCCGAATCGCTGCCTCCAGTACGTGGAGATGCCAACCAGCTTCTGCAAGTGTTCTCCCACATAATCAACAACGCCGCAAATGCCATGTCAGACGGTGGTGGAGGCGCGCTGATTGTGACCACGCAGATCAGCGGCGCCTCCGCGATGATTCAGTTCTCAGACTCCGGCCCGGGGATGACGGATCCCGCCCGGGTCTTCGATCCGTTTTACACTACGCGCCCGGTAGGACAAGGCACCGGCCTCGGCTTGAGCATGTGCTACGGCATCGTTCAGGAACACGGGGGGAAAATCTCGTGTCGCAATCGGGACGAAGGCGGAGCGGTTTTCCAGATCGAGCTACCATTAATGGCAACCGGAACGCTCGAAGCAAAAGTTGATGAACCGCACGCCCAGGCGCACGTGGCTAGGTAGCCATCTCCAGTGTCCGTTTCAGTTGCCCGCAAGCGGCATAGATATCCCGGCCGCGAGGACGACGGACAAAAACCGGCACATTAGCGCCGACCAATATTTTTTGGAACTCCACCACGCTGTTCTCCTCCGGCATTTCAAACTGGATTCCCAGCCCCGGATTGAGCGCAATTAGGTTCACTTTGCACTTCACACCGCGCACCAACTCTGCGAGTTCGCGCGCATGCAATAGAGAATCATTCACGTCCTTCAGTAGCACGTATTCGAAAGTAATCTTCTCCCGGTTGCGAAGCGGGTACTCGCGCGCTGCCCCCAGCAAGTGTTCCAGATTCCACTTGCGATTGATGGGCATTAACTGGCTGCGGAGCGCGTCGTTCGGCGCGGTGAGCGAGATTGCGAGCTTCGGCCGCACCGACTCCGCGCCCAGATCGTAAATTCGCGGCACGATGCCAGCCGTTGAGACTGTCATCCGAGACTCAGGAATTCCGACTCCCTCCACCAATAGGCGCGTAGCTTTGATGAAGTTGTCATAATTCAAAAAAGGTTCACCCATCCCCATGAACACCAGGTTCACGCGCTCGTCTGGCGGTGAAACTTTCTGGTCCTGCAATACCGCAATCACCTGACCGGTAATTTCTCCCGCGCTCAAATTGCGTTTGATTCCCAACAACGCAGTCAGGCAGAACTGACAATTGACCGCGCATCCGACCTGGCTGGAGACGCAAATCGTCGCACGGCGCCAACTGCGAGGGTTGTGAGCCTCAATTTCCGCGCCTGCTTCGCTGCCATCGCCAGCTTCTCCGCCATCGCCTTCCGGCATCCACACTGTCTCAATGGTCTCGTGGTCGGCAAGTTCGATCAGGTAGCGCACTGTGCCGTCGAAAGAAATGAACTTCTTCTGAATGCCAGGCAAGCCCAGCGAAATGCCTTCGTCCGCAAGCATCGAACGAAATTCTTTCGGCAGAGTCGAAACATGGTCGGCGGAGTTTACGCGTTGGGTGTAAAGCGCGTGAAAAAGCTGTTTTGCGCGGTACGAGGGTTGGCCCGCGTCTTCAACCATTTTCGTAAGCTCTTGAAGATCAAGACCTAGAAGAACTCGTTGTTGGAGCGTTTTCATAGACTGAGGCTGTCAGGACCTCTGGAACCATTTTAGAAGAAATTCGCATCCAATACACGTGGCTACAAGGCTAAGTCGCGGTGTTTCTGACACTTAGCCTCCGGGCCACGCGGGCCGAGCAGGTGTGTGAGAATAGGGACAATGCATATGGACGCAGATCGCAATATCCGCCGCACTGCGCTGCCCAATGGGCTGACCATCATCACCGAGGAAATGGAACACATTCGCTCCGTCTGTATCGGGATCTGGGTCAAGACCGGTTCGCGCGATGAAGACAAGCAATGGAATGGGATTTCGCACTTCGTCGAGCACATGGTCTTCAAAGGGACCGAGCATCGCACCGCGGAAGAGATCGCGCGCCAGGTGGATTCCATCGGCGGGAATATCGACGCCTTCACCGCCAAGGAGTGCGTCAGTTTCAGCATCAAGGTGCTGGACGAACATTTACCCATCGCACTCGACGTTCTGAGCGATCTGGTCTTGAATCCAGTTTTCGCTGCCGACGATATCGTCCGCGAACGCGGCGGCATCCTCGAAGAAATCAAGATGGACGAAGACAGTCCCGACTATCTGGTCCACGAAATCTTTACCCAGAATTTCTGGAAAGACCATCCGCTGGGCCGTCCGATTCTTGGCACCCGCGACACCGTCAAGGGCTTCGAACGCGAGCCGGTGGCGGACTTCTATCGCCAGCGCTTTGTGCCAGGGAATGTGATTGTAACTGCTGCCGGCCATTTGAACCACGACCACTTTGTGGAACTGGTGGGCAAACACTTTGCAAACATGAAGCCAATGAGTAACGGCTTTCATAGCGCCCCGCCCAAAATTGTTCCCAAAATCATTCTGCGAAACAAGAAGTCGCTGGAGCAGGTGCAAATCTGCGTAGGCGTGCCCTCTTATCCGATCACTCATGAGAAGAGGCACTCTTCATACATCCTGAATACGCTGCTGGGCGGCGGAATGAGTTCCCGGCTGTTCCAGAACATTCGCGAACGGCAGGGACTCGCCTACGCGATCTACAGCGATCTGAACCCGTATCGCGATACCGGATGTCTTTCGGTGTATGCCGGCACTTCCCGCACATCAGCTACGAAGGTGGTTGAGTCCGTGGTTTCGGAGTTTCGCGACCTGAAATCGGCCGCGGTTCCGGCGGACGAGCTGCGCCGCTCCAAAGACCAGCTCAAAGGCAGCCTGATGCTATCGCTGGAGTCATCCACCGCGCGCATGTCGAATCTCGCTCGCCAGGAGATGTATTTCGACCAGTTCTATGGTTTGGATGAACTGATCGCGAAGATTGAGTCGGTGACCACAGAAGAGTTGTGGAACCTTTCCAATCAGTTCTTCCAGACGGAAAACATCGCGGTTACGATCCTGGGAAATCTGAATGGGCTAAAGCTGACGCGGGAGCAGTTGGAGTGCTGACAAAACCGGCAGTTGGGATTCAGCACTTGCCTATCTTTCGGGTTTTACGGGGCCAAGTGCTAAATGCCAAGTGGCCCTTTGGAGACAGCCCGTATCTTGCCCCCAAAATAAGACAGGCGCCCTGACTCGGTTTGAGTCGAAGACGCCCGGGCAGCCCTCCCCCAGAACTGCTCACCTAGAAGGTACTTTGATCGGCAAATCTTGGGAATGGCACTAAGGTGCCAAGTGGTTCCCACCGATGTGCCAGCTTTGCCTGACCAGTAAATTGCATCATTATCGCTGTAATCAGAGCCCTGGGCTGAATGCTGACTTGCTGACCGCTTACTTCACTTCGAACGTTGCCTGAATTCCGCTCGCCGAATCCGGCGCCACCCAAACGTCGTAGGTTCCAGATGGAACAATCCAGTGCATCGCCGGATCGTAGGATCCGAGATCGTTCGCCTTCACCGTAAACTCTACCGTTTTATGTTCGCCGGGCGCCAAACTCACTCGCTGGAAGCCTTTCAGCTCACGCACCGGGCGCGAAGTCGGCGCCACGCGATCGTGCACATACAGCTGCACAACTTCAGTTCCTTCCCTCGCCCCAGTGTTCTGGATATCAGCGCTAACGCGCAGAGTTCCGTTAGCCGCAACCGCAGGAGATTCGAGCTTCAAATTGCCATAGCTGAACTTTGTGTATGTAAGACCATAGCCAAAAGGAAACAGGGGCGCGCTGCTCTGATCGAGATAGCCGGTGTGCCAGCGGTCGGGCGCGGTCGGACGTCCAGTCCTCTTGTGGTTGTAATACGTCGGAATCTCGCCCACCGATCGCGGCCAGCTCAATGGGAGGCGGCCACTGGGCGACACGTCGCCCAGCAGGGTATGTGCAATCGCGTTTCCGGCCTCGACGCCCAAAAACCACGCCTGAACAATTGCAGAAACCTTCTGTGGCGCCCAGCGGATATCAAGCGGGCGGCCACTCTCAAGAACCAGCACAACAGGTTTCCTGGTGGCAACTACCGCGTCAATCAGCTTCATCTGGTCGCCGGGCAAATCCAGTGATGAACGCGAACTTGCCTCTCCGCTCATTGCTGCCAGCTCACCGACAAACAGCACTACGACATCAGCCTTGTTGGCTGCATTCACCGCGTCCTCGATACTGGCGGGCTGGTTCTCGGTTTCGCCACTTGTAGCCCCGGTGGCGGACGCTGGTGCCGGCGCCGCAACTCCAGCGGCGAGGCCACTCTCGAACGGTGGAATGTCAACCCCCTTGGCATACAGGACATGATCGTTGCCCAATTTCTGGCGCAGCGCCTCCAGCGGGGTTACTGCATCTGCTGCTTGTCCATTTCCTGCCCACGGCCCCAGTTGCGAGGCTTTGTCATTGGCCAGCGGACCAATCACTGCAATCGTCTGTTTCCGGTTAAGCGGCAACAAGTCGTTGTTATTTTGCAGAAGCACAAGCGACTCGAACCCCAGCTTGCGAGCGACCTCACGGCTTTCCGGAGTGAGTATGTCGGTCTTCTCGCGATTTGCGTCGGTGTAGGGATGTTCGAACAACCCTGCCTTGAACTTAATGCGCAGCACGCGACGCACAGCTTCGTCGAGCACGCTGGCCGGCACTTTGCCAGACTTGACCAAACCCGGCAGCTCTTTGAGATAAGCCCCGTCGACCATGTTCATGTCTACGCCCGCGGTCAGCGATTCAGTTGCGGCCTGCTCATCGTCGGCGGCCGTGCCGTGGGCGATCAGCTCGTGGATCGCGCTGAAGTCGCTTACTACAAAACCGTTGAACTTCCACTCATCTCGAAGAATGTCGGTGAGTGTGTGATGGTTGGCAGAGGCCGGCACTCCGTTCAAATCCTGGAACGCAGACATCAGCGTGCCTGAGCCGGCATCCACCGCCGCGTGAAATGGCGGCAGATAAACTTCCCGCAGCAACTGCTCTGAAATGTCCACCGTGTTGTAGTCGCGTCCGCCTTCGGTCGCTCCGTAAGCAACGTAGTGCTTCGCGCATGCGACTACGCTGTCCGGATCAGCCATACTCTTGCCCTGGAATCCCCGGATTTTGGCCGAAGCTATCACCGAACCGAGATATGGATCCTCGCCGGCGCCTTCCACGATGCGTCCCCAGCGCGGATCGCGCGCAATGTCCACCATGGGCGCGAAAACCCATTTGACACCCGAGGCGCTGGCTTCTTTGGCGGCAACCCGTTCAGCCTGCTCAATCAATTGCGGATCAAAACTTCCCGCACTCGCTAAAGGCACAGGGAATACCGTGCGATATCCGTGAATCACGTCATAGCCGAGAATCAACGGAATCTTCAATCTTGACTGTAAAGCGGCTCGCTGCACTTCGTTGGCCTGCTGCGCCCCCAAAACTCCCAGCAGCGATCCCACTTTGCCTTGCTTAATCAAATCCATCGTCTGTGGACTTGCTCCGGCAAACTGTGTAAGCTGGCCAGCTTTCTCCTCAATCGTCATCTGCTTCAATAATGTATTGACGCGACTCTCGATTTCCGGATCGGAAAGCTGTTGCGCTACAGCACCGACGGAGCAAGTAAATAGCAGGACGAAAACGATGTGTAGGCGTGACATGCGGCCTCCGGGCAAGTTGGTGGATGCGGGAGTCAGTATAGCAGAACTGCGGAGAAAATCGTTATTGTTGAGGCTCTGCAGTGAAGTGCTCACGGACGGCGTGCGTCCCCTTCCACCGGCTGCGGACGACTGCGGTAAAGCCCGGCAATCGAGTAAGTGAATCCCGCGATGAACGTGAAGTGAGGAATGTCTCCTGTAATGCGCGCTGTCATGCCGCAGTCGAGCACCAATCGCGGCCGCGCTGTGTGGGTCGCGGCAGCGAGGAATTGCGCACTGGCAGGCGTGGAAGCGTTCGGCGAAGTCACACCCGAAAGCTCGGCAGTCGCGCCCCACTTCCCGCGGAGCGGATGTGACCACGCAAGCGCGTTTAGAACGTCACGATCGAAGCCGCCCTGCCGTTTCCCCAGAAGATTCGCGACGATGTTGAAGTCAAAGTGGTGTTTGCCCAGGTCTTTGCTCACAAGTAACGTGAACGTGTGGTCCAGCTCGCCAGAGCCAAGCACGCCCCCTGCTGTCGGCAGTTTCGCCATGTACATAAAAGCGATCGAGGGTTGGCGGCCTGAATCCTGGATGAACCGGTACTTGAAACCGGCGCCGGTATCGCCGACGCCGTGAGTTCCCGAGTCTGCAAGGAACGGATCGTTGGTCAGGCGCAGTTCGAAATTCTTGCTGACCCCGAACTTCAAGAGTCCGTTGATGTCCTGCTCAGATCCGGACGCATCCAGGCCCCATTCGGTTTCAAGCACTCCCGGCTGAACCGGCTGCGCTGGCGTGGAAAGCGTGGGCCGGTTCGGGACAGCCGTGAGTTCATCCTGCCCAAAAGCAAAACAGCAGGACAAGAGAAGAGAAACGAGAAGGCATAGTGCGTACTGGCTCACGGATTGGACTGTATTGTAATGCCACGAGTCTTACTTCGGTCCCGCCCAGGCCAGCCCATCCGCCCCCGCCCCGGCATCAATAAGCTTTTCGACGTTCCAATCAGACGTACGAATCGCGGCGATCTTATGACTGGCATCGCAAGAAACGTATGCCACTTTGCCATCCGGACGTACCACAACTTCCTGAGGAGCTGCCGGGACATCAATCAGGCGGGCAACTTTCATGGTACTCAGATCTATGACTGCCACTTTCTTTGCCGTGGGAACGGCGACTACAAGCCAGCGGCCATCTGGGGTGGGGGCAGTCCCATAGCCCGGCGCTGGCAATGGGACCCCCGTCTTCACCTGATTGCTTGCCGTATCGATCACGGCGAGTTGCGGCTTGGTCTGATCGGACGTGAAAACCATGCGCCCGTCCACCGAGATCGCGATACGTTGTACCACCGGGGCGACCGGGATCACCGTGAGAGTTTTCCTCGCTTCCATGTCCAGCACGGAAACTGTCCCCGGACCAACATTCGCGGTGTAGCCGCGCTTGCCATCAGGAGAAATCGCCAGCATGTGCGATTCCGCCTGCCCAGTCGGAATGGTACCGACGATTTTCATTGTGTGAGGGTCGATGATGCTGATGGTCTGGTCGAGTTCGGTGGTCACGTAAAGCAGTCCGTCCTTTGGACCGAGGACGGCGCAGTGTGGACGAACGCCGCGTCCGAAATCAACGTTGCCCACAATCTTGCGTGCTGCAATATCAATCACCACTATGTTGCGTCCGTCGGTTCCGGGCTTGCCGACGCCAGAGTTGCCATAGATCGGCACATACGCGAGTCTACCGTCTGGAGAAGCAGCAACTTCATGCCCGGTGGTACCGTCTTCGGGGACGGTTACGACTTGCCGCCCGGCTACGGGATCCACAATGCCGAGAGTGTGCTCGGCTTTGTTGGCGACCAACAACACTGCGCTATCCCCGGACTTAGTTTCAGATGAAACTGACAATGCTGACAATAGGACGATTAGCGGCAGGGCGAAATGTAAACTTTGCACGGCGACCTCCGTAGTTTGAGACGCAGAGAGTCTATCTCAAGCGCCGCCCCTAATGGATGTGATCCTCCGCGGTTTGCCGAACAAACGCATTTGAAGTGGCCGAAGTTTCCGTCGCCGAGGATAAGACTTTCAAGATTGATCGCATCGTGGCGGTGGTGGATTGCGGGCCAGTGGTCAATCCGGAATCGGTTCGTTCCCAGACTGAGGGTGCAATCATCTACGGCATGAGCGCCGCGCTGAAGAATCAAATCACACTCAAGAATGGGGCCGTCGAGCAGACTAACTTCGACGGTTACGATCCGATAAGAATCAACGAGGCTCCGCCCATCGAAGTTTATCTGGCGCCCAGCGGAGACGATCCGGGAGGCATGGGCGAACCGGCGTTGCCGCCGATCGCCCCGGCCGTTGCCAATGCAATTTTTGCCGCCACCGGGCAGCGGCTGCGCAAGCTGCCGCTGCAGTTGAATCAGGCCGGGTGAGCCAATCCCGGCTTACCCAAGCACCAGACGGCTGCGCCACGACCCGCTAAGTTGGTGAACGTTTTCAGACTGCGCGACGGCCGCTCAGCAGGTTAAAGACCAGAACTATCAAGCCGATAACCAGCAGCAAATGGATCAGGCCTCCGCCAATATGCAGACTAAAACCGAGAAGCCACAATACGAGAAGAACAACGAAAACGGTCCAAAGCATGTCAATCCTCCTGTGCTCTTTGCGGGCGCCTGAATTCTGCTAACTAACCCGCAAGCACCAATTACATTCGCTCACATGGTTCCTTCATGGCTGTGCACAATTGCTCACCGCATGAGGAGCCGCGCCATTCACCGAGATGATTGGCGCACAATTTGGAGGCTTGGCGATGAGCCGGAGTTGTATCCGGGCCGCGGAAACTCTTGAGGATGCAGGAAAGATTAGCGTGATCTAAAGGCTTGCCTCCGGCTTACAATCGTTGACTTGAATCTCGCCATGAATCTCATTCGCGGGAAAATCCGCTGGTTGCTGATCTTTTGGATGTTCGTGATCAGTGCCATCTCATATCTGGACCGCATGAACATTTCGATCGCGATTCATCCGATCGAACAGGCGTTTCATTTGGATGACATTGAATTCGGGTGGGTGTTCAGCGCTTGGGTCATAGGCTATGCGCTCTTTCAAGCTCCAAGCGGCCGCATGGCAGACCGGTTTGGGCCGCGCCGCATCCTGGCGTTGGGGACCATCTGGTGGGCAGTGTTCACGGCCTTGACTCCACTCGTGCCCTCAAACTTCCGGGGCTCGCTAATCGTGCTTGTGGCGGTGCGATTCTTGCTAGGAGTTGGAGAGTCCGTTGTTTACCCGGCAAGTAACAGGTTGGTGGCAAGCTGGATCCCTTCAGGCGAGCGCGGAATCGCGAATGGATTGATTTTTGCTGGCGTGGGCGCGGGAGCAGGGATTACTCCCCGTCTGATCGTCTATCTTCTGTTGAACTACGACTGGCGATGGTCTTTTGGGATCAGCGCACTAATCGGTATGGCTGCTGGAGTGATCTGGTTCTGGATTGCGCGCGATAAGCCACAACAACATCCCTGGGCCAGCGTGGAGGAAACATCGTATATCGAGGCCGGGCTGCCGAAGCGAGGCTCACAGCAGTCGGGAAGGCCTCTTGCCTGGCAGACAATCCTCAGCAGCCGCAATGTTTGGGCCATTACCTCTAGCTATTTTTGTTACGGTTATGTCGCTTACATTTTCTTTACCTGGTTTTTCAGGTACCTCAACGGGGTGCGCGGCTTAAATCTCAAGTCGAGTTCGTATTACGGAATGCTTCCCTTCATTGCTATGGCGATCTGCTCGCCGCTTGGAGGCTGGATTAGCGACCGCATGGTCGTACGCTATGGTGACCGCCGAGGACGATGTGCAGTGGCATCCGGTAGCATGGCCCTGGCCGCTGTGTTTGTTGCCCTCGGAACACATGCCCACGACGTCCGCATCGCAAGCGTTGTTCTGGCCGGAGGCGCCGGCGCTCTGTATCTTGCGCAGAGCGCATTTTGGTCAGTCAGCTCCGGGATTGCGGGGCACTCTGCAGGTTCGGTTTCCGGAGTGATGAATATGGGAAACCAAATCGGCGGAGCGGTTACGGCATCCCTAACCCCAGTGATTGCCAAACATTTTGGCTGGGGTGCATCGTTCGTTGTGGCCGCCGCATTGTGTGTTCTCGGTTCCCTTTTGTGGTTGTTGGTGGATCCAGCGAAGGAACTGGTTTGCGAATCGAAGACTTTGACGGGCAGTTCAGTGGGAGCTGATATCGCATTATCTGGAGGAGAATGATGAGGAGATCACTCAGACGTTTTTCTATATCTAGGATGAGCTTCGCAGCAGTGATTCTGTTCGCAACGATGGCGCTGGGCGTGGCTTTGTTCCCAATCCCCCGGGCATTCTCGCGCCCCACCGACGCAATGGGCGATGCCGCCTTGCTGGACGGCTATCGTCACGTAGAAGTGGCGTCCGTTTCCGACGCGATGGAGAAGCTCACTGGGCAGGGAATCTATCTCTCACATCGCATGCGCCCGATCTTCACCTCAAAGTTCGCCGGATTCGCGGTGACCGTGAAATTAAAGAAGGAAGAAAATCATGATCCTGACGCCTTGCAGGGTATGCTCGCGGCGATTGACTCGGGTGGCCCACGTTCGGTGTACGTAATGGTGGTCGAGGACGGAGCCGACATCGCCGGCATGGGCGGATTGATGGGAACGGCGATGCAGGCACGGGATTTTTCCGGCGCGGTGATTGACGGCGGCGTTCGTGACACTGCTTATTTACAGAAGATCGGATTCCCCGTGTTCGCGCTGGGGACTGTGCCTTCGACCTCGGTTGGACACTACCGCTTTGCCGGAGCCAATATTCCGGTTGTGTGTGATGGGGTTGCGGTCAGCGCGGGAGACATCGTGGTTGCCGACTCCGACGGCGTAGTGGTAGTCCCCCGCGCCAAAGCCGCAGATGTTCTTACAGTCGCGCAGGAAATGGACTTCAAAGAGCATTCCATGTATGCGTATATCGAGAAGCTCAAATCCATCGAGGAAGCAGTAAAAAGGTTCGGACGCTTATGAGTCCGAGCAGAAAAAACCCAAATGGAGTCGAAGTGCGATCCACTTTAATTTTCATTCGGTCAGTTGGTTGGACCTGCTGTCTCTTTCTCCTCATGGTCGCTGTCGTTGTGTTCTATCTTGCCCGCACCGACAGAATCGTGAACCGCGTCCAGGCCGCAGAAGAGGAACCCGTCGTGTCGGTGACCGGCGGACAAATTCGTGGACGTCCGTTGCCGGGCGCGGGCACTCAGTTTCTTGGTATCCCATACGCGCAGCCGCCGGTGGGTAATCTGCGGTGGCACGAGCCTATAGCGGTGAAGTCATGGGACGGGGTGCGGGAAGCAAAAGAATTCGGCTCTCCCTGCGCACAACTCGTCGCCGGAGATTGGAACCGGCATGATGCTGAGACTGGCCAGGAAGACTGCTTGTATTTGAACGTCCTGACCCCGCAGTGGCCGCCGTCGAAGGAACGCTGGCCGGTGATGCTTTGGATTCACGGAGGAGCCAATACCGGAGGCACTGCATCGAGCGCGCTTTACAAAGATGGAACTCTGGTCCAACACGGCGTGGTACTGGTGACGGTCAACTACCGGCTCGGGATTTTTGGATTCTTCGCGCATCCTGAATTGACTCGCGAGTCGACGCATCATGCTTCCGGGAACTACGCGCTGATGGATCAGATCGCGGCCCTGCACTGGGTCCATGACAACATTGCAAAATTCGACGGCGATCCGGAGAACATCACAGTCTTCGGACAGTCGGCAGGCGCGCTCGATACCGGCCTCCTGATGACGTCCCTCTTGGCAAAAAACCTTTTTCATCGCGCAATCGCCGAAAGTGGCACGGTCCTTCTCAGCATCGACGCGCCGCCATTGGCCCAGGCAGAGCAACGAGGCAAAGAATTCGCAGACAATCTGAAAGCTCCTGGCGGGGAAGGCGCACTCAAGTATCTCCGCGCCTTGCCGGCTGCGGATCTTATGCAGGCTACACGCACGTTTGGAAACGGTGGGCTGCAAACTGGTCCCATTATTGACGGTTGGGTCTTGCCGCGCTCACCGGCCGAGGTCTTCGCCGCCGGCGAAGAGGCTCCGATTCCATTCCTTCTCGGAAACAACACCACCGAGTTCGCAATTCCGGCCTCGGCAGATCAAATAAGAAAAAACATCGGCGAAGTCTACGGAGAGCTTGTGCCTCAGGCGCTGCAAGTTTATGGATTGGCGAGCGGCGGATCAGGAACCACGGACCCGCTCTACGGTACGACTGCAGGACAATGGTCTGCCGACCTAATCTTCCGCTGCCCAGCTACGGCAGTGGCGGCTTGGCACAGCGCGGCCCACTATGCCACGTATGAGTACCAATTCGAGCGCGCAATTCCTGGACAAGAAGCAAGCGGCGCTGTCCACTCTGCCGACTTGCCCTACGTTTGGGGATATTTCCCTAAACACGGCAACATCGGAGGTGTTTTCGGAGACTCTGATCGCAAACTTGCCGACCTAATGGAGAGCTACTGGACCACTTTCGCCAAGGCCGGAAATCCAAATCGAGACGGGCTGCCTTCATGGCCCGAGTACGACGGATCCCAGGCGTATGTCGCGTTTACGGAAGACGGGCAGCCGGTGGCGAAGGCCAAACTGCGGGAAGCACAGTGTGATATATATCGCCAAAGCCTGAAGCAACACTTGAGGCATTGAGCTTTTGACGAAACCATCCTGCAAGGCGCCATGAGGCATATAATTTGCCCCTTAAGAAAGGACGACTCTTTTATGAGCAAGAACAACTCGCAAGGCTTCAATCGTCGCGACGCTATGAAAGCCTCGGCCTTGGCTCTGGGAAGCACCTTGCTTATTGGTGATCCGATCGAGGCGTGTCCCAAGGGCGTGAATACCAATTCCGCTCCGTCCGCGCTGCAGATAACCGACCTTCGCGTGGCCACTGTGGTGAAGCCGGGTCCGAGTCCTTGTCCCATCATTCGTATTGATACCAATCAAGGCGTATCTGGCTTGGGCGAAGTTCGCGACGGCGCCAGTGCGACCTATGCTCTCTTCTTGAAGAGCCGCATCGTAGGCGAGAACCCGCTTCAACTTGACAAGATTTTCCGAAAGGTCAAACAGTTCGGCGGACACGCGCGCCAGGCCGGAGGCGTCTGCGCCATCGAAATGGCGCTGTGGGACATTGCCGGCAAGGTCTACGGCGCTCCTGCGTACGCAATGGTCGGCGGCGGCAAGTTTCGCGACAAAATTCGAGTGTACGCCGACACTACCGAATCCAAAGATCCGAAAGTCTATGCTCAGCGAATGAAAGAACGCAAAGAAGTCATGGGCCTCACCTGGCTCAAGATGGACCTGGGCATCGATATGGTCTCCGACACGCCCGGAACTGTAACCGAGCCTTCCGAACATACGCCATGGGAAGAGACTGAACTGGAGCATCCGTTTGTGGCAACCGAAGTCACCGACAAAGGAGTCGCCATGCTCGAGCAATATGTCGCTGCCGTCCGCGACGCCGTAGGCATGGAGATTCCGCTTTCTATGGACCACCTCGGCCACCTCGGAGTGAAGTCCATCATTCGGTTGGGCAAAGCCTACGAGAAATACAACTTGTCATGGATGGAAGACGTAATCCCCTGGCAATACACCGATCTGCTGAAGCAAATCTCCGACGAAAGCCCCACGCCCATTCTCACCGGCGAAGATATTTACTTGAAAGAACCGTTCCGGGTTTTATGTGAACGGCATGCCGTCAGCAAGATTCATCCCGATCTTGCAACTTCCGGCGGAATCCTCGAGACCCACAAAATCGGAGACATGGCCCAGGAATACGGCGTGCCCATGGCCATGCACTTTGCTGGCACTCCGGTCAGCTGTATGGCCAATGTTCACTGCGCCGCGGCCACAGAAAATTTTCTGGCCCTTGAGAACCATTCCCTCGACGTGCCCTGGTGGTCATCCCTGGTGCAGGAATATGTGAAGACACCGATCGTCAATCACGGATGGATTGAAGTCCCGGATCGGCATGGCCTGGGTGTGAGCTTGAATGACGAAGTGGTGCGCCAACATCTCGCGTCCGGCACCGGCTATTTTGATCCAACACCGGAATGGGATCACGAGCGATCCTGGGACCGGCTGTGGAGTTAGAAGATCTGCGAGGGCGGCCGGGTTACTGGGCTGTCAAAGCGATGCCCTCTGCGGGACTGGATTTCGCCCGCTCAATCGCCGCGAGCATGGCGGCATCGTCCGGAAATCTGTAGTAGGGATTACCACGCAGTCGGCATTCCCGCTCCTCTGCCTTAGCCAGCCATTCCAGGTCAGACTTGGGAACGACCTGAATACCTTCTCCCTCCAGAGACTGCGCGATCTCAATCGCTGAAGCAGCAGAATCCAACGCCTGCGCCGGCAGCCCTTGTAAATACTCAAGCACGTGAGCGGCTCCGACTTCGCCGTCATGCCGCGCGATTCCCACCAAACCTTCACTCGGCTTCCGCGCCCATCCGGTCACAAACACACCATTCAGAACCCTTCCACCGGCTGGATCAAATACCTCGTATCCCGCTCTGGAATTATCAGAATCGGGGTTGGTGACGTACCCCTGTGGCCCGAAAGGCAATCCTAAAGACGAATCGTGCATGTCGCCGATGGCAAAAATCAGGGTATCCACATCCAGGTAGGTGGTGGTGCCGGTGGCCTTGGCGGAGAGGTTGCCATCGCGATTCAGCAGAAGATTGTCAGCAATGGTGAGCCGCGCGATCCGTCGATCTGGCCCGGTGGAGATCCCTGTAGGCGAACTCAGGAAGCGAAAGGTCAGCCGCGGGAGCGTAGTCTGCGGATCGGGGAATTTCGTCAAGCACAGAAAAGTCTCTTCCGGCACCTTCGCAACGTCCTGGCCTACGGCTTCCATGCGCGCCTTCACCCGCTGCAGTTCGGCGGCAAAGATGGCGCGATCCAGAAACGCCTGCACGTAGGCGAATTCCCTTTCGTCGAATTTGGCCTCGAGCGGGCCGCGCCGCGCAATCACGATGACTTCCTCGGCATTGCGATTCGGCGCGTCCAGCAGCAGCCAGCGCGCAATGTCCACCATTACGTTTCCCATCCCAATGATCGCCACCCGCTTCCCAGTGGAAAAATTCTGGCTGGCGAATGGAGGCAACTGGTTGTAGTGATAGACAAAATCCTTTGCCGAATAGACCCCGTTTGCATCCTCCCCGGACATGCCGAGTTTCTTATTGCCCTGCGCCCCCACAGCGAAAACCATGGCGGCAGGACGAAATTGGAGAAGGGTCTCGATAGAAACTGGGGAGTTGGCGCCCACTGGCACATGACCGAAATAGTGGACATTCGGCAGCGCAAGAACTTTTGCAAATTGTTTGCGCAAGCCGTTCTTCATCTTGTCTTTGATCGGATAAATTCCGTATTCAGCTAGACCGCCGGGCTTGACGTCGCGATTGAAGATGACAACTTCGTGCCCGGCTAAGGCGAGCTTCTGCGCTGCAAACATTCCGGCCGGTCCGGCGCCGATCACGAAAATAGTTGCCATGCCCGCTCCTCCACAACGGTCGTCAACCCATTAAGATACTTCCGGGTGCAACAGGACGAGGTGATCTCGCTTACTGGCGGCTGGGATTTCTTTCACCCCGAATCTTTGTGACTGCGACCGCCCCGTGCCCAATTGTACATTTCAGAAACGATTCAGAAGGATCCAGGTGGGCCTCGGCATGATGGAATGGGAGGCCATGATCGCATGGCAAAGGTCACAGGGAAATTGGAGTGAACCCAGTAAACGCGGGGAGAAAGAATGGCTCCTCAGGTAGGACTCGAACCACACCCGGAGATTCCGACCGCCGAAACAATCGTACTCAAATTTCTCAAGAATACAGGCAAAACCAGTACTGACGCGGGTTTTGACGATGTTCCCGATCTTCCGCAACAAACGCAGAAAACCTCTCAAATCGCAGGTCGGCAGTACAAAAACAGTACATTTTTTCGGGGCGAAGTTTTGCTCTATGGGTGTGCGGAGCGAATCATGCGGAAGATTGACAATGCGTTTTCGGGCTGCGAATCTCAGTTCACAGTCACCCCGCCGCAGCACCGCTTGCACGTCTTGCGGAGCCGCAGGGACCCGAGTCGTTCCGGCCTGCCCGGGTGTCAATTTTGAATTCCGGCCTTCAAATAGTCGCTCAAATGTTCCAGGCGTATCGCAGGTGGACGCATGATTTCGTCCAGCGACGGCCTGCGCCATGGTCAGGATCAAGCAGTAGTGCGGATCTGCCTCTTTCAGGTTCGCGGTTGCTGCTATCGCATCATATTAAATAGTCCTGTGATTAGGATTACTGAAGCAGTTCTTTGTCGCTGGGTTGTCCTTTGGGGCTACAATGCGGTGCCTGTCGCGCCTGCGGCAATTGGTTCTGTCGAACCGATTTTTATTCTCAACTGTCGAGTCATCATCTGCGGCGAAACTGAATAAATCCGAATTCGCCGTTCTGGCTGAGTAGTGCCGAAACGCCGAAACGGGTAGGTAAAGACGAACGGTTCAACCGGACCCGCAAGTTTCGAATCTCACAGCATCAGTTGGCCTCCGTTTACTTCGATGGTTTCGCCAACCACATAGCTCGCGGCATCGGAGGCCAGAAAAGCGACCACTTTCGCACATTCGATGGGCGTGCCCACACGTCCGAGGGGAATCATGGCGACGAAATTGCGCATCATTTCTGGCGTCGAGAAGACTTCGTGAAAGGGAGTGTCGATTACTCCGGGAGAGATGGCATTCACACGCACGCCATGCGGAGCAAGTTCCTTGGCTAGTGATTTGGTATATGTGATCAATCCACCTTTCGCCGCAGCGTATGGACCGGCGCCCGGTCCTCCTCCGTTTCGTCCGGCGATGGAGACCACGTTGATGATCGCGCCCCTCCTGCGCTCGATCATGGATGAAATCACGGAGTATGAGCAGAGTGAGCGCTGGTGAGGTTGAGATTGAGTATCTCGTTCCACGCCGCTTCATCCAGCTCCGCCGCCTTCATGCGGCGCAGCAGGGAGCCCGCGTTGTTGACCAGGACGTCGATGGGCCCCAGCTGCGCAGTCACGCTTCTCGTCATTGACTGAATGTCAGAGTGCTTGCGCATATCAGCCTGGATTGAGATCGCCTTCCTGCCGGCATCGCCAATTCTACTTTCAACCTGAGCAGCGCCTTCGCGATTGCTGTGATATCCAATCGCGACCTTGGCTCCCAGTTCAGCAAACAGGTAAGCCGTTGCTGCGCCTATGCCCGACGATGCGCCGGTAATCAATGCAACTTTCCCGCTTAGATCCAGATAATTCTGCATATCAGCTTGGTATCCTCGCTTCCTCCAATGTTACCCGGGGAACCGGTCTGCCGAGCACAAACAGAACGGGCCGCAATTCACCCAGGAAGAGCCAAAGAATCGTCGCACAGATCAGCGGCAGCAACCCGAAGGCGATGAACACTGGCGTGTACGAATAGTGGTCCACCACCCAGCCGGTAATCAGCGTGAACAGCATGCCGCCGAATCCGGAGCCCATACTTGCGAGCCCATAGACGGAAGCGACGGTGTTCTTGGGAAATACGTCGCCCGGCAGAGCCAGCATATTCGCGAGGCTGCCGGCATAACCGAGCATCGCGATGGAAACGAGAGCGATCGCAAGCGAGGCTTGTGGCACTAGGACAACGCCGATTGCGGAGGTCATTAATGCAACAAAGAACGTGACCGCGCCCTTACGCGCCACCGTCACGGACGCGCCGCGCCGCAGCAGCCAGCCGGAGAGTCCGCCGCCCAGGAAATTGCCGGCGCCGGCCACTGCGAACGGAATCCACGAATACTTGCCGATGGCCACCATCTCGAATCCATGCGCCCGTTTCAGATATTCGGGGAACCAGAAGATGTAGAAGTACCACACCGGGTCCAGGAAGATCTTCGACAGCGTAAACGCAAGGACAACGCGCGTGCGCACGAGTACGTGGACGGGAATCGGTGGCGCCTCGAATTCGGCTGTAGCCGCTTGCGGCGTACGATAGGCGGGCAACCACAAAACTAGCCAGACCAGTCCCACCGCACCGACTGCGACAAACGCGTGCGGCCATCCGTAGCGCAGCAGAATCCACGCGACGATGGGCGGAGCCAGAACCGCGCCCACCGCCCGCTCAGAACCCGGTCACTGAGTGCTAGGGCGATGTTACGCCAACAACCGCATAGTTACCGAGTAGCCAGGCGGCCTTGCG
>Ga0185299_10003358_pt1 | contig 21610 bp, 21 predicted proteins | sample PaiPotPPA55metaG_FD_128002 | JGI IMG/M metagenome (GOLD analysis project Ga0185299, IMG submission 128002) | Iron sulfur acid spring bacterial and archeal communities from Banff, Canada, to study Microbial Dark Matter (Phase II) - Paint Pots PPA... ... | reverse complement strand
GCCGCAACGCTTTCACGATCGCCGGACTCGCCGATCCGTATCCGTAATCGGAAACCAGCAACGCATCCGAAGCTCGCAGATATTCCCGCGCAGCCAGGAATAACTCACGCGTCAGATGCTGGCTAGGAGGGTTTTCCGGCTCGCGGTCCACGCGCACCACCTGCTGCCGCGAGTTGTGCGTCATACCGGCAAGAATGCGCGTCTTCGTAACCGTCGTGTAACTTTTGTCCTTCAGCACGCCGCTGACCGGAATGTGCTTGTGGCGAAAAAACTTCAGCAGCAATCGTCCCGGCTCGTCGTCACCAATGGCGCCGACCGGCAGCACATTCACTCCTAGGTCAGCCAGATTATTGACCGCGTTGGCTCCTCCGCCCGGCACTACAGTGCGTTCGCGATGCTTCAGGATCAGCACAGGAGCCTCGCGCGACACCCGCGAAATCTCCCCGAACACGAATTCATCGGCGACGAGATCCCCCAGCACCGTGATGGTGACTTTGGGGAAGGCTTCAATAATCTTCCGCAGCCGCTCGGCATCCTTGAAATGCTTCGTCATGGAATTGAAGTAAAGTGGTCAGTGGTCAGTGTCCAGTGGTCAGAAAGTTCCTTCGGGTTTTACTGACCACTGACCACTGATCAGCGACCACCGACCACTGCCCTCCGGCATTTTCTCACGAGCGCCTTCGCCGCTCCTCGATCATCCGCAGCATGGTATCCACAGCGTTAGCCGCGTCCGCGAGTTCCATCTTTACCGGGACGACTGCGAGTGGCGCGAGCGCATCTAGATAACCGCCCAGGTTCACCGCATCTTTCTCTGTGGTGACGAAGCCACCAGCTTCGCTTCGCTGCCGAAGCTGCAGCAGATCGCGGACATCTTTCTCGGTGTAAGCGTGATGATCGCGGAAGAACGCCTCGGCGGCGGGATCAATGCCTGCCGCCCGTAACTGCAGCGTAAAATTCTGCGGCCGGGCAATGCCGCAGAACACAACCGGCCGGGCCGGAACTTCCTGCGCAACAATCCCCCGCCGCACCCGCCACACCATCTTGCCCGCCAGCGGAAACAAGTCCGGCGAAGCGCCATTAGTCAGCACCACGGCATCCGCTCGTCGCAAGGAGCGCAAAGGCTCCCGCAGTCGCCCCACCGGAAGTAAAAGATCGCGCGCATCGTCCGGGGTCACGAGTACGATATCGAAATCGCGAGCCAGGGCACGATGTTGAAAGCCATCGTCCAGCAAATGAATCTGCGGACCGAATCGCGACTCGGCAAACCGCCCTGCCTCATAGCGATCCTCCCCGACGACGACCGGCGCCTGCAATCGTCGAGCGATCAGCAGAGGCTCATCGCCGAAATCCCGCGGCAGTCCGCCGGGATCCACCAGCAGCACTCCGCGAGTCTGACGCCCGTAGCCGCGCGAAAGCACGTCGAAGCGTGTTCCGCGCTCCTTCAACAACTCGCCCAACAGAATCACAAACGGAGTTTTTCCCGAGCCTCCTGTCGAAATATTCCCCACGCTGATCACGGAGCCTTGCAGAGGCCGTGAGCGCAACCATCTCCGGTCGTAGAGCGCGTTGCGCGCCCCGGCCACCGCGCCGTAGACAGCACACAATGGATTCGGCCTCATGGCTGCGCCAGCAGTTTCTCCAGTTCGCCTGCCGTCCGTGCTGCGGCTCCAATCTGCGATCGCATCGTTTCGGCGGCGCGCTCTCCTAAAGCTTTTCGCTCGGCATCGTTGGCCAGCAACTCCAGTAACATCAAAGGCAACTCCGCTGGACCAACAATCCGCACCGCATCCCGGCTCTGAAACAGACTGACAATGTCGCGAAAATTCTCCGTGTGATTCCCGATCACAGTGGCCACGCCATGCTGCGCCGGTTCAATGATGTTATGTCCTCCGTGCGGAACCAGGCTTCCGCCCACAAAGGCAACATCGGAGAGCGCATACAGCGCGGCCAGTTCTCCGATTGTATCCACCAGAAAAACTCCGCCCGCCAGAGGTTCGCCATTCCACTCGGATCGCCTGGAGAACCGAATCGACATGTGCTCGAGCAGCGCGGCCACCGCCGAAAAGCGCTCCGGACGCCGCGGTGCAAGAATCATCACCGCCCGCGGATGCTGCACCCGCAAATTCTCGAACGCTTTCAGCAGAAGAGGCTCTTCACCATCCACAGTGCTGCCGCAGACTAGCACCGGCCCAGCCCCGTTCGCAGCGATCGACTTCCGCAGGCTCTCCACAATCGCCGGCGGAGTGGGCGTCGGGATGTCGAACTTCAGATTTCCAGCGACGAGCACGCGTTCCGGGTCAGCGCCGACATCTCGCAGCCGCGCCGCGTCCTCGGGCGTCTGCGCCAGAAACAGATTCACATTGGCCAGCAGTCTGCGAAGCAATCCGCGGAAGCGACGGTACTTCGGCCACGACCGGTCTGAGATGCGGGCGTTCACCACCGCAACCCGCGCGCCGCTGGCACGCGCCAGCCGCATGAAGTTGGGCCAGAACTCAGTCTCCGCAACCACCACCAGTCGCGGCCGCAGCGCACGGAAGTAAGGGCGGATCGCGAACGCAAAATCCATGGGGAAGTAAAACACATTCGCTTCGCCAAAGCGTTGGCGGGCGAGCGCCTGCCCGGTGTCGGTGGTCGTGGAAACGAAGATCTTATCCCGCGGGAAGCGGCGTTGAAGTTCGTCCACCAGACCCGCAACCGCCAGCACTTCGCCGACGGACACCGCGTGAACCCAGATCGCCGGCTCTTGTTCTTCCGGCAACCGCAGCCGCGACGCCACCCGCCCCAGCCTCTCCGCTAAACCCTCGCGGTATTTGCCGTGGCGCGCCATCTGGAAAAGCCAGTAAGGCAGGCTCGCTAACATCCCCACGGCCAGCGCAATGCTGTAGAGAAAGCTGTAGAGAGAAGGGATCAAGTTCAGCCATTCTAAACAATCTCAGACCGGTTCTATAATCGAAGCCATGCACCCGCAGAAGATGTGGTTCACCCGTGCCGTGGTCGTCCTATGCACAGTCGCCGCTTTCGCTGTCGTGCTCGCCGCAAGAGATTTCGTAAAGCCAGCGGCCCGGTCCGCCCAGAACTATCCCGCGCACGACGATCACACCGACGAGAGGGTTGCCATCGCCGCCGATCCCTACGACACCGCCGACAAGGCGAAGATATTCTCCGTAAACTTTCGCGAGCACGGAATCCTGCCCATCTTCTTCGTCGTCACCAACGACGGCAACCAGCCTATTTCCATGGCCAACCTTCGGGTGACTCTGACCACGGCCAACCGCGACAAGCTGACGCCAATTTCGTCGGAAGATATTTATCGCCGCATCACCAATCCCCAGGTCAACACGCGCCCGCCGGAGCCGATTCCCATCCCCCACAAAAAAGTGAAGGGCACCATAAGCGAAAAGGAACGAAACGAAATCGAATCCTCGCAATTCGCCGCCAAAGCGGTCGAACCCCACAACACGCAATCGGGATTTCTCTTCTTCGATGTAGCAGGCATTGCTGCGCCCCTCGCCGGCGCTCACGTCTTCGTGAGCGGCGTCGACGATGCCAAAGGCACCGAACTGTTTTACTTCGATGTTCCGCTGGAGAAATACCTGAACCCGCCGCAGAAGACCCAGTAACCAGTGGTTTGACAAGCGCCCGACGGGAAGGGCATCATGGTCGGCCAAACGGCACACAAGAGCCATTTACATCTGCGCGAATCGTGTCACGATGGAAGGTTTGACTTGCCATTCGGCGCCGACCTGGTTCGATAACATTTCCATTGGCATGACGGCGGCGTAGGGGAAGAATATGCGTAACAACAAGAAGAGATGGATTTTCTGGGCTGTGATGCCCAGTCTCGTCGTCGGACTGCTGGGCGCGGCGCACGCCTCTGCGTCGAAAGAAGCGCAAGAGCAGTTGAGTTCGTTGCTATTGGGGAAGGATGTAAGGGCGCTGGTGGATCTGCCTGCCTACAAAGATGGCGTGGATGTGTACTACGTGCCTCCGTCGAACAAGCGTACCGACGTTCGCGGAATCGATCTGGCGGAGATGAGCAAGTGGCTCAAGGCGAAGGGCGTGGGCGTGGAGCGCGACGAGTGGGCGACGATCACCAACGTCAAGATCGACAGCGACAAGATCGAGATCCACCTGGAAGGCGGCAGCGAGGGGCGGCGCGGCAGCAATCGCGCCAGCAAAGCGGGCGCGTCCTACAAACGGGCTGGAGGTTCGCGGCTCAATCTGAAGTATCAGAAAGATATCAACGACGCTGACCTCGCTCCCCAAACCATTCTGAGGTTCATGTCCAGACTGCTGGACGTGAGCCGCATCGAGCAGAAGCTCTCGGAGAAGGACATGCCGCCGGAGCTTCGCAACGCCATCGAAGCCCACACCGTGGTCGAGAAGATGACTTATGAAATGGTGCTGATGAGTTTTGGCGATCCCGATCAGAAGAAGGTGGATGACGTTGACGACACCAATCTGAAGGAGACCTGGTTCTACCTGAAGAATGGCCACAGGTGGGTGGTCCACTTTGAGAATGGGAAGGTGGCGAAGACGCAGGTGTTTTGAGGGCTCAGGGCGGAGCTTTGGGTTGAATGTTCCAGCCGGAACATTGTGCTGAATGTTCCAACTGGAACATTTCACTTTGCAGGAAATTTGCGGTGTAAGTTGTTGATTCTGCGTAGGGGCTTTGGGGCGGACGAATGGAATCAAGGGGTTAGGCTGTGGAAGGAATGTCTACTTTCGAGGACGTCAAATGTCTACTAAAGTAGACTTGACAGGCTGGGGACGTACTTTATAAGGTACGTGCCCTGGATACCACATTAGTAAGAGTACCCTGCCTCAGTGTCGCCCCCGCAGCTCCGAGCATGGAAAAGAAGTCAAAATCCCCACCCTTGCCGCAAAGAACGCGGCAAGGATGGGGCACCCGCCTTTGCGTCAGCTTCCCGCGTCGGGCCTTATAATCACTCGATATGTCGACCTCCGCGGACACATCCGTCGCCGCTGCCACAACCTACGAGCCGGTCGTTGGGCTCGAAGTGCATGTTCAGCTTCTCACGGCTTCGAAGATTTTCTGCTCGTGCTCGACGCGCTTTGGGGCTCCGCCTAACACTAATGTTTGTCCGGTTTGCCTGGGGATGCCGGGGGCTTTGCCGGTGCTGAACCGGAAGGCGGTTGAGTTTGCTATTCTCGCCGCTCTGGCCTTGAATTGCCGCATTAATGAGACATCGATCTTCGCGCGCAAGAATTATTTTTATCCTGACCTGCCTAAGGGCTACCAGATTTCGCAGTACGACAAGCCGCTGGCTGAGCATGGATTCATCGAAGTACAAATCTTGAATGCGGACAATACTTCGATCCGAGAGCCTTTAACCGCTAAGGCCGCTAAGGACGGCCGCGAAGGACGCAAAGAAGAGCAACTTTCCATTCGAAAGAAGATTGGGATTACCCGGGTGCATCTTGAGGAGGACGCTGGCAAGAGTTTGCATGAGGGCTTTCCGGATTCTGACTTGAGGACTGCCATCGATCTCAACCGCACCGGCGTGCCTTTGATCGAGATCGTCAGCGAACCTGACATTGCCACGCCCGACGAGGCTTACGAATACCTTACGCGGCTGAAGGAGATCATTCTTTATACCGGGGTCAGCGACTGCAATATGGAGGAGGGGTCGTTGCGCTGCGATGCCAACGTCAGCGTGCGTCCGCGGGGACAAAAAAAGTTGGGGACTAAGACCGAGATCAAGAATGTGAACTCGTTTCGCTTCATCCGCGAGGCGCTGGTCTATGAGATCGCGCGCCAGATTGAGGTGATCGAAGGCGGCGGCAAGATTGTGCAGGAGACGCGGCTCTATAACGCCCACGAGGGCAAGACTTACAGCATGCGATCGAAGGAGCAGGCGCACGACTACCGGTATTTTCCCGAGCCTGACTTGTTGCCGCTGGTCGTCGACGAGAAGTGGAAGGCGGAGATCGCAAGGACTTTGCCTGAGTTGCCGGAAGCGCGCCGGGCGCGGTTCGTTCGTGAGTTTGGGGTGACGGAATATGACGCGCAGGTGCTGACGGTTTCGAAATCGCTTGCTGATCAGTTTGAGGCGGCGGCGAAGGCGGCGAAGAATCCCAAGCGCGTGGCTAATTTGGTGCAGAGCGAGTTGATGGGCCGGCTGAAGGCTCGGGGCATATCGATCGAGCAGTCTCCGATTTCGATGAAGGGGGTGGCGGCGTCGGCCGACCTAGTGGAGAGCGGCGCAATTTCCGGCAAGATGCTTAAGGAGCTTTACGATCTTTGCTTCGAGCGGAACAAGGATTTCTCCGAGGTCTACGAGGAAGAAGGGCGTCCGCAGCAGTCGTCGGACACTTCCGCGCTGGCGAAGATTGTCGACGATGTTCTGGCCGCGAATCCCAAGCAGCTTGAGCAATATCGCGGGGGCAAGACGACCATGCTGGGATTCTTTGTCGGCCAGGTGATGAAGGCGTCCAAGGGTCAGGCTAATCCGCAGTTGGTGAATGAGCTGCTGAGCAGGAAGCTGGGATGACTTGCGAGGTGACTGACGTAATCTGATTTTATTTTCCCTGGGCCGCTACGATTGAGCTTGAGAGCCTTCATGAAACTCAAGCTGGACCGGATCATTAGCATTGCGACGCTGCTGGCCCTGGTTGTGGCCATTGTTCTGCTTTTGAAGAAGCCGGCGACGGTGGTGCTGGCGCCGCAGGCTCCGGCGGCAGCCAACGGTCGAGCATCCGACGCTGGATCATCCAATCAGAAAGCAGCGCAGCCAGAACCAACTGCCCGGCAAGCTCAACCAATGCAGGCGTCGCAGACTGGTGACGGATATTTTCCAGCGCCCGTGGCGGCGGCTCAGCCCAGCCCGAATTCGTCCGCACGACCTAGCGCTAAGGCGGAGGCGCAGATCAACTCCGCCGCGGTTAGCTCTGCCATCAACACGATTCTGGGCGCGAGTGGGGCGGGGCTGACTCAGGATACGAATGTTGGCGACGGGCCGCCGAACATCAAGGATCAGAAGGTTACTTATGACGGAGATACAGTTCACGGGCAGTTTCTGACGGAGATTGCGGGGAAAGATGTGTGGATCACAATTTCCGGGCACATGGGTCAGAAGGATGGGTATGCCACGTTTGATCCGACTGAGTTCAAGGTTGGAGACGTGGAGGTGCCCGTGTCGCTGGTGAATCCTGCGCTGCAGCAGAAGCTGGCTGAGGAACGGGACCGGCTTAAGTTATCGGAGCCGGCTAAGTAGAGAGCGCTGACTTGGGGTAACGCGACGTCAAGGTCAAAAGCTAGCGCTGCAGGCATCTGCGTGTCCCACCCCTTCGGCAAGCTCAGGGCAGGCTCTTGCGCAAAGAACGCGCAAGGATGGGGCACCCTCCGCGGTTCTGGGGACTGGAAGTCAAAATCCTACGCGATTCTCGGCGGCTACCTTTGCGTACCATTTTCCTGATTCCTTGAGGGTGCGTTGCTGGGTTTTGAAATCTGTGTAGGCGAGGCCGAAGCGCTGGCTAAGGCCTTCGGCCCATTCGAAGTTATCTAACAGCGTCCATGCGTGGTAGCCGCGGACGTCGGCGCCGTCGGCTATGGCGCGGGCCAGCGCCTGCAGGTATTGCCGGTGGTACTCGATGCGGCGCGTATCGCGAATCACGCCGCTCGGGTCGGGAGCATCGTTGTAGGCACAGCCGCTCTCGGTAATCTCGATCTGCGGCCGGTTGAAGTCGCGGGTGATGCGGGTGACCATGTCATACATGGCCTGCGGCCAGACCTCCCATCCAATATCGGTTTTCGGACCCTCGTTCGCTACGCCCATCTTCACCGGAAACAGCCACTGCTGGGCGTGGGCGAGGCGCTCCATGGCGGTGGGTGCGGAGGCGATGGTGCGGTAGTAGAGATTGATGCCGATGAAATCGAGCGGGGCGCGCATCTTTTCGATGTCGCCCGACTTGATGCCCATTACTCTTTCCGGAAAAAACGCCAGCGCCTCCGGATAGCGTCCGTTGAGTGCGGGCTCCAGGAACCACAGGTTGGTGATGGCGTGGGCGCGGTCGGCCGCGAGTTTGTCGTCTTCCGAATTCGTTGCCGGTTCGCAGGCTGACATATTGAAGGCGGTTCCCACGCGGGCCGAGGGTCGCGCTGCCTTCAACGCCCGGAAACCCGTGCCCTGCGCCAGGTTCACGGTGTGGGAGGCGCGCAGGAAGTCGATCAGGCTTTTGCGCCCGGGAGCGTGGGTGCCTTCGAGATAACCCAAATCGATGAAGCCGGAGGGTTCGTTGAACAGCATCCAATCGGAAACGCGGTCGCCGAGGGCGCGTGCGACAGCCTCCACGTAGTCGCCGAAGCGAGAGGACGTGTCGCGATTGGGCCATCCGCCGGCGTCTTCCAAAGCCTGCGGCAAGTCCCAGTGATAGAGCGTGACGAAGGGACGAATTCGGGCTTCCAGCGAGGCATCCACGAGGCGGCTGTAGTAATCGATGCCTTGGGGATTCGCCGGGCCCGTCCCGGCGGGCTGAATGCGCGGCCAGGAAATAGAGAAGCGGTAGCTGGTCAGGTTCATCGCGCGCACGAGCGCGATATCTTCGCGCCAGCGATGGTAAGAATCGCAGGCGGTATCGCCGGTGTCGCCAGTCTTGATCTTGCCGGGAGTGTGCGCGAAGCGGTCCCAGATCGATTCGCCTTTGCCGTCTTCATTCCATGCGCCTTCGATCTGATAGGCGGCGGTGGCGGCGCCCCAATAGAAATTCTTGGGGAAGGAAAAGTCGGCGGGAGCGTCCGACGGCCTCGCGTGGGAACCGTGGAGAGCCGCAGAACCCGCGGTGCGCGCAGCGTTCGACGACACGATGCAGCCGGTGGCGGGCAGCGCGGCCAGGGCGCCGGCAGCTAAGGCTGAGTTCAGGAATTCGCGGCGGGTCAGGCGCAAAGTAGAATGCGGCTCCTTCAAAATGATACGCGAGTGCGTCAATGGTTGTACCACGCCGCGCGTTGCCTGCAACATGGCGAGATAGGCACGCGCATCGTTCAGGCTGGAGAGTGGCTGCCCAGAAATCACCTTAACATCCGAGGCGTTACTACGGGCGGCATTCTAAACCGCGATATTGAAGGAACAGAAAGAAGCTGGGTGCTGGGGACGTGTAGAAACGCTATTTCCCGGCCGGAGCATCCTTTAGGGCTCGGTAGGAGTAGATCACCTGCTCGTCATAAAGCACTTGAGTGGCCCACCATCCCAGGAAAACCGAGACGGTGAGAAACAGAGAGAGGAGGACATAGGCAAATCGAGTTTCTCCCCGGCCGTTCTGGGCTCGAGGTTGTCCTGTCTTCCGCCTGCGCTGCCACAGCAGGCAACCGCCCGCTGCGGCGAGGACCCACAAGTTGAATTCCATGTAGGGGGGATCGTGCACGTGGCCGCCGAAATGGTTGACCGAGGCAACGATCGCCGGGAAAAGATAGAGCAACAGCACAGTCCATCGCAGAGCGGACTGAAACCGGGAGAGCCACCAGAACAGGCACAAAGAGAACGCGACCATGCCGTTAAATGCGGCCCCTCGAAGCACTATGATCTGATCGTGAAAGTGGCGGAGGCGTTCGGTGGGATCGGTTCCCTTCAATAGAAGGGCGGCTTCGTGGACGGCAAAAATGTATCGGGCCGAATCTTGCTGGTCGTTGATCCATTCGGCGGTGATCCGCTGGTAGGTTTCCGGGTCGCGGGTTGGGACAATCCACGTCCCGGCATATCTGCAATCCGGATTCTCGGGAGGATTCGGCTTGCCGGCGGCCGGATCGCCGGGCTGCGGATTGGCTGTGGGTGAATCGCGGGGCTTCGGAGCTGGTTCCCGTTTTAAAGTGCCGCAATAAACGTCGGTGCGAATACTGCTCTCGGTCACTCCCACTCGGTAAAGATGGTTAAGAACGTGGATGTGGAGGTCGTCGTCATCGAAGAAATCCTGCGCGATGCGGGAGACGACCGAGCCGAGAGCATAGGTCATGGCGAACAACAGAACGCCGGCTACCGCAGGCTGGTTTTGTTCGACCACCCAGTGCAAAAGGCTTTTGACGCGGCTTATGTTGCTGGAGAAGAAGAGGTGGATGACGAGGAGAACCCAGAAAAGAGCCAGCGCACCGACGATGATGATATCGAAGGCGATGCTAAAGGCGCCCATACGTCATCCAGCATCAGGCAGGGGAAGGCTGCGCGGTGGATAGTAGAACGCCGGAGGGGAGTTACAACCGAGATGTTGTGCTTGTTACGAAAAACGAACAAACCACAGTGGGCGGCGACTGATTTAGCTGTGGAGGTCAAGCGATGAGCGCAACTGCAACCGGAATTGGAATCACGCGCCTGGGCAAGGTTGCCACCAACGCGAAAGATGTGGAGTGCGCGGCCGGCGGGTGCGGTTGCCTTGACCATTGGTGCGCCTTCCGTGACGGGTTTTCGATTGCCAAGCATCCGATGGGTGCTTGAGAATTCGTGTGTCAGGCAATGCCATGAAACAAACACCTGCACTCTCCGCGTCGGGGTTTGGCAACGCGTGGTTGGCGTTGTGCGTGGCGTTTGCGCTGCACATAGTGGATGAAGGCGCCACCGGCTTTCTTGCCGTGTACAACCCAACCGTAACCATCCTGCGCGAGCGTTGGAGCTGGTTTCCGATGCCCGCGCTAGATTTCAGAGAGTGGCTGACCTGGCATATCGTGGTGTGCGGACTTTTGTTCTGCCTGACTCCCGTGGCGGCGCGGGGCATCCGCGGAATGCGGCCGCTGGCGTGGGCCTATGCGGTCATCATGTTTCTGAACGGGATGGGGCACACGATCGGAACCATCCTGGGGCACACGGTGGCTTCGGTGAGGTTTCCGCGTCCGGCGCCGGGGTTTTATTCTTCTCCGCTTCTATTCGTAGCTTCGGTGTGGATGATGGTGCAGCTGCGGCGCACTGCGCGCGGGGATTTCCAATTGCCAACTGGCTATTGAGGGCCACAACTGTGGTTTGTGCGCCGGACGTTACTGGGGCGACCTGCCATTGGCGTCCCTGTTATCATCGTGGGCGGAGTTAGTAGACGACATGGAAGACATGCTTGACGACCTGCTTGAAGAAATGGAAGACGACGAGCAGATTCCTTATATTTCGGGTTCAGGAGAGGGACTCATGGATGAAGGTCCAGCTACGCATACAAGCGCGCGCCGCAACGAGGATATCGCGCTCGATCTGATGAAATTCATTGCGATGACTACGGGATACGGCCGGACGGCTTCGTCCGGCGTCGGATTTCAGGGCACAGGTTCGGCGGCGAAGCCCGAAGAATATGCGACCCATCTGCTGGAGCTGTATGGTAAGTGCCGGGCCGCGGTGGAGGGGAAGAAGTAGCCAGTACCTAGTACCCAGTACCTAGTACCCAGACACGCTGCTCGCTTTCTGCTGGTGCTTTATTTCCTGCTGCCGCATAAACCACCTGGTGGGCAAGAAAAGACCGCGGCCCGGGGGCCGCGGGTCCTGTTTTTGAAACCGCGATCTTTGAGCGTGCAGCTGCAAAATCTTAGCGGCGGCCCTTCTTCGCTTTCTTCTTGGCTTTTTTCGCCGGCTTCCTGGCTCCTTTTTTCTTGGCGGGCTTCTTGGCCGCTTTTTTCCTGGCTGGTTTCTTGGCTGCCTTCTTCTTTGCGGGCTTCTTTTTAGCCGGGGCTTTCTTCTTTGCGGCCGGCTTCTTTGCGCTGCCTCCGCCTCCAGCGGGGGCAGCGGGTTTGGGCGCGGGAGGTGGCGGCGGAGGAGTGGGCGCTGCCGGCTCACCCATTGCCGGTTCCGCTATGCCGGCTTCTTCTTCCTCCTCTTCTTCCTCTTCGAAATCCTCTTCGAGCGACTCGCTGTAGGCGCCGCTGTCGCCGAATTCTTCTTCGTCATCACGTCCGTAGAGAGTGGGATCGTAGAAAGTCATTGCTCCTCCTGATCTTGATTTGGCCTCCTGGCGCAAGACGGCTGCGCAAGGCTGCCGGGCACTGGAAATAAAAGACCACCAGAAACTGTGCTGGAACGGCGGGCGATTATAGCACGACGTTTCGTGCAGGTTGCAAGGGCCAAAGTCAGAATTCAGCCCGACTATCCTGTTACCACACGAAGCGGCGGAATGGAAGAAGAATCTTCGGAAGGTAGAGGCCGCCTCTTCGCTCGGCGGACAGCCGAGGCGGCTGTCCCCACATAAGCACCTCGGCTAACTGAGACTCGACTATAAGGTAAGCCGCTACCGGCTGGGCGGGACAATGAGGATCATACCGGGCCGCAGGACGGCGATGTCTCCGTTGTTGCGTTTGAGGGCGGCGACCGTGGTTTTGTAGGTGGTGGCGATGGAATAGAGGGTTTCGCCGGACTTCACTTTATGGCGAACGACGCTGGCCGGCTCGGAGCCCGGCTGGTCTTCGTTTCTGTTTCTTGCGCGTGCTGGTTTGGCGGGAGCTTTGGGGCTGGCGGATTGCGCCGTCTTGTGGGGGTGCGCCGTCGACTTGGAGGCGGGTGAGGCCACTTCGCTGCCGGGCGTCACCGGCAGGTGCACGGCCAGCACTTTCCTGCCACGCAGGCTGTCGCCGGCGCGCAGGCCATTCCAGCGGCGAACCATCTGAGCCGGGACTCCCAGGTTCTCGGCTACGGTTTCGACGGTGTCTCCGGAGTGAACTTTGTAGCGTGTGATCCGGCGGGCGTAGGTGCTGGTATCGCTGACCGGGTGCTTGCCGGGCGCGACCGGGATAATCAGCTCGGCACCGGACTGGAGTTCTGTGCCCTCGATCCGATTGGCGGCGACGATCGAATTCGCCGTGACGTGATACGAGCGGGCGATCGAGGCCAGGGTATCGCCGGGCTCAACTTTGTGGTAGCGCCACCAGAGCCGCATGTTGCTTGGAATCGCGGCCATGGCGGTCTGATATTGATCTCTGGTTCCCGCGGGAAGATGGAGTTCGAATGTGCCTTCTTTCGGAGTAGTCCGGCGCAGCAGGCTGGGATTCAGGTCCTGCAGTTCGGCCGGGGTCGCGCCCACACAGTCGGCCACCAGGCGCAAGTCGACAGGATAGTTGATGATCACTTTGTCGAAGGGGACCGGGTCGTCCATGGAAACGTCATCGAAACCGTATTGCGACAGGTTCTTGGCCATAATGGTTACGGCCAGGATGATGGGAACGTAGTTACGCGTCTCCTTGGGAAGAACGTTGCGCCGGTAGAGTTCCCAGAAATCGGCAAAGCCGGTGCGTTTGACTGCGGCCTGCACGGTTCCGGGGCCGGAGTTATAAGCGGCCATGGCGAGATACCAGTCGCCGAACTGGGCGTAAAGGTCTTTCAGGTGGTGGGCGGCGGCGCGCGTGGATTTTTCGGGATCCTGGCGATCGTCGACCCACAGGCTGCGGTGCAGGCCGTAACCCCGGGCGCGGCTGCCCATGAACTGCCAGATGCCGCGAGCGCCGGCGCGGGAAACGGCGAGAGGATGAAAGCCCGACTCGGCCTGCGCCAGATAGATCAAATCCTGCGGGACACCTTCTTCCCGGAGAATGGAAACCATCATGTCGTGGTAGCGGCCGGAGCGGGCGATGGCATGCTCGAAAGTGCCCCGTCCACGATTGGAGAAGTAGCTGATGTAGCCGGCGACCTGATCGGTCATCATCAACGGCAGGTCGGAATGGGTCGACTTGATCTCGGCCTGTGCCTTGGCCCGGATTTTGGGATCGGCGGAGGGAGTGATGCCGTTGGTCTCGTCGATCGGTGCGGGCTCAGATTTCTGTGCTTCGGAATCGGAAGGCAGGCCGCCGAGATCCAGGTGGTTGACGCCCTCCACTACGTGGTCAAATTCCTTTTGCAGACGAGCGTCGGAGCGGATGTCGATGCTGCTTTCGAGCAAGGCGTTAAACGCGCGGTCGAAGTCCTGCCTGGCGGCGTCGGTCTGGCCGGCTTTGTACGCGTCCAATCCTGCCTGGAAGTCCTTCTCCACGCGGGCGATGAGATCGTCGACTGAATCGGAAGCTGTCGGTGGGGGCGGAGTTTGTGTTGGTGGAGCTTGGGTCTTGGTTTCGGCCGCAGCTTCTGCCGGGACCTGCTGCTTCGAAGTGCTTGACTGTGATGCAATGGGGTTCTGCGGCTGCGCCGGAACTGCAGCAGGAGTAATCGAGGTCAAGGCCGGAGCAGTTTTCGCGGGGAGCAAAGACGGCGGCCTTTGCGCGGTCTGGCAGGCCTCAGCCGACAGGGCCAGGACAATCAGGATCACGATCCGTACGTGGAGTTTTGCAACTCGCATATTTATCTAAGAGATACGGATTGCCCTCCGGGGTTAACGCCCGGTGAATTCTATCAAAAATCGTACCTTGCGGGCGCGCTTGGGTCAACGTAGAAAGGGAACGGCGGCTGTTACCTTCGGTACTCGACCGATAGTTACCGAGCTAGTTCAGACGGCTAGAGTTGCCTAAAGGTATGATCGGCGGATCGGAGCGTGGTCAGCGGTCCAATCAGTGCCGGAAGTCAAAGATCTCGGTCCGATTCCCTTGAGCAACTCCGTCGAGCTGGGCCAGCACCGCATTTGCGTCGGCATAGGTCTCGATGAGCCGGCACTTTTTGCGATCGGCGCTGAAATACCATTCGTAGGGGCGCCCGGTTCCTTCTGGGTGCCTGCGACCATCGTCTGCGCAATGCCCTCGAAGGCCTCCAGTTGTCCCTCGGTGATCGCGAAATCGATAGCGCGGTACACCGTTTGTTTGCTCATGCCAAAATCCTTCTCTATTCGGTTAGAGCCGGTTATCAGACGCGCCAGTAGTCCGGACGCCAGGTCTGGATCGCTTTCTTGATGTCCGCCGGCGACAGCTTTTCAGAGATTGCACGCTCGGCCAGTTTCGGTACTTCCGCATCCGAGGCGAAGCGCAGGGCGACGAGTTGGCCCTTGGTCAACTCCGGAATGCGCGAGCGCAACGGCTCCGACAGAAGCGAACTCAGACGCAGACGTTCTTCCAGGCGAATCACACGGTCTTGCACTTTCAGGGGGTAACTGCGAATTTTAGAAACCGCAATCGCCAAGGCCACCGCGACAATGAACAGCAACGCCGAATGGAGGCCAGGGCGCCAGATGAAGTGAACCAATCCGGCGATTGCCAGGAGAATGAATACCGGGAGCGCGAAGAAATGATAGAGCGGGTCCCACCGCGTGTAATTGGCGAAGGTCTGAGGTTTACGTTCAGCCATGACGAAGGGCTCCTTGGAAGGTCGGGACAGTGTAACAGAGGGCAGTTCTCAGTTCGCAGTTCTCCGTTCTGGTTAAGATCAACCCCAACGGCCCGTGTGAGGTTGGCTTCTTCAGAAATGACAAGTAGCACCCATCGAGGTTGCCTTGTCTGAGAACTGAGAACTGCATTGAGAACTGCATTCCCCCTGGAATCTTTTCTTCGGACAAAGCAATCCAAGGCACCATGAAAGCCGTTCAAGTCAAGCAGGTCGGCGGACCGGAAGCGATGGAAGTGGTGGAGTTGCCGGTTCCGCAGGCGAAGGCGAATGAGGCGGTGGTGAAGCTGGCTGCTTCGGGTGTGAACTTTATCGATGTCTACTTCCGCGAGGGGCGGTATAAGGCGCCGCTGCCGTTTGTGTTGGGGCAGGAAGGCGCGGGGGTGGTGACCGCGGTCGGCGCGGAGGTGAAGTCATTCAAGGTAGGAGACCGTGTGGCTTGGACCGGGCTGCTGGGCTCATATGCCGAGTATGCCGCGGTGCCGGCGGACCGGTTGGTGCCGATTCCGCACAGTGTGAGCGACCGCGATGCGGCCGCAGCGATGTTGCAGGGCATGACGGCCCATTACCTGTCGCACAGTACCTATCCGCTGAAGAAGGGTGAAACAGCGCTGGTTCATGCTGCGGCAGGCGGCGTGGGACTGCTGCTGGTGCAGATGGCGCACAACATTGGGGCGCGCGTGATCGCCACGGTTTCCACCGAGGAGAAAGCGAAGCTGGCGCGCGGCGCGGGCGCGGATGAAGTGATCCTCTACACGCAAGCCGATTTCGAGGCCGAGACCAAACGGCTGACCGGAGGCAAGGGCGTGGATGTAGTCTACGACTCGGTGGGCAAGACGACATTCGGGAAGGGACTGGACGTCCTGCGGCCGCGCGGGATGATGGTTCTCTTCGGCGGATCGAGCGGAGCGGTGCCGCCGTTTGACCCGATCGCGTTATTCCTAAAGGGATCGCTTTACTTGACCCGTCCTACGATAGCGCACTACATTGCCACGCGCGAGGAGTTGGTGGCGCGCTCGGGCGCGGTGTTTGGCATGATCGCGGCGGGAAAGCTCAAGCTGCGCATCGAGCATAGGTATCCGCTGGCCGAGGCGCAGCGGGCGCATCGCGATCTGGAAGGACGGAAGACGACGGGGAAGCTGCTGCTGATTCCGTGATGGAGTCACAAGAGACGGAGAGTGGGAAAATCTTGACTATAGCGACTTGCGTCGCGGGTCATCAGCCTGTCGGCTCTCAGCAGCGCGTGCGATGCGATTACGAAGTCTGGCAGCAGACGCTTCGGCCAACCTCCGCCCGAGCGGCGGCGGCGGATAGCATAGGCGGCAAACCTCGTTGCCGCTAATCGCCAGACATCTTCTCCCAAGTCGAAATCGACTGCGATGGCCATCTCCACAAGCAATTTCTCGACGCGCTGCGCATCCCCTGTGGGGATAGCCGAAAGCTCCACGAACACAGGCGCGCTCACCACCAGTCCTCCCTCTGTGCGAACTTTCGACAACTGAGCGGAGATCGTGTCGGCCAACGGTCCTGCTGACCAAAATAGCGAAAGAATGTTCGTGTCGAGGGCAGTCCTCATTCGTAGTCTTTATCGCTTCGCATATCGTCGATCCAAGCTTTTATTCCCTCTTCCCCGCCCGGGAACGGACCCAGAATCCCAATGTACTTCTCGAAGGGGTTGGCCTCTGAGCGGGCTGGCCGGATCACGGTGCGATCCTCTTCCACCACGAACTCGACGCGATCCCCCGGTTCCAAGCCGAGACGTTTGCGAATTTCTTGTGGAACCGTAAGCTGACCTTTGCTGCTAATTGTGCTAAAGTGACCCATCCTTACCTAAACTCCTTACTGTAAGGATACATGGCTTTACCAATGAATGCAAGGGGATAGCCCTATCGGCTGCGCGAATAGTGCCGTGCGTAATCTGGCGCTGTCTGACCCGCCACCAGCCGCGTATCATTGATCGGTTCCCCCGCCTTCATCCCCAGCGGCACAACTCCAGCCCACGTCGGAAAAGAATAGTCTTCCTCATCGTCAACGGGTGGCCCGACGCGCACCTTGGCCGAGAATTCTTCGATGGGCAGGCGCAGCACCGATGTCGCCTTGAGTTCGCGCTCGTTGGGTTGGCGCGCGTCGGCCCAGCGGCCGGGGAGAATGTGCTCGGAAAGAAGGCGCAACGCTGCGATCTTTTCTTCCGCATCCTCCACCAGGGTCGCCTTACCTAGGACGACCACCGAGCGGTAATTCATGGAGTGATTGAAGACAGAGCGGGCGAGCACGAGCCCGTCGAGCAAGGTGACGGTGACGCATACGGGAACGCCGTCTTTCATCTGGCGCAGCATGCGGCTGGCGGCGGAGCCGTGAATGTAAAGGTTCGCGTCCTTGCGGCCGTAGGATGTCGGGATGACAAAAGGCTGGCCGTCGGCGACGAAGCCGACGTGGCAAAGGAAGCCTTCATCGAGGATGCGATACGCAGCTTCACGATCGTAAACAGCGCGATCGGCTTCCCGGACCAGACGGGTCCGCGGCGTGGGCGAATAGGGTTGGGACATTGGGGACGAACTCCGGCAAGCGCCAAGGATGGGTGAAGGAAAAGTGTAGCAGGATGCCAGCCCCCGGGTTAATCCGAATTCCGAATGAAAAAGTAGACCTCAACGCATACGCGAAAGATTTCAGCCCAGCCATTGTGGGTTCCGGTAGGTGCCGTCGAAATCGTGACTCGTCTTGTAGCGCTCGTATTCTCCCTTGCCGGCCGCGGGGGCGGTCTTGGCGAGCAGGCTCGCCACCTCTCTCTGACTCATCGGTTTGAAGGTGCGCGCGGCGTCCAGCGCCTGCTGCAAGATCTTCAGCGAATCACAGCCGGTTATGACTACGCTGGTCGGCAGGTTCATGGCATAGTGCAGGCACTCCATCGGCGTGGCCGTATTGCTTCTGAGAATAATCTTGTCGCCCATCGGCTTCATGCCCAGAACACCGATCCCGTCCTTCACCAGGACCGGCAAGACTTTCCCTTGGAAGCTGTCATAGTGTGCATCCATTACGTTGAGCGGCATTTGCACGGCGTCAAATGTGAATTGATGGGCGGATGCCGTCTTCAGCATCTTGAGATGGATGTCGGGGCTCTTATGTCCGGTGAAGCCGATGTATCGCACCTTGCCCTGCTTTTTCGCCTCGAGCGCAGCTTCCATGCCGCCGCCTGCCGCGAAGATCAAGTCTGGATCAGTGTCACGAATGACTTCGTGAAACTGCAACAGGTCAATGCGGTCAGTTTGCAACCGGCGAAGCGATTCTTCGATCTGCTGGGCGGCCGCTTTTCGTGTGCGGCCGTCAATCTTGGTCATCAGAAACGCTTTCTGCCGGTATCCCTCTCGAAGCGCTTTGCCCATGCGAATCTCGCTTTGGCCGCCGTTGTAGTCCCAGCAGTTATCGAGGAAGTTGATACCGCCGTCCAGAGCCGTTCGAATGATGCGGATGCTTTCTTGCTCATCGGATTGCATGCCGATGTGGTAGCTTGCTCATCGGATTGCATGCCGATGTGGTAGCCCCCCAGCCCTACGATGGAAACTTTTTCGCCCGAGCGGCCGAGAGTGCGGGTGGGAAAAGGAACATCGGCGGCATGTGCGAGATTGCGGTTCAGCGAAGTCATAAGAGTGCCGGCTGCGACGGTCTTGAGGAAATGTCTTCGATTCATGTTGACCCCGGTATTGAGAGTCAGTCCGGCGCGGTGCAGTTGCCAAAAAGTTGATCGAGCCGGGGACGCCGGGAAGCAGTCTCCGGGCTGAGGCCTATACCATGAAGTCTCTTCTAAGTCTGTCTGCCCAGCGGATCATACCGGTTCTCGCGATAGAAGCGGGTGAAGACGATCGCGACTAGCAGCAGCGTGAGCGGCGTGAAGATGCTGGCTTCAGGACCGACGCTGCCGCCGGTGAGCCAGCGCGGTCCGCTGAAGGTAGAGTTGAACAGATTCTGGTAGGCAGGCAAGCCGCTGTCGGCGACGCCGTAAAAGAAAGTTTGTCCCCAGTCCCATCCGGCGTGGAAGCCCACGACCCACCAGAGGTTGCCGGTGCGGCGCAGGATCAGGCAGAACAACATCGCGAAGCAGACTACCGAGAACAGTCCAAACTTGGTCTCGCCAGGATTCGCGGCGTGGGCGAAACCGAATAACACCGACAGCACAATCGCGGACGGCCAGAAGCCCATGCCCGTGGTAAGCGTGAACTGAAGATAGCCGCGGAAGGCAAATTCTTCCCCGAGGCCAACGATCACGAAGGCTGCAGTCCAGGCAGCGGTGGATGTGAGGATGGTCTTGCCGTGAATAGCAATGCCGGTGAGATGAAATCCGTGGAAAGCGAAGATGGCGAGAAGGCTGGTGCTGATGGCGAGGAAGCCTACGAGAGTCCCAATCCAGAAATCCCTGCGAAAGGCGAATCGTAGCGGCAGGCCGTATTGTTCCCACTTGCGGTGCTCGATACGGCTCATGATCAGCGCGGCGAGGCCGCTGAAGAGAAAAATCGCGCCGTCGCTCAGGATGGCGGCAGCGGGCGAAAGCGATGAAGCTGTTCCGAACTGAAGCGGGCGATGCAGCAAGAAATGCATCACCAACCAGACGACGAGGTTCACCGCAGCCACAAGGCCGACCACAATCGCCAGAAAGATGAGCGCCCGCCAGCCGGCGCGGATGCCGTGCGGCCCACGGAAAACACTGGTGGCAGGCGGCGGCTGAGGAACTGCCGGCGGAGATATCGACAGGGCAGGATTTATCGCTGGTTCTGACATACAAGCTCCGCCATTGAATTAACGTACGCGAAAAGCGGCGGCGAAGTTCCACGTCTCGTCTGAATTCCTGCAAAAGGAATCCACAAGCGTACTAATCCGTACAACCGCCAGAAACCTCACCAGTTAAATTTCAAAGCGAACTGGAACTGGCGCGGATCGTACGCCGCAGTGGCCTGCCCGGCGTTGCTGAACAGTGGGCTGACGGCAGCCACATTGTAGCGGTTCGCAATGTTGAACATGTCGGCGATCAAGTCCATGTTGTAGCGCTCGCCGAAGTAGATGCGCTTGGCGAAGCGTATGTCGTTGAAAACTGTCCAGGGAGTAATGCCTGCGTTGCGGCCCAGGTTGCCGTCAAGTTGTAAGAGAGTTGGAGCGATGCCGGCGGCGACGAAACCGTTGATGCAGGGCTCCTGCAGGGTGCCGCTCGGCGAGTACTTGCTCTTGTAAACGGTGCCGCAGGCTGGGTCGACGGTAGTGTTCGGGCGCGAGGTGAGGGAGGAAATCTGAAAGTTGTCTCCGCCGCCCGTGGTGATGTTAAAGGGCCGTCCGGAAGAGAACTCGATGATGGGAGCGAAGGTCCAATTGCTCAACAACTTGCTGCCAAAACCGTTGCCGCCGACCTTGCCCGTCTGGTAGAGGCCGCTGAAGACGAAACGATGGCGCTGATCGAACGCGGAATTGGCGCGATCCAGCGCCGGGAAATAGCTGTCTTGCGGAGTGAGCGTGGCCTGCAAGTCGGTGGAGTCGTCGATGGCGTGCGACCAGGTATAAGACGCCAGGAACTCGACGTGGTTGCCGAAGCGCTTGCGCAGGTTGGCGCTGAAGCCATGATAGACCGAGCTGCCGTTGGAGTAGTTGGCATCCATGTCTCCAAAGGGAACGCAGCCGGTGTAGGAGAACCCGTTGGTGGCGGAGGGATTGCAACTCGCATTGAAGCCGTGGAGCGTGGAGATCAGCGTGGTCGCCTGCGTCACGCAAGGCGCTGTAACGCCGCTGGTGTTATATCCGGCGGCGATGGAAGGGTTGAGTCCACCCGGGCGGAAGAAGTTCATCAAAGCGGCGTCCACGTAGGGGAACGGGGTGCCTCCCATGGGATTGCAGGTGACGGTGAAAGGACTGGCCGGGGGGGTCTGGCCGGCAAGAACCGCGTCGTAAACCGCTGCCTCGAAGTTGGCGACCATTAGATCGCCACGGACTGTGTTGGCGTTGATGGGGCGGTTGAGGTGGCGTCCGCCGTTGAAGTTGTACGCCAGGTTCAAGGAAAGGCCGTGGCCCAGATCGCGCTCGATGCTGAGGTTAGCCTGCTGCGCGTAGGCATAGACGAAGTTCTTGGCTTGGGGATAGCCGAAGGGCTGGAAGCCCAGCGGCAGGAACGTCCCGCCAGCCAGGTTCAGGTAGTTCTGGTTGAGGAACTCCGACTTGGGAAAGTTCAGAGATTGGAACCGCTGCTGGTCAGGCAAGTAGCCGAGGTTGGCATTGGCCGTTGGAGACAGTGAGGGTGCGCATCCGGGCTGGTTCAGCAGGCCTTGAAAAATCGTAAACGCATTCAGGTTGGTCGCGTTTCCATCCTTGCTGCAGAAGCCAGTTCCTACAAAGGCCAACTGACCGCTGGTCGAGCCATCGGAAGC
>Ga0185299_10003357_pt1 | contig 21624 bp, 17 predicted proteins | sample PaiPotPPA55metaG_FD_128002 | JGI IMG/M metagenome (GOLD analysis project Ga0185299, IMG submission 128002) | Iron sulfur acid spring bacterial and archeal communities from Banff, Canada, to study Microbial Dark Matter (Phase II) - Paint Pots PPA... ... | reverse complement strand
CGCCCACTCGCCCACTCGCACTCACCCGCCTCGCCGCTTTTCTGCTTCTTGCATGGCGCGATCGATTAACAGGGTGGCGAGATGCTGGGTTCCCTCATCGAGCGCCGCGTTTGCTGCCTTGAGTTGGTGGATTTCTTTGCTTTCCAGTGCGCTGTTTACCGCTGCAACCAATTCGTCGATCTTTTGCCGGTCCTCCGTTGTCAATTGATCACCGACTAGCGTCATTGCGCTTTTCACCGCCGGCAGTAGTTCGTTGCTCTTGATGGCTGTCTCCGTCCAGACTCGTTCGGCCATATCGTCAAACGCACGGTCTAACGATTCTGCGATCATCTTTTCGACGGCCTCGTCTGCGACGTCGACAGCGCTAGCCAGATCCAAAACTATTTCTTGTCCCGTGCTCGTGTCTCTGGCTAGGACGTGAAGGATACCGTTAGCGTCGATTTCAAACTGGATACCCACGCGAGCGACACCCTTTGGAACCGGCGCGAATTCAATCTCAAAGCTGCCTAACTCCCAGTTGTCCTTGGCGAGCTCGCGTTCACCCTGCAGAACTTTGATCCGCATCGATCGTTGGTTCGCGACCGCGTTAGTGAACATTTCACCAGCCTTACAGGGGATGGTGGTATTTCTGGGAATGATCACATTCATCAGGCCGCCGAAAGTTTCGACCCCCAGCGATAGAGGAGTTACATCCAGCAGAACCACGCTTTGGATCTCTCCTGAGATAATACCGGCCTGAATGGTAGCGCCGATGGCAACCGCTTCATCCGGGTTTTGCGACGTGTTCGGCAGCCGCTGAAAGATCTCGGCCACCAGTTGCCGGACAATCGGCATCCGGGTGACGCCGCCGACCAGGATCACTTCATCCAGGTCACGAGGCGCCACCTTGGCGTCGTCCATCGAGCGTAAGCAATGCGAACGCGTCCGCCGGATGATAGAGCGAGTAATCGCGTCGAGTTCTTGCCGGCTCAAAAGATAGCTGAATCGCCGATTACCGGAGAGAAATGGAATCTCAATCTGAACGGCGTTTTCTTCGGATAACCTGAGCTTGGTATCGTGCGCTAATTCGCGTAAGCGAGCCGAAAACAAGGGCTCCTTGAGTTCGTGCCGAATCTCTGGATACCGCGCCGTAATGCGTTCCTCCAGCAAACGCACCATATCACGGTCGATATCATCTCCGCCCAAACGCGTGTTTCCATTGGTCGAAAGCACGCGAAAGACACCCTCGTTAAGTTCCAGAATCGAAATATCAAAAGTGCCGCCGCCTAGATCATAAACGGCAATTCTGGACCGGTCCTTCAATCGATCGAGCCCATAAGCCAACGCCGCAGCCGTCGGTTCGTTAATGATCCGCTCTACCGTAAGACCTGCCGCTTCTCCGGCTCTTTTAGTAGCTTGGCGTTGCAGATCATTGAAGTAGGCCGGGACGGTAATGACCGCCCGATCGACTGGCTCGCCCAGGCTCTTCTCGGCGTCGGATTTTAGCTTTTTGAGAATATAGCTGGAGACTTCCTCCGGACTAATCGTCTGTTCGCCAACGACAATGCTGGTTTTGCCTTGGGCGTCGACGACTCGAAACGGAAAACTGTCCTTACCGGTTTCACCGGGACGAACCCCCATTAGTCGCTTAACCGAGAACACTGTTCGGTCAGGCGAGATCGCCTTCATTCTGCCGGCAGCCCGGCCGACGAGAGGTTCGCCCGAAGCCGGGAAATGCACAATCGAAGGTGTCAACCGAAAGCCCTCGGAATCGGCCAGCAGGATAGGAAATCCTGAGTCCATGATTCCGATCAGCGAATTGGTTGTTCCCAAGTCAATGCCGACGATTTGACTCATAAAAACGTAGCCTGCTTCACTTAAAAATGGGCCCGCCAGGGTGGGTAACGCGGGCTAGAGCAGCTCCTGAAACCGAAGCCGTCTTTCAGCAATTTGTGCAAGCCATTTCTCAATAAACCGCAAATCACACGCAATTTGGGCCAACCAAACCCGGTCCGCAGTCAGGTTCTCGGGCCAGCGCGCGTCGATTTGCGCCGTTGCCTGCAGGAGCCCTTCTTTCTGACGGGTCAGCTCATTCGATAGATGTTCTAGTTCTGACACCGCGGGTTGAACTTCTCGGATCTTAACCGCCCTAAGCAGTGAGCTAGTTTCTTGGGCCAGAGGGTGCAGCTTCTGGTCAAAGCGCTGTAAGCCGCTCGCGACTCGCCCAAACCAGCCGTTTATTTCCGGGCCCGGGGTCATTGATTGAGGCTCAACACCTGCAATTGCGAGAAGATGCCAAAGCCGCAAGACTGGGTCCGACAGCGTCCGAAACGCCTCGTTCAAGGTGGCAAAATCGCTGTCCGCTGCCCGGTCAGGATGAGCGGTCTTACTTTTGTTAGCATATAAATCGCTCAATTGAGCCACATCGATCACCGGCCGCGGCGGTAGCCCGAATACCGCAAAAAAATTGGTCATGCCGAGAAACTCTCGCCACAAGAGCAATGAGCGACTGCATTTGGATTGGTTACTTTGAACCCTCCCTTTTGCAGATCATCGCTGAAATCGACAAGCGAACCACTGACAAACAGTGCGCTTTTCGGATCAACAACCACCCGAACCTGATTTGATTCTACCAGAATGTCACGATTCAACGGGCCGTCGACGAGGTCCATCTTATACTGCAACCCGGAACAGCCCCCTCCGATGACCGCTACTCTGAGCGCTCCCGTAGGTCGACCTTGACGTTCCAGAAGCTGCCCGAGCTTGGAGGCCGCCTTTTGGGTGACCTTAACCAACCGCTCGTTACCTATCTTATACCTAACCTCGACTCCTGGATTCACGAGAGAATATGAAGTCGGGCGGCGGAAAATCAAACTGCCCTCCGCAGTTAGTCAAAATCCGGAAAGAAAGGCGAAGTCTGCCTTGCGTGAGATTTTTTTATTTATCCCTTGGCGCGGATCACGATTTCTACCCGGCGGTTTAACTGTTGTTCCTCGACGGAGCGGTCACCGGGGACCAACAGCCGGGTCTTGCCGTATCCCCGCGTTTGAATCCGGTTGGCGTCGATATTCATGTTCTGCACCAGCCAGTCCTTGACGGTATCGGCCCGCCGTTCGCTCAAGTCTAGGTTATACTCGTCGCTGCCGAAGGAGTCAGTGTGACCTTCCACCCTGAACACGGCCTGTGGGTTCCTTTGGATTAACCGGCCCAGCTTTTGCAAGCTAGCCGTCGCTCCTTCCCTCAGGTTGGCGGAGTCGTAATCGAAAAGCAGGTCGGTTGGCATCAAGATCGGCGCAGTGCCGTTACCCACGCGTCCCGACCCTGACAAAAGCTCGTCCAGGTTGCTAAACCCGGACGGGATACCCGATTCCCCGGAAACATTACCGTCCCCTGATTCCTCGTTCGTGGTTCTCCCCGGATTACTCTTGTTACCGCTTGCTAACTTCGGGCGAGGTCCGGTGACCGCCGGCTTTTCATTGATGAGCTTTTGCCTAGCGTCACTAAGCTCCTTGTCCATCACCAGGGCGCTCTCAGCTTTAGCCTTTGTGGCCGCATTCCGGGCTGACTGCGTGTCCACCGTCGGTTTCTCTTTGAAATCCGGAGCCTGCGGTGTGCTCACTTGGGGCGTGGCTCGAAGCTCTTTCATGTCCCGCTCAAAAGACCCATCAAACTGAGTCACCCCTTTTGAGCTCCCCCCTTCGGCCCCATCGTTCTTATCGGTTTTGCTTTGCTGACCCTGCGGCTCCAGCAATTTTTCGTCCACTTGCACTCGATTAACGCTAAACGCCCTCGGCACCAATCGCGGAGTATTCTCGGTCTCGAAGCTGTGCAGAATCTTTCTGCTAAAACCAAAGAACAGTGCGCCGTGCAGGAGCAAAGAGAGCGCCGCGGCCGGTAACAACCAACGCATTAGCGAGACAGAGCTGTCCGCTACATTGTCATCCAAAGAGTACGACATACTCGGCTGCGCGAAGATAACATGGCGCGGGCAAGACGCCAGCGGTCTGATTCTGGTGGGCAGGGGGGCTGATCAGTAATCAGTGCTCAGTCAGTGGTCGGTAGTTGGTGGTTGATGGGCGGCTCCGGGCTTTTGACCATGAAATGGTGACACAGAATAGCCCAGGGCTTTAGCCCTGGGTAGGGCAATACCCTGACACCGCCCTGAAAGTGGCGACCGAATCCGTGGTGTTGAATCAAGACTGGATGTTATCAACGGTGTTACAATTTGGGATCGTCGTGCTGGGAGGAACGGCCCCAGTCGGTCGCCACTTTCAGGGCGTCTTCTGCGTGCCCCACCCAGGGCTGAAGCCCTGGGCTATTCTGTTAGACCATTTCATGGTCGAAAACGCGCGGCCGCTCATCAACCACCAATTACTGACCACTGATTAGTAATCAGCAGTCAGTGTCCTAAACGGGTCACCTGATCTGCTCGCGCAGAAACCCCGCAAGTTCGGCGATTGGCAAACGTTTTTGCTCCATCGAATCACGATAGCGTACCGTGACCGTGTCCTGGTTCACCGGGCCGTTTTCTCCGATCGTGTCGAAATCGACCGTGATACCAAACGGAGTACCCGCTTCATCTTGCCGGCGATAGCGCCGGCCGATGGCCCCGGTTTCATCGTAAAATACCGCCATGTCGCCGCGCAACATTTCCACGATCTCGCGAGCTTTCTTCACCAACAGCTCGTTATTCTTGAGTAAAGGGAAGACACCGCACTTGATCGGCGCCATTCTCGGATGAAGCCGGAGCACCGTTCTAACTTCAGATTTACCCTTCTCGTCGGTAACGGTTTCCTCGTCGTAGGCTGAGCAAAGCAATGCCAAAAGGGTCCGATCGACGCCGGCGCTCGGCTCTACTACGTGTGGGATGAGATGGGTTTTGGTTTCTTCATCGAAATAGTCTAACGGTTTACCGCTCGCCTGCTGGTGCTGAGTCAGATCATAATCGGTTCGGTAAGCGATGCCTTCGAGTTCCTGAACGCCGAAGGGAAATTCGAATTCAATATCGTAGGTACCCTTCGAATAGTGTGAGCGCTCGTCGGGCGGAATTTCATGAACGTGTAGCTTGTCTTTCGACAAACCGATGTCGGCATAGAATCGAAGGCGCTCTTGCAACCAGTACTCCAGCAATTCGAGTCCTTGCTTAGGAAAACAAAAATACTCGAGCTCCATCTGTTCAAACTCGCGCGACCGGAAGATAAAGTTGCGCGGGTTGATCTCGTTCCGAAACGCCTTACCGATCTGCGCGATACCAAACGGCAGCTTTTTGCGGGAGACCTCCAACACATTTCGAAATTGCACGAAAATGGATTGGGCAGTTTCCGGTCTCAGATAAGTGACAGCGGACTCCTCCTCGGTAGCGCCGACAAACGTTTTGAACATTAGGTTGAAGGCGCGTGGCTCAGTCAGATCGAAGCTCCCGCAGACCGGGCACTGCTTGCGGCCTTCCTTTTCGGGCAACTGATCTGCTCGCAGCCGAGATTTACAATTGCGGCAATCCACCATCGGGTCGCTGAACGTGGTTTCATGGCCGCTAGCCACCCAGACCTGGCGGTTCATGAGAATTGATCCATCCATCCCGACTACATCGTCCCGTTCGCGCACCATTCGCCGCCACCAGAAATCTTTCAGATTGCGTCTCAACTCGACTCCCAGGGGTCCGTAGTCCCAACAACCGTTGAGGCCCCCATAGATTTCGCTGGATTGAAACACAAAACCTCGCCGCTTACATAAGCTGACTATCTTTTCCATTCGATCTGAAGCGGCCTTTTTCTGGCTCATAAGAGACGTGAAAATTGCACAGCCTGCGCTCCTGGCAAATGCAAGACTCCGGTAGGGATGGGCGGGTCGCCATTTACCAGAAGCGCAGGCTATTGCAATTTACGGTCAAATCGGTTCAACTAGAGTCGCTAATGCCGAAAGAGCCCATCGATCCCGCCGAGCAGTCTATAGGCGATGGCTTCCAAAAGTTAGTACAGCGAAAAAAGAAAACTCCGCCGGGTGTTTGGGTGATTGTGGGCTTGGCGATCTTCTTCGCGGTGGTCGCATTTGGGATTGCCGGATTTATCGTTTTTCAATCCATCCTGGAAAAGCGGCATGCCGCGAACGCTTCCCCGGCCGTCGCTAGTGTCACTCCGTCAGCGTCGGCGCAAGTCGGATCGACGGTGCCGGTGGCAGAAACACCCAAGAAGACGGAGACGCCAAAGGCAGAAGCCACCGAGAGCGTCAGCGCGCAAAATTCGCCGCCGGTAAAGTCGGATGCCAAAGAAGAAGAAGACACCCGCAAGGAAGTGCTGACGCGAGTGGACCTGATGCACAATCTATCTAACAAGGAGAAAGACGAACTCTACGCTCAGATCGAACGAGCGCGTGGCTTCACGAAGATTGCGCTCATTCCGTTTCAGAGTGGCCGGACTGCGCCTGGCTCGGCTCAGATCGAGGACTTGGCCAAGCGTATCCAGGATCCAGAAGTTCAAAAGCTCCTTAGTGACCCCACCGTTGCCCTTATTTTCGTCGGCTACGCGGATACTCAAGGAGATCAGGCCTCCAACCTGGAGATTTCTCGAACCCGGGCGGAGTCTGTGCAAAAAATGGTTTCCTCTCGATTGAAACTAGCGAATCTGATGCATTCGGTTGGGATGGGCGGGCAAGAGCTTTTCGACAAGACGAATCGGGAGAAAAATCGGGTCGTTGAGGTTTGGGCTGTCCAGCCTTGAGCGTCCTCTAGGTTATACGTTTTAGGTTCTAGGTTTAGGTTTGAAGTTTCAATTTGCGCCTTTGTACCTTGGGATGCCTCTTCTCGTTGCTCGAGGCTCTAACTTAGACCTAGAGCTTATAACCTAGAACTTATAACCGTTTTCTGCGTTGCTCACCGGTCACCTCTTAATTTAGATATGCTCGTCTTTCCCGTCTTTCATCTCGATGCGCTAGACTATGCAGGACCCAAACCGCAAAGACTCCGAGCCTAAAATCGCGCTCTCACCGCCGGCGCTCTTCGCGCTTGCAGCGGTAATTTTTTTCCTGGCGGGAGGTATCTTTGCATATGTGCAATTGATCGGCCGCGGTCTTCAAAGGACGACCACCTCTGCAGGTCCATTTATTTCTCAAGACCAGGCTACGCCCTTCCATACCCCTTCGTCGACCCCAGCACCCACTCCGACGGCCACGCCGGTTCCTACAGCGACCCCGACGCCAATCCCCACGGCAACCCCGACCCCGGAAACGACACCGACTCCTGAGCCGACTGCGACTCCGGCTGAGACCCCCTCCGAGACACCGGCTCCGTCGGCTACTGAGAGTTCAAATTCTGAGCCCCAGGCCTCAGCTAGCGCTCAAGCGTTCCCAACGGTTAAGAATGACGCTGCCGAAGAAGCTGAGGTCCGCAAAGAGGTACTAGCTCGGGTCGATTTGTTGAAAGAGCTTTCTCAAAAGGAACGGGATTATCTGTACGCTCAGGTCGAGCGAGCCCGAGGATTTACCAAGCTGGCAATCATTCCATTTCCCTCCGGTAAGACGCGTCCGGAACAATTTCAAATCGACCATCTCTTAGGCTACTTGCAGAAGCCCGAGTATCAGAAGCTGTACGAGGACCCGACGGTTGTTTTTGTGGTTGCGGGTTACGCTGACAAACAGGGGAACGAATCCCAAAATCAGGAGATCTCAAAGGAGCGTGCTCAGTTAGTCGCTAAAATCTTGGAGACCCAGGCCAAGATAGCTAACACGATTCGCGCCGTTGGTATGGGTGGCTCAGAGTTTTTCGGTCACGGAACTCCGGACAAAAACCGAGTTGTCGAGATTTGGTTAGCAGCGCCGTAAAAATTCGAAAATAGTTGTTGAATAGGAATCAGTTTTTTATAGCGTGTATTTGCTGGCTCGATTGGCCCCCAGAACCGTTCCCCCTCTGATCGAGCCAGCTTTTTCTTTTCTCCGGTAGGGATGAGGTTCTCCTCGTCCGAGACTGTCCCCTAAGTCGGTTATACGCTGTGGAGCGCGCCTTCCCGCGGCCGCTCATGCGCGTCAACATAAGCGACCGGTCGTATACGTGCTCTGCGCGCGGTAGGGCGAAAAACTCGGCGCGCCCAGGAAACCATTTACGCCTCTAGATTGCTCCGAGCCGGTTTTGAGCCGTTCCGAGCGTGCGCCAACCCGACCACACTATGTAGATACCCGGACCTGGAGACGGGGGCTACGCACGGCATCGAGGTGGCACGCGCACGGCGCGGCTCAAAACCGGCGCGAGACAGCTGAGACGGCAGGCGGAACGATGGGAGGCCGAGTTTTCCGCCCTACCGGATCAGGGGTCGTGCACATCCGTTTCCTATATTGACGCACATGCGCGGCTGCGGGAAGGCGTGCTCCACGGCTCAGCCGCGTTTACTCCAGCGGCACGACTGGTTCTTTAGCCTCAATAAACCGCCCGTGGAGCAGCCGAACTGCCTCGTCAACCTTTTCCCGGTCCAGGAGCCAGGTTACCCGGAAAGAGGATGTGGCTAAGCCGTGATAACGAATGCCGGCTTCTGCTAAAGCTTGAGAACCACGCCGAACTTTGTCGTGAGAGGCGTTGATCCCGGCTCCGATAATGCTCACGGCTCCAACCGCATCATTCCAGAGCGCCTCCGGATCTTGTTGTTTTAAGTGAGCCTCTAACTTCGGGCTTTGATGCAGATTCTCTTTCGAAATGACTAGGGTAAGTCCGTCCTGCGGGCGGCCGGTGGAAGAAATGTGCAGCTGTTTGCCGGGGCACCCAAAATCGTCCATAACGGCCAAAAGCCCGGCCACGTTGCGCGATTGAATCAGCAAAACGTCTTTTTCGCTTGCCACTCCCACGACCGCCCCTGGCAGCCTCGGCGCCAGCTTTCGGACCACGGTACCGTCAACGGATGGATCACGCCCAGGGATGGTGCCGGCGGTTGCCCGAGCATAGATGGCGATTCCTTTTTCTTTGGCGAACTCGACCGCTTGCGCATTTAAGACTTTAGCGCCGGACTCAGCTAGTTCCTGGGTTTCTTCGTAGGAAAGCACTCCGATTCGCTTGGCCGTGGGGACAACTCTCGGATCCGCTGTATAAACTCCATCGACATCTGAACAGATCTCGCACCACTCTGCTCCTAGTGCAGCTGCCATCGCTACTGCGGTAGTATCGCTGCCGCCTCGTCCGAGCGTCGTAATCTCTTTGCGATACGAGACGCCCTGGTAACCAGCCACCACGACGATTTTCCCGCGGGCTAACTCATCTTGGACTCGGAAAGGCCTGACTTCGATGATTCTGGCATCGATATGGCGGTCGTTGGTGATAATCCCCGACTGGCTTCCGGTGAAGCTGATAGCGTCCCCGCCCAATTCACGGATGGCCAGCGAAAGCAAAGCCATCGAGATGCGTTCTCCGGCCGACAACAACATATCGAGTTCGCGCCGATCGGGGTTGGCCGAAATCTGTTTTGCCAGCGCCAGCAGATCGTCGGTCGTGTCGCCCATTGCTGAAACGACGACCACGACGTCGTGCCCTTCCTTTTTCGTTCGCATGATGCGTTCAGCCACCAGACGGAGCTTGCCGGCGTCTGCCACGCTGCTGCCGCCGTACTTTTGGACGACAATGGACATTAGGTGAGGATTCTTCAGGCAGAGTATCGGAGGTGCAAGCTCGGAATGGTTCGCGGTTCACAGTTCACCGTTCACAGTTCGCCGTTCGCAGCCGGCGCTAGCCAGCGTGATACACAACGGCGAACAGGGAACCGCCAACGGTGAACCCTTACTTTTCAAGCATCTCATAGATACCAGACCACAGGCTCGGTACAGGGCGGAGCGCCAGCTCATTGCACCGGACCAGAAGGACCTGGCTGGCTCTATCGAACGGCTTGTGGGTTAGTACCCCGGTAAAGCTAATAGCGGCCTCACGGAAATCGCCATCGAAGTACTTCCTCAAACCCGCCTCGTACTCATCGCGGATCTCCTGTTTGCTGGACGAGACAGTGCCCCGTTCGCCCAGTAACTCAAAGATGTCTGTGCTCTGGCTGCGGCCAAGGACGGCTACTCGATCGATATACCTCCACTCGAATCGGTCGCCAGCTTCGATGCGCGTTTGGTCGCTCGCCAAGATCAAAGTGCCGTAAAGCTTGTTTAATCCCTCTAAGCGGCTGGCCAGGTTGACCGCATCGCCGATCGCCGAGTAGGAGAGGCGGCGTTGGGTGCCCATGTTGCCTACTAGCACCTCGCCGGTATGCAAGCCGATGCGGGTTCGAAAGATAGGTCGAGCCGCGGCGCGCCGCGCAACTTCTAGATCTGACAACCGGTTGACCACCTCCAAAGCAGCTTCGCAGGCGACCTCGGCATGTCGTTCAATCGTGGCCGGGGCATTGAAGAACGCTACGATCCCATCCCCAACAAACTTATCCAAGGTGCCGCCGAACTTTTCGACAACGATGTCGGTGACCAAATCAAAATAGTCACCCAGTTCCGTAAGAACCTCGGTTGGACCGAGGTTCTCACTGATCCCGGTGAAGCCGGCGACATCCGAAAAGAACAGAGTAAGCCGCCGGAGAGCACCGCCGCGAGCCGCGTCCTGCTTTTGCAGAATCAGTTCTCTGACCACATCTCGAGGCACGTATTTCACAAACGAGCGCAGGCCCGCTTTCATCCGGTCAAAGGAATCGCCGACAATGGCGATTTCTCTAACCGCGGATTTCGGCGGAGGCAGATTAGTTAGCTCGAATCGCCCGACCTGTTCGAGATCGTGACTGAGCTTGGTCAGTGGCGTGGCCAGCTGATGGGATAGCCAGATGGCAAACAACGTGCCCGCCGTCAGCGCGACCAGCCCGATAATGGCGGTTACTGCGAGATTGCTCTGGGCAGACCCAAGAAAATCGCTTTCAGGTCCCACCACCCCAGTGAGGAAAGTCAGTCCGCTCGGCAAGGTAAAGGGTGTTACCACCGATACATAGTTCTCGCCATCGCGGTGAAATGAACGAAAGCTAATCCGCCCGGATTCAATTTTGGTTTGGTCGAGCGCATAGAGCTTTTTCGATTGCTCAAGCAGAGCGTCGCTCGGAAGCGACGTTTCCGAGGCGACCCCGAGCGAATCGCCTGATAGCGTGTCCACAAAGACCAGGAGTTTCCGCTCCTGAATAACCCGGTTAAGGAATTCGTTGATATCGCTGGTAGTAAAATCAGTGGTAAACACGCCGATCGATCGGCCTTTTTCGTAGATCGCCATGCACGCGCTGATGCCGGCAGTCCCTTCGTTAAAGTTATGGGGCGGAGTCCACACAATCCAACCGCCGGCTGCGACAGCCTTTTGATACCAGGAACGGGTCCGAGCATCGTACGAACTGGCGTTTCGAGGTGGTAACGCCGAGTGCGAACCATCCAGGTTCAAGAGAAATTCCTTAGGCCGGCCATCGTCTAGGGTGGGGTCGGAATGACTAACTTCAATTCCTCCCTCGCTGTTTCGCCATGCCCCGGTAAAGGCCCCAGTGGCCGAGTTCGTAAAGCTGAGCCAACCCACGCTGTCCTCCTGGCGGACTCGCTCCGCGAGGAAAATCCCCAGCTGATCTGGGTCTAATGGATTGATCAGTCCCCGGTCGGTGAAATTCTTGAGCTCCGGCAGGATACGTTCGGCGGGCTCGAGGATCCGGCTCACTTCGCGAGAAAGAGCGAGGCTCACAAGGCTAAAATGTTTTTGTCGAATCTCCCCGAGAGTGCGTTCGGAATTGATGTAGCCAACGATCGCAATGGTTCCGACCGAGAAAAGGAGAGCCCCCAGTACCAGCTGTAGGATCGCTGTTCGAAATCCAATCGTCTGCCGCGGCTTAGATACGTTCGGCGCAGTGGGCATGGCCAGGGTAGCGAACTCGCCTGAAGCTCGTCCGCAATAGCAAATAGAAAATAGCAAATAGCAAAAGGGGCGTCGCAGTCCTAGGCGAATTGTTTGCCGAAGTTTGCTATCTGCTATTTGCTATTGCGGACGAGCTTCAGGCGAGGCCGCCCCCCGCCCGAAGCAACTTCCCGTTTGGTGTTCGCGGTAGTGCCTCGACCCTTCGGAATGACTGCGGAACTTGCCGTGGATCTAATCGGCGCTGCAGAAAATCGGTTAGTCCTTCAAAAGACGTGTCCCGCGAAACAAGCTCAGCCGACAATGTGCGAGTCGTTGGGTCGATGAAAACCAAGCTCTCCTGTATTCCCGGGTAGCTATTGATCACTCGCTCCAACTCTTCGCAGAAAAATTGCAGCCCGTTTACTTCCAGGCGGTTTTTGCCCCGTCCAACCAGACGCAGGCAGCCCGCCTCATCGATGGTTGCGAAATCGCCGGTGGCGTAACCATCACTTCCCAAGATCTCGGCTTTTGGCCGCCAAGGCGCCAGATAGGCGTCCAAAAGGCCGGGTCCGTTCACGTAGAGTTCACCGGGTTCACCTCGTGCTACTTCTTCTCCATTTTCATCCCTGAGTTTCACTTGATACCCTGGCATCGGTTTTCCAATCGAGTCGGGCTTGTCCGGATGTTGATTCAGTGTCACCAGGCCGACTTCGATAATTCCCAAAGCCGGATTAAGCGGCTTGCCGAATCGGTTCTGAAACGAAGCTTGGATCTTGGGCGACAATAAGGTGGTGGTGCAGATTGCCAGCCGGACGGACGTCAAATCGTCTCTGAGATTTTCGATCAGACCGGCGTAGGACTCCGGGGAGCTATAGATGATGGTTGGCCGAAACTCGGACACCAGCTGCGACATAATCTCCGGCTTGTCGGTCTGGGCGGTTACGACAGTGGCCCCTCGGGATAGGTAGAGAAGAATCGAGACCACGAAATGATCTGCCATTGGCAAACGAAACCAGACTCGATCTTGAGGGGAAATTTTCAGAACAGCGTCAGCCGTGGCCAGCCGATCTAGAATGGTGTCGTGCCCGAGCAAAACCCCTTTTCTGCGACCGGTAGTGCCGGAAGTGAATCGAATATATGCAGGGCGAGTTGCCCGGTAGTTGCGGTCCTCATGAGCGTCTACGAATTTCGCGAAAGGATACCGGACCAGCTTTTTGTCGGCTGCTAGTAGCCAGTGCAGTTCGGCCGCCCCGATGATGCGATCGATCTCTTTGGGAGGAACGTTGACGCTGATGGGAGCCACAGCCAAACCGGCTGACAAAATTCCTAGCGCCTTGATGAGAAACTCGGGGCCTTCTGGACAACACAAGCCGCACCGTTGAAAAGGCTCACAGCCGCGGGCCTGCAGCCAGCCAGCTACCGCGTTTACTCGTGCGACCAGATCGGCATAAGTGATTCTTTCCCCGGACTCGACGCAAGCGAATGCGATATTGTTTGGTTGGAGTTCAGCCTTTTTCCGAATGAGGTCGAGAATACTCACAGCTAGCATCGCCCCCAAATGCGCATGCATTTGAGGGCGATGCAAGCTGCGTAGCCCCGGAATATACAGGACACAAGGGCCGGACGACTTCATATAAGTCATACCGGCCCTAGCCGTTTCATGTATATTTCGGAGCTGATGGCAGATAAGCAAAAAAGGATTGTCGTTAAGTTCGGCAGCGGCATTTTGACCAAGCCGACTCGGGACGGGCTTCATGTTGCCCAGATACGTCGACTGACAGCCGAGGTCGCAGAACTGACGTCGTCCGGTCACCAAATTGTTTTGGTTAGTAGCGGCGCGGTGGCGGCCGGAATGATGCAGTTTGGGATTCATGAACGGCCGACAGATCTGCCCTCCATACAAGCTTGCGCCGCTGTCGGGCAATCGCGGCTGATGCGTCTGTATGAAACGCTTTTCAGCCGGCATGATCTCGGGGTCGCCCAACTACTGCTGACTCATCAAGATCTCGATAGCCGTATGCGATATGACAACGCTCGCAACACCCTGGAGCGTCTCTTCCGATTCGGCGGCGTCATCCCGATCATCAACGAAAACGATTCTGTTGCCGTGGAAGAGCTGAGTTTTGGCGACAACGATCTGCTTTCAGCCGAGGTCGCGATTCTAAGCCGGGCGGCGCTACTGGTGATCTTGACCAGTGTGGACGGCTTATTGGCCAGCGACGGCACCAGAATCGCAGAGGTCAATGATATCGAAGCGGTCAGATCTTTGGCGACCAGGGAAGGGGGTGTCTACTCACGGGGCGGCATGGTCAGCAAATTGGAGGCTGCAAATTGCGCGCGACAAGCCGGGATTCCCACCGTAATCGGCAGCGGACTAAGGCCCGGGGTTCTCTTGGAAGCAGCTAAAGGAGGATCGGCCGGCACCCGGTTTTCCGTCTAACCCAGATCCAGGGCTTTCGGTGTAGTGTATGAGCGACGTTCGTGAACAACTTTTAGCGGCTGGAGCCCAGGCCCGTAGCGCAGGCAAAGAGTTAGCGGTTCGATCCGATCGGGATAAAAGCGCTGCTCTGCTCGCGGCGGCTGAGCAGATCGAAAAAAACGAAGCCAAGATTTTGGCGGCCAACAATTCGGACCTAAAGCAAGGAGTTGCCAACGGACTCTCTTCCGCTCTCCTGGACCGGTTGCGATTGGATCCCAGCCGCCTGGCGGCGATTTGCCGGAGCTTGCGCGAGGTAGCTCAGCTCCCGGATCCGGTTGGGCAGGTGATTCGAGAATGGTCCAGACCTGACGGCCTCCGGTTCAAGAAAGTCCGCGTTCCCATCGGCGTCATCGGCATTATCTACGAATCCCGCCCGAACGTTACCAGTGATGCGGCTTCACTTTGCTTAAAGACCGGTAACGCGGTCATCCTTCGCGGCGGCTCCGAAGCTTTGGCTTCCAACATCGCGTTGTGTGAGGCTCTCCGCGCGGGGTGCCGACAAACGGGGATCCCCGAAGATGCCGTGCAGATTGTCTCCTCGACCGATCGATCGGCGGTGCGAGCCATGGCCGAGATGGCTGAGTTTATCGACCTCATTATTCCTCGAGGCGGCAAGCCGCTTATTGAAACCGTCACAGCTTTTGCCCGGATGCCCGTAATCAAACATTTTGACGGTATCTGTCATGTTTACGTGGATCAGGCGGCTGATTTGGCGATGGCGGAATCGATCGTTATCAACGCCAAGTGCCAACGCCCCAGCGTTTGCAATGCGGCGGAGACTCTCTTGGTGCACGCCGGCATCGCTAAAGAATTCTTAAGCCGTTGCGGGCCCGAGCTGCAACGTCGCGGGGTCGAGCTGCGTGGAGACTCCGAAACTCAAGCCATTCTGGGGCCGACTATACGTCCCGCCACCGAACAAGATTGGCGAACCGAGCACCTCGATCTCATTCTCTCTGTCAGGGTACTGCCAAGCCTGGCCGATGCGATCAGCCATGTTGAAACCTATGGTTCGCACCACAGCGATAGTATCGTCACGAGTGACGAGCGGGCGGCGAATGAATTCCTCAACAAGGTCGATTCCGCGGCCGTGTTTTGGAACGCTTCAACGCGGTTTAATGATGGAGGAGAGTTCGGCTTCGGAGCGGAGATCGGTATCAGCACGGATCGGCTGCATGCCCGCGGCCCAATGGCCCTGGAGGAACTGACTATTTATAAATATCAGGTCATCGGTCAGGGGCATATCCGATGAGGCGATAGGGCGAACCGGCGACGCGGCGAAACGGCGAGTGAGGCCCTACCGGCCGTGGGTCCTGCAGGCCGCGCGCCCATTCGCCGTTTCGCTCTTCACACCGTCCTTAGCCCCAACAACCGTCGTCCCGCCTCGTGTAAGGTCTCGTCGCGCTTGGCAAAGTGGAACCGGATCAGGTGGTTCACCGGTTCTGCAAAAAAACTGGAACCAGGCACCGCCGCTACTCCGATCTCTTTCGCGAGCCAATGACAAAAGGCTGTATCATCCGAATGGCCGAACTCAGAAATATCGACCAACACGTAGTACGCGCCCTGCGGCTCGACAAAGGTCAGGCCCGCTTTTCGTAAATACCCCGTGAACAGCTCCCGTCTCGCTGCGTAGTCGCTGGCCAGTTTGTCGTAGTACTCTTGTGGGAATTGTAAAGCGGTGACAGCCGCCTGTTGAAGCGGATGCGCTGCTCCCACCGTGAGAAAATCATGGACCTTCCGGGCTGCAGAAATTACTTCAGGAGCGGCCAAGAGAAAACCCAGTCGCCAGCCTGTGATGGCGTAAGTCTTAGATAACGAGCCGACAGTCAAAGTCCGCTCGAATAATCCGGGCAGCGCTGCGGCATAAGTATGCCGATGCGGTGGATAGACGATGTGCTCGTATACTTCATCCGTGACAATGAAAGCCCCGGCTTCTTCCGCTAGTTCTCCGATAAAAAGAAGCTCTTCCCTGGTAAAGACTTTGCCGCTGGGATTGGATGGGTTGCAGACGACGATTGCTTTCGGTTTTTGCGAAAAGGCCCGGCGCAGCTCTTCCGGATCGAAAGCGAACCGCGGCGGATGCAACGGAACATAGATCGGCTGAGCGCCGGCGAGAATGGTGTCGGCGCCGTAGTTCTCGTAGAAAGGAGAGAAAATGATGACGGAATCGCCGGGGTTACACGCCGTCATCAGCGCGACCAGCATGGCCTCGGTTCCGCCGCAGGTCACCACGAAATGTTCGTCCGGGTCTAGCGCCAGCCCCATGAAACGAGATTGCTTAGCTGCCAACGCTCTCCGGAATTCCGGTTGGCCCCACGTCACCGCATATTGGTGATAGTTGCCTTGCAGCGCGCTCTCGGCTGCCTGGACCAATTCCCGGGGCGGATCGAAATCCGGGAACCCTTGGGAAAGATTGATGGCGCCGTAGCGATTTGCGACCCGGGTCATCTCCCGGATGACGGATTCGGTGAATCGAGAGAGACGTTGTGCGGTCGGTAGCGCCATGGCTCTAGGTGCTCAGAAAAGCAGACCCATCTCTCCGCGATACACGCGGAGGATGCAAGAATCGGTTTCCCGGCTATGTTCCATCAGCGAAACTGTCGCAACGATCATGGAAGGCAGAAGACAACGGCCTGAATTTGGGGTCGAGATCTGGGTGATGGGGGGGATCATATTACTTGGCATGGCGGCTATTTGCCTGCGCCTCTTTTGGGTCCAGGTAAAACTGGCGGATTATTACCGGGCCAAGATCAAGGGTAGCTCGGAAGTGACCGTTCGACTGCCGGCGGTTCGTGGCGAGATCAAAGACCGAAACGGCGTTTCTCTGGTCACCAATCGGGTCACTTACGACGTTGATTTCTATTTTCCTGATTTAGTCAACGGCTACCGGCAACAATTCGGCGAGGTTCCTAAGAAGGAATTTCTCCAGAAGGACTCGAGCGGGATGCTGCATAACCGGCGCGAGCCGGACATCGTTCAAATCGTCAATCAAACGGTGATTCCGAAGCTTAAAAAGCTTGGTTTGGCCGAACCTTACAACACGGAAAAGCTGGAGACACACTTTCGGAATCAGCAGTTAGTGCCTTTCGTTTACCGGCAAGATCTTGATTTTTTGACGTTCAGTGAGTTCGCGGAGCGAGATGTGGAGTTTCCCGGACTACAAGTACACTCAACGCCGGTGCGACTGTATCCGTACGGCGCGTTAGCCGCGCAAATACTCGGATACGTGGGCGCTCCCAAAGATATCAGCCAACTCCCTGACCTGAAGGAATTCAATTATTACCAGCCGGACACTCAGGGTAGAAATAATCTGGAATACGTAATGGACGAGGTCCTGCGCGGAAAACCCGGAAAACGAATTCTGGAGAAAAGCGCTAAAAACCAGATCGGACGCGAGGTTAGCCGACTCGAGCCCACGCCAGGCTCGGACGTTTACCTGACGATTGATGCTCGGATCCAGTACATCGTGGAGAACATGTTGAGATTGGTAGGTCGAGCCTCCTGTGTGGTGGTCGACCCGAACAATGGCCAAGTGCTGGCAATGGCGTCTGTCCCGTCGTTCGATCCGAACAAATTTGTTCCTTCGATCTCGGCTCGAGATTGGGCATCGATAAAGGATGGTGAGGCTGATCCGCTGTCAGACCGGGCGACCAGTACCTACGCTCCGGGCTCGACCTACAAACTGATTACCTCTCTGGCCGGCTTAACCAAAGGCTTGGCGAAAGCAAAATTCTACTGCAGCGGCGGAGTTTCCTATGGAAACACCTACATGCATTGCTGGGGTGTTCACGGTGAACAATCACTGGTCGATGCCTTAAAACACTCTTGCGACGCCTTTTTTTATCAGTACGGCAATGCCGCCGGAATCGACGCAATCGACCGCGTTGGTCGGGCGCTTGGTTTGGGCGAGACCACCGGGATTGAGCTAACCGATGAAGACCCCGGATTGTTGCCTTCTCCGGATTGGTTGCAGACCACTAAGACCGAGCGGTGGAGCCAGGGTCAGACTGCCAATACGTCGATCGGCCAGGGTTATGTTTTAACCAGCCCGATACAAATGGCCATGGTCGCGGCGACCGTTGCTAACGGAGGCACCTGTTACCAGCCGACCCTGATTTATCAAATCAAAGGGGCCGACGGCAAAATCACTCCGCGGCCCGCCCGGATTCGCAGCGATCTTACCCGTGACCTCGGCTTGTCGAAAGACCAGATCGAACTGGTTCGGAAAGGAATGTATGAAGTGGTCAATGCAGACGACGGTACCGGTAAAGCAGGCGCTGTTGAGGGAATCAAGGTAGCTGGGAAAACCGGGACCGCTCAATTTTGGCGCTCCGGCATCAAGGATGACCACGTGTGGTTTCTGGCGTTTGCCCCTTACGATCATCCGAAATATGCACTGGCAATAATGGTGGAAGGTGGAAAATCCGGCGGCGGCGTGGCTGCTCCTATGGCTTCAGCTATCCTGGAGAAGATTTTCGCTCTCGATCACGGATATGACCCGGGTGTGAAATCGCTGGTGCCGGCGATCGGGAATTTTAAGATGTTTGATGCGGTCAATCCTCAGCGTGAAACCGACCTCCAGGTGACGGACGCCAACGAAGCGACTACTCACCAGTCAACCGATAGCGACGACGAACAGAACCAGCGACGGTCTCGAGGAAGAGCAGAACCTGATATCCGGGCAGAACCAGACAGCGAACGTGCTGCCGCGCAAAGGGCGCAGGCACAACAGAGGCAACAAGCCCCTCAACGTCATAGCATTTTCGATATCTTCCGGAGCAAGCCTGCTCCCGCCGGATCGCCTCAACAGAAGCGTCATTTCTTGTGGTTCTGAGGATCGCGCATTTAAGCCTATAAGGGCTTACAGAAGTTGACCAAACTGGGGCCGATGGCCCCGACCGGATAGATTTTTACAGAAGGCAACGAAGGTAACGAAGGGATGGGATTGCGGTCGAACGCCTCGAGTTTATCACTCCCGGCGGTGTGGCCGGACGCAAACTTGGAGGGGAGCCGCTTCACCAGATGGCAGCTCTATAAGATGGCTTCCACCGAAAGCCTTCGGGATAGACAGGCGGCTCCCGGAAACGGTCCAGGATTATGTTCACCCCCAGGGCCATTGGTCTGGCGATTCGGTTCGGATGGGACCGACAAACCTGCCCAGCGCTGGGTCATTCGCGGGAGCCGCCTGTTGCCATCCGGCAGAACTGCCGTCTTGCAAAGCGGCTCCCCTCCAGACCAGGGAGCGATTGTTTGACGGTGGCTTATCGCACGAGGGTTCCCCTGGTCGGTCCGAAACCACCTTCGTTATCTTCGTTAACTTCTGTAAGAAAACCTTCGTGGGGACCGTATCCCCGCCTTCTGTTGGCTGTTGTGTCTTGGCTTAGCGGTTACAAGTGGGCATTCCCTCCGTTACCGCTATTTGCCTGTAGGAAAGGCTTTAGAGGAACCGTTTCATTTTGGGGAGGGGGAGGCGTTTCGTTCTTTACCGGAATTGTTTCCGCTTTTACAGGGACGGCCTCAGGCATTCGATCTTCCCGATAGAACCGGCGGATCTCATCCAGCATTCTCCGGACATGGGCGTAACTAGTGCGGGGTTTCAGTATCCGATAACTCGCCCAGGGATCACCCCAATGAACAATGTGAATCGTGACGCGACGCACGCCCCAGGCGTTCATCTCGCCTCGCGACGGACAATAAAGATCAATCGTGTTTCGGCCCGCCAGGTCCCAGCCGTAATCATCAACGACGTAAGTCTGGCCGGTGGCATCGATCACAAACTGAGTTCCAACCGGCCAGCGAGACCAGTCAGCGGCAGCACTTCTGATCTGCCCAGACTGCAACGCAGTTCCCGATGCGCTGGCATTCGCGTATTTTAGGTGATCACTCTCATGATCATTGTACGCGGTGGTGCGAACTTTCATGACCGCACTCCGTGCCAACGGAGGTTCATAAGATGGAAGCTCACGCTCTGAGGTGCAGCCAAAGAAGAGAAGTGAGCTAGTGGCGACAACAGCTAACCAGGCGACTCTTCGACTCATCCAGCCTGAGTTTACCGGGAAAACGTCGGATTGAGAACATTTTTCCGTTCAGTTCTCTCAATTGCGCAAAAGTAAATTCTGTAATACACCATGACATGCTCGTGGGTATGAGTTTGAGGTTACTTTTGGTTTTCTGGTTTGAGCTCGCCGTGGTTGCTTCCATGTCGGCGGCCGAAGGCAATGTCCGACGCGCTTTACCAGTGCAGCCCCTGCCTGCAGCGCAGCCGTCGCCAACGTCGAGCCTGCCGTTCTTGCGCGGCACTGGGGTGGCTGACGATCCAGCCGCTGCCAACGGAGCATCTATCTATCCGTTAGATGCACCTCAAACCGCAGCGAGTTCCGCGATCATGATCGATGCCAGGTCCGGCGCTGTCTTGTACCTGAAAAACCCCGATATTCGCCGGCCGGTGGCAAGCACCCAAAAGCTGTTAACGGCCTTGATTCTGGTTCAAGACGGAAACTTAGATGCGCCCGATCGCGTGATTGCCGCGGATTGCCAAGTGGAACCGACCAAGCTCGGGTTTAGAGCCGGTGACATTTATACTAAAAGGCAATTACTGGCCGCTTTACTCGTACACAGCTGCAATGACGCCGCCGTCTGTTTGGCTCGAAATGAGGCCGGCAGTCTCTCAGCTTTCGCCGAGCGCATGAATGCGAAAGCGTTCTCGTTAGGTGCAACCGAAAGCCATTTTGTTAACCCCAATGGGTTGCCTGTACCCGGTCAATTCTCCACCGCTCGCAACATGGCCAGGATCGCTTTTGCTGCTTATCACGAACCCGTGTTACGGCAGTCCATGCGGTTAACCGGACTGACGTTTACCTACAGTTCTGGCCGCCATCGTTATTTCGAAGCGACCAACAAACTGATCGGGCGTTCGACCATGTTTACCGGGATGAAAACTGGCTATACCGAGGCGAGCGGCCGGTGTTTAGTTTCAAGCGCCAGCTACGGCGGTCATGACATAATCCTGGTTCAACTCGGTGGCACCTTGCGCCCTCTTTTTGACGACGCCCAAAGACTGCTGATGTGGGGCTTGAACCGTAACGACGGGGCCGTTGCGGAGCGTCAATAGTAAGCGAATGGGCGAAACGGCGAAACGGCGGTCGCCACGAAGTGGCCTAACAGAATAGCCCAGGGCTTCTATGAAGCCGAACTTGTCAAGGCCACGGCGCTAAAAAGTATTTTCTTAAAGTATTGCTTCGTTTGGACTGCGATCAGACGACAAGAGACCTATGACTGGCTCTTGGCTTGATCGACACGGTGCGAGGGACGAGCACCGTGATGATCAAGTACCAAAAGTCAGGGAAGCTTCTAGCGCAGC
>Ga0185299_10003356_pt1 | contig 21627 bp, 22 predicted proteins | sample PaiPotPPA55metaG_FD_128002 | JGI IMG/M metagenome (GOLD analysis project Ga0185299, IMG submission 128002) | Iron sulfur acid spring bacterial and archeal communities from Banff, Canada, to study Microbial Dark Matter (Phase II) - Paint Pots PPA... ... | reverse complement strand
ACACCACGGTGGTCAAAGGGCTGTTGGAAGATTTGGTAGACCGAGGACTGAATCGCCAGCGGCGGTATCTGGTGGTGATGGATGGATCGAAAGCGCTACGAGCCGTGGAACGTGTTTTCGGTGAACAAGTGGAAGTGCAGCGTTGCCAGATTCACAAGCGACGGAATGTGAAGGAGTACCTGCCCGAGAACTGCCAGAAAGATTACGATCGGCGGATGCGCAATGCCTACGCGATGAACAACTACGCGGAGGCCAAAGAGGCGTTGCAGAAAATCTTCCGGCAACTGGAGAGGATCAATCCGAGCGCTGCCCGGAGCCTGGAGGAAGGGCTGGAAGAAACGCTGACGGTGCATCGCTTGGGTATCGGAGCGGTGTTGCGTCGGAAACTGGCCACCACCAATCCCATCGAATCGTGTCTGTCCACGGTGCAGCGGGTGGCTCGCAACGTAAAGCGTTGGCGAGAAGGAGATCAGACCGCTGCGCTGGACCGCCACCGGACTCTTGGAAGCAGAGAAAAAGCTCCGACGCATCAAAGGCTATCAAGAAATCCTGTTGCTGAAGGAACGCCTGAATCCGTCGCGCCTTCCGCAGAAGGAGGTCCGGAACAGCAGAAGTCGCTTGAACTTGGTCGCAGCTAGGCTTACTGTGCCGAATATCGAGAGTCGCTCCAATCAACTAGAACTCGGACATCCCCCTTGCGAATTTCTTCTCAGGCCGCAGCGCCTATTCGGCGAATCAAATCTTCCTGCTCCTTCTTACTTTCGGCGCCGATAGTAAACGCATCCAGCAGCCCCAGCGATAACGCATACTTCAACGCTTCATCCTGGCGCCCGCTCAAATCTCCTTGCCCGAGAATCTTCATCCCTACAATGCCCTTCCCCGCCGCGCGCATCTCGCGCAATACGCTGACGACGGTGTCAGGGTCGGCGTCCATGTGCGACCCAATCGGATTGATGCGTACCAGATCGATTTCCACCCACGGTGATTTCGCCGCCGCTCGCAGCGCCTCGATGCTATGACAAGAGCATCCATGGCTGCGAATAATTCCTTTCTCCTTGGCCTCGGAAAACACCTCCATCACTCCCCTGTAGCGCTCCGTCCAGTCGGGCTCGGTAACGCAGTGCATCAGGCACACATCCAGATACTCCGTGCCCAGTTCTTTGCGAAAACGATCCAGGTCTGCCCGCGCCGAAGCCGCATCGCGCGACCACGTCTTCGTGAGCACCGTCACCTTTTCGCGCGGCACATGCTTCAACGCTTCCGCCACATGCGGGTGGCTCCCGTATGAATCCGCCGCGTCAAAAAATCGCAAGCCTTGCTCGTAGCCGTTCAGCAGCAGCGCAGAAAGTCCCGCAACTCCCAGAGCGGTCTGATTGGAGTGGTGCCCAGATCCCACGGTCCCAGTGCCCATCGCCAGGCGACTGGTCTTAATCCCGGTGCTACCCAGCGTCACCGTCTCCGAGCCGTAAATTTCCGCGGCAGCGGCGTAAGCATAAACGCCGCCCATGCCGGCATCGCGTACGCCGACGTAGCACCCGCCATCGCCGCGCGCGCCAACGCACCTCCGCCCACCCATGCCGCGCCAAGCCCATATCCTGCAGACCGGATAAATTCTCTGCGCTTCACCTGTCTAATGCTCATGACCCACTCCATTGTCTTATGCTCATGACCCACTTCATATCGCCAGCGCATCACCGTTGCATTGCGTTGACGATCCACCTAAGTCGTAACCGCGACGTCTATTTTTAAGGACGCCCGGACATGCCCTTCGGTTACCAGAAATTCCAGGCTGTTTTCGGCACATCCGCATCCCAAATCGACGGTGCTAGCGTCAATTTGGGCAATTTGGACAGCCGGTTAATCGCCGAATCCGCAACTTGAAGAAAAGACCGGATGAACTCATGCCGCCAGCGAGTTGCGTGATTGCCGGGTACCCGCGATTGCGAAGCCCACCTCGTTTGTTAAACTAAAAGTAATTAACCAGTGTGCTTACCCAAATTCTCAAAAGAGTTGCCACCGCTCTCACTCCCATCGTTGTGAGGAGAAGTGTTGCGATCCCTACTCCACTTGGATTTCGTTTCGTATTGAAACCGGATGATCCGAAAAGTCTCAAAATGGCGAGCGGATTTTATGAGAGGGAAGATGTTCGCGTTTATAAAACGCTGAAACTACGCCCCGGTCTCATTCTTGATGTCGGCGCAAATATAGGATTTTTCTCTCTGTTGTTCGCGCATATTTTCCCACAGTGCCAGGTTCACGCATTTGAGCCCAACCCTTACGCATTTGACCGCTTGCAGGAAAATCTAAAGGCCAATCCGAAACTGGGCAAACGCATAGCGACATTCGATAACGCAGTGAGTGATCGCGAGCAGCGTGTGGAGCTAACGACGGTACCGGGCGCCGCGGGCCATGCCTGGGGCCGCGTGGGAATTCCGCGACGCGACGGTATGGTCACCTACGATGTTGCAGCAACAACCATAGATCGCCTGTATGCCGCAAGCCCACTTCCGGTTCGCTTGATAAAAATCGATGTGGAAGGGTACGAGCTTCCGGTGTTGGAAGGAGCGAGCGCTGTTGTAGCCGAATTTCGACCCATAATCGTCTTCGAGGTGTCGCTCTCTTTCCTCATCGAGCAACCCGGGATATATCAGCGACAGTTGGAATTTGCAGATAAACATGGATACAAACCCATGGTCTTTGGCGGAGCGGGGTTGGTGCCGTATACCTGGCCTTACGCTCGCGTTTTTAACATGTGGCTGATACCCGACGTCGTCCCTGCTGGGCATCCCAACGACTCTCAATGAGGCATCGTGCGTGATGTCACGTTGGACAACGCCTTCTCAAGCGAAAATTAGCATCGATTTCTACCATATTTTCCCTGCTTGCCTAAACGGGGTTTCCGACCGGTTTTGCACTATAATCATGCTCGCCGCTGCGTGGGCGTTAAAGTGAGTATCGGCGTAAAGACTATCGTGCAGACTCCATCCTTCGTACCTCTGTTGGCCGCGCAAAGTTCTCTCGGCCATTACTGGCACAAACTCACCGATCGCACCTTTTCGGGCGTGTACCACGCCAATGGTTTCGACTTGGCCATGATGATCCCGTACTTCATCGTGCTTTTTATTTTGGCGTTGTACGGGCTGCACCGCTACTGGCTGGTGTACGACTATTACGCGTACCGTAAAAATGTTCCGGCACAACCGCCGCTCGTTACGGAGTGGCCGCGCGTCACCATTCAGCTTCCCATTTACAACGAGCGCTACGTAATCGAGCGCCTCGTCGAGGCCATCTCGCGATTCGATTACCCAACCGAGCTTCTCGATGTGCAAGTTCTGGACGATTCCACCGATGAAACTCAGGAAGTCGCTCGCAACTGTGTCGAGCGTTTCGCCGCTCAAGGCATGCCCATAACGTACATCTATCGCAGCCATCGCCGGGGTTATAAAGCAGGGGCGCTGGAAAATGGCTTGAAAGGCGCCAAGGGCCAATTTGTAGCGATTTTTGACGCCGACTTCGTTCCGTCGCCGGATTTCTTGCAGCTGACCATTCCGTATTTCATGAATCCCAACGGCGGCGCCGGAATCGGCATGGTGCAGACGCGCTGGACGTATCTCAATACCGATTACTCGCTGCTCACCCAGGTGGAAACCATTTTGCTCGATGGACACTTTGTCGTGGAGCATGGCGCGCGTTCCCGCCGCGGCACGTTTTTTAATTTTAATGGCACCGCCGGAGTGTGGCGCAGAAAAGCCATTGAGCAAGCCGGCGGTTGGCAGCACGACACGCTCACGGAAGACACCGACCTTTCTTATCGCGCGCAACTCGTAGGCTGGAAATTTTTATATCTTCCGCACATCGAGTGCCCTTCCGAGCTTCCCGTGGATATGAACGGCTTCAAAGCGCAGCAAGCGCGCTGGGCCAAGGGCTTGATGCAAACAGCCAAGAAAATCCTGCCCAAAGTGTTCAAATCAAATGTGCCGTGGCATGTAAAGTGCGAAGCGTTCTTTCATCTCACCGCCAACATCAGCTACCCCCTGATGGTGTTGCTCTCGACCATGCTGCTGCCGGCCATGATTGTGCGTTTCTACCAGGGCTGGATTCAGATGCTGGTCATCGACCTGCCGCTTTTTCTAGCGTCCACGTGTTCGATTTCCAGTTTTTATCTGGTGGCGCAAAAAGAGCTGCACCCTAAGACGTGGTACCGCACTTTTCTCTATATGCCTTTTGTGATGGCCACCGGAATTGGTATTTCCGTTCGAAACGCGCAAGCGGTTATCGAAGCCATCACCGGGAAGAAAAGTGAATTTGCACGCACGCCCAAATACAACATTGCCGGCAAACAAGGCTCGTACGCGAAGAAGTCCTACAAAAATAAAGCCGGATGGATGCCTTACGCGGAAATTTTCCTGGGCGTGTACTTCGCCCTCACCGTCGTTTACGCCGTGCTGAACGAAAATTACGCAACCGTCCCGTTTCTGCTGCTCTTCGTATGGGGCTACCTGTACACCGGGTTCATGTCGCTAGGCCAAACCTACCTGGCAAATCTCCGATTCGAAGTAGAAACCCCGGAAATGCGGCCCGCGGCCTCGGGCGCCCCGGGCTTCTAAACCGTGGCTGGTCCCGCGGAGTTGTCCACCAAATGCGCTAAGTCGGGAGTCGGAACAATACTTCCCGGCGCGATTCTCAACAATAATGCCCTCCACACCGTTTTGTTCTTCCAATACGCCACGTGAGCCACCAGCGGCACCGCCGCGTCTCGATCTTTAATATTCTGTACCGCTATAGCGGGAACCGGATCGTCTTGATAACCAGGCAGGTCATAAAATTTCAGGTGCCCCGAAACGATATCGTTGCGCGAAAACACATTGATCCATTTAAATTTTCTAAATTTTGGGTAACTCATAATCAATGGCTGCACCGTGCAAGCCAACCGTTCGCGAATGTGCAAAGCATCTTTTCCCTGGATGGTAAAAAGAAAAGCCGTCTTGTTCAGTGGAGAGCCGAACGTCACCATCGTCGCGGTGCGCTGCGCCACCTTCAAAGCGCCCTTGCACAGCCAGTCATCCAGCATCAGGCGGTTCAAGGTGTCATAAGCAATTACCGACCCGAGCGAGTGACCCACCAATGCAATTTTGTCGTACTGGAATTTATCTGTTGCACCCGCCTCGGCCTTCAGTTCATAAGAAGTGAACAGCGCCGACGCCACGGAACGCGCTGTCTCTTTAATTTTACTTCGCACCTCATCGAACCGATCCAGCTTGTTGGGCCTGATGTAAATCGCCACGTCGCCTACGTATTGCACCAGTATTTCGCGCACTTTGGCGCTGAACAGTATCAGGAACGGCCAAACCCACACAGGGTTCGCGAGAAAATATACCCACCCAGGAAAAGTCCAGCCATGAAAACATCCGCGCAATATCAAAAGCGAGCCGAAAAACGCCGCCACATTGAGCGCGAAGGCAACGAAAGAAAGAACCATGAACACCCAATGTCCGTGCAGCCGCTGCTCGGACGATCGCAGCACCGCTCTCGTTATCATCGTCACGGCCACTAACAATCCGGCGATCAGCATGATCAAAGTGGAAAATCCCTGGAGCTTTGCGTGCGGCATTTTTTCAAACAGGCACACAACCCAATTTCGCGCGCTTTCGATGCAACCCTGAGAACTTGCGCTTGCATGCAAGCACCAGCGACAACTGGCGTTGCCCCGGATGCGCCGTAGCTGTTGTGCCAGTCCACATGTGAGATCGCCATCATTAATGCCGCGATGCCCACGATATTGAGAATGGTATAGGCCATCGCAATCCAACAAAAACCGCCCACCAAAACCCTTCCAGGCGTGGACAGCTCTTGCGGTTTGCCAAGTTCAGCGACAAACAACATCGCACCGAAACTGAATGCCACCGCGACCATGCAACTCGCCAGCGCGGTAAGTTGCGCCCAATGCATCTTCAAAAAAGCCAGTGGCGCAAGACCGGTTTGCGCGCCCGCAGCCGCCAATACCACGGCGTTAATGGCCGTCAGCGCCACCAAAATCAGCAATGCCAGAACAAGCCACAGCGGTGTCCACCACAGGATTGAGAACTCCGCCATGCCGCCGAACATGGCTCGCCGAAAACTTTTCACGCTGTTGAGAATTCCGCGCAGTCCTCCGTCCCACAAAAAACTGACCACATCTTTCAGCTGCGCAACCCCTTCGGTCTTGGGCGCCCAATACGTTTCATACAGGTGCAGTTCATATTTTTTGGGAGGCTTGCCGTCGCTGGCCTCGCTAGTCCCGTCGACATCCAATTCAACGCGCTGTAATACCTGATCGCCAATCTTTACGGTCCGGAACCGCGGCTTGTTCTGCTGATTAGGCAGCACATCTAGTAAACCATTCGCCAAACTATCCAGCGTCTCAAACGGAATCTGCTGCCCCATGCCATGTACAACCCACACGGCGCGCTTTTCACGAGGCCTCCCGTCGACGGCCTCCTGAGAAGCTGCAAACTTTTCTATTCCCCCACTCTGCTCGTCCGGGCCTTCAAACTTATCTTTGTCTTTATCTTTAACCTTGGGCGCATCCTTCTCGGCTTCGCTCCAAGCGTCACGACTCTTTTCTGTTTCCGATTGGCCTGGAAGCGTTTTTTCCGCAGTCGTTTTTTGAGTTGACTCGATCGCGACAGCTTTGGGCGCCTCAACCGTTGAGACCCCTGCCGCAGACAGATCAAAAGCGGCGTACGTTTCCGGCTTGGCAATTACATATTTTGACGGCAGTAGCTTACTGGAAGTATTCGCCATGCTAACCTCCAAGTTATGTACCACGGAGGCTAACTTTTCTGGATTTTCGCGTCAATTGAAACCGGCAGGAATCTATCTACCGACGGGAGCGCTTAATTTATTTTTTAGACAAATTCTATAGCCACGATTTCCGGGCTGCTTCCCACTCGCAATGGCGGACCCCAAGTGCCTGCACCAGTCGAAGTGTACACCTGCGTTTCGCCCAGCCGGTGCAGCCCGTAAACGAATTTGCCGTACATTCGCTCGGCCACCAGTGTCCACGGCCAGAATTGCCCGTGATGGGTGTGCCCCGAAAGTTGCAACGAGATTCCCTCTTCAGTGGAAACCTGAACACGATCGGGCGCGTGGGTTAGCAAAATGGTGGCTTGCCCGCGATCGAATCCTGTTCTTCGCAGCGTTTTGCGAAAATGTTCGCCATGCGTGGCGTCTCGATAGTTGACGCCGACAATCTGCAGGCCATCCACAATTACCTTTTCATTTTCCAGGACACGCACGCCGGTAGCTGCCACCGCTTTCAAATATTTGGTGTGATCGGAAAACTCTTCGTGATTGCCTTCCACAAAAAACGCGCCCAGCGGCGGTTTCAACATGCGCAGCGGCTCAGCCAGTCTCGCGAGATCGGCAGGCGTGCCGTCGTACAAATCGCCCGCGATGAACACCGCATCTGGATTCAGCCGGAGGACCATCTTTACAACGCGCCGAACGAAACCGAACGCGCGATAGTTTCCCAGGTGTACATCGCTAACCAAAACCGCCGTACGCCCGCGCCAGGACTCCGGCAGTTTCGCGAGTTTCACGCGGATGCGTCGTACGCGCGTCCACTCACTATTGATCGCTCCGTACGCGGTAACCGCGACGGCCAGTCCCAGAGAAGCCAGCGCGAAATAATGGCGCTCGATCCTTGCTCCAGCTAACCAAAAGGCTAAATAAATTAGCCAGCACAGCACACTGGAGAAAAACGCATAGTTCACGAATCCCAGCCACACTGCGGTAACGCGGTACACAAACCGTAAAGCCACATTGTTGAGCCGGAAACCGATTACAGAAGTAGCAAGAAAGCTCACCGACAAAATGCCCAGCGAGATCATCAACCGCCAGTGACTTAACGGACTAAAATCATAAACGCCAGCTTCTCCTTCGAGATGCGGCGCCCAAAAATAAACCCAGGTGAGAAAAAGAAATCCATGAACCACTATTAAAATTGTTTGAAAGAGAGTGAGAAATACAAAGAAGCCCCTGGGCAATCGCATAATCCCCGATCAAAAATCGCTTTACCGTTATCTTTATCAGCGTATCACGCTGCCCGGAAACCTTCCCTCGATGACCGCAGACGCTTCGGCAGAAACCAGAAGCAACCATCCGGCCTTATCGGTCAGCCATTTTGGTTGCCGGGAATAATTCAGCTACAATCGCCGCAACAGGAGCGCGCATCTGATATTTGCGTTGTGCTTTATCGTTGGCGTTCTGGCATTTAACTTAAAACTGTTCTTGGGAAACATCCCCGCTTGCCCCGGGCCGCATCGCAGTGGTGGTCATTCAAGGAGAGTCTGTGAATCGTCACGCTTCTAGCCACACGCAAGACCCGTGCGCGCCAGCTTCATCTTCGCCTCCATTGCGAGGTCGCAGGAATAATTTGGCTTCTCGGTTTTTGTTTTTCGCTGCGATGGTCGGATTATGTTTCGCCGCCGCTCTGAGCGCTCCGCAATTGCGCGCGCAACAGCGCCGCGAACGCGAGCCCAACATAATTTACGCCGGGCGTCGCGCGCAACTTGCCGCGCAAGCCGACGCTCCCATTGTTCTGTGGGGTTTTACCGGGCGTGAAGAATATTCGCAGGCCTATATCTTCGCGCAGGAAGATAATTTTTACTATCTCACCGGTCACAACGAAGAAGGCGCCGGGCTGATTATTTTCCCCGCTGCAAAGCGCGACAACGGGTCGGCGGCCGCGGCGCACGACGATGCTTCCTCCGGCCCACGCGAAATTCTTTTCTTGCCTCCCAAGGATCCCGCCAAAGAAAAATGGAATGGCTCGCGCATGTCGCCCAGCGATCCGGATATCACCGCGCGAACCGGATTCGCCACCGTCAAACCTTTTCCCGAAATGCGCGCCGACGTTGAGAAGCTCGCAAAGAATTTCCCGGCCATTTACACCATTCTTCCCTATGAAAAAGAACTGGGCGGCTTTCCGCACGAAAAAAGCGTGGTCGACTGGCTGCAGCTTGCCGCACCTCAGGCCAAGCTGAAAGATATTCGCCAAAATATTTATGCTCTGCGCGAAATCAAATCGCCGGGCGAAATCGCCTTTCTAAAAAAGGCCATCGAGCTTTCCCTGGACGCGCAACTGGAAGCCATGAAAATGATGCGCCCGGGCCTTTACGAGTATCAGGTCGGCGCAAAAATGGTCGAAATACACGAGATGGGCGGCTCCGAAGCGGAAGCCTACGCCCCCATTGTGGGCGCCGGTCCCAATTCCGTAGTGCTGCACTACGACCAGCTTTCAAGAAAAATCGAGGACGGCGATATCGTGGTCCTGGATGTGGGCGCGCAATATTCCGGATATGCCGCGGACATCACGCGCACATTGCCCGCCAACGGAAAATTCACCGCGCGCCAGCGCGAGATTTACGACATCGTGCTGGGTGCGCAAAACGCCGCCATGGCCATGCTTAAACCTGGAGTCGATCTCTGCAAAAAAGGCGGCCACAGCGCCTACAAGGTTTCTTACGACTACATCAACTCGCACGGCAAAGATCTCCACGGCAAACCGCTCGGCCAGTATTACATTCACGGCCTCGGCCACGACATCGGTCTCTACGTGCACGATCCCGGCGATTACTGCCAGCCATTGCAACCTGGCATGGTGGTCACCATGGAGCCCGGCATCTACATCCCCGAAGAAAATTTAGGCGTGCGCATCGAAGACGATGTGCTCATCACCGCGGATGGCTACAAACTTCTCAGCGAACGTTTACCGCGTGATCCCGACCAGTTAGAAAAAATCATGGCCGACGCCGCAAAAGATCGCCCCACCAAGTAAACCGGAAACAGCAAACGGTGAAACACGTGGGCGAAATTCACACAATTTTGTGCACAGTGCGTCCAATAGCGGAGCAATCCGCCGATGACCGGAAACCTTGGAAAATTGTCGGCAATTCCGAATGCGACGATTTCTCGAGTCGGCGAGTGACGGTATCCTGGTTCAGTAGAATGACCAGAAACACTTTGTGGCACTGAGCGTCTTCTATTCAGCTAGTTTCCCGAGCTATTGCAGTATTGAAAGAATTGAAATATCGAGCCCGACCGTCCGCGATGAAGGAGACCCCATGAAATATCTATGCCTCGTCTACGGTGAAGAAAAGGAAATCGCGGCCATGACCGACGATGACTGCATGGCGTACGACCAGGCCCTCCGCGACGGGGGCAAGTGCCTGGCCTCCGAGGCTCTTCAGCCTGCTCATACCGCTGCCGTCGTACGCGTCCGCAACGGAAAGGTGTCCGTCAGGGACGGCCCTTTCGCTGAGACGAAGGAGCTCTTGGCTGGTTTCTATCTGATAGACGCCGCCGATCTAAACGAGGCTATCCAAGTCGCCGCTCAAATCCCGCCCGCTCGCGTAGGCACCATCGAGGTGCGCCCGGTCAGGGAACTGACCAGCACAACTGGCGCACGGAGACAGTTGTAGCAATGAAAGTTGTTACGTCTCAACAACAACAACTGCTCCTCCATTTGGTCGCGGCATCAAAGTCCCGATAAAGTCGCCCGGCAAGCGGATCAACGCGAGTAGTTTTTCACTCGCTGGCTGGTAAATGCAGTCAATAAGCCGAGTCCGATATAGACGCAGCCAGCCAGCTTGTGACCGAAATAACTCAGCCGCTGCTCTTTTCCGAGCCATGGCTTCAAAGATCCCGCTGCCAAAGCATAAGCGCAATCGGTTGTCGCTGCGATGTGAATAAAGATGAAGCCCAACTCCAGCGTTTGCGACATCGGCGCCTTGGACATGGGCAGGAATTGAGGCAAATAGGCGGCGAAGAATAACACCGTTTTAGGATTCAGTAGTGCCACGGTAAATCCATCCAAAAAAACCCGGGGCAAACTAGTGCAACGCGACATTTCTACGTTAACAGGCGCAGCATGGCTTGAACGCAGCGTCTTGATACCGAGGTAAATCAGATAAGCGGCGCCAGAATATTTTGCGACCGCAAAAGCGAAAGAAGAAGCAGCAAACAATGCGGCGAGGCCAAGCGCTGCGCCCACGGCATTACCGAGATTAACGCCACGCCTACGACTGACACCAGCCCCGATAGACGCCCCTGCGTCACACTTCTCGTAACAATGTACAGAACTCCAGGTCCGGGCACTGCGGCCAACACTAAGCTGGGCAACAGAAAGACCACGAACGATGACGAAAATGGCATGAATGGCTCCAATAGAAGATCTCCTCAGCCCTGCCTGGCGCAACGACAATTTGCAACATACTACGAAAGCATAATGGACAACGGCCGCACGAGTCGTCCTCACCGATTGAATCAGACCGTTGTCGTTCTACTTCTCCGGCGCGTTCACTTGGAAATCACGCCCAGATGGCTGGCGACACAAATCCATTCCCCATTTTTTAGCATCCACGTGTCGGTGAAGCGGCCTCGGTGTTCGTAGTGCTTCCCTTTGGCGGTTCCCTTTTCGTGAGTTGCGCCGGTAACGATCACCGTGTCGCCGTGGCGGTGAAGTTTCATGTCTTCTGAAACCTCTACGGTTAATTGGTCCGAGGTATCGCGAATAGAAGCCAGGAACTGGCCCTTGGAAAGGACCGCCCCATCGTAATCGGTGAGCACGAAGTCTGCATCCAGAATTTTTTCCATGGCGCCGGCGTCGTGATGCAGTTGCATTTGATTCCAGAGATTTTCGAGAGCGATGATCTTGAATTCGTCATTGCTACTCTGGGAACAAATTAGACCTGGCAGAAAAACTAAAGCTACAAGACAGGGCCATACTCGGCGCATGAATATCTCTTTCCATATCGCGTAGGAAAATTCGTCGGAATTACAGCCTCCGATTTGCACAGATGGTAGCTGATTAGCACGGCATTTGCGAAGCGCCGGTTTTTAATCTGTCGCTGCCGTTTTTTAAATGAAAAAATCTGCAAAGCGTGTCGATCGGATTCACTCCGATTTGACTGCGTTGACACTATTTCCGGTCTCAACCTAAGATGTGCCCCTAATGGATAATTCCTCCTCCCTGATTGGCCAAACCGTCTCACATTACCGCATCCTCGAACGCCTTGGCGGTGGCGGAATGGGCGTGGTGTACAAGGCCGAGGATGTTCGCCTGCACCGCTTCGTGGTGCTCAAGTTTCTGCCCGATACCGTGGCGGTAGACGAACCGGCGTTAGCGCGATTTGAGCGGGAAGCCCAGGCGGCGTCCGCGCTCAACCATCCGAATATCTGCACCATTTATGACATCCGCGAAGAAAACGGCAAAGCCTTCATCGCCATGGATGTCGCGTACGTACCGAAGCCTTGAGTATCGAAAGGAAGACTCATTGCCCGATTAACGCTGCCGCATTAACCGGAAACTGACGCACTACCAACCTGTCCGTTTCCTTGACTTGCTCGCCCCGCGAATCAATAATGATAAGGCATGAACCTACGCGCGGAGGCGCTGCCGACATGTTCCTTGACGTTAAGGATCTGGCCGTTCGCAAGTTGCGGATCCGGAAGACTTACGCGCCCGGAAGCGTCGATTTTCATTCCTCGGAGATCAAGCAGCTAGAGCCCCTAGAAGTAACCGCCACTGCGGAGCTGCTTGAAGGGCAGATTCGCGTGGAGGGCCAGCTCGATACGAAAATCGAGCTGCAATGCGCGCGGTGTCTCGAGCCGGTGGTGGAGGAAGTAAACCGCGCTTTCGACCTGTTCTATGCGCCGTTGCCGAAAGATGACAAGCCGAAAGAAGACCGGCTGAAGGACGACGATACCGAGATTGGATTCTTCCAGGGTGAAGGTCTCTTCCTGGCCGACGTGGTGAAAGAGCAGGTGCTTCTGGCATTGCCACTTAAGGTCATTTGCCAGAGCGATTGCCGCGGTTTGTGCCCCAATTGCGGCGCAAATCTGAACCACGAAGAGTGCCGGTGTGAGACCCACGCGACGGACCCACGTTTGGCCCCTCTCGTGCGCCTCAAGCAGGACTGGCTGAAAAAACAATAGTTTCTGGGCCATAAAAAGCCCGATTATCTCCGCCAGCGCGCGGAACAAGGAGTAGTGCTATGCCTAACCCTAAACGACGGCATTCCAAGCGGCGCACCAGCACCCGGCGGGCTAACGACTTTTTGACCAAGCCGTCGCTCGGCAAATGCCCGAATTGCCATGAAATGAAACAGCCACACCAGGTTTGTCCCCACTGTGGTTATTACAAAGGGAAAGCTGCTCAAGAACCGGCGTAGCTCGTAATCTTCCCGTAGTCTGCGGACGACATCCAATGATCACAATTGCTGTTGACGCCATGGGCGGAGACCACGCGCCCCGGCCTGAGGTAGAGGGCAGTGTGCTAGCCGCCCGCGAGTACGGCGTGCGCATCATGCTGGTGGGGCAAGCTAACATCCTGCGCGCGGAGCTCGCCAAGCAGGCCGCGCCCAACTTGCCGATTGAGATTGTTCCAGCCAGCGAAGTGATCACTATGGATGATCATCCCGCGCAGGCTTTTCGCAGGAAGAAAGACAGCTCCGTGCATGTGGCCGCGCGCCTCGTTCGTGAAGCCAAGGCGGATGGCCTCGTGAGCGCTGGCAATACCGGCGCGGTCATGACCGTGGCGAGATTTTTGTTGGGCACCCTGGAATCGGTGGACCGCGTGGCTCTGGCCGCGCCCTTTCCGAACGCCAAAGGCGGCATCTCTGTGTTGCTTGATGTCGGCGCCAACGTCGATTCCAAGCCCGAGCATCTGGTGCAATTTGCGGTCATGGGTGAAATGTACTACCGCGCGACGTTTGGTAACCGGCGTCCGCGCGTCGGCTTGCTGTCCGTCGGCGAAGAGGAAATCAAAGGCAACGAATTGACGCGCGAAGTGTACACGCGCCTGAAGAAAAGCCCTGTTCACTTCGTGGGCAACGTGGAAGGCGGCGATCTTTTTTCGGGAATTGTGGATGTGATCGTGTGCGACGGATTTATTGGCAACGTCGCGCTTAAAATTTGCGAAGGCCTGGCGCTGGAAATTTTCGGCTTGCTGAAAAAGTCCATACAAAGTTCTCTGGCATCGCAGGTGGGATTTCTTTTTTCGCGTGGAGCGCTGAAGGGCTTGAAGAAGACCATCGACTACACCGAATATGGTGGCGCACCGCTGCTCGGCGTGCGCGGTGTGTGTGTCATCGGCCACGGCCGATCCAACGCCAACGCCATTAAAAATGCTATTCGCGTCGCCGCGGGACTCGCGCGTGCGCAAATGAACGACAAAATCGAACAGGAGCTTTCGGCCGCCGCGGTACACCCAGACCGTTCCGGCGTTCGCGCGCCAGAAATGCGAAAGACATAAGACAGGACGAAAAATGGGCAAAGTAGCATTTGTGTTTCCCGGACAGGCTTCGCAATATCCGGGCATGGGCAAAGAACTGGCGGATATGTATCCGTCGGCTAAAGCCGTTTTTGACGAAGCCGACAAAGCGCTGGGATTTTCCATCTCGAAAATTTGCTTCGAAGGCTCGGAAGAAGACCTGAAGCTCACCGCCAACACGCAGCCGGCGATTTTGACCTGTTCGATTGCCACCTACCGCGTGCTTGAAGAAAAGGGGCTCGCTCCTGACTTCGTGGCCGGCCACAGCCTCGGCGAATATTCCGCGCTGGTGGCCGCGGGCTCACTGAAGTTTGCCGATGCAGTGCGGCTCGTCCGCAAGCGTGGCACCTATATGCAGGAAACGGTTCCCGCTGGAAAGGGAGCCATGGCCGCGATCATGGGACTTTCGCCCGCGGTGGTGACCGATGTTTGCAAGCGTGCTTCCCAGGGACAGGTTTGCGCTCCCGCGAATCTGAATTCCCCCGATCAAACGGTGATCTCCGGCGACGCGGACGCCGTCAAACGCGCCGTCGAATTGGCTTCTCAAGCAGGCGCAAAACGCGCCACCATTCTTCCCGTATCTGCGCCATTTCATAGCGCGCTAATGATGCCCGCGCAGGAAAAATTAGCGCACGATTTGCAGAAAACTCATTTTGATAAGTTGCGCGTTCCGCTGGTTACTAATGTGGATGCCGACACCATTGAAACCGGCGAGCAGGCCCGCGATGCCCTGGTGCGCCAGGTTACCGCTGCCGTGCACTGGGAAGAATCGGTGCGCCTGTTGATTGAAGAAGGCGTCAACACTTTCGTTGAAGTTGGCCCCGGTAAAGTGCTTACCGGACTGCTGCGGCAAATTGAACGCTCGGTGGCTACCTTGAACGTGGAAGACGAAAAGAGTTTGCTGAAGACCGTGGAGAAAATTGCCGGCGCACGCTCCGACGCGGCGTAAATGCTGCCAGAAAATTACGCGCTAATAAATGTCGAACGTTTGCGATTTCAAAAATTTCAGGGAGCAGTTCTATAGATGTTCAGTTTAAAAGACAAAGTCGCCGTGGTAACCGGCGCCTCCCAGGGAATTGGATGGGACATCGCCCAGGCGCTGGTAGTTGCCGGGGCCAAGGTCGCCGTTGCCGCGCGCTCGGAAGAAAAACTCGCCTTGCTCGTCGGCGAAATAGAAACCGCGGGCGGTGAAGCCATCGCCGTAAAAATGGATGTAGCCGATGCGGAGCAGGTAAAGGCCGGCTTCAAGCAAGTAATCGACAAATTCGGCCGCCTGGATATCTTGGTCAACAATGCCGCCATCACTCGCGACGGCCTGGCCGTGCGCATGAAAGCCGATGACTGGGACGTCGTCCTTCGCACCAATTTAACTGGCGCGCATTTATGCATTCAACAAGCCCTTGGCACCATGATGCGCGCGCGTGCCGGTCGCATCATCAACGTAAGCTCCGTCGTAGCGCAAATGGGCAATGCTGGACAGGCCAATTATGTGGCCGCCAAAGCCGGGCTCATCGGCTTAACTAAAGCCATCGCGATGGAAATCGCTTCGCGCAACATTACCGTGAACGCCGTGGCGCCGGGATTTATTAAAACGCCCATGACCGATGTTCTGTCCGACAAAGTGAAAGAAGAACTGCAGGCGCGCATTCCGCTCGGACGCTTGGGCGTCCCGCGTGATGTTGCCGCTTCCATCGTTTTTTTGGCCAGCGATGAAGCTGCGTACATAACGGGTCATGTGCTGGACGTAAATGGCGGGATGTACTTGGCATGATTTGTCGGCGGCGCATCTTAAAACACAAACAAAGCCGTTAAAGTTGACCTAGCAGGATAGGGTGACTAGAATGAACGGGTTATCAGCGCCATCCATAAGAGCGGTAGGCTGGCACCTACGCCCGGCTGAGCGATACCAATTTTCCAGAACGACCTTGAGCCTGATCGGTAAAAGGCAAACCAAGCGATAGTAGATCGCGGAGGAAACAGGAATGGCCAGTGTGGAAGAACGCGTTAAGCAGATTATTGTCGAGCAGCTCGGCGTCGATGAAGCCGAAGTTACCCCTACGGCGTCCTTCGTGGACGACCTGGGAGCGGATTCGCTCGATCAAGTGGAATTAGTGATGGCCTTCGAAGAAAGTTTCGGGATTGAAGTGCCTGACGAAGACGCTGAAAAAATGACGACGGTAAAAGATGCCGTCGAATATATCGATAAGCACTCCAAGGGAAAGTAAGTCACGGTCTCATCACCTCAACAGGGAGTACCAAACAGTTGACTCGCCGTGTAGTTGTGACGGGCGTTGGATTGGTCTGCGCGCTGGGCACCGGCACGGAGGAAAGTTGGGCGAACCTTGTTGCCGGCAAAAGCGGCGTGGGTCCTATCACCCTGTTTGATACCACCGGCTTCGATTGCAAGATCGGCGGCGAAATTAAAAATTTCGACCCCTTCCGCTGGATTGAAAAAAAAGAATTAAAAAAAATGGGGCGCTTTATTCAGGTGGCCCTCGCCGGCGCGGACTTCGCCATCAAGATGTCCGGATGGAAGAAGGAAGATTCCGACCTTGATGAAGTTGGTGTTTACGTTTCCTCCGGCATCGGCGGTTTCGACATCATCGAGCGCGAACACATTAAATTGATGCAGGGCGGTCCGGGCCGCATCTCACCTTTCTTTATTCCGTCCGCGATCGTAAATCTTGCTTCCGGCCACATTTCCATTCGGTACGGCGCGCGTGGACCGAATTCCGCGACTGCTACGGCATGCTCCGCTTCCGCGCACGCCATTGGCGATTCTTTCAAAATTATCGAGCGGGGCGCCGCGGAAATGATGATTTGCGGCGGCACGGAAGCCACCATCACCCCCATGGGCGTCGGCGGCTTTTCGTCCATGAAAGCGCTCTCGACGCGTAATGACGATCCCGCGCATGCCAGCCGCCCCTTCGATGCGCAACGCGACGGCTTTGTAGTCGGCGAAGGCGCGGGGATTTTAATTCTCGAATCGTTGGAGCACGCGCAAAAACGCAATGCCCCGATCGTGGGCGAAATTGTCGGTTACGGAATGTCCGGCGACGCTTATCACATCACGCAGCCCGCGGAAAATGGCGATGGCGCTTTCCGCGTGATGCGTGCGGCGATCAAGGACGCGAAACTCACGCCTGACGATATCGGCTACGTGAACGCCCATGGCACCTCCACGCCCTTGGGCGACGTAATTGAAACGCGCGCGCTCAAGCGCGTCTTTGGCGACCGTGCCAAAAGCGTGCCCATCAGCTCGACCAAATCGATGACCGGCCATTTGCTTGGTGGTGCCGGAGGGCTGGAGGCGGGCATCATTGTGCTCGCGCTCCGCGACCAGATCATCCCGCCAACCATTAACCTCGAAACGCCCGATCCCGAATGCGATCTGGATTACGTGCCCAATGTGGCGCGCAAAGCTACGCTGGATTATGCGTTATCCAATTCTTTTGGATTTGGCGGCACGAACGCCGCGTTGATTTTTAAGCGCTGGAGCGGCAAATAGCCGCTGCGACGCCGGTCAAGCCCTTTGTCAGGAAAAATATCGTGAAAATTATTGTTTGCATCAAGCAGGTTCCCGCCAAGGATGCGCCGCTCTCCATTGCCGGCAACTGGATCAAGGAATCCGATATTGGATTTGAAATGAACGAGCCGGACAGCTACGCGCTCGAAGAAGCTTTGCGTTTGAAAGAGAAGCATGGCGGCGAAGTGATTGCCATTTCCATGGGCCCGGAACGCGTGAAGCAAACCATCAAGGAAGCCCTAGCCAAGGGTGCGGATCGCGGAATTCACATTTCGGACGATCAGTTCGCGCAACTCGATCCGCTAAACTCCGCGCGCATCCTTGCGGAAGCTTTGCGCAAAGAAAATGCCGATTTAATTTTGACCGGCTTGCAAAGCGAGGATCATGGTTTTGGGCAGACCGGCGTGCTTATAGCTACGACGCTGGATCTTCCGCACGCCACCATCATCATGCAAATAGAAGTGCAGGAAAAAAAGATGCGGCTGAAACGCGAACTGGAAGCCGGGTGGTTCCAGCATATCGAATGCCCGCTGCCCGCCGTGCTTTCCATTCAGTCGGGCATTAACAAAGTTCGCTACGCCACGCTCAAGGGCATTATGGCCGCGAAGAAAAAAGAAATTGCCTCGATCACGCGTGAATCGCTGGGCGTGAAGTCTGAGCCCACGCAGAAGATCGAAAAGATTTATGTGCCCACTAAAACAAAAAAGACCGAATTTCTAACCGGCACTCCGGCGGAAATGGCCACCAAGCTGGTTGAGAAATTGAAATTCGATGCGCGTGTCATTTAATGACTTCGGCCGCGGTGGAGAATCGAGATCGTAAATGAAAATCCTGGTGATTACCGAGCAGCGCCAAGGCAAATGGAATAACACCAGCTTTGAAACGCTCGTCGCCGCACAGCAGATAGCCGCCGATACCGGCAGCGCCATCAGCGCGCTGGTGATTGGAAAGAGCGTCGCGAATTTTGCCGACGATGTGGCAGCAAAGAATGTCGCGGAAGTTTTGCTCGTAGAACATGATCTTTTGGAAGCCTACACGCCCGATGGATATTCTCTCGCGCTGTCGCAGGTCATCGCCTCGGCGAAACCCGACCTAGTTTTGTTCCCGCACACCTATCAGGTGCGCGACTTCGCTCCTAAGCTTGCGGCCATGATGGGCAAAGGCATGATCGCCGATTGTGTCGGCTTTCACAAAGAAGGCGACAAAATTGTTTTTGTGCGCCAGATGTTTCAAGGAAAAACTGCGGCTGACGTAACCTTTCAGGGCCCAGCTCCTTGGTTTGCTTCCTTTCAATCCGGTGCCTTTCGCGCGGATTTGTTAAGCGCGCATCCCAGCGGCAAAGCGCCGGTAAACAAAATTGCCGTGGAATTGAAACCCGAGCAAATCCGCACCAAGCCATTGGATCTGTTCAAGGAAGCCAAGTCGTCGGTGGATCTGACACAAGCTCCGGTGATTGTTTCCATCGGACGCGGAATTAAAGCGCCGGAAAACATACCTCAAGCGGAAGCGCTGGCCAAAGCGATCGGGGGAGAAATGGCCGCGTCCCGGCCGATTTGCGATGAAGGTTGGCTGCCCATGGAACGCCAGATCGGCAGCTCCGGCCAGACCGTGGCGCCGAAACTTTATCTGGCGCTGGGTATCAGCGGCGCGATTCAGCATGTTGTGGGCATGAAGGGCGCGCGCACCATCGTGGCCATCAACAAAGATCAAAACGCGCCGATTTTTGAAATCGCCGATTATGGCATCGTCGGTGATATTTTCGAACTCATGCCCGCTCTTACCACCGCCCTGGAAAAAGCAAAAACATAGTCAGTACGCCTCCGTTCGCGCCACGCTAACAAGATTGTTCAACCCATTTTGCTAGAATGAAGGAATGACGACCGTACAGCGCGAGCAACTCGAGGCGGACGTTCTCATCGTTGGCGCGGGACCCGCCGGGCTGGCCTGCGCATTACACCTCGCAAATCTTATCAAGAAACACAATGAAGCCGTCGGTGGCTCGGGCGGCGCAACGCTCTCCGCCGAAAATATCTACGTCCTCGAAAAAGGACGCGAAGTTGGCGCGCACCAGCTTTCCGGCGCGATCATGAATCCCAAAGCACTGGCTGAACTGGTGCCCGATTTTAAAAATTCCGCGCCGCTGGACACCCCGGTTACCGACGACGCGGCGGTAATTTTTACCAGGAATTCTTCTCTCCGTTTTCCGTTGACCCCGCCGCCATTCAAAAACAAAGGCAATTACGTTGTTTCCCTTAACAAAATTGTGAAATGGATGGGTGGGCTAGTGGAAGCCGCGGGCGTGAATCTTTTCACCCAGTTTGGCGGCGCTTCGTTGATCTACGAAGGCGAGGGAATCGCCGGTGTAATCACGGAAGACAAGGGCGTAGATAAAAACGGCAAGCCGAAGGCTAACTACACACCCGGATACGAACTGCGCGCCAAAGTAACGGTGTTGGCGGAAGGAACGCGCGGCTCATTAACTAAACAATTGGTGGAGAAAAAACATCTCGCGAACATCAATCCGCAAACCTACGGCCTGGGCATCAAGGAATTGTGGGACGTGCAGCCCGGCCGTATCCAACCCGGTTTCGTGGCGCACACGCTAGGCTGGCCAATTTCCACCGACATGTATGGCGGCGGCTGGATTTACGGATTATCCAACAATCGCGTGTCCATCGGACTGGTGGTGGCGCTGGAATACGCCGATCCGCGATTCGATCCCCACGCCGCATTTCAGCAATGGAAAACTCACCCGTTCCTCAAAAAAATTCTTGATGGCGGGAAGCTGGTGCGTTACGGCGCAAAATCGCTGCCCTACGGCGGCTGGTACGCCATGCCGCGAAATTATCTCGATGGCGGGTTGATCATCGGCGATTCGGGTAGTTTCCTCGATTCGCAAAGACTCAAGGGAATCCACCTGGCGATAAAAAGTGGCATGCTCGCAGCGGAAACGATTTTCGACGCCCTGAAGGCCGGCGACACCTCCGCGAAAACTTTGCGCACATTCCCGGAAAAAGTGGAGCAAAGCTACATCAAGAAAGAGCTGTGGGAAGTTCGCAATTTCCATCAATCCTTTCAGCATGGTTTGATCCCTGGGCTCTTCCACACCGGCTTGCAATTCATTACCGGCGGGCGCGGGATCATCGATCCCATGCGCACTCATTCCGGCTACCAGGCCTACAAAAAGCTCGATCGTTCCGCGCATGGCGCTCCGCAGAACGAGCCGGAACGCTTTAAGGGCGACGGCAAATTGACGTTTGACCGCTTGACTGACGTGTATCACTCCGGCACGCGGCACGAAGAAGACCAGCCCTGTCACCTGATTGTCCGCGATTTAAATGTTTGCGCCACGAAATGCGTCGTTGAATATGGCAATCCCTGCCAATATTTTTGTCCCGCCGCGGTTTATGAAATGGCCAGGGACGCGAACAGCCGGCCAAAATTAAAAATCAACGCCGCCAATTGCGTGCACTGCAAGACCTGCGATATCGCCGATCCGTACCAGATCATCGATTGGGTGGTGCCCGAAGGCGGCGGCGGACCAAATTACGAAGGCATGTAAGCAGCAGCAACACAGAAAAAGAAATGCCGCCGAATTTCTTGGCGGCATTTCTTAGAGTTGGCGCTGGAAGCTTCGCCGCCGAAACTAGTTTGGCGACAAACCGTAGACGCTGATCTCTGTGGCGGTACCAACGTAGACCTTGCCATTCGCGACCGTTGGAACTGTGAATTTCACCTGTTGTCCGGCCTGATCAGCCGTGCTACCGGTGCTATTCCATAGCTCAGT
>Ga0185299_10003355_pt1 | contig 21629 bp, 19 predicted proteins | sample PaiPotPPA55metaG_FD_128002 | JGI IMG/M metagenome (GOLD analysis project Ga0185299, IMG submission 128002) | Iron sulfur acid spring bacterial and archeal communities from Banff, Canada, to study Microbial Dark Matter (Phase II) - Paint Pots PPA... ... | reverse complement strand
AGTCCTGCTCGGCCGTCACCAGGTCCGGGCTGTAGATGGTGAGAAGCGGCTGGCCCTGCCGCACCTGTTTGTATGTTGCGTCGGCATATACCTTCTGCACCCAGCCGGCGAAGCGGATCTGCACGTCGGAAAGCCGCGTTTCGTCCGCCTCGACGTTTCCGACGGTGCGGATCTCGTCGCGGACCGGGCGAAACTCCACGACGCCGGTCTTCACCCCAATGCTCTGCATCCGTTGCGGAGTAAGCGTTACCGGCACCAGGCTCGGTTCAGAAGCTGGTGCTCCGGCTCCCGGCGCGGGATCCGGGCTTGCCATGTCAGTCATGCCCTCGGACGGAGACGGCAGAGCTTTCGCCGTCGATGCTCCTGGGTCGCTGCTGAAGTGACCGAGATAATATCCGGCGAGCCCTGCCGCTATGACGCCCCCGCCTGGGCCGGATTAAGTATGAGCGACCGCACCAGGGTGCTCAGGACGGGATCCACGGTCCGGTCGCGGCGCCAGTGATCCATGTTTCGTAGTGGCCTGGGCCGTAGGTTAGGCAATCCCCATAAGGCTCGGCTTGGTCCAGCGGGCAGCTCGCGGTAAGGAGCCTCGCTTCGCCCGCGCTCGATTTCTTCGCCGACAAAGGTGTTGCTGAGGTCTTCCGGCCAGCCCTTGCGGATGGCTTGGGCTTCTGCGCATTTGGCCAGCATCAGGAAGGGCATGTCTCCCCAGCGGCCGGACTTGTCGAGGACCTTGCGGTCGGTCGGCTGGTTGTCGACCCAGACCGTCTTGAGGGGCGCGAATTCCTCCCAGCGGGCGACGCCCGTGATCGGGAACCATTGCCCGTGGGCGTATTGCCAGACCCGGACCGAGCAGCTGACGAGGCCGGCGGGGTTGGTCTCGGCCTTGAGCGCGTCGTCGGCAATGAAGCTGGGCTCGGTCTCGTCCGGCCGGTAATTGCCCGTGCGGGCGGCGATGGCGCGAAAACCTTCGATGGAGGTGACGAGGGAAAGACGACGCTTTTTCGGGTCGTGCTTATTGAAGACGAAGGCGTGGACCTGGCGGCGCAGCGGATCGAGGCGGAGACTGCGCGCCCAGTGGATGAAGAGCGCGAATTCGTCGTCGGTCGTGTCGCTCGCGACGGTGCGCCGGATGAGGGCGAGGTCGCGCGGGTTGTAGAGCGCGGGGAGGCTCGCGATGGGGATAAGCTCGGTGCCTGGGATGATCGGGCGCATGGTCAGACTCGGCGGATGAGGGTGATGCCGCCGTTCGACGCGGTGACACCGGGGATCACTGGATGGAGGGCCTCGACCTCAGCCAACGCCCGGCCGCGTTCTTCCGGGTTTGGAATGGTCTCGGCCTCCATGAGCGCTTTCTCGCGCGCGCGGATGGCCTTGGTGAGCCCGTCTTGATCGAGTTTCGGCGGCTGCGGCTTCCACCAGCGCGCTGGGATATCTTCGGGGGCGACGGCGATGGCCTTGAGGCTCGCGTCCGCGAGGGTGAGGGTCGAGGTCGGCGTGCGCAGGGTCTTGAGACCGATTTGCTGCAGGGTGTGCGCGAGGAGCCGGCGCTTGAGCTCGATGCGGGTCTTGGCGGCGCGTTTGCGTGCCTGCAGTTTGTCCAGGGCGGCTTTGGCGCCGTCGATGAGGCTTTCGTCGTCGATGATCGAGGCGTCGAGGGCCGCGATGAGTTCGGGGAGATTGGTCTCGCCGTCGATTCATCTTTTTGGAAAGGATGGCGACTGCTGCGGGTGAACCGGCGCGTCATGCGTGCCAGGTAGCATGAGTGAATTAAGCAAAGCCGCGGCCCCGTATGTTGCGCCGCGCTCAACGATTATCGATCCCTTTCGCAGAAAGCTTCGCTGGCGCGGTTTCGCGCATCATTATCATGGCGACGAGGCCCACAGCCGTCGCATACATCATGTACCAGGCCGGCGCCAGCGCATTGCCAGTCGCGTGAATCAGCCAGGTGACGATCAGTTGCGCGGTGCCGCCGAAGGTGGCGATGGCGACGGCATAGATCGTGGCGAAGGCGCTCCCACGGATGTTCTTGGGCAGGCCCTCCGCGAGCGCCACATAGAAGGCGCTGTAGGGAATGGTGCCAACCAGTGATAGGCTCCGAGCCCGCCCAGGAGAGCGAATGCGCTACGCGTATCCACGATCCACAGGAAGACCGGATAGGTCAGCAAAAGCGCGGCTAGCTGCGGGGCCAAACCATGACCGGCCAACGCCCGGCGCGGTCCGCCAGCCAGCCGCCATAAAGCGCGGCGACGATGCCCACGCTGTTGCTGACAACAGTCGTGGCGAAGGCAAGATCGGTCACCACATGCCCGGTCTCGCGTCCATGTAGCGTCTCTGGCAGGCGGGTGCGCATCCACAGGCCGAAGGGTAAGGTAATCGCGCCGATGAGAAAGGCGATGCGCCAGCCATAGGAATCGAGTGCTTCGCTGGTCATCACCTCCGAAAGCACCACGCCCACCAGCGCGCCGGCGCTTGCGGCGATTTGTTGGCTCGCAGGCTGGCAAGAAACGGCGAGTCCTCGCCTGCCCACCGCACGGAGCGGCGATACCGATCGCATCGTAGGAGGGAGTCATCGCCAACGCGATGATGGCGGAGCCCATCATGGTGAAGCTTAGGATCATCGCGGGCCGCCGTCCCACTCGATCCGAATAGGCCCCGATAACGAGCGCGCCGATCGGCCGGATGACGAATCCGGCCCCGAACGTCGCCAGCGACAGCATCAGGCTGGCGAATTGGCTGTGCGAAGGGAAGAATGTGCGGCCAATCTGGATGGCGAAAAAGCTGTAAGTAACGAAATCGTAGATGGGGCGGTGTGACTCGGGCCGTGGCCCGGGTGGCGTCCCGAGGCGCTGGGCATGGTGGTGCTTGTAGGTCGTGCCACTACGATGCGTCGCGCCAGCGTGACCGATGGCTTGGCAGTCCACGCGCACGTAGGCTACCACGCCAGCCGATTGTGTCTGCGGCGCCAGAGTGTGTCTGCGGGGCCAGAGCCGCGCAGTTGATATCATCAGACCCTGGCCATGACGGCAAAGGCTGTCAACGCCAAAAAGGAACGGGCGGCATTGTGGTTTTTCCCCCAATGAATCAAACGATTGGCGGAGGGCGACCACTCGTCGTCCATTAGTACACTTCGATAGTACGAAACTGAGCACGCGCCGTTTACTACTCAATTTTGCACCGACAGCGGTTCTCTACAGCGGTTCTAAGGAGCGCCCGCGCTATCCGTGGCCGGCTAATCAAGTTTGTCCACCGTCGGCAAGCGGTAAAGCTCTCCATATTTCGCACGAAGATAAGCGAGGTAGGGCGTAGTGCTCATCGGCCCGCCGGTCGCCCGCCTGACAACCTCGCTCCGCTGGAACTTCCGCCCATGCTGGTAGAGATGCTCGCGCAGCCAGCCGTGAAGCGTACCGAACTCCCCCTTTGCAATCTCGCGCGGAATATTGAGATGAGTTTTGATGGTGGCAGCATAGAACTGCGCGCTGAGTATACTGCCTATGGTATAGCTCTGAAATCCGCCACCGACGGTGCCGGTGCCGCCATACCAATGCACGTCTTGCAGACAGCCATCGCGATCGTCGGCCGGAGCAAGGCCGAGATCGGCCCGCATGCGGGCGCGCCAAGCTTCGGGAAGATCCTTGACGCGCAGATGGCCTTCGAGCAATTCCACCTCCAGGTCGAAACGCATCATAATATGGAGGTTATACCAGATCTCTGAGAGCTTGACTCGCGAGAGCGATTCTCGGATAGGCCCCGATCTGATTCCATACGATCAGCTGCGTGAATGGGCCTACCGGTCATGATCAACGAGACTTGGTATTATACGTGACCTCGTCGGCATCCGTGCGGATCAAAGAGCGTTGCACCCTGTTGATCGCGCGATAGAAGGTCTCGAAACCAATCTGTCCGAACTGGTCGGGGAAGGTATCCCGCAGAACCGGGTAAAAGTGTTCCCAGCAGGCGCGGCTGCGGCCGACCACATTTTCCCAAAGCCGCGACTGGCTCTCGTGTACGCCCCACGATGTTCTCGATCCGAGCGGCGTGCCCTCAAGCGCAGCGGCGACACCCTGCTCGTAAAGCGCATGACCGGCCTCGTGCATGGTTGAGAACAGCGCGTCCCCGAAATGCTTTTCGTCGACGCGGGTGGTGCGTCGCCAGTCGAGAATTTTGTACAAAAAGGATGATGCGTCTTGTCGAGCCGTCCGCGATCAAGGTCGTAGCCGAATTGCTTGACCACCAAAAGGCTGAAATCCAGCTGCGCCGGCTCGGAGAAAGAGCCACGCAAGCAGTCGTCGCTAGGGATAGGCTGTTCGGAAATGGCGCGCACGATCGGCAGCAATTCGCTCCGGAGTTCGGCAAAAAGCGAGCGGATGGACGCTGTCGTCATGCCCTCCTGTTCGCCGGTCTCGCCCGCGTCCAGGCATCATAAGAGGTGGAGGCAAGCGCGCTGGCCCGGGCGACATAAGCGCTGGGTAGCTTGATGGCCTTCTCGAAGTCGCGGCGGGCGATCCGTATCAGGCTCGCCTCGTCCGAATCATAAGGCAGAGCGGCGGCACAGGGCGCAAGTGCGTCGAGCAGTTTACCCAGTGCTGGATCGACGGATTTTTGCGCAAGCCTGCTGAGCGTTGCGCCCTGGCGAGCCCGCGCGGGAGCGCCGCCTAGGTGGACTGATCCCAGCCGAGCAGCGCCCCCGCCGCCGCAAGGTCGCTGATTTCAAGCAGGCGGAGTTTGAGTTCGGCAAGTTTCATCTCGGCCGGCTGGCGCTTACCGATGGCCTTAGCGACCTGGCGCGCCTTAGGGCGCCTGCGCCCGGTTTGGTCTTGCCAGACAGCATCGTTCCGCCTCCCCAAATAGGTAGTCAAACACCCGCGCGAACGATTGGAAACCGCCGGTCTTTTTCTATGACGTCATGTTTCGGATATTTCACGCGGCGCACATTCCAAGGGCTACCGCTATTCGAAGGCGCTGATTGTAACCTTGAGTGGAGGCTGGAGCCAAGGCTGATGGTGGCTGGATTCGATAAGCAATCAGGGATCGCGTTTCGTCGTCACACGCATGTCACACAGACCCTTTAGAGGTGCGGCTTCTTTCCCAATGATTATCGAGCGATTTGCGCCCCGCCGAAGCCAGGGTTTAGCGGTCTTGCTGTTACGTCATTAGTTACATTGCGGCAACTTGGTTTTGTTTGAAAATTCGTAACTCATTGATTTTACTGGCAGGAGAGGAGGGACTCGAACCCCCAACCCCCGGTTTTGGAGACCGGTGCTCTAACCAATTGAGCTACACTCCTACGTGCGCGCATTTTTAGCGTGAACAACCCAGCCAACGCAAGGGCGGAGCGCCGTCGATCCCGGGCGGGCGGGGCGCATTCGCGGGATGAAACACGCCGATCCTCATAACTCCGTCCCGACGCAAAAGGAGACGGTGCGAAACCGGATCCCCCCGGCCAGGACGGCCCTCGCGTGGCGTTCAGGCGTAGCGCAAAGTTGCAAACATGCCCGCGTGCTGATGGTACAAAAGGTGGCAATGAAAAGGCCACCATCCCGGATTGTCGGCGTCGAAAGCCACGGTCACGGTCGTTTTCGGAGGCACCAATACCGTGTCGCGCACGGCGCCGGCAAAGCGATGGCCGTCGATCGCGACAACTTGGAAGGAGTGGCCATGGAGGTGCACGGGATGCGGCATCCTCGTTTGATTGGTGACCGCAAGCTCCACCCGTTCGCCCTTGGCGGCCTCTAGGGGCGGGACGTCCTTGCTCCAAGGCACATTATTGAAGGACCACCGGTAACCTTGCATCGATCCTGTTAAATTCAACACGTGCGTCCGGTCCGCCTTGGGCTCCGCCAAAGGCTCGGCCGCTCTTAGCGAACGCTCAAGCCCGAGAGTGAGCGGTGGCGATGCCGCCTCTGCCATGCTGGAAATGCGGGTAACCTGTCCGTTCCCGGCAAGGAGCACGATACCGGTCTGCATGCGCTCGCCTTCCAGGACGGCAAGCACCGGATAGGCGGCCGCAATTTTGGGAATGGTGAGCTCGATGTCCAGCCGCTGCGCGACGGTGATGGGGAAAGTGCGGCCGCGAACCGGTTGGACAGGGATCCCATCCACCGCGATGAGATCGCCTTCGAGCTGGCCGAGATCGACGTGGTAGGCGCTCATCGAAGAGGCGTTAATGATACGCAACCGCACGCCGCCGCCGGGTTCGACCTTGACCACTTCCGGATCGGCGAGGGTGCGCCTATTGGTGAGAAAAGCTTCGTACTGAACATCGTTCAAATCCGGCTCGCTTTTTATTGCCGACATCGCCTTGCCGCGCATATCCATGCCATGCATGTCATCGGTTTGGCGCGCCTGGAGCTGCGCAAGGATCTGATCCGGCGGGGTGAAGCTGAAGTCGGAGAGCATGACCACGACCTCCTGCTGGCTCGGATGTTCGCTGCCATCCCTGATAATCAGCGGCGCCGAAAGCAAAAGCTGTTCCTGCAATCCATAATGCGAGTGCATCCAATAGGTGCCGCCACGGCGCAGAGGAAAATCGTAGTCGGCGCTGCCGCCCGGCGGAATCGTCAGTCCGGAAGTTTCCGGGACGCCGTCTTGCTGCCAAGGCGGCGTTAAGCCATGCCAATGAATGAGGCTCGGCTCATCGATATGATTTTCAACCCGGACGCGAAACGGCTTGCCGACGTCGGTGGTGATCCCGAAGGTTCCGTCGGGCTGGCGAATGCAAAATACGGACGCAGACTTGCCATTCACCTCTATGTCGCGGCGCTCGAGCCGCAGCACTGTCGGCGCGGCGGCGTCCGTCTGCGCGCGCACCCGCGATGCCGCGCCAACGGCAATAGTCGCAGCAAGAAAGTTACGGCGCGATAGCATGAAAATCTCCGATGCGGGAATGCTAGACCGTTGTCATTACAACCTCGAAATATCTCAGCTTGCGGGCGATAATGGGCATCTGCCGGGCGCGGAAAAGCGGCTCAGCGTCTCGAAGGGAGATTGCGCACCTCGTCGGGGGTGAGGAGCGGGCGCCCGACGTGGTGCTCGCTGAGCGACCTGGCACGGATCTGTTGCCAATTGTAGAATCGCCTTAAAACGTTAAACCAGCACGCTTCCAATGATGTTGCTCCACGCTTTACTACCAGAACCCGCTAAATTAATGCTGGGAGTACTCCCATCGCCGTTTAACCTTAATCTATTTCCATATACGATGTTATTCGAGCACCCAGCTTCTTCCATTATATTAGAGCTACTGTACAATTGGGGATTTGGATTACCGATATCATTATTTCTGATTGTGCAATGGTCCGATATAGATTGCAAGCGAATTGCGGCAACACGCCCGCTATCCACAATTTTATTGTCACTTATCACTATGTTCCTGCTTGAGCCGTATGACTGTAGCGCTACGGAACCAGATGCACGATAATTTCTAACTACGTTGTCCGCGATCAATACGTCGCTGGAATCCTTGACACCTATCGCAGTAATTGCCGTTTCAAAGTCTGGCACACGGTCTGCGTCAAGTATATTATTTACAACGTTGCCGAATTTACCACCTTGTACCAATAACGGACCACTGCCGTGGAATATATTATTACTAACGATAAATTGCTCTAAAATGTCACTATCCGTATTGATTTCCAAATCAAGGCCCGCTAGATGCACGAATGTATTACTCTCAAAGTGGAAGTTGTAGGCATTTACAGCGCTTAATGCAATGCCTGTGGTCGTGCTATTTACGAGGCACTCTTTTATCCATACATTAGAGGCATGGTAGCCAGCATTGGAGCTGTCGCCAACATTAACCATGTCTCCGACTGGGTTATCAAATTTTACATGCGAGACGCAGGCGTCGTGAATATTGCCGAGGACTATGACTTCAGCAAAACTGACTGGTGCAGTTGGAGAATTTGCTGGAACAACGACAAAATCTCCTATGAAAATATTGGCTGGTCCATCGTTATCGCCGTTGAGCGAATCTGCAAAAGTACGTATTAGTGAATTACTGTGCGGTTGTTCGAGAAAGGTATTCCAGCCATCGCCAAATACGGATGTGTTGTCCTTCAATAAAATCAGTGCCTCAGTATCTGAGGTAGAATTTACTTTATAATAGCCATAACGATAATAGCCATAACGAAAATGGAGATTATGATTTTTATTGAGCAAAACCTGCGTTATCAAAGTATAGTTGCCTGATGGAACTAGGATAGTACCAGGTTTTGTGCCTAACTGCGCGTCTACGGCGTTAATTTTGGCGCCAAGATCAGAGCCCGGAAAAGTCGTGACGTCGATAAATGGACTAGTCATGCGACGGATTCCTGTCTTTACGCGCCACGTGACGGCCTAGCTTTAGCGCTGATTCCATCAGGAGCCAATACGAACGTGGCGATCACGCGCTTTTGTTACGCACGGCGCCGCACGCTCCACAATTGTACAAAACACTTGGCAAAGTAAAAAAGTTGCCAACGAAATCGTGCCAACTATGAAAACGCCGCTGGCTGAGGTCGTGGCTGGTCTGACCTGGACTTATTGCGGGTTCTCCAGGCTGAAGGTTTCCGACGTCTCGTCATAGGCGAAGAGTTCGCCGTAGCGGCCCCAGTTCACCACGCTCTTTAAGGTCCGCTCGGCATAGTCCTCGGACATGTAATCCTCGAGTTCTTCTAAAAAGCGGACCGCGCGGGCGGTATGGGTCGGCCGCTCGTCGAGCACCAGTTTTATCCGCGCGGCAAGCGGCAAATAGGTTAGAAGATGATCGCCGAAGAGCTTCTTGCGCAAATCGACATCCGCCTCGGCGAAGCGGTGTCCGGCCGGCGTCAATTTGATGTCGCCTTCCTCAATCTCGGCGAAGCGCAGCAATTGCAAGGTTTCGGCGACCGGAAAAAGTTCGTCGACTTCCATTTGCAGGCTGTCGGCGAGCGCCGGAAGATCGGCGCGGCCCAAATAGGGTTCGGCGGCGATTTCCTCGATCATGCCGGCGAGCGTATTGGTCGAAACGCGCGGCAGAGCCATCCCGAAGCCGAGACCGGGGAACGCGCCCTCGCGGCCCGGCGCAACCGGTTCCGGCCGCTTGGTCATAAGCGCGTAGATCTTGTCCACCAACTGACGGAATTCGGGACCGAGCCGGTCGCGCGGATGCTGCAGCCTGACCTGAATTTCGGCGGCGATCCGGCCGGGATTGCTCGACAGCACGATGATGCGGTCGCACATCAGCACTGCCTCCTCGATATTGTGGGTGACCATGAGGATGCTCTTGATCGGCATGCGTCCCTCAACCCAGAGGTCGAGAAGGTCGGTGCGCAGGGTCTCCGCGGTAAGCACGTCGAGCGCCGAAAAAGGCTCGTCCATCATGAGAATATTGGGGTGGACGACAAGGGCCCGCGCAAAGCCGACGCGCTGGCGCATACCGCCAGAGAGCTCCTTCGGGAAGGCAGACTCGAAACCGTCGAGCCCGATGAGGTCGATCGCTTTCAACGCGCGCCGGCGGGCTTCGTCCCTGGCGACCTGCTTTGCCCTGAGACCAAGCTCCACATTGGCGAGCACGGTGAGCCAGGGAAACAGCGCAAAACTCTGAAACACCATGGCGACGCCATCGACCGGACCGCGCACCGGCTGGCCAAGATAGCTCACCGCGCCGCCGAAGGGGAAAATGAGCCCGGAGGCGATGCGTAGGAGCGAGGATTTGCCGCAGCCGGAACGTCCGAGCAGGCCGACGATTTCGTCCTCTTTGAGATCGAGCGAAACATCGTCGAGGACAGCCGGCCCGAGCTCGCCCGATCCGGTCTGGTAGCGCTGAGAGATGTTCTTGAGTTCGAGCAAGGATTTCTTGCCTCTAAAGGGATTCCGCGCATTGTTGTCTTGCATGAAAGACCTCAGTCGAGGCGCAAGCGCGTTTCGGCGAGGCCGTAAAGCGGGCGCCAAAGAAGGCGGTTGAAGATAATGACGAAAATCGACATGACCGCGACGCCGAGCACGATTTTGGGATAATCTCCATCCGCGGTCGCCTTGGCGATGTAGGCGCCGATCCCATGCGCCGACACTGTGTCGCCGCCCCATTTCACATATTCCGCGACGATCGCCGCGTTCCACGATCCGCCCGAGGCGGTGAGCGCTCCAGTCACGTAATAGGGGAAAATAGCGGGGATGATCACGTTCTTCCACCAATCCCAGCCGCGAATGCGAAAATTCGCTACCGCCTCCTTGAGATCGTTCGGAAACGCCGAGGCGCCGGCGATGACGTTGAAAAGAATGTACCATTGCGTGCCGAAGACGATCAGAAAGCTAAGCCAGATGTCGGGGTTTAGGGAAAACTTCAGAATAAGTATGACGGCGACGGGGAAAATAACATTCGCCGGAAACGCCGCCAGGAATTGCGCCAGGGGCTGCACTTTCTCGGCGAGCGCCGGCCGTAGACCGATCCAGATTCCGGCCGGCACCCAGACCAAGGTCGCCAGCGCCATGAGCAGGACCACGCGCACCATGGTGAATAGGGTATAGAGCACGCTTTGCCAAAAATCGCTCCAGCTGAGTTCCTGACGCACGTAATCGACGATGAGCCACCCGGCCCAAGCCGTGCCGAGACCGACGCAAGCTACCCATAGGATGTCGATCGCGCGGCTTAGCGCGGGGCTTTGTGGCACCGAGGGGGAAGAGCGAACTGGCAGTTCCATACGAAGAAGCGCTATGGCATGCAACAGTTGGGCCGGAGCGCGCATCGACGCGCGCATCCAATGTGTCCTTGCGAAGACGCTCGCCACGAAGGACTTTTCCTGGATCTGACCGGCCGAAAGCTCAACTCGAAATCGCGCCGCGAAAGCAACCAGCGGCCGGAACAGCAATTGGTCATAGGCAAGGATCACGGCGAGCATGGCGACGACGGCCGCGAACACCGCATCGATGCGTTTTTCCTCGATGGCGAGGGCGAGATAGGACCCGATGCCGGGCAATTTGACGGTGGTATCGCCAACCGAAATCGCTTCGGCTGCGACGACGAAAAACCACCCTCCCGACATCGACATCATCATGTTCCAGATGAGCCCGGGCATCGCGAAGGGCGTTTCCAATTGCCAGAACCGCTGCCACCATGAAAGCCCGAAACCACGCGCAACCTCGATCAGGTCGCGCGGGACGCCGCGGAGCGACTGGTAAAAGGAAAAGGCCATGTTCCAGGCCTGCGAGGTGAAAATCGCGAAGATCGCCGCGCATTCGGCGCCCAAGATCGAGCCGGGAAAAAGCCCAAGAAAAAAGGTCACCGTGAAAGACAGAAAGCCGAGGATCGGTACCGATTGCAGGACGTCGAGCAATGGAATGAGGACGAGCGCGGCGCGCCGGCTTTTGGCGGCAAGCGTCGCGTAGACGAAAGTGAAGACCAGCGAGGCGGCGATGGCGGCGAACATGCGCAACGTCGTGCGCAAGGCATAATAGGGCAAGAACATATAGTCGAGCGAAACGACCGTCGATTCGGGCGCCGCCAGCGGCAGGGTCAACCCGTGCGAAACATGGGTGATCGCGATGAAGGCGGCCAGGATCAGGGCAAATGCAAAAAGATCGTATTGGTTGGGAAGCGCCTTGCGGCCGAGCGAGGTGAAGGCGACGAATCGGGAGAGCATGGCGGCCTTTCACGAGAGTTTTGCGGGTGAGTTTGGCGGTGACGAACATGCGGAAAGGCGGATTCCGTCTCGGGGCCGGGCGGAACCCTCTGCGGCTTTTTACGCTCGTCGAGACCCATGAAAAATAGATGACAGCGAACGGCGTTCCGCACCGCCGGTTCGAAGAGTCTTGGCGGGTTTATTCGGGAATTCCGGGGATTGCGTCAAGTTAACCAAAACGAACGTATGATTGCAGGACGGCCGTTTTTTTGACTTTTTAACGACATATTACGGATTATGGAGTAATTTGAGCATGTCGGTGTGTGGCTCTTACGTCGATGCGATATTTTCCCCGTTGCTTTTTCCCCGTCGGCTCATTTATTGGGCTTGGCCTCGCGCTTCTCGCCGGCGGCTGCGCGGGGGGTGTCACCGGCGATGATCTCTTCCCGAGCCCGTCGACTTACGAAGTTAGCGGCATCGACGTCTCCAAATATCAGGGCGATATCGATTGGACTAGCGTGCGCGGCGCCGGCGTTCGCTTCGCCTGGATCAAGGCGACCGAGGGCGGCGACCGCGTCGACGAGAAATTCGCGCAAAATTGGGCCTCGGCGAAAGCCGCGGGCGTCCCGCGCGGCGCCTATCATTTCGCCTATTGGTGCAGGCCCATGGAGGAGCAAGCGGCCTGGTTTACGGCGCATGTTCCCAATGACCCGGACGCCTTGCCGCCGGTGCTCGATGTCGAATGGAACGGGCAATCGAAGACCTGTCCAATACGCCTGCCGCGCGATGTCGCCATCGCGCGGATGAAAATCATCCTTTCCGCGATGGAACGCGCTTACGGGAAAAAGCCGGTGATCTACACGTCGATCGATTTCCATCGCGACGTGATGCAAGGGGAATTTTCCGATTACCCGATCTGGGTCCGCAGCGTGAAATACTATCCGGCGGTCAAATATGGCGATCGCCGCTGGCATTTCTGGCAGCATACCGCCGAGGGCCATATCGCCGGCATTCGCGGCTATGTCGATCGCAATGCCTTCAACGGTTCGGTCAAGGATTGGCAGGCTTGGCTCGCCGACATCAAGGCGCCGCACGGCGCTTGAGCGCAAAGAGGAAACGGTGCGCGGCAGGCGCCGTGGCACGCAGGAAGGAGGCGTTAACTGCTTTTGATGGGCATCTTTTTGTCACGGCCGAGATCCCGGAGATAAAATCCAAATGCGGCCGCCAGAATGATGCCGGAAAGGATGTAAACGAAGATCCATTGACGTGACGCCTCCCCCACGGTCAGGCCGAGTCGGCCGGGCATGGCCATATCTTTCGCGTCCCTTACCGTCACGAGGACCGCGTATTTGCCCGACTTATCGAAATTGGCCGTGAGCGTGATGACGCCAGTCGGATAGTTTTTTGGCGGCAGATGCGCCAGTGTACTTGGATCGAGATTTCCGCTCGCCACCGTTTCGGTTCCGGTGTCCCGCACGATGCGAACCTCCGTCGTCATATCTCTTAGTTCTTTAGAAGCCGAGCTAAGCGTAATCACGGCAAGTCCGGGAGACGGGATGTCCTTGCACGAATCATCCATTGCGCCGGATTGATAGACCGACACTTGCATCTCGTGCATGCCGGCCATCAGCATGCAGCCCATGTCCATGTTCATATCCATGAAGCTGGAATTCTGGGCCTCCGCCCGCGCTCCCGGCAGCACAATTCCCAAGGCCAAGGCTGCCGCCAGCCGGCCAATCCCAATCATAGGTGTGTTTCCTCCTCAATTATTGGTCCGCCGCACGGAGCCGCGTTGTACTTAACAGTAGGGGTTTTGCCAATCGCGCCATTTACAACTGTTCGAACCGCGCCAGGACCTTCCCGGCGATCATGCGCGCGATGGGAATTGCCGATGTCGCCGCGGGCGAGGGTGCATTGCACACATGCAGCATCCTGGCGGTTTCCGCGAAAAGAAAATCATGCACCAGAGTGCCGTCGCGCAACACCGCCTGGGCGCGTACGCCCGCCACTCCCGGTTGAAGATCCGCGAGCGACAGGCTCGGGCAATATTTGCGGCATTGCGCGAGGTAGGCTTGCTTCCACAAGGAGTTTCGCATCTCCTCGACGCCAGATGCGAGATGCGTTCCGACGACTTTCCAAAATCCCGGAAACGCCATGTAGTCGAAGACATCCCGGCGGCTGAAGGAGAATTTCCCATAGCCCTCGCGGGCAAACCCAAGCACCGCGTTGGGACCGGCGATGATTCTCCCATCGATCGTCCTGGTGAGATGAATCCCAACAAAGGGAAGCTTTGGGTCTGGAATGGGATAAATCAGACGGTTGATCAATCCCGCTCGTGATTTTGGCAAGGTGTAAAATTCGCCGCGAAACGGCACGATCCGATGATCGATTCTTATGCCTGCCAGTGTGGCGAGACGGTCGGACTGCAGTCCAGCGCAAACGATCAACGACCGCGCACGCCAGCTTTGCTCAGGCGTCGAAACTTCGACGGCGCGGGGGTGTTCGCGAATCGCAACGACCTCGGCGCCGAGCCGCAAATCGGCTCCTTGCGCGGTTGCGATTCGGGCAAACGCCGAAGCGACCATTCTGTAATCGACGATCCCCGTCGAAGGGACTCCTAGAGCGCCAACGCCCGTGATGTTGGGTTCAAGGCGCATGAGCCCGGCGCGATCGATCCGCAGGGCTTCTATGCCGTTCTGCTTAGCGCGTTCGAACAAGGCATCCATGCGGATGCTTTCACTGGCATTGGTGGCGACGAGCAGCTTGCCGCAGGTTTCGAATTTTATGCCTTGTTCCGTACAAAAAGCCTTGGTCGCGGCGGCGCCCTCGCGGCAAAGGCGGGCCTTCAAGCTTCCCGGCGCATAATAGATGCCGGCATGGATCACGCCGCTGTTGTGGCCAGTTTGGTGCCGGGCGACGGCGCTTTCTTTTTCGAGAATAATGATCGAGGAGCGAGGGCGCGCGCGCAAAATTTCGCGGGCCGCCGCCAAGCCGACGATCCCGGCGCCAATGATTGCAAAATCATACGTCATCGGGCGGTCAGCAATCACGGGTATGAATTTGCCGTCTGGTCGCGCCTTTGAAACGCACGCGATTTGTTGCGCGGCCTTTCTGTTTTCTTCAATCGGTCTTACCCGGACCGCTGTTGGCGGCGGCCTCGAAGAGCTGGCGGAAATTTGCAAGTCCGGCGGGGTCGGTGTCCGAGATGGCCCAATAATCGGTGCCGCCGTCGCGCCAGACCTGAACGGAATAGCCGTCAATCTCAAAAGCCCCAGCCGGCGGCGCGCCCTGCGCTGGCAGCGCGGTGAGGCTAATGACATGAGCCTTGCGGCGGTAGACCAGGACAGGCGCCGGCGCGCCAGCGATGACGTCGATCCTGCCTCCGGCAAGGGGAAACCCTTGAGGCGCTAAATCGACCACCTTTGGCGCCAGCGCGACACGCCCGAACCACGGCTTGACCGCGTGGCGATCGGAAGATGCGATATCGGCGGGCTGGCCAGAAAGAAGACCGCGTTTGTGATCGGCGATAAGCGTGCCGACAAGATTGGTGTCCTCGATCGCCGGGCGCAACGCAAGCCAGGTCGAAGCGCTGCCGAGCCCCGCCGCCAGGATGGCCGATGCCGCCATGGCCTGCCAGGGCGGGGCCGCGCGCGCCGGGCGAACCGAGGCGGAGGGTGCGACCATAGCGGCGATGCGCTGGCGCAGGGCTGGCGGCGCCGCCGGCTTGACGAGTTCCCGGCGCATGACCTCGCGAAGGGCTTTCAGGCGGCCGTATTCGGCGGCAAGGGAAGCGTTCGCGGCCAAACGATTTTCGAAATCGAGCATGCCGGCGGCATCGAGCTCGCCGTCGAGCGCCGCGTGGGTGAGAAGAGTTTCGTTGCCTCTGCTCATTTTGCCTCTGGCCTCCCCAAGGCGGCCATGAGAAGACCGCGCGCGCGGGCGAGGCGCGACATCACGGTGCCCAACGGTACGCCGGTAATTTCGGCGATGTCGCGGTAGCTTAATCCATTAATGTCGCGCAGCACGAGGGTTTCCTTAAAAGGCGCCGGCAAGGTGCCGATCGCCAGCTCGATCGCCGCCGCGTCCGCCTTGGCGATCAAGGCTTCTTCCGGTGTCGCTGCGTCATCCGCGGGTGGCAGGTTTTCGATGTCGTCGGATATCACCAGCGTGTTCGGCCTGTTGCGCGCGAGCCAGGTAAACGTAGTGTTCCGGGTGATCGCGAGAAGCCAGGCGCGAGCGTTGCCGCCGGCATAGCGATCAAAGCCTCGCAGCGCCCGCAAACTGGCTTCCTGGACAATATCGTCCGCGTCGGCGTTATTACCGCTAAGCCAGCGGGCGAGCGCGTAGGCGTCGTCGAGGTGGGGCATGACCACCGCCGTAAAATGTTCGTTCGAGGGGCTCTTCGTCAAGAGGGAAGTCCCATTTCGACGTTCCAGGTTCTCGTTCCACCGTGACAAGCTTACCATCGCAGGATCAATCCGGCAGGTTTTCCTTGACCGGGCTGGAAGGTCCGAGCGCTCGCACCGGGATGCCCGCGGAATGGAGCGCACGTTGGCAGGGCAGGGCCATTGGTAGAAACTGCCGTGCGCTCGCGCTGCTGGGTTGAAGACCTGCGCTAACCCGTTACGCAACTTCGTCGCTTCGAGGCCCGGAGCGGTTGCCGCTTAGCGCGCAAAATGCTACGAACATCGAGGCAGCCGGATCGCAGGAATGGAAGCCGTGCTCGGGGGACAACTCGCACTCATCGCTGCCGCTCTGTTTACCGGCGCCGCCGTCTACGTCAACGTGGCGGAACAACCGGCACGCCTTGCGCTTGACGACCGGGCCCTCCTCGCCGAATGGAAGGCCGCTTATCACCGCGGCTTCGCGATGCAAGGCCCTTTGGCGCTCATCGGCTTTTCCCTTGGTCTCATCGCCGCGCGCGCCGAAATGGACTGGCATTGGGTCGCGGGAGCCTTCGCGCTCCTTGCCAACTGGCCTTTCACGCTCATTGCCATCTTGCCGACGAACAAGCTCTTGATGGAAATCCCGCCGCAAAATGCGGGCCCGAAAAGCCGCGAGCTGATCCGTGTTTGGGGCAGATTGCATGCGGTGCGGGGCGGCCTCGGCGCCACCGCGACCGTGCTGTTCCTCTGGGCTTCGATACAGGCTTGGCTTGCGGCTTCGCTGCAATAGTCCGGGCGAGTTTCTTGGGTCGCTACAACCGGCGCGGCGCGCGGGGGCCCGCCGTTCTCGCACAGCGTCCTCGACTCGAACTAGCAGGCGGTCATGCCAATTCGATGCGCACCGGCACGTGATCCGAGGGCCTTTCCCCGCCGCGCGTTTCCTTGTCGATCGCGGCCTCGACTAGCCGGTCCGCCGCTTGCGGCGAGAGCAAGAGATGATCGATGCGGATGCCTTTGTTGCGTTGCCACGCGCCCGCCTGATAATCCCAAAATGTATAAAGTCCGGGGTCGTCGCTGGTCGCGCGCAGGGCGTCGGTCAGCCCAAGATTGAGGAGGCTGCGAAAGCGCGCCCTGGTCTCCGGCAAAAAAAGCGCGTCGCCCTCCCAGGCGGCGGGATCGGCGGCGTCGAGGGGCGTTGGAATCACATTGTAGTCTCCGGCGAGAACGAGCGGCTCCTCCAGCGCCAAAAGATTTCTTACGTGCGCGATGAGGCGATCCATGAAGGCGAGCTTGTAGCTGTATTTCTCCGTTTGCGGCGGATTGCCGTTCGGCAGATAGATCGAGGCCACGCGGACAATGCCCCCGCCGTTCGGGATGACCGCCTCGATATAGCGCGCCTGCTCGTCATCGGGGCCGCCGGGAAGCCCCCGCGTGACCTCGACTGGCGCCTTGGCGAGAACCGCGACGCCGTTAAAGCCCTTTTGCCCGTGCACGGCGGCATTATAGCCTTCCGCCTCGACTTCCATATACGGAAACGCCGCGTCCACGCATTTCAGCTCCTGGAGGCAAAGGATATCCGGCTTGGCATCGCGTAGATAGCGCAACAGATGCTCGGTCCGCTGCCGAATCGAATTGACGTTCCAAGTCGCGATTTTCATGCCGATTCCCTCGTTCCCCGCGTTCACCGGCGCCCGGACATGCCGATTGGCGCCGCGCCGCGTGAGGAAGGCGTAAGGCGCCTCGCTGGGCGCTCTTGCATCAAGCGCGGCAAGGTCCCGTGCGTGAGAACGCCTTCGCGCATGAGCGCGCGGCGCAATGGGCCGATCATCGAGAACGCAAAAAGTCCGGCGGCGCGCAAAAAATCGACCGGAAAAAGATTCGAAAGCAGGGAGCGATTGAGGATGTCGACGCCGTTCGTGCGTAAAAAAATGTCGCTGCGGCGCGCGGTTGCATAGGTTTTCAGCGTCTGCACTGAGCCAATGTCGTGCCCAAGCGCGCGCGCGTCCTCCAAAACTTCGGCGAGAGCCGCGCTGTCGCGCAGACTGAGGTTTAGGCCTTGCGCGGCCAGCGGCGGAAAGATGTGCGCGGCTTCGCCGATCAGCGCGATGCGATGGCCAACAAGACGATTGGCGCTCATCCCCATCATGGGGAAAAAGCCGCCCGGCCCATCAATCTCGATTTTGCCCGGAAGCGAATCCACTTGATCTTCGATTTCTTCCGCCAGTTCTGGGTTCGAAAGCGCGCGGCGGCGCTCCGCCGCCTCGGGAGACATCAGCCAGACGAGGCTCGAACGATTTGGCTTGTTTTCCGCGAGGCAAAGCGGAACCAGCGTGCAGGGACCCGATCGCGTGTGGAACTCCGTCGAGATATTCCGGTGCGGCTTTGGGTGCGAAAGGAGAGCAGTGAAGGCAGTTTGCGGATAGGTCCAGGCGCGCGTGCCGATCCCCGCCTTGGTTCTGGCAAGCGACGCGCGGCCGTCGGCGGCGGCGGCGAGCTTTGCCGTGACGCACTGCCCGTCGGCGAGAGTGGCGGAGACGTCATCCGCGTCGAAGCTTATGTCGCCGATCATGCCTTCGTGCAAAACGAGGTTTGGGGTCCCGGCCGCAATTTTGGCAAGACCCTCGACCAGGACATTATTTTCGATATTCTCGCCAAATGCAGAAAGGCCAATCTCGCTCGCCGCGAAGGAAACGGAGGGCACCGGAAACCGCGATCCAGTGGCGTCGATCATGGTAATCCTTGCGAGTGGCGCGGTCTTGCCGCGAAAATGCGGCCATATGTCAAGCGCCTTGTAAAAACGCAGCGAGGCCTCGAACAGCGCCACGGTCCGCCCTTTGGCGCGCATATCGACATGACCGGCGCAAAAAACCGAAAATCCTGCTTGCGCAAGGGCAATCGCGGTGGACAGGCCGGCGGCGCCAGCGCCCACAACGAGAATCTCGGCTTGTGTTTCGGGAGCAGAGAGAGACATCGGCCACCTTTGCCAGCCTTTTTAGACCGCCGCCGAGCTTTTGGCGAGTTGGCGGCGTGCGATTTTCTCCGGACGCTTTTTCCAGCGCGAAGAGCGATCATGAGCACCGCAATTAAGCCGGGACGTTGCCGAAATTGCCGCGTGGTGTAAAAGTCCGGGGTGCCAGCTATCGCCGAATGCTCCTGCTTCGAGGCTGAATGAGCCAGTTCAATCTTTCGTTTTCCCCGCTTCTGCCCTGGCCGGTCCTGCTCGGACTGGGGGTGGTCGCGCTTGGCCTGATCGGGTTGGGCTTGTATGCACGCGGACGCGGAAGCTTTCTCCGCGCGCTTGGCCTTGGCTTGCTGCTGTTGGCGATGACGGGCCCCGCGCTGGTGCGCGAGGACCGCGACCCATTGAAGGAGGTCGTGGCCGTAGTCGTCGATCAAAGCGGCAGCCAGACGATCGGCGAACGTCCAGCGCAGGCCGAAAAGGCTCGCGCCGAACTTGAAAAACGCCTCAATGCGCTCGGCAATGTCGAAGTTCGCGTTATTGAGAGCGGCCGTACCGATAGCGAAGCCGACGGCACAAGGCTGTTTGCGGCATTGAACGCCGGGCTCGCCGACGTGCCGTTGGAACGCCTCGGCGGCGTCTTCATGATCACCGACGGGGTCGTCGACGATATTCCGGCGGACGTGAACGCGCTCGGCTTCAAGGCGCCGCTGCACGCGCTCATCACCGGGCATGAAGGCGAGCGCGACCGCCGGATCGAGCTTTTGGAGGCGCCGCGTTTCGGGATTGTCGGCAAGGACCAAACGATCGAGTTGCGGGTGCTCGACACCGCGGACAACGGCGAGCCGGTCGCACTCAAGGTTCGCCGCGACGGCAATCCCGTGGCAACCGTCGTCGCGACGCCCGGCGAACGCCTTCGCGTGCCGGTCAAAATCGAACATGGCGGCCCAAATGTCGTCGAACTCGAGGTCGAGGCCTTGCCGGACGAACTCACCGCGATCAACAACAAGGCGGTGCTGACGATCGAGGGCGTGCGCGACAAATTGAAGGTTTTGCTCGTTTCGGGCGAACCGCACGCGGGCGAGCGCATGTGGCGCAATCTTCTCAAATCTGACGCCAATGTCGATCTCGTGCACTTCACCATTTTGCGGCTGCCGGAAAAGCAGGATGGGACGCCGATCAACGAATTATCGCTGATCGCCTTTCCGACCGCCGATCTCTTCGGCCGGAAGATCAAGGAATTCGACCTCATCGTCTTCGACCGCTATTCGAATCAGAGCGTCCTGCCCTTGATTTATTTCGATAACATCGTCCGCTATGTCCGCGAAGGCGGCGCGTTGATGCTCGCGGCGGGTCCCGATTTCGCTCGCCCCGAAGGGCTCTATTACTCGCCGTTGGGGCGAATCGCGCCGGCGCGCCCGGACGGCAACCTGACCGAGCACGCCTTCCGTGCCGCGATCACCGAAGATGGCGCCAAGCATCCGGTGACGCGCGGCTTGCCGGGCGCCGAACAAAATCCGCCCGCCTGGAGCGAATGGTTCCGGCAGGTCGATGCCGAGGTCATGCACGGCACCAGCATTTTGTCCGGCGCCGCTGGAAAACCGCTGCTCGTTCTCTCGCGCGAGGGCAACGGCCGGGTGGCGCTACTTCTCACCGATCAGATGTGGCTCTGGGCGCGCGGTTTCGAAGGTGGCGGCCCGCACCTCGATCTTTTGCGCAGGCTCGCGCATTGGTTGATGAAGGAGCCGGAACTGGAAGAGGAGGCCTTGCGCGCCAACGTGCGCGGACACGTCATCGAAATCGAACGCCAGAGCCTGAAGGTCGGTGTCTCGCCGGTCACTGTCGCCTCGCCTTCGGGCGCGGAAGAAAGCGTGAGTTTGACGCCGTCCGAGCCGGGCATCTCCCGCGCGAACGTGAATGCGGCGGAACTCGGACTCTACCGCCTAAGCGACGGAAATTTATCGGTTCTCGCCAATGTTGGGCCGGAAAATCCGCGCGAATTCCAGGAAGTTGTCTCGACGCCAGACAGGCTGAAGCCCCTCGCGGAAGCGACGGGAGGCACGGTGCGCCGGATCGGCAATGCGGAGAACAGCGAAGTCTCCCTGCCATGTCTTGTCGCGATTGGGGAGAGTCCGGTCTATGGCGGCGCCGGTTATGCCGCGATCAAGCGCGTTGGGGCCAGCGAAGTGAAGGGCGTGGGCGTGATGCCGCTCGCGATCGGCTTCTTGGGCCTTGCCGCGCTGTTGGGCAGCGTCAGTGCAGCGTGGCTTTTTGAGGGGCGGAGAACCGCCACACGAATTTAGTGTAGCTTAAGCTCACCTGCAAAACTTTTGTGTCACGGCCTTAACACACTGCCCGCGAATAATTCATTCGATTTTTTGGCCGGCCCGACGGCCGGGACCCATCGAGGCCCGGAAGCACATATCATCAGGATTGGAAATCGGCAGTGGTGACGCTTTTGATGAGCGCCTCGACATCCTTATCTCCTGGTCTTGTCAGGGCGTCGTAAATCGGGGTCACGAGTTTGCGAGCGGCGTCTAAATCTAACGGCATTGCCTTTGTCCCTGAGCGGCTGGCTACCCGGGCGGTCGGCTTGTCGAGACGGCGTTAGCCCCCGGCGAAGATTGCCGTCATTTGCGCATTGAAGCCGTTGACCAGGCCGTGTTCGTTTGGGCCGACGTTGGCTCGGAGCGGCTTGGCCGCATCGAT
>Ga0185299_10003354_pt1 | contig 21638 bp, 20 predicted proteins | sample PaiPotPPA55metaG_FD_128002 | JGI IMG/M metagenome (GOLD analysis project Ga0185299, IMG submission 128002) | Iron sulfur acid spring bacterial and archeal communities from Banff, Canada, to study Microbial Dark Matter (Phase II) - Paint Pots PPA... ... | reverse complement strand
GCCATAGGCGATGTTGGCGCGGACCGTGTCGTCGAAGAGGCTCACCTCCTGGCTCACCAGCGCGATCGCGCCGCGCAAGGACGCGAGCGCCGCCTGGCGCACGTCCACGCCATCGATGGTGACCGCCCCCGACGCGGCGTCGTAGAAGCGCGGGATGAGGTTGAGGATGGTCGATTTGCCGGCGCCGGACGCCCCCACCAGCGCCACCGTCTTCCCCGCGGGCACGGCGAGCGTCGCGCCCTCGAGCGCTACGGTGCCGTTGGCATAGGCGAAGCGGACGTCGCTGAAGCGGATCTCGCCGTCCTTGACGGCGAGTGCCCGCGCGTTGGGCGCCTCGCGGATCTCGGGCTCGATATCGAGTACGGTGAAGATGCGCTGTGCCGCGGCCAGCCCTTCCTGCAGATTGGCGTTGAGGCCGGCGAGCACTTTGACCGGCTGATAGGCAAGCAGCAGCGCGGTGATGAAGGAGAAGAAGGTGCCGGGGCTGCGCAGCCCGCTGATCACCTGGTGGCCGCCATAGAGGATCACCAGGGCGATGGCGATGCCGCCCAGCGCCTCCATCAACGGCGAGGCGACCGAGCGGATGCGCTGAGCGCGCTCGACGAGGGCGTAGAGGCGCTCGATGAGGCGTTGCGCGCGTTTCGTCTCATAGGCCTCCATGCCATAGGCCTTGACGTGCCGCGCGCCCTGGAAGGTCTGGTCGAGCAGGGTGGTGAACTGGCCGAGCTCGTTCTGGGTATTGGCGGAGACGCGCCGCATGCGCCGGCCGATGCTGACCACCGGCCGGATGGCGATGGGGAAGACGATGAAGGATATCAGCGCCAGCGCCCAATCCTGATAGAACATCAGGGCGATGAGGAAAGCCGCCGTCACCGCCTCCTTGCCGATGCCGGCGAGCACCGTCGTGGTGGCGCCGCGCAGCATGGTGGCGTCGTTGGTGAAGCGCGAGATCAGGCTGCCGGTGGGGTTGGCGTGGAAATAGGCGAGATCGGCCCGCATCAGCCGGGCGAAGAGGGCGAGCTGGATGTCGGCGACGATGCGCTGGCCGACCGTGGTCATCAGCACCGACTGCCAGTAGCCGGCGAACCCTTTGACCAGCGCCAGCGCCACCACGGCGAGCGGGATGAGCCACAGCAGCTGGACGTCATGCCCGACGAAGACGCGGTCGAGCATCGGCTGCATGAGCCAGGCGTTGCCCGCCGTAGCCGCCGCAACCAGGGCCATGCACAGCAGCGCCACCGCCATGCGCCCGGTGTAGGGGCGCAGGAACTTGCCGACGAGACGGCGCACCAGCGGCGAAGTGCGATGGCTGAACTCGGCGCCCGGCGCGCCCGGCGGCTCTCGCTGATCGACCTCGGCGCTCAATGCGGACGGCTTCCTCTCGTTGCGCGGCAATCATAGCATGGCGCGGCTGTTGTTAACGAAGCCTATGCCGGCGGGCAAGTTCCGCGCCGCCGCGGCCGGTAACGCGTATGGCGATGACCGTGGGGCTGCTTTGGGATAAAGGAAGGGCGTTGGAGATGAGGCGCATGAACAATAACGAGGGACGGGCACGCCGCCTCCTGGTGATCTACAACCCGACGGCCGGGAGCCGCGCGCGCCGGCGGCTCGCCGGGTGGCTCGTCTGCCTCGATCGCCTGGGCGCCGCCGTCAGCCTGCGCGAGACGACCGCACCCGGCCACGCCGAGGAGCTCGCCCGCGCGGCCGACCCCGCCGCGGTCGACGCCGTGGCGGTGGCGGGCGGCGACGGCACCATCAACGAGGCGGTCAACGGGCTCGCCGGATCGGCGCTGCCGCTCGGGATCCTGCCGCTGGGCACCGCCAATGTCCTGGCCGGCGAGATCGGTCTGCCGCGCCAAGCCATGGCGCTGGCGCGCGTCCTCGCCTTCGCTCCGGCGCGACCAGTGTGGCCGGGCGAGGCGATGGCCGACGGGGCCAGCGTGGGTCGGCGCTTTCTCATCATGGCCGGGATCGGCTTCGACGCCGACGTGGTCGAAGCGCTCGACCTGCCGTTGAAGCGTCGACTCGGCAAGCTCGCTTATGTCGCGAGCATCATGGGCCGGCTGCGCGGCTATCGCCGAAGCAGCTACCGCGCCGAGCTCGACGGCGTCGCCGTGGAAAGCGCGTCGCTGGTGGCGGCCAAGGCGCATTTCTACGGCGGCCGCTTCGTGCTGGCGCCGGCCGCCCGCCTCGACGACCCGACGTTTCAGGTGGTGCTGTTCGGTCGTGCCGGCTGCGGCGCGGCGCTCGGCTACATGGCGGCGATGGCCGCGGGCGTGTTGCAGCGCTGCCCGAGCGTGCGCATCGTGCCCGCCCGGCGCGTTCGGCTGATCGAGCCGCTTGGCGCCGCCGTGCAGCTCGACGGCGACATCCATATCCGCCTTCCGGTGACGCTACGCATCGCCGCCACGCCGCTGCAACTCATCCAGCCCGGCCCTTGAGCGTGGGATCGGCTTACGAGCCCGCGACGGTCATCCCGTCGATCCGCAGCGTCGGCGCGTCGATGCCCGTCTTGAACTCGAGGTCGCTCGCGGCGGTCAGGTGCTGGAACATATCCTTGAGATTGCCGGCCACGGTGACCTCGCTCACCGGGTAGGCGAGCGTGCCGCGCTCGATCCAGAAGCCTGCCGCGCCACGGCTGTAGTCGCCGGTGACGCCGTTGACGCCCATGCCCATGAGCTCGGTGATATAGAAGCCCTTGTCGATGTCGCCGATCAGCTCGCCCGCGGTGATCGGCCCCGGCTGGAGCCATAAATTGCTCGGCGATGGGCCCGGCGGCGAGGACGGGCCGCGCGCGGCATGGCCGGTGCTGCGCAGCCCGAGCTGGCGCGCCGAGGCGAGATCGAGCAGCCACGTGGTCAACACGCCGTCCTCGATGATGGCGCGGCGCGCATTGGCGATGCCTTCGCCGTCGAAGGGCTTCGAGCGCAAGCCGCGCCGGCGGTGCGGGTCGTCGATGATGGTGATGCTCGCCGGAAAGAGACGCTTGCCGAGCTTGTCCTGCAGAAAGCTGGTGCGGCGTGCGATGGCGGGACCGGTGATCGCGCCGGCGAGATGGCGCACCAGGCTCGAAGCGACGCGCGGGTCATAGACCACCGGCACCTGGCAGGTCGGCACCTTGCGCGCGCCGAGCCGGCGCACGGCGCGCTCGCCGGCGGTGCGCCCGACCGCTTGCGGGTCCCGCAAATCCGCGGCGTGGACGGCGCTGCTGAAATCGTCGTCGCGCTCCATCGCCGTGCCTTCGCCGGCGAGCACCGAAACGCTGACGCTGTGCCCAGTGCCGGCATAGCCGCCGGCAAAACCGTTCGACGCCACCAGCATCACGCGCGAGCGCCCCCAGCTGGCTTCGGCGCCTTCCGAGTTGGTGACGCCGGGCACGGCGCGCGCCGCTTCCTCGGCGGCGGTGGCGCGCGCGACCAGCGTCTCCGGCGTGGGCTCCGCCGCGTCGACCATGTCGAGGTCGGGCCAGCGGCGCGCGATCTCCTCGGGCGAGGCGAGGCCGCAATAGGGGTCCTCGGGCACCGCCCTGGCCATGGCGATGGCGCGCGCCACGAGCTCGTCGAAGCGCTCGGCGCCGCGGTCGTTCGACGACACGATCGCCTGCCGCTTGCCGACGAGGACGCGCAGGCCGAGATCGTAGCTTTCGGAGCGCTCGAGCTTCTCGGTGTTGCCGAGGCGCTGGGCGTGGCTCAGCGAGACGCCCTCGAACAGCACGGCGTCGGCGGCATCGGCGCCGGCCCGGCGCGCCTTGGCGACCAGAGTGTCGAGGAGAGCGCGGGCGTCTATGGGTTGCGGCATGGCGGGATCCTTGCGGCGACGCGCGAACGGTGAAGCAATATATGGGCGGGCGTAGGGCCCGCGGCCACCGGCATCACAGGCGGAAGATGCGCTGCGCGTTCGTGCCCCGTACCTTCTCGCGCTGGCCGGCCGGCAGGGCGTCGACGCGGGCGAGGCAGCCTTTCATGTCGCCGATGTTGTGCGGGTAGTCGGAGCCGTACATGACGTGGTCGGCGCCGCCGACGTCGATGCACAGCGCGAGCGCCTCCGGGCGGTAAATCACGCTGTCGTAGTAAATGTGGCGAAGGTAATCGCGCGGCGGTGTCTGGGTGCGCGTGCGGCACGCATTCATGTTCTCGAAGCAGATGTCGAGCCGGCCGGCGAGATAAGGCAGCGCCGCTCCGGCATGCGATGCGATCAGCTTGAGGTTGGGGAAGCGATCGAAAAAGCCATCGAAGATCATGCGCGCGACGGCCAGGCTGGTGTCGAACATGAAGCCGATCGAGGCGATGAGATTGTAGGCGCGCAGATCCATCTCGGGCGTGCCAGGCGGCGCCGTCGGATGCACCAGCACTGGCAGCGCGCGGCGGTCGATCTCCTGCCACACCGGCGCGAACAGCGGATCGGTCAGCGAGCGTCCGTCGATGTTGGCGAGCACCATGACACCGACCGCGCCGCGGTCGCAGGCGCGCCGCAGCTCCGCCACCGCGAGCTCCGGGTATTGCCACGGCAGCGACGCCATCCAGCGGATGCGGCCAGGATAGGCCTTCTCGGCGCGCGCCATGTCGTCGTTGACGATGCGCGCCGCTTCGTGGCTCACCTCGGCGCCGCCCCAATAGACATTGGGGCAGGTGAGCGACAGGATGGCGATGTCGACGCGCGCCGCATCCATCGCCCGGATGCGCGCGTCGTAGTCGAAATGCCCCTCTTGCGGCGTCATGAAGGGCGCGCCGTCGAGAAAGATGCCCTCGGGCGCGTCCATGCTCTCCTGCACCGCGTAGCGCGGCTTGCCGTGGCGGCGCAGCAGCTCGAGCCATTGCTTGTTGAGCATATGCGTGTGGACGTCGATGACGGGCATTGTCTTTCCTCGTTCTTCTCGCTTCCCGGTTCGCTTACGCTAGCATGGGGATTTTCGCAGCCACAAGGCGCGCCTATCTTAGGCCAGGGCGGACCGAGAGGAGCATGGGATGAGCTGGCAACCGGCAAAGGAACCCGTGGCGGCGGCCGAGCCGTTGCCCGACCCTGTCGAGATGGCGATCGTGCCGCGCAACCGCGACCTCGGCGATGGCTTCCAGGTGCGCCGCGTGCTGCCGTTCGCGAAGCGCCGCATGGTCGGGCCCTTCATCTTCTTCGACGCGATGGGGCCGACGCTGTTCGTGGGCGGGCACGGCCTCGATGTGCGGCCGCACCCGCATATCGGGCTTGCCACCGTCACCTATCTCTTCGCCGGCGAGATCGTCCATCGCGACAGCCTCGGCAATGTGCAGCCGATCCGGCCTGGCGATGTGAATTGGATGACCGCCGGGCGCGGCATCGCCCATTCCGAGCGCAGCGACCGCGCGCGGCTGGCGCAGGAGCCGCGGCTTTTCGGCATCCAGTCCTGGGTCGCGCTGCCGATGCGCGACGAGGAGACCGCGCCCGCCTTCGCCCATCATTCCGGCACCACGCTGCCGGTGATCGATGGCGAGGGCAAGAGCCTGCGCCTCATCGCCGGCGAGCTGTTCGGTGCGCGCGCCCCGGTGCGTACCTTCTCCGAGATGTTCTATGCCGACGTGTCGTTCGATCCCGGCGCGCGGCTGGCGCTCCCGCCCGAGCACGAGGAGCGCGCCGCCTTCCTCGTCGAGGGCGCCGTCGACCTTGCCGGCGAAACGCATGTCCCCGGCCAGCTCCTGATCTTCCGCCCCGGCGCCGAGATCGTCTTGTCGGCGCCCTCGGGCGCCCGGCTTATGCTGCTCGGCGGGGCGCCCTTGGACGGGCCGCGCCATATCTGGTGGAACTTCGTCTCGAGCTCGCCCGAGCGCATCGAAGCGGCGAAGGCTGATTGGAAGGCTGGTCGATTTGCCCGAGTTATCGGCGAGACCGAGCACATCCCGCTGCCGGAATGATGGCACGCAAAGGCGCCGAACCCCTGTGATTTAACGCCGCTTTAAGCATCATCGATGAATATTAAGCCCGGTCGAGCGCCATGGGGCGTATCGGCAGAGGAGTTGAGTCGATGGCGGGCAAAGCGGGCACCCCCAAGAAGAAACCGGCGCGCCATGCAGCAGCTGCCGATATCAGCGGCATGTTCGACGAGCTGCGCTCCTTCATCGACCAGCGCATCGACCGGGTCGACCGGCGCATCGCCGATCTCAGCGACGAAATCAACGCCACCGTGCAGATGGTCGATTTCAGCGAGGCGAACCTGTCGCGCCAGCTGCAGCGCATGCATCATCAGATTACGGGTGTCGTGGCGCTGCCGGCCACGCTGCCGCACAGCTCGGGCCTCGAACTCGAGGCCGTCGTGCGCGAGGCCGAGGCGGCCGCCCACCGCATCATGAACGCAGCCGAGGCGATTCGCGCGGTCATCGGCAAGAAGGGCGCGGATGTCGCCATCACCAAGCAGATCGGCGTCATCTTCGAGGCCTGCATCTTCCAGGACCTCACCGGCCAGCGCATCCGCCGCGCGCTGGAGCGGCTGCAGCATATCGAGCGTACGCTCTCCAACATGGTGAAGCAGGCGAGCCAGGAAGAGGCGCAGCAGGCGCGGCTCGAGGCGAAAGCGGCCGCCGAGCTCGGCCACCGCGGGCCGATCCTGGACCAGGACGGGATCGACAAGCTGCTCGATGTCTGACGCGGCCGGCTGTCGCCCTCATTTCCAGATCGGCTTGCCGCTGCCCGGCAGGCCATAGCTCGGCCATTTCGCCGTCACCTCGGCGATGATCTCGTCGCTCATGCGGATCTTGCGGCCCCACTCGCGGCGCGTCTCGCCCGGCCATTTGTTGGTGGCGTCGAGGCCGATCTTGCCGCCGAGTCCGGATTCCGGCGAGGCGAAGTCGAGATAGTCGATCGGCGTATTCTCGACCACGGTGATGTCGCGCGCCGGGTCCATGCGCGTCGCCATCGCCCACATCACGTCCTTCCAGTCGCGGGCGTCGATGTCGTCATCGACGACGATGACGAATTTCGTGTAGACGAACTGGCGCAGGAAGGACCACACACCCATCATCACGCGCTTGGCGTGTCCGGCATAGGCCTTCTTCATCGACACCACAGCGATGCGGTAGGAACAGCCCTCAGGCGGCAGCCAGAAATCGACGATCTCCGGGAATTGCTGCGTCAGCAGCGGAATGAACACCTCGTTGAGCGCCTCGCCCAGCACCGACGGCTCGTCGGGCGGGCGGCCGGTGAAGGTCGAGAGATAGATCGGCTCGCGCCGCATGGTGATGGCCGAGAGGCGGAATACCGGGAAGCGTTCGACCGCGTTGTAGTAGCCGGTGTGATCGCCATAAGGGCCCTCGTCGCCGTACGCGTCGAGCGCGACATGGCCCTCGAGCACGATCTCCGCCTGCGCCGGTACCTTGAGTGGCACGGTCTTGCAATCGACAAGCTCCACCTTGCGGCCGCGCAGCAAGCCTGCGAACTGATATTCCGACAGCGTATCCGGCACCGGCGTCACCGCGGCCAGGATGGTGCCGGGATCGGCGCCGATCACCGCCGCCGCCGGCAGCGGCTCGCGCTTCGCCTGAGCCCAGCGCTGGTGATGCTGCGCGCCGCCGCGGTGCTTGAGCCAGCGCATCAGCGTCGTGTCGCGCCCGGTCACCTGCATGCGGTAGATGCCGAGATTGTAGTTGTCCTCGCGACGATCGCCGGGTCCCTTGGTGACGACCAGCGGCCAGGTGATGAGCGGCGCCGGCTCGCCCGGCCAGCAGGTCTGGATCGGGAACAGCGCGAGGTCGATGTCGCCGCCCGTGAGAACGACCTCCTGGCAGGGCGCGCTGCCGACGGTCTTCGGCTTCATCGCCAGCACCGTCTTGAGCAGCGGCAGCATCTCGAGCGCCTCGCGCCAGCCGCCGGGGGGCTCGGGCTGCTTCAGGAAGGCGAGCGTCTCGCCAACCTCGCGCAGCTGCTCGGGCTCGCGGTCCATGCCCCAGGCGACGCGCTCGACCGTGCCGAACAAGTTCGTCAGGACCGGCATGGTGTAGCGGCCGCCGTCGCCGCGCATGACATTCTCGAACAGAACCGCCGGGCCCTTCTCGGCGAGGAGCCGCGTGTGGATCTCGGTGATCTCGAGCGCCGGCGACACCGGCGCCGCGACGCGCACGAGGCGCCCCGACCGTTCGAGACGCGCGATGAAGTCGCGGAGCGAGGCGTAGGGCATCGGGACCTTGCCTTGGCGGCGGGGCAGCCACTATAGGTCGCGCGCCTGCACCAGGCCATCGGCGCTGGCGGCGGGCGCAGCGGCGGCGGGCGAGGCCATGGCGCGCTATTGGGTGGTCGGCGGCGAATACGCGGATGCACGCTTCGAGAAGCTAGCCCCCGATGCGCGCGAGGAGCGCCACGGCCCCTTCGCGACCTACGACCAGGCCTATGTCAAATGGCAGGAGCGCGCCCGCGCCACCATCGACGACGCGCTGGTGCGCTTCCGCATCGTCGAGGACAAGGGTTAGATCGAGCGCGCCGCGACACACGGCCATCAGCAGCTATCCGCTCAGCCGCCACACCACGCCTTCGCGCGTCGCGCGGTCCTCGAGGTCGAGCGGGGTCGGCACGATGTAGCGGGCGACGGCGGTCAATCCATCCTTCGGCAGGTAGGTGCGGCCGGGATCGCCGAGCAGCACCAGCGTTCCCTCGGCGGCCACGACGCGCAGCCACGCCGTCAGCCGCTCGGCGAGCGGGCGCTCGTAGCACATGTCGCCGACGAGCACGACCTGCCACGGCGCTGCCGCTCGGCCGATCACATCGGCGGTCTCGACGCGCAATTCGAGCGCGTTGAGCGCGGCGTTGAGGGCGATCGCAGCGGCGGCGAAAGGGTCGATCTCGGCGGCGGTCGCCGCGGCGGCGCCGGCCTTGGCGGCGGCGAGCGCCAGCAGGCCGGAGCCGGCGCCGAAATCGAGCACGCTCTTGCCGCGGACGAGCTGCGGATGGTCGAGCACGTGGCGCGCCAGCGCCTGGCCGCCGGCCCAGGCGAAGGCCCAGTAGGGCGGCGGCAGCTGGTCACGTGCCAGCGTCTGCTCGGTCGCATGCCAGAGCGGCGTGATCTCGCCAGCGAGATGGAGGCGGATTTCCGGCACCAGCGGCGGCGCCATCACCGCCGTGTTGGCGCGGATGAAGGACGCAGCGTCGGCGGCGCTAAAGGACATGCGCGCCGATGATGCCGAGGAGCAGCAGCCATCCCGTCCAGCGGTTCGAGCGGAACTTGGCGAGGCAGTCGGCGGGTTCGTCGATATCGACCTGCGCCGCCTGCCAGACGAGCTGAAGCAGGACGAGGCCGAGCCCCAGCCAGAACGGCCAGCCGAGCCCCGCCGCCCAGCCGGCGGCGCCCCACAGCCCCGCCGCCGCGGCGTAGAACAGGAAGAGCCACGGCCGCGTGCGCGAGCCGAGCGCGAGGGCGGAGGATTTGACGCCGATGAGCACGTCGTCCTCCTTGTCCTGATGCGCATAGATCGTGTCGTAGCCGAGCGTCCAGGCGATGCCGCCGAGATAGAGCAGGAAGGCGGGCAGGCCGAGGCTGCCGGTCGCCGCAGCCCAGCCCATCAGGGCGCCCCAATTGAAGTTGAGCCCCAAGAAAAATTGCGGCCAATAGGTGACGCGCTTCATCAGCGGATACGTCGCGATCAGCAACAGCACGGCGAGGCCGAGAAAGATGGCGAGACGATCGAGGCTCAGCAGCACGGCGGCGCCGAGCGCGAGCTGGAGCACGAGAAACACGGTGGCCTGCCGCAGGCTGACCGCGCCGCTCGGCAGCGGCCGGCTGCGCGTGCGCGCGACGCGCGCGTCGAAATCGCGGTCGATGATGTCATTCAAGGTGCAGCCGGCGCCGCGCATGAGGACCGCGCCGATGGCGAACAGCGCCATCAGCCGCCAATCCGGCCAGCCCGGCGCGGCCAGCGCGATCGCCCACCATCCCGGGAACAGCAGCAGCCAGGTGCCGATCGGCCGGTCGAGCCGCGCCAACCGGATATAGGGGACGAGCGCCGCCGGCGCGAAGCGCTCCGCCCAATCGCCGCTGCGGATGTCGGTCATCTCGATGCCGCGTTCCCCAAGGGGCCCGGCCGAAGCCCGGCCATGACGAATAGTGCCAGGGCGGCTAAGCTCGAACCCGGCGCATCTTGCCCCGCCGCGGGCGCCGCGGCCAAGCCTGGCGATGACAACACCTCGCACCCGTCTTCATGTCGCGACCGATCTTGCCGGCGGATTGTCGGTCGGGCTCGATCCGTCGCAGGCGCACCACGTCAAGGCAGTGTTGCGGCTGGCGCCGGGCGACACGGTGGCGCTCTTCAACGGCCGCGACGGCGAATGGCTCGGGCGCATCGACGGCATCGGCAAGGGCTGGTGCTCTGTGGCGCTCTACGAGCAGCGCCGGCCGCAGGCGCGCGAGGGCGACCTCTGGCTCGCCTTCGCGCCGATCAAGCGGGCACGCATCGACTTCCTGGTGGAGAAGGCGACCGAGCTCGGCGTGAGCGAGCTTCGGCCTGTCTATACCGAGCGTACCATCGTCGAGCGCGTCAATCTCGACCGGTTGCGGGCGAATGCCGTGGAGGCGGCCGAACAGACCGAGCGATTGACCGTGCCGGCGCTGCGCGAGCCCGAGCCGCTCGCGCGGTTGCTGGCGCGCTGGCCCGCGGAACGGCGATTGCTGCTATGCGATGAAAGCGGGACGGCGCCGCCCATCGCCGAGTCGCTGCGCGGCGCGCCGTCCGGTCCCTGGGCGGTGCTCACCGGGCCGGAAGGGGGCTTCACCCAAACGGAACTTGACGCCCTCAAGAAACTCCCGTTTGTTTGCGCCGTCGGTTTGGGACCGCGCGTGCTGCGTGCCGATACGGCGGCGCTCGCGGCGCTCGCAGCCTTCCAGGCGCTGGTCGGCGACTGGCAAGCAACGCGCCAGCGTTAGCCTTGCGCTGATCGAAGAGCCTTTCCAGGGGATCGGGAGCCCGCGCCAGCGCCATGTCGTCTCCATCGCCGTCCGGCGGTGCGCCGCTCACCGACAAGCGACAGCTCGTCGAATATCTGGCGGCGGGCGCCAAGCCGCGCGCGGCCTGGCGCATCGGCACCGAGCACGAGAAATTTGTCTTCCGGCTGAAGGACCACAAGCCCGTCCCCTATGACGGCCCCGACGGCATTCGCGCGCTGCTGCAAGGGCTCACCCGCTTCGGCTGGCAGCCGGTGCTCGATGCCGGCAATCTCATCGGCCTCAGCGACGACAAGGGCGGCGCGATTTCGCTCGAGCCCGGCGGGCAATTCGAGCTTTCGGGCGCGCCGGTCGAAAGCCTGCACCAGACCTGCGGCGAGGTGCACGAGCACCTGCGCCAGGTGCTCACGGTCGCCGGCGAGCTCGGCCTCGGCTTGCTCGCGATGGGCTTTCATCCGACGGCGCGGCGCGAGGACGTGCCGTGGATGCCCAAGGGGCGCTACGCGGTGATGCGCCGCTACATGCCGAAGAAGGGCAAGCTCGGCCTCGACATGATGCTGCGCACCTGTACCGTCCAGGTGAACCTCGATTTCGAGTCCGAGGCGGACATGGTGCGCAAGTTCCGCACCAGCTTGGCGCTGCAGCCGGTCGCCGCCGCCCTGTTCGCCAACTCGCCCTTCATGGAAGGCAAGCCCAACGGTTATCTCAGCTATCGCAGCCATATCTGGACCGATGTCGATCCCGACCGGACGGGCATGCTGCCCTTCGTCTTCGAGGATGGTTTCGGCTTCGAGCGCTATGTCGATTACATGCTCGACGTACCCATGTATTTCGTCTATCGCGATGGTCGCTACATCGACGTGGCGGGGCAATCTTTCCGCGCCTTCCTTCAAGGTCGCTTACCCGGGCTGCCGGGCGAGCGGCCCACCGCCGCCGACTGGAACGATCACCTCACCACGGCCTTTCCCGAAGTCCGCCTCAAGCGGTACCTCGAGATGCGCGGCGCCGACAGCGGGCCGTGGCGCCGCTTGTGCGCGCTGCCGGCGCTGTGGGTCGGGTTGCTCTATGATGCCGCGGCGCTCGACGCGGCGTCCGGTCTCGTCGCCGACTGGACCCAGGCGGAGCGTGACTTCCTTCGCAGGGAGGTGCCGAAACGCGGGCTCAAGATGCCGTTCCGCGGCGGCACGCTGCAGAATGTCGCCGTCGCCTTGGTCGAGGTGGCGCGCGACGGCTTGCGCCGCAGGGCCAAGCGCGATGGCGGCGGCCAGGACGAAAGCCATTTCCTCGAAACACTGACCGAGATCGCTGCCTCGGGCCGCACCCCGGCCGAGGATCTGCTGGAGCGCTACGAGACGCGCTGGCAACGCACTATCGAGCCGGTTTTCAAGGAAGAGGCGTACTGACGGGTGGGCGGCCGCGCACCTCTTCGCGTCTCGCGTGCGGCGCGCTTGTCATGGAACCGCGGCACAGCCTCAACGTTTGTAGTTGGCAGTCACGAAGAGGCTGCTGACTTGGCTCCACGCGCCCCGCATCCTGTCCCCCCAGATGCGGGGCGCGCCCTCTTTTGGTCAGAGGCTCGGGCTCGCCCCGCCGAGCCGCATCTCGATCCAGCGCCGCGGGCTCGCCGAGCCCTGGGCTGGCGGCAGTCCCGTGAGCGACATCCAGCGCGAGTGATACCAGGCCGAGGCCGAGACCTCGATTTTGATCCGCCCGCCGCCGGGCGGGCCGTCGCGGCCGAGCGCGGTCCAAGGCAGCAGCGCTTCGGCCGCGACGCGCGGCTGGTCGGCACCGAAATAAAAAGCCGCGCCGCCGGGTACGTCCGCACAGCCCTTGCCTTCGTGCTCGGCCGGCGCGCCCCGGCACAGCTCCGCCGTCATGAGCGGGTGGTCCTGGCCCTTCTCCTTGCTGCGCGGCGGAATGAAATAGAGCGTGAAGCGGCGCGGCCCGCTGCCGGCATCGATGTCGAGCTCGAGCCGGTATGCCTCGCCGAGCGGGAAGGCGCCATCATAGGCCAGGAGATCGAGATCGTAATAATCCTGGCCGATGGTGGCGAGTGCGAGCCCCTGCTCGCTCCACGACAGATAGGCTTCGCCGAACGGCACCTCGCCCGAGGCCGCTTTCAGGGGCGGCAGGAGCGCCGCCGGCTTCGGCCAGTCGACGAGCGAGGCATGCGCCGGATCGATGACGGCATACGGCACGATGAAACGCGCCCGCTTCGCGCGCGGGGTCGGCTGTGCCGCGGCATGGATCTCCAGCAAGCGGCGATTGGCGGCGGAGAGCGTGCCGACTAGCTCCTCATAGGGGCGGTCGCGGATATCGACGAGGCCGAAATTGTAGTCCTCGGCGTCGCCGCGGCCGCCCAGCGGGTAGTCGTAAAGCTGGAACCAGTGAAGTCCGAGGATTTCCGGCACGCCGGCGAAATTGGCCGCGGCGGCCGCTGCGCCGCGCGCGCGCTCCTCCTGCGTCTCGACCGTCATGAGGTGGCCGTTGTTGCGGTTGCCCGTGCGGTTCTCGTGCGCGGCATAGAACCATTCGGAGACGAGCACCGGCTTGCCGCCGGAGAGCTGTCTCAGCCCGTCGAAATAATAAGGGGCAACCCAACCCTCGGGGCTGTCGACATTGTAGTTGGTGGCGATGATGTCGACGTGGCGCGCCTCGGCCTTCACCGCCATTGGGTCGTAATAGATCGGCAGCCGGTCGCCGAGAAAGAGCGCCTCCGGATCGGCCTGGTGGAGCGCGGCGGCGACCAGCGCGTAGTAGCGCTCCGCCACCACTTCGGTCCAATGCCGGACCGCGGCGCTGCCCTTCCCGCCGACCCTCAGCCGCGTGATCGCCTCGGCGCTCAGCAGCGCCGACCAGGAATCGACGCCGGGCGGTGGGACGAAATCGGCGGTGAAGCGCCGCCAGCTGTTCCCGTAAAGCCGCTTCAACTCCGCCAACCAGCGCTGCTTGGTGTAACTGCTCGCCGGCTTCTTCGAGTAGAACACGAAGAGCGCGCCGCCCCACCAGCCGGCCTCGTTGTCGGAGAAATAGCCGAGACGATAGGGCGTGCCGCGATAGGGTGCGGTGAGCTGCCGTGCAACCTCGACGAGGCGCTCGGGCATCGCCGGATCGAACGGATCGAACCAGTGGAATTTCGCGTTCCGACCGAGCTCGAGATCGATCGCCGTCGGCAGCGCCAGCTGCTGCGGCGGCAACGACCAGGCGCCGGCCGAGTTGAAGCCCCAATTGCCGAGGCGCTCGCGCGTTTGGCCGAGCCAATCCTTGAGGCTCGCCGCGCTGGCATGCCAGTCGTAATGCGGCCGCGCCAGCTTGGTGCCGGAGATGCCGCCGTCGACGACATTGACGCCGACCGAGAAGAACCGCTCGCCGCAGGGCGTTTCCAGCCATGCCGCGCCGTTCTCCCGCGCCACGCTCCAGCGCGTCGTCGGCGCGGTCGCCAACTCGCAGGCGCCGACGGGCGCCGCGGCTGCGACGATGAAGAGGAAGCTGAGCGCTCCGGCGAGCGTCGCGGCGCGAGCCACGGCTCGCCCCGCGATCATGCCGCGGTGCCGCCGACCGTGAGGCCGTCCATGCGCAGCGTCGGCTGGCCGACGCCGACCGGCACGCCCTGGCCGTTCTTGCCGCAGGTGCCGATGCCGTCGTCGAGGCTCAGATCGTTGCCGATCATGCTGATCTTGGTGAGCGCGTCGGGGCCGTTGCCGATGAGCGTCGCGCCCTTGACCGCCGCTCCGACCTTGCCGTTCTCGATGAGATAGGCCTCCGACGCCGAGAAGACGAATTTGCCGGAGGTGATGTCGACCTGGCCGCCGCCGAAATTGACGGCGTAGAGGCCGCGCTTCACCGAGGCGATGATCTCCTTGGGGTCCTTGTCGCCCGCGAGCATGTAGGTATTGGTCATGCGCGGCATCGGCGCATGGGCATAGCTCTGGCGCCGGCCGTTGCCGGTGGGGCGCATGCCCATCAGATGGGCGTTGAGCCGGTCCTGCATGTAGCCCTTGAGGATGCCATCCTCGATCAGCAGCGTGCGCGAGGAGGGCGTGCCCTCGTCATCGACGGTGAGCGAGCCGCGGCGGTCCTTGAGCGTGCCGTCATCGACCACGGTGACGCCCGGCGAGGCGACGCGCTGGCCGATCAGACCGGCGAAGGCCGAAGTCTTCTTGCGGTTGAAATCGCCTTCGAGGCCGTGGCCCACCGCCTCGTGCAGCATGACCCCCGGCCAGCCCGGGCCGAGCACGACCGCCATCTCGCCCGCCGGCGCCGGCACCGAGCCCAGATTGACGAGCGCCTGGCGCAGGGCCTCGTCGACCTGCGCCCGCCATTGCGCGGGCTCGAAATAGCGCTGGTACTCGACGCGCCCGCCGGCGCCCGAGGATCCCGTCTCCATGCGGTCGCCCTCGCCGACGACGACGCTGACATTGAGACGCACCAAAGGGCGGATGTCGCCGACGCGGGTGCCATCCGGGCGGATGATCTGCACCGCCTGCCACGACCCCGACAGCGACGCCGTGACCTGGCGGACGCGCGGGTCCTTGGCCCGGGCATAGGCGTCGATCTCGGCGAGCAGCTTCGCCTTGGCGCCGAATTCGATCAGCGACAGCGGATTGGCGTCGGTATAGAGCGTCTGGTTGGTGCCGATCGGCGGCGCCGTGAAGCTGCCGCTGTGCCCCACCTTGACCGCACGCACGGTATCGGCGGCGCGGCGGATCGCCGCTTCCGAGAGTTCGGAGGCATGCGCGTAGCCGGCGGCCTCGCCCGAGAGCGCGCGCAGGCCGAAGCCCTGCGCCGTGTCGAAGGATGCCGCCTTGATGCGGCCGTCGTCGAAGGCGAGGCTTTCCGATTGGCTGTATTCGAGGAACAGCTCGCCGTCATCCATGCCGTCGAGGGTCTGCTCGACGATCTTCTCGACGCGGCCGCGGTCCATCCCGGTCTGGGCGAAGAACAGCTCGTCGGTGCGTGCGAGGTCGGTCATCGGCTACTCTCCTTGCGGCCGGCTTGTGCCGGCGTTCTGTTCGATTGCTATTGCCACGGGAGACCCGGCCCGCACCAGGAAAACAACAAGGGCGCGCGCCGGCCGCGCGGATTCGGCAGAAGAGAATATGGGGTGTAGCACGCCGCACGGAAGCGTCCGGCGCTCGATTCCGGCCATGGCCGGCGCTCGGCCACAGGCGCGTTGTTTATGCGGCATAAAGTCGCAACGTTGCGGTTGGCGCGCGGCCGCCTCCGGCGCTATTACCGTGCCGTTGCGGCTGCGGCGCGAGGCGAGGGTGGTAGAGTGACCTTCCTGATCCGCCGCTCGCGCGAAGAACTTCACACATGGTGTCGCAGAGAAGGTCACCAACGATGACCGCCGCCGCCGAACCCGAATCCGAGGCCGAGAGAAGTTCCTCCACCTTGATAGTAGTTTCGCGCCAGATTCTCGCGTTGGAGGCAAGCGGCAAAATCCGGTGATCCCGGCTGAAAACCATATGCGCCGCAGTTCGCCTCGTCTTGGGCGCGCAGTTGTTCGGGTGAGACGCAGGCAGACAGAACAAGCAGCAGCATGATCGAGATACTCTTCATCGCGTTCTCCTCCTCTATGATCCAGAACCGGCGCGCCTGCGCGCCGTTCCGTATACACGTAGAAGTCGAACGCGATCTACTCGCCGTCGCTCGGCTTATCGCGCGACGAACTGATTGTGCATCTATGGCGACGGGTGATCGAATGAGAACGATAAAGTCCGCTGCTCATTCTGCGGCAAGCGCGAGGACGAAGTGGCGCAGATGATCGCTGGGAGTCCGGGCAACGTCTTCATCTGCGATCATTGCGTTGATATTTGCCACGAGACGGTGACGAAAGAACGCGAGCGGCGGAAGCCGAAACCTAGCGCCCGAGAATGACCACGCCCGGCGCATCCGGCTCGTAGCCGACGATGGGCGCATGATGTTCGGACGCGAGGCCATGGCCGATGAAGCCGTGCAGGCGCAGCCAGCTTTGCGTCTTGATGCTGATGAAACCTGTGGCGCAGCCGACCGCGAAGATAACCCACAGCCAGAACGCAATGGTCCGGATGGCGTCGGTTGCTTCGTTGAACGATTGAAAGAAGGCGCGGAGCTTGGCGAACATTCTCCCGTATTTACGTTATAGGGAGAGAGGAGAACGGAAATGAACGCTATCGAACAGGCACGAAACGAGCTTGAGTCCGCCCAACGGGAACTCGAACAACGCTGGCCGAGGCTCTATCGCGTGAACGACCGCGAGTATGAGCGGTTGCGTGAAAAGGTTCGCAGGCAGCGCGAGGACTTGGAATTGTCTGGCGTTGAGACATGAGCAATCCGGTGAACCTGGCGGCTTTTCAGATCGGTCGGTTAGCCCAACGAAACCTCACCGCTAAGCTGGAGCTTCACCAACGCGGCAGGAACGTTGCTAATCGTCGGCGTGGTCACGACGAGTATCACTGTCAGCACCATCAGCGTCACCTACAACGGTGTGACCATGACGCAAGTGACCGGCACACCGGTCACGCCGTTCACCGACAACAGCGGATATCTTTTCTCGCTGGTAAGCCCCGCTACTGGGACGCATACGGTGACTGTCACGGTCACGGGTACGTTCGCGGACGGTGCTGACATGCTCGCCGCCGCAATCAGCTTCACGGGCAAAGGGCAAGCTCGCCGGTCGGCACGGCCTCGACCAATTTCAATACTGCCGCTGGCACTACGGCCTCCGTCAGTGTCGCAGGGACGACCAACAGCAAGCTACGTGGTGAATGTGGCTGGAACAGGAACCAGTTTCACTTCGGCGACATCGCCCACCGTCTTATCCGCCCTGGACAACCACACCTTCAACACGGCGGGTGACAACATTGCTCTCGGCTACCAGCCGACAACCGGTGGCACCGTGACGGCTGGCTACACGATAGGGTCGGACGATTTTTTATGGCTGCCGTCGAGATATTGCAGCAACGGCGACAACAACGCAGCGACCGGTTCAGAACGTCGGTTGGATTTAAAGCGGAAGCTCTCCGAGCCGTTTAGCGATCCGGTTGGCGCATTTCCTATATGCTTCGACGCCACCGGAATAGATCGGATCGTCAATGTGCAACTCGATAAGTTTGCTGCGCTCGATACCATACCGCTCCGCAAGAACACGCAGCAATCTCTTGTCCAGCGCGATAATGAGTTCGTAGTCGTTGAGATCGACATCACTGAGTGATCTCGCAACGTGGCCCTGTATATCAAGACCGATGCTGCTCATCACGATAACAGCTTCTTCTGCCGGTCCGTAAGCCGATGCGTCTGTGCCGACGCTTTCGATCCGCAGACCAGGCCAACGCCGCTTCGCCAACGCCTCAGCCATTGGGCTTCTGCATGTATTGCCAATGCACACAAATAGCAGCGACTTGGGGTGATCCGCCATGATCCTTCCTATGGTCGTCGCGTACGCTCGGTGCTGCGTGCTGTCAAGCTTGGGCGGGATAGGCGCGCGGGGAAATCGTTTTCGGAGCGACTCCTTTCCAAAGAAAGTCCGCGCGCCCCATCCTATTTAGCTAGGAGCAAGCTGCCCCTTAGACTCCATTACGCGCTTGTATCTCTCCGACGAAACCATCTGCTCGCGGAGCGCCGCGGTTTGTTGCGCAAGCTTCATGAACCGGTCGGTGAAGTCGTCCACAAACACGATGCCCTTTGCACTCTTGTTCACCCCGTAGAATAGATCGAGAATGAAAAGACCGAGATTGGCGATGCGCCACAAATCACTCTGCACCTGCCATTCGTCCGTGATGTCGAAAAACGGCGCGCCATAACGGCCTTCGTCGGTGCGATCATCGAAAGTGCGCGAGGCGAAAATCAGATTGGCGTGCGCCGTGGACTCGTTGATTAGTTCCTTCGAGTCCTTGAGGCCCTTCGATCCGTCCGGATAGTTGGCGTCCAGCCAAGCGTAAATCTTAGCATTGAGCTTCTTCGAGGGGCGCATCAAACCGTCTTCGCCTTTGAGGACGAAGTGTTGCGGATCAGGATTGGCGAGGGCAAAGGCCGCCATGGCCGCCGCTTCGAGCATCTGCCGCAGGTTCATCGTGGCTTGAATCTGATGCAGGCGAAGCGTCGAGAACAGCGCGAGCATATGGTACTTCTTCACCATCGACATGAAGCTGGCGAACACCCAACGATCTTGGTGGACCGACTTCAACGCCGTACCGATGAAGATGGTGACCGTAGAGGCGAGGTCGTAGTGTTCGCCGTAGTGCTCATGCCCACGCAAGACCATCTGCGTCTCGCTTTCGAGCATCTCGGCGATGCTGTGTTGTTTCCATTCCATGGAAGTGATTTCCGTTCGGTACGTCGTCGCGACGATATGGGAGCGGCATAGGGAAAAGCAAAGAACCCGGCGAGGGCTGAGTCCCGCCGGGTTCTTCGCACAAACACAGTTCAATTCTTTTTGAGAGTGAACGATCCTATTCAGTCACGCCGCTCTGGCGAAGCGCGTGGCGCAGATCGGCATCGGGCCGCAGCATGTCGGCGGCCTTTTCAGGGGTGAGCCGGTAGTAGATGCGCATCAAAGTCTTGGGGTCGCGATGGCCGGTGAAACGCTGCGCCGCCCCAACATTGCCCTTGAGCCGGTCAACCACGCGCGTCGCAAAGTCGGCGCGGATGTCCCGAAGCTGGAGTCCTTCGATCCCGGCCAGCTTGCAGGCGCGCTGAAAGGCGGTGCTCAGGGCGGACAGCGTCTTGTTCCACGGCAACAGGGGATCGGTGGCCTGCGGCTTGCGCCCGTACAGGCGCTCATAATCGGCAAGATACTCTTCAAGCCACCGCTTCACTTCCGGCACAAAGCCCGCTTCTGATCCGGCCCGATCTTGGTCTGATCGAGCTTGGCCGTCAGATCGCCCAGGTCGCCTATCTTGACCCGCGTGAGTTCGCCGCGCCGCATACCTGTCATAAACTTGAAGGTCACGATAGTCTTCTATCGACGCGCAGCGGCGGTCGCGCTTCATGGCCTTCATGGCTCTCAAGAGACGCGGCCATTCGTCCCCTCAAGCATCCGCTCGCGCGTCACCATCTTGACCGGACGCCCTTCGAGATTCTGTTTGGGCAGGTTGAGTTCGGTGCATGGGTTGGGCGAGCGGCGCGTCAACCCGCACCAGCCATTCAACCTACCCGCGTTGAACACCCGCCGCCACGTGCCAAGCTCGAAAAGCACGGTCGAGGGCTTGACCAATTCGCCGCCGCGCTTGCGCATGCGCAGCCGCGCCTTGAACCACTTCTCGAAATCTTCCTCGGTCAGCGATAGGGCAGGGCGCTCCACGAAGGCCGCGGTGCGCAGCATGCCATCCAATAGCCGCCCGGTGTGCTTGCCGCTGCGGTGATCCGGCAGGATTTCCGCCCGGTAGTGCTCGACAAGCTCGCGGACGGTCCCAGAAGCCGGAGGCATCGGCTGCGCGGCCTCGGCAGGGGCTTCCGGCTTCTGCGCCTCGGCAGCGACCTGACGGGCATGCCATGCCACGCACTCGGCATGGCTCGTGAAGCTCGCCTTATAGACCCCCTTGGGCTGGTATTTGATGCGCCAGCTTTGTCCAACACGCGTAGTTTCGCCATGTGACTACCCTCGGTTGTCCACCCGCGGGTGGACTAGGTTTGAGGGTTCCACAGGGGCCAAGTTGCTTGAAGTCCCGGCACCGCACACGATAAACGCGAATTCTGACTTTATGCGGCATAAAGTCGCAACGTTGCGGTTGGCGCGCGGCCGCCTCCGGCGCTATTACCGTGCCGTTGCGGCTGCGGCAGCGTTCCTGTAGCTGCGAGGCACGCAACGGATATTGGCGAGTTGTGGGCGCGGCGCGCTTTGTTGTAGGGTCGCGCCGCTTTCGTTGCCGCATCGAGGGATGGGGATTTCGATCGGGCGGGAGTGCCCGTGGCGCAAGGTGCCGACGGTGGCGTTCTCCGCCCCGCCGCCTTCCGCCATTTCGAGACGAGGGGCTCAATGGGCATGCGATGGGTCGGCAGATTCCGGGCAGCGGGCTGGGCGGCGAGGCTTTGGCCGGCGCTGGGCGCGCTGGCGGTCGCCGTCATGCTGGCGCCGGCCGCGCTGGCGGAGCAGGCGGAGGACTGGCAGATCGGCATGCAGCCCGGGGTGACGCCGACGCGCGACCAGATCGATTTCCTCCATGACAAGATCCTGCTGCCGATCATCACGGTCATCACCATCTTCGTGCTCGGTCTGCTGCTCTACGCCATCGTGCGCTTCAACGCGCGCCGCAACCCGACGCCGTCGCAGACCTCGCACAACACGCTGATCGAGGTGATCTGGACGACGCTGCCGATCCTGATCCTGCTGGTGATCTTCATCCCCTCGATCAAGCTGCTCTATTTCGTCGACCGCACGCAGCACGCCGACATGACGCTGAAGGTGGTCGGCCACCAGTGGTACTGGAGCTACGAATATCCCGACCAGGGCGATGTGAGCTTCGACAGCACCATGCTTTCCGAAGAGGATCAGGTGAAGCGCGGCCTGCCGCGGCTGCTCGAGGTCGACAACCCGGTGGTGCTCCCGGTGGGCGCGACGGTGCGCGTCCTGATCAGCGGGACCGACGTCATCCACAGCTGGTTCGTGCCGGCCACCGGCGTCCAGGAATACGCGGTCGTCGGCCGCACCAACGAAAGCTGGATGCGCCTCGAGAAGGCCGGCACCTATTACGGCCAGTGCAACCAGATCTGCGGCCTCAATCACCCGTTCATGCCGATCGAGATCAAGGCGGTGGACAAGGGCGAATTC
>Ga0185299_10003353_pt1 | contig 21648 bp, 18 predicted proteins | sample PaiPotPPA55metaG_FD_128002 | JGI IMG/M metagenome (GOLD analysis project Ga0185299, IMG submission 128002) | Iron sulfur acid spring bacterial and archeal communities from Banff, Canada, to study Microbial Dark Matter (Phase II) - Paint Pots PPA... ... | reverse complement strand
AAGTAAATGCCAGTTCCTGAATCGCGGTCGAACCGGCTTCGCGAATGTGATAACCGCTAACGGAAATGGGATTGAACTTTGGCGTTTGTTTGACGGCAAATTCGAAAGTGTCGATGACCAAACGCATGGATGGTTCGGGCGGGTAGATGTATTCCTTTTGCGCGATATATTCCTTGAGAATGTCGTTTTGCAGAGTGCCGGAGATCTTTTTCCAGTCGGCACCTTGTTTTTCAGCGACGGCCAAATACATTGCCCAGATAACTGCGGCGGGCGAATTGATGGTCATGGAAGTGGTGACGTTGGCGAGAGGAATTTGGTCGAAGAGGACTTCCATATCGGCGAGGGAACTGATGGCTACGCCACATTTGCCTACTTCGCCTTCGGAGAGGGCGTGGTCGGAGTCGTAGCCCATTAACGTCGGCAGATCGAAAGCGGTGGAGAGGCCGGTTTGTCCTTGCGAGAGCAAATAGCGGAAGCGCTGGTTGGTGTCTTCGGCTGCGCCGAATCCGGCGAACTGGCGCATGGTCCAGAGGCGGCCACGATGCATGGTGGAGTGAATGCCGCGGGTGTAGGGTGGTTCACCGGGGAAGCCTAGTTGTGCTGCGGCGTTCCAATCGGGCAGATCAGCTTCGGTATAAAGCCTGCGGATTGGATGGCCGGAGATGGTCGTGAATTGCGCCTGGCGTTCGAGATTTTTTGTAAGGACGGGACCAAGAGTTTTTTCTTCCCAGGATTTTTCTTCGGGAGAGGGAGTGCGCTTGACTGGGGATTTTCCCGGGGCGGTGAGTGTAGGTGTGCTGATTTTCTTGGCATCGGTCATGAGAGGTTCTCGCAGCCGATGGAGCGAAGGAATGAGTGCATAACAATTATTTATGCTAAGCGAAAGATGGGTTGGGTACAACCGGGGAGGTCCACAGAAAGAAGGCAAGAAAAGAAAGCAGGGCGCGGCATGCCGCGCCCCTGCGGGGATAAAGACCGGTGTGGTTATTTTTTGGCGGTGGGAGAAGGATCGGCGAGGCGTGGATTCTCCGCGTCTAGTTTTTTGAAGAGTGCGTCGGTGCCGACGACTTTGCCGTTCAGGGTGCCCGGGATCAAGGTGTCGCGGTCGATGTTGCCGGATTTGCCCTCGGCGATGGTGACGCGATTTACTTCCAGAGTGCGACCGATGGCGCGTTCGTAATTGGCTTTGGCTTCGACCAGGTCGGCCAAAGCGCGCAATTCGGTGCCTTGCGCGGTGATGAAATCGCGCTGGGTAAGAATCACTTGATAAACGGTGGTCGCGCCGAGCTGATATTTCTTTTGTTCGGCTTCGAAGGTTTGCCGCTGCAGTTCTCTGGCCTTGCCGGCGGCCTGCACACGGGCGCGATCCTGAACCAGCGCAATGTAGGTGTTGCGCACATCGAGAAGCGCGGCGTTCTTCAGCTGTTGCATCACCGCTTGCTGCTGGCGGGCAGCTAGAATCGCGCGCTGATTGTCGGCTTGTGCAGACCGATTGCGGAGGGGGATCTGTAGATTGAGATACACCGAGTAGTCGGGAAAAGTATTGTGAAAGAGCTGGCTTTGCGCGGTGCCGAAACCGTCTTTCAGAGTGCCGGCGACGGTTGGAGTTACGTTGGGCACGAAAATTTCTACCGGAACGTTACCGGCGCCGAGAACGGTGACCGGCGATCCACTCGAATCGACCACCGCACTACCGGCAGTTGTTATGGGCGTGCCAGCAACTGTGGAGTTGCCTGATAGTCCTTGCGAGCCGTAGCGTCCATTGATGGTTGCGACGGGCAAAAGAGCGCTGCGTGTTGCGCGCGCATCAATGTCCGCGTTTCTCAGGTTGTAGAACTGTTCCTGCAAATCGGGACGTTTCACGAATGCTTCGCGCAGGGCGTCCTCAAACGAGGATGCCTCGATGGCTTCAGGAGGCGTGGGCTTATCGATAGGAGCGATTTGTACGTTGACAAAGTTTGCGGCCAAGGGATCTTTTGAAATGGCATTCTTGAGGTTCTGTTCCTGTTGCAGTTGGGCGGTTCTGGCGACGATCAGATTCTGGTTGTCGGTAGCCAATTCGGATTCCGCGCGGGTCACATCCAGCGGGGCCATGGTGCCGATTTCAAGTTGCTTTTTGTTGTCGCTGTAAAGTTTTTCCGCGACGGTCACGGCCTGCTGCTGAACATCCACGTTCTGGCGAGCGTAAACCAGCTCCCAGTAGGTGTTGATGGTGTTGGTGACGGTGGTGATGGCCTGCTGAGCGAATGCCAGGTCGGCGATTTTGCGATTGTTCTTGGAAATGAGAATGTTGCGGCGATTGGCGAAGAAGCCGAAACCGTTCAGCAATTGTTGGGAAACGGTGACATAGAGCGAAGACTGAACGGCGGGGTTGAATAAGTTAAGCGCACTCGAAGAGCTGCGGGTGTTGTCCCACGCCAGGTTCACCGTCGTGCCCGAAGAAAAGCCCTGTGAAACAGCGAAATTGTATTCCGCCGTGTGCGCTGAGACCGCACCAACTCCGGTTGTGCCGGTGCCGGCGAGGAAGGGGTTATTCACGGGAACCGCTATCTGGTCGAACAGCACTGTTCCGGTAATGAGCGGGTCGAACGAGAGAAAAGGAATATTTGCGGTGGAGAAGGGAAACGAAGCGCCGGCAGTTCCACGGCCGGTTCCGCCCGATGCTGTCTTGAGAATGTCGGTGTCCGCAAACCACGGGTTATAGCGAGCCACGACGATGTCCATGTTATTCGCAAGCGCCAATTCAACGGCGTCTTGCAGCGTCAATTCCAGTTTTCCGTCATGGATCATTTGTTCGAGTTTAGGGGTGTTGGCGGCACCGGGCTCAGAGATGGAAATCGGGTAATAAGGTGCAATCAGGTTTGGAAAAGACCTGGGGCCGCGCGTGAAGTTGTACTTCGAGCTGCCGAGCGAAATGGTCGGAGAAGCGCTGTTCGCGGGCTTGGGCTCGCCGGTCGGAGACTGAACGGCCGGAGCGTCCTGCGCATAGGCCGGGGACAGGGTTCCTACGGCAAGTACTGCAGCCAGCAGGGTAGCCATCAGCGGTCGTGCAAACTGCGTCGTCATGTGTGCGTATCCCCTCAAGTAAATGTCACGCGAAACTAAAATTGTTGTTCTGAATGAGCTGCACTAATTAGAACGCGTACTGCTTCGCATTTGTTTCATGAAATCAAGCGGAGAAAGGCTATCCACCGGCGAAAGAAACGAAAAGATGCACCGAGCGGCGGAATTGAGAGTGTATCAGCGTCGCAGTTCCTTGACAACGCAACCCAGCAGCCACTAAGCTCCTGACATTTCGACGTTTAGGGACGTTCAACGGTTAGCTGAGCAATGGATGCAAGAGAAGACTTGTTGAAGATTTTTGAGACGGCTGGGGCCATCCGGCATGGACACTTCGAGCTGTCCAGCGGACTGCATAGCGGTACGTACGTGCAATGTGCATTGGTGCTGCAATATCCGCGATTTGCCGAAAAACTGGGCCAAGCACTGGCCGCGATGTTCACGGACGCTGGCATTGAGGCAGTGGTCTCGCCGGCTCTGGGCGGCGTAATCATCGGACAGGAAGTGGCGCGAGCTTTGCCAGAACCTTCGGCGAAGCATGGGGTGCAGGCAGGAGGAGTCCCGGCGTTATTCGTGGAGCGCGATGGCAGCGGAACGATGGTCATGCGGCGCGGATTCGAGCTGCGACCCGATCAGCGAGTGCTGGTGGTGGAGGATGTATGGACGACCGGCGGTTCCACTCAAGAAGCGATTCATGTTGTGCAGGAAGTCGGCGGGCGAGTGGTTGCGGCGGCAGCCTTGATCGATCGCAGCGGCGGTGAGATCGATTTTCCGGTGAAGGCGCAGGCGTTGCTGGATCTGCCGATTGCCAGTTATGAGCCAGAGGATTGTCCGTTTTGCCGCGACGGTTCCGCAGCGGTAAAACCGGGAAGCCGGTTTGTGCGCTCGTCGCCCTGATTGCGCGGGCCGCTCTGCATGCGCTACCTCAAGCTCACAATTGCATATGACGGAACGGATTTTCATGGCTGGCAGATACAGTCGTCGAAACCCACCGTGCAAGGTGAGATTGTTTCAGTGTTGCGGCGGCTGACGCAGGAAAATATTGCGTTGCATGCGACGGGCCGGACGGATGCAGGAGTGCACGCGCTGGGGCAGGTGGGGAGCTTTCGAACCCAGAGCGGGTTGTCGGCGCAGGAATTTCAACGCGCACTGAATGCGATTCTGCCTCCGACGATTCGCATCGTGGGCTCTGAAGAGGTTGGGCCGGACTTCAGCGCCCGCTGGTCGGCACGCAGCAAAATCTATCGCTATCGCTTGTACCGGGGAAAAGTCGTTCCACCGATGTTGTGGCGGTACGTGATGCATTATCCGTTTCCGCTTGATGAAAGCAAAATGCGAGATGCCGCCGCGCGATTCGTAGGCAGCCACGATTTTGCTTCGTTTGCCGCTTCTACCGGCTCGGAGGATGACGACAAGGGGCGGTCTACGATTCGCGAGATTTATTCGACGGAGCTGGTGCGTTCTGCGGACAACCAAGAACTTATTTTTACCGTGCGTGGGCGCTCGTTTTTACGCTACATGGTGCGCAAAATGGTAGGCACGCTGCTGGATGTTGGACGCGGCCGTCTGACTCCTGAGGATATTGATCGACTGTATGAGCTGAAAGACAGGTCCAAGTCTGGACCGACTGTAGCGCCGCAGGGTTTGTGCATGGTTTCAGTTGAGCATGAGGAAGCGTACCGAGGGTAATAGCGCAGAATTTTTGGTGTTGGGATGAGGCGATGCTCCCGAGAATGGTCAATTCGCCGCTAACCAAAGATGTGCCAGGTAAAAACGGTGCGGCGATGTCTTGGGCCTTATTCAAACTTCCCGTTAGATTATCTCTTGTTTTCGCTTTGCTGGCCAGCGGCACGGCGAACGCGGCTCCTACTTACAGTTACAAGATTATTGCAACATACCCGCACTCAACCGAGAGCTATACAGAAGGTTTTCTTTTTCTGGACGGGATATTCTACGAAGGCATTGGAATCAATGGACACTCCGCAGTGCTAGCCAGCTCTCCGGAAACTGGAAAAACTTTGCAACGTCACGATCTGCCGCCCGAATACTTCGGCGAGGGTATCGTTGACTGGGGGCCAACCATCTATCAATGGACCTGGAAATCGCATGTTTGTTTCGTATACGACCGCTTCACTCTGCAAATCCTGAAACGATTTACTTACATGGGAGAGGGATGGGGCATGACGCGTACGGCCAATGAGCTAATTACGAGTGACGGCACTTCTACCCTACGCTTCCGCGACCCGAGTACCTTCCGGGAAACTCGACATATAGTCGTAAAGGATGGGAGCAAAGACGTCGAGCAACTCAATGAACTTGAGTTCATCAAAGGCGAGATTTATGCGAACGTTTGGCATTCAGACATGATTGCGCGGATTTCGCCACGGGACGGACATGTGATCGCATGGATCGATCTCACAGGCTTGCTGCCGGCTAGCCAAAGAATCGATGCCGAGTCGGTCCTTAACGGAATCGCTTACGATTCGCGGCACGACCGCCTCTTCGTGACCGGGAAGCGGTGGCCGACAGTATTTGAAATCGAGATTGTTGAAAAGTTGGTCCAAAAGGCGCATTTACGCTAAGCGTCGGCCGCCCGCAAACGGACTACTCGCTGACGTACCGAAGCCTTCTGTCATGTCGTCGTTCCGGTTACAATCCGATGAGCGCCTGGCTGGAGGATTTGTGCAGCAGAGCGATTGGATATACGACTGGAACCTGGCTTCGGCTCCGCTAATACCCGCGGGGACGAAAGTTCTGCTCAATGACGAGACTTTGCGCGACGGTCTACAAAACCCCTCAGTACACGATCCTGGTATCGAGGAAAAAATTCGCATACTTCATTTGATGGAATCGCTTGCAATTGACTCTGTAAATATCGGGCTTCCCGGCGCTGGCGTGCGCGCAGCTGAACATTGCGAAGTGCTGGCACGCGAAATCACCGCCAATCGCATGAAGATACGGCCGAATTGTGCCGCACGCACACTCGAAAACGATATCCGGCCAATCGCGGATATTTCGCAGCGCGTGGGCATTGCGATCGAGGCGGCAACTTTTCTTGGTTCAAGTCCGATTCGACGGCTGGTCGAAGACTGGACCGTGGATCACCTGGAACGCACGACCGAGAATGCGGTCAAGTTCGCAGTGAACCACAACTTGCCGTCGATGTACGTGACCGAAGATACGATTCGAACGGATCCGGATACGGTCAAGCGGCTTTATTCCGCGGCGATTCGAAGCGGCGCACGAGCGATCGTGCTATGCGACACCGTGGGCCACGCAACGCCGCAAGGCGCATATAATCTGGTGAAATTTGTAATGGAGGAAGTGGTTAAGCCGTGCGGCGAAAATATTCGAGTGGACTGGCATGGTCATTGCGACCGTGGCCTGGCGATTGCCAATTCGCTGTGGGCCGTCGCGGCGGGGGCGCATCAGGTTCATGCCGCTGCGAATTCGCTGGGCGAGCGCGTAGGAAACACGCCGATGGAACTGATGCTCGTCAATCTTCGATTGATGGGGCTGATTGAACACGATCTTTCAAGACTTAAAGAATATTGCGAGACCGTTGCCGTCGCCACGCACACAACGATTCCATCGAATTATCCGGTCATCGGCAGAGACGCGTTTCGAACCGCTACCGGTGTCCACGCAGCGGCTATCGTAAAAGCGTTTCACAAGGGAAACATCGAGTTGGCAAACATTGTGTACAGCGGCGTCCCGTCACACCTTTTTGGACTTGAGCAAATTATCGAAATTGGCCCGATGAGTGGAAAATCCAACGTACTTTTTTGGTTGGAGCGCCGCAAGATCCCTGCTGACGATGCTCTAGTTGCACGGTTGCTGGATGCTGCGAAACAATCTGCCCGCGTGCTTACCGAGGACGAACTTTTGGCGCTTTGTGCCGGAGTCGCTCCGCATTGAACCGGCGAGAAGATTCACCGCTGAAATGGCTGGTGGTTTCGGTTATTCTGCTCAATATGCCCATCCGACCCGTTGTCCCTTTTCCGGCGGATCGTTCTGCGAACCGTGCCAGCGAATCGGCGCAATCTCGACTTCCTGCGGAATCTCAAGTCCGCACTGCCATGGAATGGTTCGCGTCGCATCGTGCTTGGATTGATGACGAGCAAGCGCGCCTCACGGAAATTCCCGCACCGTCGTTTCAGGAGTCGGAACGAGCCGCCGCCGTAAAAGTGCTGCTCTCCGCGGTAGGGCTGGAAGTTTCGACGGACAAGGCCGGCAACGTGATCGGTCTGTTGCGCGGCGAGTCCGACAAAGAACTGGTGATCCTTTCTGCTCATCTGGACACGGTTTTTCCTGCAGGAACCGACGTTAAAGTTCATCGCGACAAAAGCCGAATGACCGCTCCGGGAATCTCTGACAACGGCGCCGGGCTGGTTGCTCTGGTGGCGGTAGCGCGAGCGCTTCATGAAGCTCGCATCCAGCCACGACGAACAATTCTGTTTGTCGCCGACGTGGGTGAAGAAGGGGAAGGGAATCTGCGCGGGATGCGCGCGATCGTGGACGCTTATCGCGAGCGGCTGAAAGCGGTGATCGTTCTCGATGGATCGAGCATTGACCACGTCACCACCAAGGCGCTGGCTTCGCGCCGAGTAGAAGTGGTCATTACCGGACCAGGCGGTCATAGCTGGTCCGATTTTGGTATACCGAATCCAATCAACGCGCTGGTTCGCGGCGCAGTCCGCTTTATCAATACGCGGGTGCCGTCGAGTCCGCGCACTACCTATAATCTGGGACAAATTGAAGGCGGAACTTCCGTGAATTCGATTCCGCACGAAGCGCGATTGAAAGTGGATCTGCGTTCGGAGAGTGACGACGAATTGATTCGACTGGAGTCTGCTTTACGAGATTGCATCGCCGCTGGAATTCGCGACGAGATGGAGACTGCCCGCGACCGTTCGAAAGGAAAGCTGGAATGGAAGCTGGACCTGCTGGGTAGCCGCCCAGGCGGAGAACTGGCATCGAATTCACCGCTGTTGGCGACGTTGCGGGCTGCGGACGAGGCGGTTCACAATCAATCGCGGCTGGAACGGGCCTCGACCGATGCGAATATTCCGCTCTCGCTGGGCATCGATGCAATTGCGATGGGAGCCGGCGGCAACGGCGGGGGGGCTCACTCTTTGCAGGAATGGTATGAATCAGACGGACGGGAAACCGGCCTGCAACGTGTTTTGCTGACCCTGCTTGGCACCTCCGGAATCGTTGGGGAGAAATCTTGAAGAATTGCGAACGCAACAGAATTATCGCACTCGTCGCGGTGCTGCCGATTTCTGTATTCGTTGATTGCAGTGTTGGTTTTGCGCAGGCACCGGACAAAACCAGACAAGCCACCAACGCCACGACCGCGGTCACGATTTACCGCAATGGGCGAATTTATACCAACGATCCCGCTTCTCCGTGGGCCGAAGCCATGCTGGTGCGCGGGGAGGAAATCCTGGCGGTTGGTGATGACGATGAAGTCAGCGCGCTTGCTGATGCCGGAGCGAAGGCGGTTGACCTGGAAAAACATTTTGTGATGCCGGGCTTTAACGACGCGCATGTGCACATTGCGGGCGCCGGAGAAGACTGGATCGCGGTGCGCTTGAATGGAGTGAAGAGTGTGGCCGAACTACAAAAACGCCTCGCGGAGGGTGTGGCGCAGCATAAGGATGGCGAATGGATTAGGGGCAGTGGATGGGATCACACGTTTTGGGCAGACAAAAAATTTCCGAATCGCCAGCAATTAGATGAAGTCTCTCCCAAGAATCCAGTGATCCTGACGCACATTTCTGGTCACGTAGCGGTAGCAAATTCACTTGCCCTGCAACTTGCTGGCATCAGTAAGGCCACGGCAAATCCTTCCGGCGGCGAGATCGAAAGGGATGCGGCAGGCGAGCCGACGGGGATGCTAAAAGAAGGCGCGGCCATGGGGCTGGTCGATTCCAAGATTCCGCCGCCCGCCATGGAGCAACGCCGTCGCGGAATTGAGCTGGCACTTGCCGATGTGGCACAACACGGCGTGACTTCAGTGCAAGACAATTCTGCGTGGGAAGATTTTCTTACCTATCGCGCCATCAAGAGCGACGGCAAGCTTACTGTGCGGATTACGGAGTGGCTGCCTTTTCCTGTGCCACTCGGAAGGCTTGAGCAGATGCGCCGCGACGGCGGAACTACTGATCCCTGGCTACGCACCGGCGCGTTGAAAATGGTTACCGATGGCGCTCTCGGATCTCGCACCGCCGCGATGCTCGCTCCGTATTCTGACGATCCTTCGACTAGCGGCATCATGACCATGGAGCCTGAAAAGCTGCGCGCGCTGGCGATTGAGCGCGACAAAGCAGGCTTCCAATTAAATTTTCATGCGATTGGCGATCGCGCTAACCGCGTCGCGCTGGACGTTTTCGAGGCCGCTGCCAAAGCAAACGGCCCACGTGACCGGCGCGACCGTATCGAACACGCGCAAGTTGTGGCGGCGTCGGATTTCCCGCGTTTCGCGCGTTTGCAGGTGATCGCCTCGATGCAACCATCACACGAAACCTCGGACATGCGCTGGGCCGAACAGCGCGTCGGGCCCGAGCGCGTGAAAGGCGCGTACGCGTGGGCCACGATGGAGAAATTCGGAATCCGCCTGGCGTTCGGAACGGACTACGATGTCGAGCCGATCACGCCGTTCCGCGGACTGTATGCGTGCGTAACACGTGAGCTCCCCACTGGCGGACCGCAAGGCGGTTGGCAGCCACAGGAGAAAATTTCGCTGGCCGATTGCATTCACGCTTACACCAGCGGTTCAGCATACGGCGAATTCATGGAAGGGAAGAAGGGCGAATTGAAGGCCGGCGAGTTCGCGGACTTTATCGTGCTCTCGAAAGACCTGACAAAAGTCGAGCCGAGTGAATACGTTGGTACCAAGGTTCTCCGCACGGTCGTGGGCGGGCGCACGGTTTACTCCTCGGAATAATTTCACCTAAACGCGATAGAACTAACTTCTCCAAAAGCCGGGCCATCCGGCGTTGCCGAGAATTCCACCATGGCTTTCCGGTCCTTCCATTTTCCGCAGCTGGCGGCTTCGTTGGTGCTCCCAGCGGCATCGAGCATTCGAATTTTCGCGACATCCTTTATGTGAAATAAAAATTGATCCTCACCTACTGTCAGGGTGAACATCACCGATGGCGGATGGCCGCAGATCAATTCGGTGATCTGGCCTTCTTTCTGAGAAGGTTGCGCTGGGCCCGTAGTCGGTCCTTCGTCGCTCGCGACGGGATCAGCCGCTGCGGCTGCGCGGGGGTCGTCAGCGGACGGATTCATTTTTGCGTTGACGGTCTTCTGAAAATTTGCGGCCATGGCGCGGTCACGGGGCCAGGTTGCGAGTTTTTGTGCGCTGTCGGCGACTTTTTTTGCGTTAGCCAGATCATTTGTGGCGACCAGTGCCCGTCCAGCGTCAATAAAATACGCCAGGTTGCCGGGCTCCAGGTCCATAGCCTTCTTGGCCTCGGGGAAAGCTTTTGGCTTGGTTTCCGCTGATTGGGTGTACGCGATGCAAAGGAAAGCGTGCGCCGGCGCGAAGTTGGGCTGCAAGGAAATGACTTTTTGCAGATTAGCGATAATCTGCGGAGTAGCCTCGCGGTTGTAGCCGCTCTTGCGATAGGGAATGGACGCTTTGTAATAGTAAGCAGTGGCGTCGTTGGGGTCTTCCGCGATCGCCAGGTCAAATTCCTTTAGCGAATTATCGTAATCCGCTTTCACAAAATGGTAGTAACCCAATTCGTCGTGAAGGTGGGGAGCCTTGGAGTCCAATTTTTCCGCTTCGTGCAGGATTTCAATGGCTTCAGGAAGATGATTGGTATGGACAAGATAGTCCGCCTGGGCCACCAGACCTTCGGCCGGGCGCAAATGGCGAGCGGGGAAATCCTTTTCGGAAATATTGCTCTTCACAAATATGCGCTGATACAAAAATGCCGACTGCCGCGTGTACGCCTCCAGCTTTTCGCCCAGTTTCTTCAAGTCGCCGAACGAGCGATTGGCCGCTTCGATCGGATCATCGGTGGCCTGCAAAGCAGCAAGATATTTATCGAGAAGATGCTGGTCGCGCACTTCCGGAGCTAGAGAGAAATAGTGAACAATGGCCCAGGACTCCGCATAAAACATACCGGCATGATCCCGGGTGTTGTAGAGCGGGGAAGACGCATCGATGGAAACCAGTGTTGAAATCGGAAGAAAGGCATGCTGTTGAAGAACGCGTAATTGGGCAGGATTGGCCATGCCTACGCGGCCTTCCTGGTTATCGATATCACTGCCGCCCCAGTATTCCGCCAGGCCTTCATCCAGCCATAGGGGCAGCCCGCGATAATTCAAACGGAACAGTCCGTGCGCCCATTCGTGGTACATCACATGATAGGGATTGGTGCCGGTGCCGGTTACGTCGGCGCGAACCACGGCAAAATTCTTGTCGTTCGATAATTGGTAGGAGCCGGCCAGCTTTATGGAGTTTTTATTCTGGCCGTAGGTCGGCATCAGAAGTTTCAGCGAATTTTCATCTTTCAGCACATAGACGATGGAGGGCTTTCCGAAGTCCACCCGGAGCTTGGGGAAGCTTTGTTCGAACAGCGCGCGGATTTCCTCGAACTGTGCAGCTACGCGACGGCCGTCGTGTTCACCGGCGTTGGAATAGATCGTGTAGTGTGGCGATTTGATCTCGATCCAATTTTCACGATGCTCCCCTCGGATTGTCGCGGTTAGAGCAGTGAACATTGCGCACACGAGGCTGAGCGCGCGAAACCAGAGCCTTAGCTGTTTGTGCATTATGTCTGCATGATACTTGCGCTCGGAGCACAGTCAATAGCCCGTGAAGCGGTGTTTTCCAGAGCAGGCACCGAGTTGCTGACATTCGCTGGTATGCTTGCCGGACTGTGCCAACCGTTTCAACCACCAAGCTACAGGTAACCCGTTTGCGCGCCGAATTGGCGCTGGCGTTTTGCACGCTGCTGTGGGGATCAACGTTTGTGGTGGTCAAGAATTCGCTGGATGATTCGTCGGTATTGGTGTTCTTGGCGCTGCGTTTCACGCTAGCCGGAATCTGCATGGCCGCGTTCCGTCCGCAAGTGTTTCGCGTGCTGCAGAGGGATGAGATTTTCGCGGGCGTGCGGCTGGGCTTTTTCATGTTTTGCGGATACGCGTTCCAAACTGCCGGGTTGCGCTACACAACCGCGTCTAATTCAGGGTTCATCACCGGATCGAGTGTAGTGCTGGTGCCGCTGATTCTGGCGTTGTTCTGGGGCAAGCGAGTAACGTGGTGGGTGTATTTTGGAACAATTGCGGCGGCCGCCGGATTGTATTTCCTTACGGTGCCTGCAACTGGCGTCGCGCACTTAAACCGCGGCGACGTTTTGACATTCTTTGCGGCGATGTCGTACGCGGTACACATCATTTTGGTCGGCGATTATGCGCGGGAGCACTCCGCCGCCGCGCTGAGCGTGTTGCAGGTGCTGGCGTGCGCGCTGATGGCTTGGCTCACCGCGTTTGGAGCGCACGCGATTCGCTGGCAGCCGATGCGCTTCCATTCGACTTCGCAGCTGTGGATGGGCATCGCGGTTTGCGCGGTGCTCGCGACGGCTGTGGCGTTCTCATTGCAGCTTTGGGCGCAGCAGTTCACTACGCCGAGCCACGCCGCGATTATTTTTACGCTGGAGCCGGTGTTTGCGGCGATTGCTTCCTATTTGGTGCTGGGCGAGCGGCTCGGCTTGCGGTCGATTGCAGGGGCCGGGCTGGTGCTGGCTGGAATTCTTGCGGCGGAATTGTTGGGACCGCCTGCCGCGCCGGAGTCGCCCGATCCGATGGGAGAGACGTCGTAGCCGGCAGTCAACGCTAGTGGCGCGAGCGACAGCGAAGAGAGATTCCTCGCTTCGCCCGGAATGACGGCGTTTATAAAAACTGCGGATAAGGAGTTACGTGTAGTTTTTTACGTCGACTGGCGCGTACATGGTGGCCGTCGCTGCGTGGGCCTTTTCGTAGGCGTCGATCGCGCTCACCTGCTGCAGCGATGTACCGATATCGTCCAGACCTTGCAGCAAAACTTCTTTGCGCGACGGCGCGATCTCGAACGAAACGGCAAGTCCTTGGTTGTCGCTTACCGTCTCATTCGGCAAATCTACAGCGACGGTGTACGAACGATCCGCCTCAGCGCGTTTGAAGAGTTCGTCGATGTCGGATTCCTTCAGGATGGCTGGAAGAATGCCGTTCTTGAAGCAATTGTTATAGAAAATGTCAGCGTAGCTCGGTGCGAGGATGACACGGAAGCCGTAATCGCCGATGGCCCATGGAGCGTGTTCGCGACTGGAACCGCAACCGAAGTTCGCACGCGTGAGAAGAATCGACGCGCCTTTGTACTCCGGAAAATTCAAGACAAATTCAGGATTCGGCTTTTCACCTGCTAGGTAACGCCAATCGTAAAAAAGAATTCTGCCAAATCCCTCGCGCGTCAGGGCCTTCAAAAATTGCTTTGGCACCATCTGATCGGTGTCCACGTTGACGCGATCGAATGGTAGAACCAGACCGGCGTGCGTAATAAAAGGTTTCATGGAAAGTTGCGCTCCCTAATTTCTACCAAGCGGCACGGTCGGCGACTCTGGATCCAACCGGATATATCAGAATTAGCAGGATAATGAACAGCACCCAGTTAAGAAGCGCTTTTTTGCGACCGTCGGTCATTCAACCTCGGTAACTGCAAATTCGCGCACATCCACAAAGTGGCCGGCGATCGCAGCGGCGGCGGCCATGACCGGGCTTACTAGATGCGTGCGGCTGTCGCGGCCCTGGCGGCCTTCGAAGTTGCGGTTCGAAGTGCTGGCGCTGCGCTCGTGCGGAGGTAAAACGTCCGCATTCATGCCGATACACATGCTGCAGCCGGCGTCGCGCCATTCGAATCCAGCATCGGAGAAAATTTTGTCGAGGCCTTCTTTTTCCGCAGCGGCTTTGATTCCGCGCGAACCAGGAACAATCAATGCCTGCTTGATGGACTTTGCAACGTGCTTACCGGCTACGAGATGCGCGGCGGCACGCAGATCGTCAAGGCGCGAATTGGTACACGAACCGATGAAAACGCGGTCCACCGGAATATCCACGATCGGCGTCCCCGCTTTCAATCCCATGTATTGCAATGCGCGCTCGGTGGCCTTCTGGTCGTCGGCATTCTTGAACGAGCGGGGATCGGGCACGCGGTCCGTCACGCCTGTTACCATTCCTGGATTCGTTCCCCAGGTAACTTGCGGAGCAATCTTTTCCGCTTGCAACTCAACAGTCATATCGAACTTCGCGCCATCGTCAGTAGTGAGCAGCCGCCATGTTTCTACCGCGTTCTGAAACTCTTTCCCGCGTGGCACGAATTGACGCCCTTCGAGATAAGCGAAGGTGGTCTCGTCCGGCGCAATCATTCCGGCGCGCGCGCCGCCTTCAATGGTCATGTTGCAAACCGTCATACGGCCGTCCATGGATAGTTCGCGGATGGCTTGGCCGCCGTATTCCGCAACATGCCCTGTTCCGCCGCCAATGCCAATTTTTCCGATGATGGCGAGAATGATGTCCTTCGCAGTGACGCCTTTCGGGCGTTGGCCATGCACCAGAATGTGCAACGTTTTGGATTTGCTTTGCACCAGGCATTGCGTGGCCAGCACGTGTTCGACTTCGCTGGTGCCGATGCCAAACGCCAAAGTACCGAATGCGCCGTGTGTCGAGGTGTGGCTGTCGCCGCAAACGATAGTCTGGCCCGGCTGAGTGATGCCGAGTTCGGGGCCGATGATGTGCACGATGCCTTGATTCTTGCTGTTCATGTCGAACAGGCGAACGCCGGATTCCTGGCAATTTTTTTCCAGCGCGTCGAATTGCGCTTTAGCGTCCTGATCGAGAATCGGGAGGAAGCGGTCTTTGGTGGGAACCGAGTGGTCCATCACCGCGAAGGTCAGGTCTGGGCGGCGAACTTTACGGCCTTCGGCACGCAGGCCCGAGAATGCTTGGGGCGAAGTGCCTTCATGAATCAAATGCCGATCGATGTAGAGCAGGGAAGGCTTGCCCGGTTCTTCGTACACCAAGTGGCTATCCCAGATCTTCTCGTACAGAGTTTTTGCGGTCATGGCGTTTACCATTGCGATTTTAGCACCGTAACAGCAGCAGGGCAAAAAGACGCACTTGTAGAACGCTGGCATTGAGAAGTTGCGGGTATGCTGTGTTGGCGAGCTTACCCGACCGCTATCCCGCACGTCGAACTAAATCAGTCGGCGGCCCGCACACTGGCAAGGCGAATGGATACGAACGCGATGATTAAGCGCATTTCGAGGATCGGATTGGCGATTGGATTGATCCTGGCTGTCGTGGGATGTGGACACCGGACGTACGGGTCTATCACCGAGGAGGAATTGGTTCGTCGAACTCAGGAATTGATGGACGCCGTGGCTCCCGGCAATCAGGAGCCGTGGAAGAAATATTTCGCGGACGGTGCTACATATTTTGACGAAAAACGCAGAGCAATGGATAAGGTTGCGCTGGTGAAAGATGTTTCGCCGATGCCCGCTGGCTATTCCGGCGCCATCAAGGTGCGCAATCCCAAAAGCCGCATAGTAAAGGACACCGCAATCTTGAGCTACGACCTTGCTGAAACCGAGACTATCTTTGGTCAAGTGGAGCACGCCCGATACCACGGCACGGATACCTGGATTCGCCGAAACGGTAACTGGCAAATCGTTGCCGGGCAGATGCTGCGTTATTACGAAGATCCAGCACCCGGGATCATGGACATCGCGAAAATCAAGGAATATCTCGGCACCTATGAACTCGCTCCCGGGACCACGCGCGCGATCACTACCGATGGACAAACATTATTCATGCAGCCGGCCGGCCGCGAGAAAGAAGCACTCATTCCGGAGGCCGAAAACATCTTCTTCCGCAAGGGAGTCGAAGGGCGGATCCTTTTTCGCCCCCAGGCGGACGGTCAACCGGATGTTTTGATCGATCGCCGCAATAACGAAGACATTGTTTGGAAGCGCTTGAGCTGACGGCTTAGACTGTATGAATTATGAATAGGGTGAGGAACGACGACGTGAATCCGGTTTATTACACCTGGTTCGATAGCCCGCTAGGCTCCTTGCTGCTGGCGGGGTCGAGTGCTGGACTGAAGCTGGTGAGTTTTGGCGCGGGCAAGCGCGCGAGACGTGCGGACCCGGCATGGCAGGTCGATAACACCGTATTCCTCGAAGTGGTCGATCAGTTGCGATCCTATTTCGCTGGCGAGCTTAAGAATTTTGAGCTTGCTCTGGTGTTGGAAGGAACGGACTTTCAGAAAAAGGTTTGGACCGCGCTGCAAAAAATCCCTTACGGCGAAACCATCTCCTACAAAGAACTGGCTGAGAGCGTCGGCAGCCGCAAAGCGGTGCGTGCCGTCGGAGCAGCAAACGGCGCGAATCCTATCCCAATTATTATTCCGTGTCATCGAGTTATTGGAAACGATGGCAGTTTGACGGGATTTGGCGGCGGTCTGCCGCTCAAGAAACAATTGCTTGAGCTCGAAAGCCGTCAGCTGAAACTTATTTAGGACATTCGACGGTGCGAACAGCTTGTTTGGCAGTCTCGTTGGGAACGGTTACTTCAGGTACCACAAATTAATTGCGTGGTGATGCGGGTTGTGTGGAGGATTTCCGGAAACGAAGAGCAGGGAAAGACCAGCCACCGCCAAGGGCAGCACGCCAACGAGCGCGATAAGAATTGGTGTCATGTTACGAATCTGAACCTTTCTGGGATCATCTAACCCTCCCCAATTTACTGTCGACCTCGCCAAGGCGCAATGCGGTGAATCGTGTATATTGCCCGCAGTCTACCCGGCTCACGTCAATACGATATGCATCGAAGAAAAAATTCGTGCAAGCGCGACAAACCCGGAATTCAAATACTAGCTGTTCCCGCGGCTGCGGCTTTTGCTTCGTTCGCCAGCCGGGCAATCTCCTGAATTCCCTGCAATATTCCGCTCACGGCTTTGCGGACTTCCCTGTCCCCCGGGCCAACCGACGGCGATACATGAATATGGCCCGCTGGATCAATTGTGACCAGCGGCCCATCGGCGCCTCCGAGAATGACTTTCACGGCGTTGCCATGATCATCGGGAATATGTAGCAGAATCGCAGAGCGGTTAATTACTTCCAGGGACGTAGGCATAGCAAAACTCCTTTAAGATAGTTCCGTCTGCCCCTGATATGTAGTAGTGCCGAAAGATGGCCTAGCGTTTCATGGAAAATAGACAAATTGCGGGCTTTCGCTAAGTCCTGCTATCAATGATGGTTAGCTTTTTTTCTGTCTTCGGAGAGTTCACCGCAATGACCAAAAGGGTGAAGTGGGGCGTTCTGGGAGTCGCATCCATTGCCGTCCGCAAGGTTATTCCCGGGATGCAGAAGTGCGACCGGTGCGAGATCGCTGCAATCGCTTCGCGTGATTTGACGAAGGCCCAGGCCGCCGCGCGGGACCTCGGCATTCCCAAGGCCCACGGCTGTTATGACGATTTGCTCGCCGACCCTGACATCGAAGCCATCTATAACCCGCTTCCCAACCATCTGCATGTTCCGTGGTCGATCAAAGCTGCCGAAGCCGGGAAGCACGTACTGTGCGAAAAGCCGATCGGGTTGAACGCGGCGGAGGTTGTCGAACTGATGCGCGTCCGCGAGCGCACCAGAGTAAAAATTGGTGAAGCCTTCATGGTCAAAACGCATCCGCAATGGCTTCGCGTAAGAGAACTGATCCGCAGCGGAAAAATTGGCCAACTCAAATCCATCATCACCGTCTTCAGCTATTTCAATCGCGATCCCGCCAACGTTCGCCACAAACCCGAATGGGGCGGCGGAGGACTTCTGGATATCGGCAGTTATCCGATAACGCTTTCGCGCTGGCTGTTCGGGGAGCATCCTAAGCGCGTTACCGGAGCGCTGGAACTCGATCCCGACTTCGGCACCGACCGTCTCGCTTCCGGCGTGATGGAGTTCTCCAGCGGCCATGCGGTTTTTTCCTGCGGCACACAAACCAACTCTTTTCAACGCATGGAAATACTGGGAACCACCGGACGCCTGGCGGTCGAAATTCCATTTAACGCGCCCAATGACTGCCCAACGCACATTACGATCGCTGATGGAATGGCAATTTATAACGGCAAGGTGGAAGTTGAAGAGATTCCTGCCTGCGATCAATACACGGTTCAGGGAGACGCTTTCTCGCGCGCCATCCGCGAGGACAGCGAAGTACCCGTTCCACTCGAAGACGCCCTCGCCAACATGAAAGTCATCGATGCGATTTTTCGCTCCGCTAGGACCAACCAATGGGAAAGGCCATGATTTATTTCTATCTGCGGCCGGAAGGCCGCATGTTTCTGTCATATCCGCGGTCGCCGCGATGCGGGTTCTGAAATTGGGCGAGGGTCTAGAGCTGCTACGAACAGGCCGGCAAGAAATTCTTGCGGTTGCGGCGGCGCTGCTGGATAAACAACGCTAGCGCAACGCAGTTCGCTCCCAGTAAAACCGCAATTGTTTTCACCGCGTAGCGCACAGGATTAACGACATCAACGATTGGGAAAATAGAGAGCAGCACGAATAACAGCGTCAGTGCGAACCCGCACGTCGCGGCAACTCTGAGCAGTATTCCGGAGCGCAATTGGGATTCCCGTTTTGCAAGGAGCGGAATCGCGAACATCGCGAGATATGCAATCCCGTAAAAAGTGAAACCCCAAATTTGCAGCATTTCGAAAGCTTCCAGTTCACGGACACCGATGAGCACCGCCAGGCTCGCGAAAAGCGTAATGATTCCCAGAAAGAGAATGGAGTTCACGGGGGTCCGGTATTTCGGATGTAACTGCGTGAACCAGGCCGGTAAAAGGTGATCCCATCCCGCGACCATGGGCAGACGGGTATTGGCGGCGAAATTGAAGCTGAAGCTCGCCAGATAGTTCGTGAGGAGCAGCAGTATCGCTGCCGGCACAATAATTCGCGCGGCGCTCATGCCCGCGAATCCCCCTTTCAGCGCTTGCGGGATTGGTCCAATCAAATCCACGGAATCGGGAGATACAAAAGCCAGGATTGCGCTGGTCCCAAAAATATAAAGAAATGCCACCACCGGCACGGCCAACAATATCGCGCGCGGAAAATGCCGCACTGGATTGCGCGACTCACCTGCAAAAATTGCCGTGAACTCGAGCCCGCAAAGCGCTCCAAAAGTCATTTTGCTGAACACGCTGAAGCTGAACAAGCTCAACGGCGGAAGAGCTAAACGGAGCGGGTGATATTCAGCAAGTGCTCCTTGCGCATGGCGGACGAAAGGAAGCCCGATCAACACCGCGATCGTCAGAACCGTGAGCGCGCTTCCTACATTAGTCACCCACTTCCCAATCCGCAATCCAACGTGCGCCACCAGCATCAGCCCGGCAATGATTGCAACCGTCGCTGCGATCAAAGCGGGACGATTGGTCGCGATCCACGCGTATTCCGAACCAAGCACGTAAGCCAGATAATTCGTGGTAACCAGTCCAATCGACGCGGTGTACACAACAACGTAAAGCCACAAATTCCATGCCACGACGAAGCCAATGAAATCTCCGAACGCCACGCGCGCCCACTCGTACAGACCGCCTTCCAAGGGGAGGCGCTTGTTCAAATGCCCCACCACCAAAGCTTGCGGCAAGAAGAAAAACGCCAGTGCCAACAGCCACAGGCACACGCTTGCGGAGCCGGCTTTTACGGCGGTACCAAAAAAGTCCGGGATCACCACCATCAGGACGCAGGCAAAAATCAGATCAACAAATCCGAGATGTTTACGCAGTTCTGCACTTGCCACTGGGGTTGGTCTTCCTGCGGCTGGTACATCGAGGCCGGCGGTGGACAAAATCAAAAACCCCCTGGCGACATCGGAAAACGAGATGCGGTAGGGACAACGATTCGCGAGGAGAGTTGTAATACGGCGGAGCTTGCGAGAAAAGCTCAAAATACGACAAGAGTCTTAAGGCTTGCTGGAGAAGGCTGCGCCTCGCAAATGTGCAATTGTGGGGTGCAGTTATCGGCTGCCACCTGCAATCGAAGGAACCAGCAATACTTTGTCGCCTTCCTTTACGGCGCATTCTTCGCCGCCGAGAAAACGAATGTCCTCGTCATTCAGATAGATGTTCAGAAACTGGCGAATCTGGCCCTGGTCGTCGCGTACATGCCTGGACAGCCCGGGATACTGCGAAGTCAGAATGTTCAATGCTTCCGCAACCGTGGCCGCCGTACAGTCTAACTTTGGCGATCCGTCGGTGAACCGCCGGAACGCTGTGGGAATTTCAATCGTCACTGCCATGTCTTCTCCTGTGATCAGATGTCATGAGCCCCAGCCGCATTCGCGTCCAGCCGTCGCGTTAAGCCTTTGCCGCTGCCGGAGCCGCAAGCTGCGCATCCAGATAGGCCTCAAACGCTTCCAATTTTGGTGCGATAGCTTCGGCCAAAGGATATTCAGCCACGATCGCGTCGGTTGTCTTTAGTCCATTGCCGGTGATGCATACCACGGTAGTTTCGTCGGAGCGAATGCGGCGTTCGCGCAACAATTTTTCCGTGACTCCAGTGGTCACACCGCCAGCTGTCTCCGCAAAAATTCCTTCCGTCTCCGCCAGCAATTGAATGGACCGTACAATTTCGCGATCGGAAATATCTTCTGCCCAGCCACCCGATTCGCGAATCAGCTTAATGGCAAATGGCCCATCGGCGGGATTGCCGATGGCCAAGGATCGCGCGATAGTGTCCGGCTTCTGCGGTTCGAACCGCGCCAGTCCGCGTTTGACCGCATTCGAAATCGGAGAGCAGCCTGTCGCCTGCGCGCCAAAAAATTTCACCGGCTTTTCCTCGACCCAACCCAAGGTCACCAGTTCGCGAAACGCTTTGGCGATTTTGGTGATCAGCGAGCCGCCAGCCATCGGCACCACCACGTTGTCCGGAAGCCGCCAGCCCAGTTGCTCGGCTATTTCGAAGCCGTGGGTCTTCGATCCTTCCGAGTAGTAAGGGCGAAGATTCACGTTCACCAGTCCCCACTGAAAGCGGTCCGCAATCTGTGCGCATAGCCGGTTCACGTGGTCATAATTGCCGTTAATGCGGACGATGCGCGCTCCGTATACTGCCGTATTCAGAATTTTCGCGGGCTCCAGATCGGCCGGAATGAAAACGCAGGCATCGAATCCCTGTTGCGCCGACTGCGCCGCAACCGCATTCGCCAAATTTCCCGTGGACGAGCAGCCGACGGTCTGGAATCCGAATCTGCGAGCAGCCACCAGTGCCGTTGCCACCACACGATCCTTAAACGAAAGAGAAGGGAAGCACACCGCATCATTCTTGAAATATAGATTTGTCAGACCCCACTTTTTCGCCAGATGGCGCGAAGCAACCAACGGAGTGCCGCCAACGCTGTTGGGAAATTGAAATCCTTCCGGCAGCGGCAGAAATTCGGCGTAGCGCCACATATTAAAGTCGCGATGCTCGAGGGATTCTTTCGAAGCGCTGGATTTCATGGCTTGGTAATCGTAGGAAACTTCCAACGGGAAAAAACAGTCTTCGCAAA
>Ga0185299_10003352_pt1 | contig 21655 bp, 21 predicted proteins | sample PaiPotPPA55metaG_FD_128002 | JGI IMG/M metagenome (GOLD analysis project Ga0185299, IMG submission 128002) | Iron sulfur acid spring bacterial and archeal communities from Banff, Canada, to study Microbial Dark Matter (Phase II) - Paint Pots PPA... ... | reverse complement strand
AGGCCTGGCGTGCGACCCCGAGGACCTCGTAGTAATCCCGCCTGACCGCCACCTGACCAGCCCTAGCGTTCGGTGATGGAGACGTCGGCCGCGGGCAGCGCGGGGCGCCGGGACACCCTCACCAGGGATGGCCGCAGCACGCGATCGCGGATGCGGTATCCCCGCCGGAGCTCCGACACCACGACATCCTCCGGCTGGTCGGCGCTCTCCTCGTGCCCGATCGCCTCGTGATACTTCGGGTCGAAGGTCGAGCCAACAGACGCGATCGGTTCCACGCCGTGCGCGGCCATGGCCTCCTCGAGCTTGCGGACGGCGAGCTCGATGCCCCGAGCCCACGCGGGGTCGACTCCTGCCGGCTTGTGGTCGAGGGCGCTGCGCAGGTCATCCAGCGCCGGCAGCAGGCGCCCGATCAGGTCCGCGGACGCGTGCTGGATGGTGTCGAGCTGCTCCTGCCGCGTGCGCTTCTTGTAGTTCTCGAAGTCGGCGGCGAGCCTGAGGTAGCGGTCCCTGGCCTCGAGCAGCGCCTGGTCTTGATCGGGGGGCGCGGCCGCCTCGACCTGGCCCTGCTGGGCGATCCTGGCCTCGAGCCTTGCCTCGATCGGCGACTTGCGCGCCTGTGCTGAGTCGTCGGGCGCGTGCGTTCTCGAGCCGTGCTCGGGGTCGTCAGCCGGATGCTTGCGCGTGGTCATCAACCCTGCCTTCTTACCAAACGGGCGACTCCGGCCAAACCATAGACTTCACCAAAGCGATGACGAAAACAGCGTTGGTTACGGGAATTACTGGTCAAGACGGTTCATATCTGGCTGAGCTTCTCCTGGGGAAAGGCTACGAGGTGCACGGCGTCGTTCGCCGGTCTTCGAGCATGAACCGCGGGCGGATCGACCACCTGCAGCACGCCAACCCGAGCCACCAGGAGGGCTCGCGGTTCGTCCTGCACTACGGGGACATGACCGACTCAGGCGGCCTGAACCGCCTGGTCAAGACCGTGCGGCCGGACGAGATCTACAACCTGGCGGCCCAGAGCCACGTGGGCATCTCGTTCGACCAACCTGAGTACACGGGGGATGCCGACGGGCTCGGCACGACGCGGCTGCTCGAGGCGATCCGCACGACCGGGCTGCCGACGCGCTTCTACCAGGCGTCGACGTCTGAGATGTTCGGCCTCTCGCCGGCCCCGCAGAGCGAGACGACGGCGTTTCATCCGCGCAGCCCCTACGCGGTGGCCAAGCTGTACGCGCACTGGATGACGGTGAACTACCGCGAGGCACATCAGCTGTTCGCGTGCAGCGGCATCCTGTTCAACCACGAGTCGCCACGCCGAGGCGAGAACTTCGTCACCCGCAAGGTGACGCGAGGGATCGCGCAGATCCTGGCCGGCAAGATGGACCAGCTGCGCCTCGGCAACCTCGACTCCAAGCGCGACTGGGGGCACGCTCGCGACTATGTCGAGGCGATGTGGCTGATGCTGCAGCAGGACGAGCCCGACGACTACGTGATCGCGACCGGTGTCATGCGCTCGGTCCGGGAATTCGTCGAGACGGCGTTTGCGGTATCGGGCCTCGACTGGGAGAAATATGTCGTCGTCGACGAAGCCTACATGAGGCCGGCCGAGGTGCACGAGCTGCGTGGCGACGCCTCCAAGGCGGCGAAGAAGCTCGGCTGGAAGCCCAAGATCACATTCGACCAACTGGTCCACGACATGCTCGAAAACGACCTCAAGCTGGAAGGCGTAGACCCCACCAAGCACCTCAAGAAAGTGACGGCGCCTAGCTAGTCCAACCAAAGAAACCCGGAAACCTCCCCACCCTTGGGCGGAGGTCGGCGCCGCAAACGGCGCCGGGTGGGGGAAAGCTAGGCAACCCAAGAAAAGAAACCCTGAAACCTCCCCACCTTTGGGGGGAGGTCGGCGCCGCAAGCGGCGCCGGGTGGGGGAAACTAGGCCACCCAAGAAAAGAAACCCGGGCACCTCCCCACCTTTGGGGGGAGGTCGGCGCCGCAAGCGGCGCCGGGTGGGGGCCCGTCGAAGGAATTGCCAGGTAGAGCTAGAGCTTAGAGCTCCATCATCCTGTCGCTCGCCGCATGCGCGACCGCGCGCAGCCGGGCCACCGTCTGGCTGTAGGCCATGCGCGTGGGCCCGATCACGCCGAGCACGCCCTTAAGGCGGTGCGAGGGACCGTAGTTGGTGAGCACGACCGCGCATCCCTGCAGGTGGCTGGAAGCGTTCTCCGAGCCGATGACGATCTGCAGGTCCGACTCGCCGATCAGCTCCCGCAGCAGGACCGTGAGGTACCGCGTCTCCTCCAGCACCTCGAGCACCTGCTGCAATCGCGCCGACTCCGCGAACTCGGGCTGCCGCACCAGGTTGCGCACGCCATCGTGGACCACCAGGTTCTCCGCGCCCTTCTCGTACTGGTCGAGCGCGTCCACGATGCTGCCCAGCACCTCCTTCTCGAGGCCGAGGTCGGTGCCGTCGTAGTGACGGCGCACCTCCTCGCTCAGGCGCCCGGCCAGCGTGCGGTTGAGCCTGGCCGCGAGCTCGGTGAGGTCCAGCTGCGTCGCCTCCTGCGAGACATGAAGCACCTGCTGGCGCAGGAGGTTGCCGTCGAGAAGAAGGATGAGCAGCACCTCGGAAGGCTCGAGCGACACAACGTCGACGTGCTTGATCCGCGCCTGGGAGCCCTGCGGCGCGCTCGCTACAGCGGCGTTCTGGGTTACGGCCGCGGCGGTCATGGCCACGCGCTCGACGAGACCCTGCACGTCGGCCGGAGCCTTGCGCAGCTCCTCGGTGATATAGGTGCTGATCCCTTCCGGCACCGCCTCCAGGTCCATCAGAAAATCCACGAAATAGCGGTAGCCGGAGTCGGTCGGGATCCTGCCCGCGGACGTGTGCGGTTGGGCCAAGTAGCCGGCCTCCGCCAGCTCCGCCAGCTCGTTGCGGATCGTGGCCGAGGATAGGTTGACGAAATAGCGGCTCTGGAGCGCCTGCGAGCCGACGGGCACGGCGCTGGTCGTGAACTCCTTGACGACGGCGCGCAGGATCGCCTGCTTTCGGGTTTCCATAGGGTGATTCAGAGTACCGCCAGGGCGATCTGGTTGTGGAGATCGAGCCCGCGCCGGGTCGGCGTCACCCGCCCGTCCTGGCGCTCGATCAAGCCATCGGCGGCGAGCTGGTCCAGCTCGGCCTGGAAGCCCGGGGGCGCGGCCATGCCCTCAGCTGTCCGCAGGCCCAGCATCAGCGACTCGGCGCGTGACTTGCGCAGGTCGAGCTCCTCGCCATCCGCCACCGGCGTCGGGCAGGCCGCGATGTACTCGCGCGGGCGGGCGACGTTCCACCAGCGCCGCGCGCCGGCGTCATCCCTGGAGTACGAGTGCGCGCCGGCCCCCGCGCCATAGACGGGGCTGCAGCGCCAGTAGGCGAAGTTGTGCCGCGACTCGAAGCCCGGGCGCGCCCAGTTCGAGACCTCGTAGCGGGCGTAGCCGGCCTGCGCGAGGACATCGCACGCGGCGTCGAGCTGATCCCACTGCAGGTCCGATTCGACCTCCGGCAGCTTGCCCTGGGCGCGCCGACGCCACAGGAGGGTGCCCTCCTCGAAGGTCAGGCAGTAGGTCGAGATGTGGTCGGGCTCGAGCGCGAGCGCGCGCTGCAGGGTGTCCAACCACGTCGTCCGTGACTGGTAGGGCACGGCGTAGATGAGGTCGACGTTGATGTTGCGCATGCCACCCTCGCGCGCCAGCCAGAACGCGGCTTCCGCCTGCGCGGCGTCGGTCCTCCGCTCGAGGACCGCGAGCGCGCGCCCGTCGAAGCCCTGCACGCCGAGGCTGAGGCGGTTGACGCCGCCCCCGAGCCAGGCCGCCAGCCGTGCGGCATCTGTGCTGCCGGGGTTGGCCTCGAGCGTGACCTCAGCGTCCGGCGCGACGTCGAACGTCTCACGGATGAATCGCAGCAGCCGCGCTATCAGCGCCGCGGGCAACAAGCTCGGCGTGCCGCCGCCCAGGTAAACGGTGTTCAAGGTCGCGAAGGGCCGCGTCCTGGCGGCCTCGGCCAGCTCGCGCTCGAGCGCCTCGACGTAGTCGGGCATCAAGCGGTCCATGCCCGCGTAGGCGTTGAAGTCGCAGTACCCGCACTTGTGCTTGCAGAACGGCAGGTGGATGTACAAGTTCTGGAAGTCGCTCATTGGGCTCCCCGCGTGGCCCAGCTCCGACCCACCCCGCGAAATCGTCGATTTCGCGGGGACCCCGTGGGCTGGGCCACCGCCCGCGAGCGTCGAGGGCCTTGATGCGAAGCCTGGGGGGGTCCCGCGGGGGGGGCCTGCCCCACCCGCGCCTTCTCGCTCACGCCTGCCTCAGGTCGGCGACCACGGCGCTGCTCAGCTCGCGCAGGCGCTCGGGCGTGATCTCGAACACCGAGTCGGCCCGGCCCGCCGCCGCCCACACCACCGGATGCGTCAGAAGGTCACGGTCCATGAACACCGGGACCTCGGTCGCGTGCCCGAACGGCGGCACGCCGCCGATCGCGTAGCCAGTGGCCGTGCGCACGACCTGCGCGTCCGCCTTGCTCACCGGCTCGCCGGCCACGGCCCCGAGCCTGCCCTCGTCCAGGCGGTTGCCGCCGCTGACCAACGCCACCACGGGTTGGCCGCCCGCCACGAAGACGAGCGACTTGACGATCTGAGCGACCTCGCAGCCGATCGCACGCGCGGCGTCCGTCGCTGTGCGAGTGCCCTCGGGGAACTGTTTCACTGAAATGCCGAATCCCGAATCGGCGAGCCACGCCTCGAACCTGGTCACAAACAGAGGATGACGACTTTTCACCCCCACCTGACCTCCCCCTCGAGGGGAGGGCATTTGTGAGGCCAACCTAGAATTGACCCTTCCGTGAAAGTTGTGGTCACCGGCGCAGCCGGATTCATCGGCTCGCACCTGGTCGACCGGCTCCTGGCCCAGGACCATGAGGTCGCCGGCATCGACAGCTTCACCGATTACTACACGCGACCGGCCAAAGAGCAGAACCTCGCCGCGGCCCGCGCCAACCCTCGGTTCACGTTCGCTACGGCCGACCTCGCGCAGGACGACCTCGGCCCGGCGCTCGAGGGCGCCGAGGTCGTCTATCACCTCGCGGGCCGGCCCGGAGTGCGCGCCGCGCTCATGCAGTTCGACCAGTACTGGCACGAAAACGTGGTCGCCACGCATCACCTGCTCGAAGCGGTCAAGGGGACGCATCTGAAGAGCCTTGTCTACGCAGGCTCGTCATCGGTCTACGGCGACGCCGAGGTCTTCCCCACCGCGGAGACGGCCGTGCCCGCACCGCTATCGCCGTACGGCGTCACGAAGCTGGCCGGCGAGCACCTCGCCTATGTGTACTGGAAGACCTACGGGGTGCCCGCGGTGCGCCTGCGCTACTTCTCGGTGTACGGACCGCGCATGCGGCCCGACCTGATGCTGTCGCGGGCGATGCAGGCCATGCACGAAGGCCGCGTCTTCGACGTGTACGGTGACGGCGAGCAGACCCGCGAGTTCACCTACGTCACCGACGCGGTGGAAGGAACCATTCGATCGGCCGAGCGGGGATCGCCCGGCGACCTCTACAACCTGGGCGGCGGCAGCAGCGTGACCGTCAACCACGTGCTCGACCTGCTCGAGGCCACCTCCGGCATGGAGCTCAAGCGCCGGCATGTCGAGCGTCAGCCCGGCGACCACCGGCGCGCGGGCGCCTCGATCACGCGGGCCCGGATCCAGCTTGGATGGGAGCCGCGGACCGCGCTTCGCGAAGGCCTGGCCGCGCAGTGGCGCTGGTTTCTCGAAACCCAGGAGGCGGCGAGGACAGGCAGCTCAGGCGGCTGACAGGCTCGTCTGCCAGCTGCTGATGACGTTCGCCATCGGGGCCTCGCAGGCGCGAGCCGCGGCCTCGAATTGAACGGTGGAGGCGCAGAAAAGAACCCCAACGTGTGATCCCGCCGCGAACAACGCGTAGTACTGGCCCGTGGCGGTGCTGTATCCGGAGGCCACGCCACTGGAGTCGAGGTTGCTTGCACCGACAACGGCGTCGATCCACGCGCTCGCATCACTGCTGCTCGAGAAGGTGAAGACCGATGCGCGCACCTCCATCGTCAGATCAGCGTCGAGGGCGTAGTCGGCGAACAGAAAATCGGTGACGCCGGCCTGGTGAAAGCCGTTGGCCAGGTCGGTGGGTGACGAGGAGCCGAGCATGTCGGCGGCGGCCTCCACGGGCAGCCGCACCGTGCCGACGAGCGTCACATCCTGTCCGGGGGCCGGCAGAAGGTTGGCGTCTGTGGCCGGGGTCGGGCTGGGCTTGACCTTGCCCGCGAACTCATCCTTGAGCCGCGACACGAGCTTGTTGGCGATGCGTCCCATCTCGGCGATATCGGCGAAGCCGGTGCCGCGCGTCAGGTCGGCGGTGATGACGACCTGGCCGACACGTGTGAACGCCACCGTTTCATAGAGCGCCGTCTTCGTGGCCTGGCGCACGCCGTAGTAGATGACCTGGTCACCCGCCCTTGGACCGGTGGGAGTCGTCCCCAGCTGCGTCTGCAGCGAGCTCATGAAGGATGTCGCGTTCGAGACGCTCGAGTAAACGACGTAGGAGGCGACGAACGTTTCCGATGTACCCACGTGGACATAGTGCTGGGTGATGCTGAAGCGAACCGTCTCCGGCGTCGACGGCAGGCCGAGCGGGCGCACGCCGAACTGCGGAACGCCCGGCCACCAGGTGCTGTCGCCGAGCAGCGACCGCACGTCCGACACGCTCGGCCCGGCCGCGTAGATGTCCGCCGGCTTCGCGTTGGCGTCGGAGACACCGGCCGACCGGGTGCAGGCGCCGATTACGAGCGAGGCCAGGAGGCCAAGGACGACAAAGCGCCTACTCATCGAGCTTCAGCACCGCCATGAACGCCTCCTGCGGGATCTCGACCGAGCCCACGCGCTTCATCCGCCGCTTCCCTTCCTTTTGCTTTTCGAGCAGTTTGCGCTTGCGCGTCACGTCGCCGCCATAACACTTGGCGAGTACGTCCTTGCGCATCGCGGGAATCGTCTCGCGAGCGACGACCTTTCCGCCAATAGCAGCTTGCAGCGGCACCTCGTACATCTGCCTCGGGATGATGGTCTTCAGCTTCTCGACGAGCTTTCGCCCCTGGATCTGGGCCTTGCTGCGATGGGCGATCAGCGACAGCGCGTCGACCGGCTCACCGGCCACGAGCACATCGAGCTTGACGAGCTCGCCTTCCCGGAACCCGATCATCTCGTAGTCCATCGACGCATATCCCTTCGAGCGCGATTTGAGCTGGTCGTAGAAGTCGTGGATGATCTCGCCCAGCGGCATCTCGTAGTCGAGCACGATGCGGTCACCCGGCCGGTGTTCGAGCTTCTTGAACGCGCCGCGCCTGTCCTGGCACAGCTCCATCATCGCGCCGACATAGCTGGACGGAACGATGATCGAGAGCTTCACGAAAGGCTCGGCGACGGACTCGATCGCCGTCGGGTCCGGCAGGGCCGCCGGGTTGTCGATCTCGATCACCTCGCCGCGCCGGAGCGTCACCCGGTACTCGACCGTTGGCGCAGTGGTGATGAGCTCGAGCTCGAACTCCCGCTCGAGCCGCTCCTGGACGATCTCGAGGTGGAGCAGGCCGAGGAAGCCGCAGCGAAACCCGAACCCGAGGGCGGCCGAGTTCTCCGGCTCGTAGGACAGCGCCCCGTCGTTGAGCTGCAGCTTCTCGAGCGCCTCCTTGAGGTCCCCGAACTGGTCGGAGTCGGTCGGAAAAAGGCCCGCGAAAACCATCGGCTTGACCTGCCGGTAGCCGGGCAGAGGCGACTCGGCGCCGTGCTCGGCGGTCGTGATCGTGTCACCGACGCGCGCGTCGATCACGTTCTTGATCGCGGCGGTGACGTAGCCGACCTCGCCGGCCGTGAGCTTCTCGGCTGCGGTCGGCCGCGGCGCAAACCAGCCGACCTCGTCGACGTCGTGCACCTTGTCTGTATTCATCATCCGGATCTTGCTGCGCGGCAGGATCTCGCCGTCCACCACGCGCACGTACGTGATCACGCCGCGATAGGTGTCGTAGTGAGAGTCGAAGATCAGCGCGCGCAGAGGGGCGCTGGGGTCGCCTCGCGGCGGAGGCACCCTGGCGATGACCGCCTCGAGGATGTCCTGCGTGCCGACGCCCAGCTTGGCCGACGCGAAGATCACGTCGGTTCGCGGCAGCCCCGTGACGTCGGCGATCTCCTCCGCGACCATCTCCGGTTGAGCGGCGTCGAGGTCGATCTTGTTGACGACCGGGATGATGGTCAGGCCGGCGTCGACGGCCTGGTAGAGGTTGGCCAGCGTCTGCGCCTCGATGCCCTGCGCTGCGTCGACGACCAGGATCGCGCCCTCGCATGCGGCGAGCGACCGAGACACCTCATAGGCGAAGTCGACATGGCCCGGCGTGTCGATGAGGTTCAGCTCGTATGACTGCCCATCGCGCGCGGGGTAGGTCATGCGCACGGCCTGCAGCTTGATGGTGATCCCGCGCTCGCGCTCCAGGTCCATCGTGTCCAGGACCTGGTCCTGCATGTCGCGCTTGCTGATCGACCCGGTGAACTCCAGCAAGCGGTCGGCCAGCGTGGACTTGCCGTGGTCGATGTGGGCGATGATGCAGAAGTTCCGCACCCTCTGGCTTTCGGTGGGCACGGGGCAATCGTAGGTGCCAACGATCATCAGCCGTGGCAACATGGCGCCGTGCTTGCGCTCGTCATCGGCCTCGCTCTGATCTTCGCCGGGATTTTCATGGATGCACGCCCTGCCCGCGAGTGGCTGATCCGAAGCGTCACGTCACGCTCGTTGGGCGCGCTGGCGCCTGGTTACGCAGCCAGCGATCGAGGCATCAGGACTTATGCGGCCATCGTGCGGTCGTTCGGGCTGATCGTCGTGAGCCTGTGGATCCTGGGTCTGTCGGTGGAGATAGGCGGAGTGCTGCTCCTGGCAGGGACAGGAGCGTTTGTAATTTTTTCGGTCAAGGCAATCCGCGGAGAGGTCACCACCTACCGAGACCTGAAGCGCTAGAGGCCAACTGCCCTCGCGGTGGCGACGATGGCCGCTGTGTCGGCCCGCAGGTTGCGAGGTCCAAGTCCGGCATGTGTCCCGACCATCGCGAGCTCCTTGTCCGTCCATCCGCCTTCCGGTCCGATCAGCAGCGTGACCTCTCGCGAGGGGGGCATCGCGGACAGCTCCGCAGGCGCTCCGCGCACGAGCATCACCGGGTTCGACCGCTCATGAATGACCTCCGCTAGCGGCGACGGCCCAGCCACGACCGGCACGCGCAGGCGGCCCGCCAGCATGGCCGCCTCGCGGCAGATCGTCTGCCAGCGGTCGGGCCGCGCGCCGCGGGACACGCTGCGCTCCGCCTCCACGATATGAAAGGCCGCCGCTCCAACCTCGGTGCACCGCGACAGCACAAGCTCCAGCGATGAAGCGGGCAAATGTGAGATGGCCACAACCACCCGACGTTCGGGCTCGGGACGGTGCACCTGCTCGGCGAGGATCGCGCCCTCCACGCGTGACGCGGTCACCGACTCCAGGCGCACCGTCAGCAGGAAGCCCGCGGGGTCGACCACCTGGATCTCCTCGCCCGGCCGAGCGCGCAGCGACCGCGCCAGGTGCGCCGCATCAACACCTGTGATGACGGCGCGGCCGCCCTCGCGCTCGGCGTAGAAAAACGGCAACTACATCATCGAGGCGGTTTCGTAGACCGAGATGCTCCCTCCGCTCTTGAGCAGCGGGCAGCCTTTCGCCGCCCTTGTCGCCTTGTCCAGCGTGACCGCTTCGATGATCGTGTAGCCCGTGGCCCGCTGCCCGACGGGGCCCTTGGCCGAGGTCCCGTCCGGCTTGACCTTGTTGACCGCTCCGGAGAACGGCAGGCCCGGGTCGACCAGGTCGGAGCCGAGCTTCTTGAACCAGGTGTCCCACTGCTTCAGCACGCGCGCCTGCGCCGCCGGCGACTCCGGCATCCCGCCACCGTAGTAAACGAGCAGGTATTTCATCCAATCTCTCCTGAACGTGAAGGGGCGAACTGCTCGCGTAATTGTCGGATCAACTCGAGCGCGCGTGCGAGCCGATCTCGGTTGGCCATGTCGTTGAGCCACCGGCTCTGTCCCGACGGGTGCGGCAGTGGAACGATGACGGGGCGCGTGCCGAACCGATTGCCGACGCGGTCCTCAAGCGGGCCCGGTCCAAGGAAGCGCGCGATCGCGAGCTGCCCGACTGGCATCAGCAGCTTCGGCTTCAGCATCGCCAGCTCGGTGTCGAGCCAGTGCGCGCAGTTGGCCATACCGGCCGGGGGCGGGCGCAGGTCACCGGCGCCGCGCGGATTGCGGCCTGGAAAGCAGCGCATGAGCGCGGCGATGTAGGTGAGCCTTCGGAACTCATCTGCGTCGAGGAACCCCGCGCGGATCATCCAGCGGTCCAGCTCCTTGCCGGCGCGGCCGGAGAACGGGCGTCGCGATTCGCGCTCGACCTGGCCTGGCGCCTGGCCAACGAGCATGAACGGCGCGCCCCATTCGCCGGAGAAAGTGGGGTGAGCCTCCGCGACGATGCCCTGGCCGGCGCACACGGTGCAGGCGCGGCAGGCGGCCTGGTGGGCGAGGAATGCGGCCCGGGTGGCGCGAGGCACGATACCCGTAACATGCCATGCCATGCCGACGCCCACGAGCCAGCAGGTGCTCGACGCGCTCTCGACAATCCAGGATCCTGACCTCGGTCGGGACGTCGTCGCCCTCGGCATGATCAAGGAGCTCGCCATCGAGCAGGGCGGCCGCGTGAGCTTCACCTTCGAGCTGACGACGCCGGCCTGCCCCGTACGCGACCGCTTCAAGTCGCAGGCGCACGACGCGGTGTCGGCGATCCCGGGCGTGACGGCGGTCGACGTGCGCATGACCGCCAATGTGCGGCCGGCCTTCTTGCGACCGAAGCCCTCCGAGATCCTGCCCGGCGTGAAGCAGACGATCGCTGTCGCGTCCGGTAAAGGTGGGGTTGGCAAGTCGACCGTCGCCGTCAACCTGGCCGCGGCGCTGCGCAAGGCGGGCGCCGACGTCGGCCTGCTAGACGCTGACATCTACGGCCCCTCCGTGCCCGCGATGACCAACTCGCGCACGGTACCCGAGCAGGTCAACGGCAAGCTTCGCCCGATCGATGCGCACGGCTTGAAGGTGATGTCGTTCGGGCAGATCTACCCGGGCAACGAGCCCACGATCTACCGCGGCCCGATGGTCGGCAAGGCGATCGAGGCGATGATGACCCAGGTCGACTGGGGACGCCTCGACTACCTGGTCATCGACCTCCCTCCCGGCACCGGCGACGCTTCGCTCACGCTGGCCCAGGCCGTGCCGCTCACCGGCGTCGCCATCGTGTGCACGCCGCAGGACGTGGCGACCGACATCGCGGTCAAAGCCCTGCAGATGTTCCGCAAGCTCAACGTGACGCCGCTCGGGCTCATCGAGAACATGAGCTGGTACGTTTGCCCGAGCTGCGGGCACAGGCACGACATCTTCGGCCACGGCGGCGCCGAGGCGGCCGCGCGGCGGCTCGAGGTTCCATTCCTTGGGGCCGTGCCGCTCGAGGAGGGAATCCGGGAGGACGCCGACGCCGGAACGCCGGTCGTCATCTCGAGACCCGAATCAGCGGGCGCCAAAGCCTTCGTCGAGATCGCTTCTCAGGTTGCCGCGCGCACGTCGATCCAGTCGTTCCGCCAGCTCCCGGTCATCAACGTCCACTGAAAAACCCTGATTCGTTTCCGGTCAACGTCGACGTCGACCGCGCGCGCCAGGTGATGGAGGTCTTGTGGGAGGGCGGCCATAAGAGCAGCTACGCCCCCGACAGGTTGCGTTGGGCGTGTCCGTGCGCCGAGTGCCGCGGTGAGGCCGGAGCACCCGGCCGGCTGGGCCGTGTGAACAGCCTTCCCGATGACGAGCTGCGAATACAGGACGTAACGCTGATCGGCCAGTACGCGTTGCAGATCGCGTTTGAAAGCGGACACGCCACCGGGCTCTACACCTTTTCCTATCTCAGATCTCTCTGCAACTGTGAGGAGTGTCGCGCACGCAAATCCTCTGCGTGATGGGATAATCCCCAGCGCTCAGTTGTCGCTGCCTACGTCACTGCAAGAGAGAGAGCGCACGTCCTGGCCGGCCCCGCCGGCGCCCCGCGGGCGCAACCGGAGGACTTTTCGCTTCCGCCGAGGCTGGATCGCGCTCGGCGTTCTGATCGCGCTCCTCTTCACCGGTGGGGGCGCCTACCTCGCCTACCTCAACACGCTGCCCACCACAGTGGCCCTCAACGTCTCCAACGGCCAGAAGGAGGTGCCCTCCGACTCGCCCATCGCTCTCACTTTCAATCGCGGGGTGGCGCTCCAGTCTCTCGAGGCGCATTTCGCGATCGCTCCGGCAACGCAGGGCAGCCTCGTCTCGCTTTCCGGGCAGACCAGGTACGAATGGATCCCGGCCAAACCGCTCGCGGACCTCGCCACCTACACGATCACGCTCACCAGCTTTCAGGACGTGAGCAACCACAAGGTGACCGGCGGCCGCTGGACCTTCACGACGACGATTGTGCCGCGCATCGCCTCGGTGACCATGCCGGATGGCACCGCCATCACGCAGGGCCTCGAGGTCCAGCCGGGCTCGCGGCTCACCTTCAACTTCAACGACGTGATGGCTCCCGCCACGGTGAAGCTCAGCCTCGGCGCTCAACCGGTGACGCTCGCCTGGGCCACGGACTTTCGCAGCGCGTCGATGGCGACCGCAGGCATCCCTTCCGGACCAATCGTGCTCAAGCTCGAGGCCGGCGCGAAGGATCAGACGGGCCATGTCGTCAAGACCGCCTGGGTCCTGGATACCGGCTTGTACTACCGCGACCGCGAGCACACCATCGCCCTCAAGTATCCGGCGCTCATCCAGATCCCTAACGACTCCGGCGCGGTCGACCAGGACGGCCTGCAGGCGGCCGACATAGTGTTCGAGTACCTCGCCGAGGGCGGCATCACGCGCCTGACCGCGGTGTTCGGCACCGCCCCGGACCTGATCGGGCCGATGCGTTCAAGCCGGCTCGTGTCGCTGAAGATCGCCCGCCACTACAAGGGCCTGCTGTTTCAGTCAGGCGAATCGGCCGTGACCCAGGGTGCGGCCGGCGCCGACCCGGTGCCGCAGTTCTTCGACACCGTCGGCTATTCGTTCCGATCCAACAGCCGGTACGCGCCCGACAACCTGATGATCGGCGGCGACGGCGTGAACCGCGCCGAGCAGCACTTCTTCCCCAACGTCCCCGCCTTTACGATTCCCAAAGCCAGGCCGGCGCTGACCGGCGGCGCACCCGCGACGCGTTTCAGCGTTGCCGAGCACTACTCGACCTATGCGTACGACCCGCTCATGGGCACGTATCAAAAGTCAGAGGCGGGTCACAACTACAGCGACGCGCACCTGGGGCAGCCGCTGCGAATGGAGATGGTGATCGTCCTGCACACGCAGGAGTCGCTGCTGCCGGTCGGGGACGGCCACGGCTCGTACATCCACGACTTCAACCTCGACTCGAGCGGAAGGGCGGACATCTACTACAAGGGCTTGAGCTATGTGGCCGACTGGGCTTCGACCGACGGCAGCGGTCCGCTCACGTTCACTGTCAACGGCGCGGCGCTGACGCTTCCGCCAGGCCTGGTCTGGATCGACGTCACCGCCTGACGCGTCACCTCCCCACCATGGGGGGAGGTCGGACTCGCCTCGCGAGTCCGGGTGGGGGCCCGTGTTGCGGCTAAAGCGGAACCCGGCGGACTGTCCAGAAGTCGGCGGACAGGAAAGCATTGGTCAGGTACGCGAACGGCATCGTGAAGTAGCCGTCCATCCCCCACCTGCCGCCCCAGGAGTTGCGCACGATGAAGCGCGATACCTTCAAGTCATAGCCGCAGGCCACGACCGCGTGACCGCCCAGGACGCGCTCGCCGAGGCGCGGCATGGGCACGACCCCGGTCTGGGCGACGCGAGGGGCCTCGAAGCTCTCATAGACCGAGAAACCGAAGACGAACGGGTAGCCGCTCGCCAGGCAGGTGAGCAGCGGTACCGGCCCGTCATGGTCGAGCCGCAGATAATCGGTGACCCGGTCCTTCAGGGCAGCCTTGTAGCAGCGTTCGGAGGGCTTGACCGCGAACTTCCTGATGTCATACGGCCAAAGGTTTTCGGTGCAGAAACCTTTTTTGGCGACCGACTTTATGCCGTCCCGGATCTGCGCGCCGGAGTCGCTCTCGACGCTGCCCTCGAGCGCGCGCTCGTTGTAGTAGATGAAGAGGCGCGAAGGCATGACCGGCGCCGGCGAACCCTCCTTCGCCTCGAGAAACTGCAGCGCGCCTGAGATGGCGTTCGCGGTGCATGAGCCCAGCTCGCCCTGGTTGTAGCAAGGCGGAAACCCCTCGCGAAGGTCGATCTTCGGCGGCAGCGCGCGGGCGAGCCGGGGCGGAGGCTCATAGCGAAAGTCGCGCTGGTCGGGGATGTCGCGAACCCAGCCGTAGCGCTTGATCCGCATGCGGCCGAAGCGTACCTAAAGCCGGCGCCGCCGTCCAGAAGGCGTCGAGTCGCTTACTTACGCGCCGCGGCGTGCTTCAGCGTCGAAATGTAGGCCGACGCGGCCACGGCTGCCGTGGTTCCATCGCCCACCGCGGTCGCGATCTGCTTGGTCAGCTGCGAGCGCACGTCGCCGACCGCCCAGATCCCCGGCACCGACGTCTCCATGTTCTTGTCCGTGAGGATGTAGCCGGCCTCGTCGTGGTCGACGTGGACCTTGAGCAGCCCGGAGTTGGGCACAAACCCGATGAAGATGAACACCCCGCCGACCGCGAGCTCGACGGGCTTGCCCTGGCGCTGGTAGCGCACGGCGCGAACCTTCTCGTCGCCGACGATGGACTCGACCTGCGAATCGAGGATGAACTCGAGCTTCGGGTTGGCGCGAGCGCGGTCAAGCAGGATCGGCTGGGCGCGAAACTGGTCGCGCCTGTGGATCACATACACCCTGGACGCGTACCGGGTGAGGAAGTCACCCTCCTCCACCGCGGCGTCGCCGCCGCCGACGACCGCCAGCTCCTGGCCCTTGAAGAAGGCGCCGTCGCACACCGCGCAGTAGCTGACGCCTCGACCCCAGTACTCCTTCTCGCCGGGCACCTCGAGGTAGCGAGGCAAGCCGCCGGCGGCCATGATCAGGGCCCGGGCGCGCAGCTCCTCGCCGGACTCCAGGTGGACGACCTTGGCGTCGCCGTCGGCGACGATCTCTTTCACCGGTTCGAAGTCGCGCACCTCTAGACCGAACTTGCGCGCGTGCTCGCCCATCTTGACCGCCAGGTCGGCGCCCAGGATCGATTCGAACCCGGGGTAGTCCTCCACGAGCTCCGTGTTGAGGAGCTGACCCCCCAGGGGGCCGCGGTCGAGCAGCACGGCCTTCAGGTCCATCCGCGCGGTGTACAGACCCGCGGCCAGGCCGGCGGGCCCCCCGCCGACGATGATCACGTCGTATTCACTCAAAGCAGTAACTGGAAGTATTCCCGCTGGCTGCTGTATTCCTAACGAGCCTCGGCTACCCCAGCCGGTACTGGGCGCCAAACCCGCCGCGGGGGCTGTGGCAGGCGATGTTGTCGAACGGGCAGCCGATCGAGCAGGCGCCGCACTCGATGCAGTTGCCAAAGCTGACGAGGTTCTTCTGCTGCTCCTCGTTCCACTCGTACACGCCCGCCGGGCAGAAGTGGTTGCAGTACTTGCCCTTGCACTTGGTCCCGCACACGTCCTGGTCGATGACCTCGATGTGAGCGCGGCCCGTGTCCTCTTTGAACTTGACAGTGAAGAGCTTGTCTGTGAGCTTTTCCATCAGGCCTCTCCAAATCGTTCCCACACGCGGCACATCAGGCGCACGGTGTTGAGGTAGTCCTCGATGAGGATGTTCTCGTTGGGCGCATGTACGCGGTTGTCCGGCCGTCCGACGCCTACCGGCATGACCGTAGGGATGCCGAGGTCTGCGACGACGGGATGCATCGGGCCGGTCGCCTGCATGAACGGCCACACCACCGGCTCGCCGTACAGCTCGCGCACGCACGCCGACGTGACCGTGCCGATCTTCGATTGGGGATCCGAGCGCACCGGCTTTTCGCCGTCGGACCACAAGATCTCGACCTTGTCGAAGCCGTTGGAATCGAGATGCCCGCGCAGCTTGGCCAGGATGTCCGTGGGGTCCTGGTTGGGGATGAGCCTGAAGTCGAGCTTCGCGGTCGCCTCCGCGGGCAGGACCGTCTTGGAGCCCGGGCCCTGGTATCCCGTCGTGATCCCCGCGATGTTGCATGTCGGCGTGAACAGGAGCTGCTCGACCAGGCGGTCGGGCGACGGATCCCGGATCAGGCGCTCGAAGCCAACAAGCCGCTTGCGCTGGTTCAGCTCGGAGTCGATCTTGGCGAGCGTCCGGCGGTCCGCCTCGGTCGGGTCGACCACGCCGTCGTAGAAGCCTTCGATACGGATGTTCATGTCCTGGTCACGCAGGCTGGCGAGCGCCTCGACGAGGTACATCGCGGCCGACGGATAGATGGACGCGTAGCCCGAGTGCTGGTCGAAGTCGAGCAGCTTGACGCGGAGCTGCACATACAGCAGCCCGCGGACTCCGAAGAAGAGGGTTGGCCTGCCGGCGCTGTCGAAGCCACCGGACTCCCACAGGCATCCGTCGGCGTGCAGCTTGTCGGCGTGGTCGTGGGCCATCTTCTCGAACGACTTCGACCCGATCTCCTCCTCGCCCTCGACGAGGAAGCGCAGGGTCACAGGGATTTCGCCCAGGTGCTTGAGCGTCTCCAGCGCATGGATGCGCGCCATGACGTCGGCCTTGTCGTCGGCGACACCCCTCGCGACGAGCTTGCCGTCTTTCTCGACCGGCTCGAAAGGCTTGGAGTCCCAGAGCTCGATGGGGTCGACCGGCTGCACGTCGTAGTGCTCGTAGAGCAGCAGCTTGCGCGTGCCCGCGCCACGCACGTCGGCGTACAGGGCCGGCATTCCGCCGGCGTCGAGGGTCTCGACGCGGTCGGTGAAGTCGCTCAGCCGGTTGGCCAACCAGTCCCGCGCCGGCTTGATGGCATCGAGCCCGTGGTTGGAGATGCTCGGGAAGGTGCAGAGCTCTTTGAGCTCCTCGACGAACCGGCGCGAGTTCTTCTCGATGTAGGTGTCGACCGCGCTGGTGGAGATCACTCCGCCATTCTTACACTGGGCGTATGAGCGCTGTCGACTTTCATTTTTCGCCGCGGCCCAACCGCGCCAACGAGATCAAGTGGCGCCCCTGGTCTGAGGCGGCATTCGACGAGGCGAAGGCGCTCGACCGCCCAATCCTGCTCTCAATCTCGGCTGTCTGGTGCCACTGGTGCCACGTCATGGACGAGACGACCTACTCCAACTCCGGCGTGATCGACCTGATCAACAGCGAGTACCTCCCCATCCGGGTCGACAACGACGTCAGGCCCGACATCAACCAGCGCTACAACATGGGCGGTTGGCCGACGACCGCATTCCTGACCACGTCGGGCGACATCCTGACCGGAGCCACATACATGCCGCCCGACCAGATGGCCGGCGCCCTGACGCGGGTGGCGTCCTACTACCGCACCCACCAGACGGAGATCGCGACGAAGGCGCTGGAGGGCCGCAAGCGCGCCGGGTCGATCGGCTCCCGCAGCGCGGGCGAGCTGAGTACAGCGCTGGTCGACTCGGTCGTGGAGGCCGTGCGCAGCTCATACGACCCCGAGTACGGGGGGTTCGGCACGGCTCCGAAGTTCCCGCAGACCGACGCGATCCTGCTCCTCCTCGAGCAGGCCCTGCTGAGCGGGGACACGGAGCTCCGGCGGATGGCGGTGCACACCCTGGAGCAGATGGCGGGGGGCGGCACCTACGACCACGTCGAGGGCGGGTTCTTCCGCTACTCGACGACGCAGGACTGGAGCGTGCCGCACTACGAGAAGATGCTGGAGGACCACGCGGGCCTGATCGCCGCCGTGGCGGCGGCCGGCCTCGCGCCGGTGCTCGATTCGGCGACGGGCTATCTCGATCGCGTCCTGCGCGACCCGTCCACCGGCCTGTATGCGGGGAGCCAGGACGCGGACGAGGAGTACTACTCGCTCGACGCCGCTGGCCGCGGCGAACGCGAAGCTCCGTTTGTCGACCGCCGCGTGTACACGGCGTGGAACGCGGCGCTCGCGGTCGCCTACCTCGATGCCGCCCGGCGGTGCGAGCGGCCTGAGCTGCACGCGAAAGCTCGCCAAACGCTCGACAGCCTGTTTGCCTCCGCCTACGAACAGGGTCATGGCCTCGCCCACACCGAGGGCGCGGCGGGCCAGCTCGGCGACCAGGTCTGGGGAATGCTGGCGGCGACGCGAGCTTTCGAGAACGGCCTGGGACGGCGCTGGCTGGACATCGCGCTCGACCTGGCCCAGCACATCGAGGACAGCTACGCGGACTCCGGCCTCGGCGGCTACTTCGACCATGCGGGCGGCGACCGTTTGGGGCGGCTCAGCGACCCGATCAAGCCTCTTGTCGAGAACTCGATCGCGGCCATCGCGCTGATCGAGATCGACACGCTGGTCGGCGAGCCCGAGCAGCCATACCTCGAGCGGGCGCGGCGCGCGCTCGCATCGGTGGCCGCCCTGCCGCGCCAGTACGGACTGATGGCTGCAGTCTTCGCTCGTGCGGCCGACCGCCTGCGACGCCCCCTCAAAGTCACGACCGGAAGCGAGGAGCTCGCCCGAGCGGCAGTGCTTGCGCATCCATACGCGGTTGTTGAACCGTCAGACGACCAGCGCGCGGTGGTCTGCGCCGGAACCATATGCTTGGCGCCGGTGACGACGACCGGCGCGCTGAGCGAGGCACTGCAGGAAGCCGCGAGCACACGTGCCTGAAACTCGGCGCCACTTCGCCGGGCGCGTCAACAGAGCGCTCGACGACCCCAAGCTGCAGCAGGCGCTGACGCATGCGATGACGGGTCTGCGCGCCCGTCGCAACGTCGCGTTCGAAAGCCTCGATTTCGAAAAGGGCCGCGCCGATCTCAAACAGCGCCGGCGCCAGAATCTCGACCACCTGCCGGAGCTGGCGCAGCAGTTCACCGAACGGCTCGAGGCGGTCGGAGGACGGGTGCATTTCGCCAAGGACGCGGCCCAGGCGCGCGACATCATCGGCCAGCTGTGCTGGAACGCGGTGAGCGAGCACGGGAAGCCGGGCCAGGTCCGGCCGGTGGTCACGAAGGTCAAATCGATGGCGAGCGAGGAGATCGAGCTCAACCCGTTCCTCGAGGCCATGGGCATGGAGGTCGTCGAGACCGACCTCGGCGAGCGGATGGTGCAGCTCACGCATACGCATCCATCGCACCTCATTGCGCCGGCGATCCACCTGACCAAGGAGGATGCCGCGAACGTGTTCGGCACCGAGCCCACTGTGCAGGCGATTCAGCAACACGCGCGTGAGTCCCTGCGGCAGAAGTTCATCGACGCGTCGGTTGGCATCAGCGGCGCCAACATGGCGATCGCCGAGACCGGCACCATCGTCCTCGTCACCAACGAGGGCAACGCGGACTTGACCACGGTCCTGCCGCCCGTGCACATCGCGCTCTTCGGGATGGACAAGCTGGTGGCCACGCTGGAGGACGCCGTCTCCGTGCTGCGCATGCTGCCGCGCAGCGGCACCGGCCAGATCATGACCAGCTACGTCAACTGGATCACCGGGCCCTCGCGCTCGGCCGACATAGAGCAATCACTCACCATCGGGGTCCACGGCCCGAGCGAGCTGCACTGCGTGATCCTGGACAACGGCCGCACGCAGATGCTCGTGGACCCCGAGTTTCGCGACGCGCTCACGTGCATCCGCTGCGGCGCCTGCTCCAACGCGTGCCCCGCGTTCATGGCTGTGGGCGGCCACCAGTTCGGGCACATCTACAACGGTCCCATCGGCCTCGTGCTGACGCCCTTCCACCACGGGCTGGACCAGGCCGACCTGCCCAACACGCTCTGCACGCAGTGCAACGCGTGCCAGGAGATCTGTCCTGTCGACATCCCCCTGCCGCGCCAGATCCTCGAGCACCGGCGCCGCGGCCGGAAATCGCTGCGCAAGCGGGCCCTGCTCGGGCTCTGGGAGCGTCCGGGCCTGGCCGACAAGGCGCTGCGAGCGGGCGCACCGCTCAGCGGGATGCTGCCCGGGGCGCCCCGCCTGGCGACCAGGCCGTACCGCGACCGGGCTCCGAGCCCAAGCGGTCAAGGCGAGCCGCTGACGATCTTCGCGTCCTGCATGGTGGACCGAATGCTCCCAGCCGCCGCGGTCGGACTCGAGCGCATCGCCCGCGCCGCCGGCTACGACATTGGTTTTCCCAAGGACCAGTGGTGTTGCGGCCTGATCGCCGCCAACGCCGGCGACTTCGACGCCGGCTACAAATTGAATACAAAGCTGGTCGACAGCCTTCGAGATTCGAAGGGGATGATCGTCACGCCCTCGGCCTCGTGCTTCGGCGCTTTCACGATCGACGCTGCGGACTGGGGACCGCAGTCGGGCGCCGGCATCGCGCCCCGCTTCCGAGACTCCACCCGGTTCACGCTTGGCCTGCTGGAGGAACGCCCCGAGCTCGTTCGCCTTCCCGGCGAGCGGCCGCGGGTGGCCTATCACGACTCCTGCCAGTCGCTGCGCCAGCTGGGCCTCAAGAGCGAGCCCCGCCGCCTGCTCGAGCTGGCGGGCTATGAGGTGGTCGAGATCCCCGACATCGCCAACTGCTGCGGCTTCGGCGGCACCTTCAGCATCGAGTGGCCGCGCGTGGCCGGCCGCCTGGCCGAGTGGAAGCTGGACGCGATCCAGAAGACCGGCTGCACGATCGTCGCTTCCGACAATCCTGGCTGCCTGCTTCACATCGCGGCGGCAGCCCGCGCCCGCCGGCAGAAGCTGCGGATCGCCCATGTGGTCGAGCTGGTGGCCGAGCGTCTAGCCTGATACCCGTCTGACCATGGCGAAACCACTGGACGGAGACCTGCGTTAATCAATCATGGGCTTGCTGGCCGGCATCAACTCGCCCTCGGACCTCAAGCGTCTGGACCAGCAGCAGCTGACCCAGCTCGCGGCTGAGGTTCGTGCGTTTCTCGTCGAGCAGATCGCCAAAACCGGCGGCCACCTCTCGCCCAACCTCGGCGTGGTCGAGCTGACCTTCGCCCTGCACCGCGTGTTCAACAGCCCCAAAGACGCGATCGTATGGGACACGGGCCACCAGGCCTACGTGCACAAGATGGTCACCGGGCGCACGGCACAGTTCTCGACCCTGCGGCAGCGTGACGGCCTCTCGGGATACCCGTCGCGGCATGAGTCGGAGCACGACCAGATCGAGAACAGCCATGCGTCGACTTCGATCAGCTACGCGCTGGGCATCGCCGAGGCCCGGCTGCGCAAGCGCGAGGACGGCAAGGTGATCGCGGTCATAGGCGATGGCGCGCTCACCGGCGGCATGGCCTACGAGGCGCTGAACCAGGTCGCGCACCTGCTGCCGCCCAACCTGATCATCGTCATCAACGACAACGGGCGCTCGTACGCGCCGACCGTCGGCGGCCTCGCCCACCACCTCTCGCAGCTTCGCGTCGACCCGCGCTACGAA
>Ga0185299_10003351_pt1 | contig 21661 bp, 16 predicted proteins | sample PaiPotPPA55metaG_FD_128002 | JGI IMG/M metagenome (GOLD analysis project Ga0185299, IMG submission 128002) | Iron sulfur acid spring bacterial and archeal communities from Banff, Canada, to study Microbial Dark Matter (Phase II) - Paint Pots PPA... ... | reverse complement strand
TTGGCGCGACTGCGCGCGACGAGCGCGAGATCGTGACCATGTCTTGCGAAGACGCGGGCAAGATCGGCGCCGATCCCGCCGGAGGCGCCGGTAATCAGGGTGACGCGGCGCGCCTCTTGGCCGTCTTGCGTTAGACCCGTCTCGCTCATGCTTTCCCTTTCGCCACCGGCACGGCCCAGGGGCCTTCAAATGGGGCGTCCCGTGGCATTTGTCCGGCGACCCGCTGGCGCAACAAGACCCTGTCGCGCGACGAGACGCCGAGAAGTTCGGCGATGCGCCAGATCGTGTTCTCCTCGAATTCGTCGACCGGGCCGTCGGCAAATGCGATGTCCCACAGCATCTCCACAATATTCTGGCATCCGTCGTCGTCGAGCGCGCGTTTCAGGACGCTGGTGAAATGGTAGAAATCGACGGCCTGGCGGTCGCTTTGCTCGCCCATCGTGATTAATTCCGAGACTGCCTTCGCGTCGAGGCCGAACCGCTCCGCGATGATTGTCTTCAGCCGGCGCCGCTCGGCGAAGTCCGTCTCGCCATCGACATTGGCGACATGAATCAGCAAGGCCACCGCCGCGAGACGATAGTCCTCCTCGCCAAAACTCCGGGCGGACGCCTCCGCGCCGGCGACCTCGGCGATAAAACTTTTCAGGGCATCGAACATTGCTACTTTCCGAATCAGTATGCTGAAATATCGGGTGCCGGGCCGCTAAACGCAGTTGCACGATTCATCGTAGCAGTAAACAGGTCCAAAAGCCCTCGGGACGACGATAGGCGCGGCGCAAGCCGGCGATCCAGGCCTGACACTTTTGGCGCGAGGGAAAGCACACTTTTTCGTCCCGCCAAGCGATGAAGGTTTGCCCATTGCCAGCTTCAAAGGGGCGGCCGCCGGAAAAATGCCCAAGCCAGACGGAAGCCCAGGGCAAATCCTCCGCCGTGGCCGCCGGCGGCGCCCAGATAGGCGCACCGATCGAGCAGGCGACGCCAAAGCTCGCCGGGTCATCCCGGGCGGTGGGAAAAGGCGTGCCCGAAGCCAAATCGGCGGCGTGACCGGCGCCGCAAAAGCTTATAAATGCGGCGACAAATAAAAGCCTTTGCTCCAAGGGCCATCCCCTGACCGCCAAGCCTATTTTTTCCTCGCGGGCCATGCTTTGCGTCCTGCAATCCAAAATCACGTTTAGATCCTTGCCCGTCAAGGCGTCTCGCCGCAAGCGCTATTGAAGGGGCTTGCGTGATCGATGGTGCCGCAATCCGGGTTGACGGGTGCCTTACGGCCAGCGCGTCACCGCGAATGGACGCGCGCGCACCCTCATTATTGAAAATCGGATTTCGCCAGTGCATTAGGTCAAGGGCGTGATGCCCTTTCTTGTTCCCGCGCCGCCGGCTAGGATTTGGTTAAAAAATAAGCGCCCGGCACCACCACCCCCGCAACATCACAGAGCGCCGCTAGACCGCCCAAGCGGGCGGAGTTCGACGCGGTCCGGCTTAGGCCGGCGGCGGCCGAAAGACGAGCGTCCGCGATCAGAGGGTTGTCGATCTCCTTGGCTTCGTGTTCTTTGCCCAGAGCCTGAAGGAAGTGGGCTGTCCAATCGTGGATGCTGTTCGCGCGAAGCACCGCCATCAAGGCGTTCCAGCGGTCCTTGCGTTCTTCGAGCGGCATGGCGTATGCGCGCGCGATGGCGGCGGCGGTCTCTTCGATATCGTAGGGGTTGACGATCAGGGCGCTTTTTAGTTCATGGGCGGCGCCGGCGAATTGCGACAAGACAAGCACGCCGGGGTTATCCGGTGCTTGCGCCGCGACATATTCCTTCGCGACGAGATTCATGCCATCGCGCAAGGGTGTCACGAGGCCGATCCGCGCGATACGATAAAGGCCGGCCAGCGCTGACCGGCTCATCGTCTTGTTGATGTAGCGTAGCGGCGTCCAATCGACATCGCCAAGCTTGCCATTGACGCGGCCGGCTTCTTCCGCCAATTCGCGCTGCAAGCGGGCATATTCGGGCACCTCCGAGCGCGACTTGGGCGTGATCTGCAGCATCGTCACCCGTTCCCGCTCCGCCTGCGGCGAACGCTCGAGGAACGTGCAAAACGCTTCGATTCGCTGTTTCAGGCCTTTGGAGTAGTCGAGCCGGTCTACCCCGATGATCAGGTCCCGGCCTTCGAGGCTCGCGAGCGTGCGTTTCACGGTCATGCTCTTTTCGGCCGCACGGGCTTCCTTGGCGAAGGCTTCGGTGTCGATGCCGATGGGAAACGCGCTGACCTGCATCCGGCGGCCATCGATCTCGCACCAATCGCCGCTGGCGACCCGGCCGGCATTGGCGCTCACGATGCAGTCGTGGAAATTGCCGGCGTCGGTCTCGGTCTGAAAACCAACGACATCGTAGGCCCCGAACGAGCGAAGGATTCGCTGATAGGAGGGCAAGGCGCTCGCCACTTCCGGCCCCGGCCAGGGGATATGCAGGAAAAAGCCGATCCGGTTTACGCAGCCGAGCTCGCGCAGGAATCTCGCGATCGGAATGAAATGATAGTCGTGCACCCAAATGATGTCATCCTGGCGCAGCATCTTGTGGAGCTGGCGGGCGAATTGCTCGTTCACCCGGAAATAGGCCGCGGCGTTGCATTCCGACAAATCGGCGAGATCGAGGCGATAATGACAGATCGGCCACAGCGCCCGGTTGGCAAAGCCATGGTAATACTGCTCGATATCGCGGCGCGAAAGGTCGGATACCGCATAGGTGAGCGATCCAAAAGTCCCCCATTGGGGGGCGGGAGGGTTCACCTCGCTGGATTTGCCCGACCAGCCGAACCAAAGTCCGCCGCGTGCCTTGAGCGCTGCCTTAAGCGCGACGGCAAGCCCTCCCGCCGCTGGCGCCGCCGAAGATGAGGCCAAGGGAACGCGGTTCGACACGACCACAAGTCTACGGTTCAGCCCGCCGGAGACGATTGCGGAAGGTTTGTACAGAAGTTCTAGATGATCCAAGGGCGTGAACGGCCTCTTTTTTGACAAGGCACAACCCTAAACACATAAGCGCAGGATTAGTTCCGCCATGGCACCGGCGGTAGAGCGAAGCCTGAGCTCTGGTCGAAAATAACAATGGCAAAGTTACGGCTGGAATTCATTCTTTGTGGGTAAGCTGCAATTGAGCAGGACACCGATGCGCGATTCCAGGCGCCTCGAAGGGCCGTTCAGTGGACTTCGTAGGAGGCGCTTCAGCCTGGCGAAGACTTGCTCGGTCCAAGCCGAAACCTTCGCGCGAGCCACCACGCCGTCACCCGATCGTGCCAAGGGACGCGGCTGCCTTGGCCGTGGAAGCCCAGATGCCCGCCGCGCGCGGTCAGCAGCGCCTCGATCATCGCCAGGCGCGACCAATCGATCGCGGTGTAGCATGCCGCCGGAATCCAAGGGTCGTCCAGCGCATGCAGGACCAACGTCGGCGCCTTGATGCCGGCGAGGAAATGCTTGGCGGCATTGCTTTCGTAATAATCCTGGGCATTGCGATAGCCGAAACGTGGCGCGATAAAGCGGTCGTCGAATTCATAGACATTCTTGGCGGCGGCGATGGCGGCCCGTTCGGAAGCGCTAACCGCCGCGCCCAGCGCTAGGGCCTCGCGTTTCATCGCATCGAGCATGTGGCGGTGATAGACGACGTTGCGTCGGCTCATCATGCGGGCACAGGTAGCGGCGAGGTCAATTGGGGTGGACACCGCGACAGCGGCCAGCACCGGAAGGCCATGCCCGCCTTCGCCCATGAATTTCAGCACGAGATTGCCGCCTAGCGAATGGCCGAGCAAGACGATCCCATGCCGGGTAAGATCAGCCGGCAGTCCGCGCAGAGCCTCCGCCAGATCCTCGGTCCGGCCGGCATGGTAATGCCCAGCGGCGGTCGGGCACGACGGGAGGGCTCCGCGTAGGTTTAGGCGCAAGACCGGCCAGCCTTGGCCGACCAAATGCCGCTTGCTCGCCACTACATTCCCGCTCGCCTCAGAGCCTGCGAGGCCATGCACCAGAACGATGAGCGGTCTGGCAATGCGGTCGGTCGGCCAGTCGAGCCGAGCCGCCAGCCGGTCGCCGTCGGACATCGGCAGCAGCAGGCGCTCGCCGCCGGCGAGGTCCGGCGGTGTGCCGCAGATGACATTGCGCAGAGTTTGCAGGTCGCCCCCGAACCAAGGCGCACGTTCCCGGAACGGCGGAACCGTCCCGATCGGCATGTTAGTGCCATCCTGCACGGGCGGCGCTGCCCAGTTTGGCGACAAGCCGACTGGCGTTGACGGGTGCGGACCCCTCAAATTGGAAACCTTCCTCTATTGCAACGAGCTCTCGGGATATCCCTGTCGGAAATCAAATCCGAACATACTGAATCCTACCTTTTCAAACAAAATTCCTCCCGCCGGCCGGACCGGTGGTTGCGAAGTTGAGGAGCTTTCTCGCGCCAGCAATAATAGCAAGTTTGGAGGGTACGCCGGCCGCCTGAATGTTCTCAACTTCCTGAACTAATTAATACTTCTTGGCCCGCCCTCGCCCCTTATATGTTCGACCCTCTTGGCCCTCCGGTTTAGCCGAACGCGACCAGCGCCTCGCGCATATGTTTAGGCAGCGGCGCCTCGACCTTTACCGCGTCCTTGTTTTTGTAAAGGGGAACCGTGATCGCCCGGGCATGCAGCTGCAAGCCCATCGCCCCGCCATGGCCGTAGATGGCATCCCCCAGGATCGGCCAGCCGAGCGCCGCGCAGTGAACCCGAAGTTGGTGCGTGCGTCCGGTCAGCGGCACAAGCTCCAGAAATGCGTGGCCGGCCGAACGCCGCAAAACCCGCCAGGATGTTTGCGAGGGGAGGCCCGAAGGATCGGCCTTCATCCACCAGCCGCGATCGGGATTGAGACGCCCGAGCGGCAGAATGATCATGCCTTCGTCTTGCGCGGGGTTCCCGTCCACGATCGCCCAATAGGTCTTTGCGATCTTGCCTTGCTTGAACAGGAGGCCGAGCTTTTCGAGCGCTTTGTGGTGCCGCCCGAGCACGAGGCAACCCGAGGTGTCGCGATCGAGCCTGTGCACAAGTGCGGGGCTGCGCGGCAGGCCAAAGCGCAGCGCAGGAAAATAATTCTCGAGATTTTCGCCGCCTTTCGGGCCGCGATGGACCGCGATCCCGGCCGGCTTGTCGATGACGAGCATCAGCGCGTCGCGATAGAGAAGCCGCGCCGCCAACTCTTGCCCCGTCATGGCCAGGCGCGAGCGGTGGCTATCCTCTGCATCTACCACCAACCGCGCCATTTGAACCATATGATCGGGACGATCGCGCTGAGCGCGATGAGCAAAAGCCCATATTGATAACCGAAGGACCAATCATACTCGGGAATGTTCTTGAAATTCATGCCATACATGCTCGCGACAAAGGTCGGCGGAATGCCAATCACGGAGACGACGGTAAGAATTCTGAAAATGTTGTTCTGATCGATGTTTGTCAGCCCCAAGGTGGCATCGAGCAAAAAGTGAATCTTATCGGTTAGATGTGTCTCGTAATCGTTGAGGGAAGCGATGTCGCGTTGCAGGCTTTTGAGCTTTGCGCGTATGCCGGTTTCGAGATAGGGGGCCGCATTGGCCGCGACATACGGCACCATGCGCGCCGTGCCCAAAAGCAGGTCTTCGATCTTCGAGGTCAGATCGCCATTGCGTCCGACCTTGCGCAGCACGAGACGCAATTGCTCGCCATCCTCGCGCGGCTTGTGGCGCCGGGGGGTGGCGTGGTTCGTGCCAAAAATTTCCTCGGACAGGCCATCGAGATCGGTGCCGACGCCTTCTAGCACGTCGGCGGCATGATCGACGATCGCTTCCAAAATGCCGACCAAGGCGCCGGGGCCGCCCGCTTGCGCCGGACACCGCGAAATAGTTTCCCGCACTTCGTCGAAGGCTTTCATAGGCTTGAAACGGACGGTCAGGAGAACGTCCTTCGACAAGACGAAGCCGAGCGGTGTCAGCGCGGGCATGAAACCATCCGCCCGGTGGATCATGGGGATGCTGAGATAGAGCCAGTCTTTCTCGCTGCGTAGCCGGCTCGACGTTTCGATTTCGGAGAGCGTTTCGGGGGTCGGCACTTCGATTCCGAGCGTGCGTTCGAGAAAAGCGATCTCCCGCGGGTCCGGCTGCACGGCGTCGATCCAGGTCACGTCGGATGGAATTGTTTTGGCGTCCATCGTGACCTCGATCCCATCCTTGCCGGCGGCGTGAAAGCTAAGCATGCGACCTCGCGTGTCGATGGAGCGCTTACAGGGGATAGAAGACGTTGTCGGCGGCGGCCATGGCGCGCAGACGCTCGCTCGGGCGGTAGATTGGGCCAAGGCTCGCCCAATCATCGGCGCGATCGACAACGTTTTTGAGACCGAGGTAATCCGCGTATTTGAGCGCGCCGCCAAGATAGCGCGGCAGGCCGAGGCCGAGAATGAGGCACATATCCAACTGCCCCGGCGACGCGGCGATGCCATCCTCGACGCACCGCGCCGCCTCGAGGATCAACGGCAGCATCATGCGGGCGACGATCTCCTCCTCGCCGACGCGAATCTCGCCATTGGGTTGCCCCCGCGCGAGAAGACGTTGCGTGTCGGGGTCGATTACCTTGCGCGGGCGGCCTTGGGAATCGCTCTCGTACTTATAAAAGCCGCGTCCGTTCTTCTGGCCAAGGCGCCCGTCGCGTAAGAGAATTTCGAGCGCCGTCTCGAAAGGCACGTCCATGCGCGGCCCGAATCCCGCCGAGATGATCTCGACGACATGGTGCGAAATATCCATGCCGATGACGTCGATGAGATAGGCCGGACCCATCGGCCAGCCGAAGGCTTCCATTGCGCTGTCGATCTCTTGAAAACCGGCGCCGTCGCGGACGAGCCGCAGAAACGCAATGAGATAAGGCGTGAGCGTGCGGTTGACGGCAAACCCAGGGCAATCCTCGACAACAATCGGCGTCTTGCCCATCGCGGCCGCATAGCCGGTGACCGCGGCGATGGCCTGGGCGGATGTTTTGGCGCCGCGAACGACTTCGACGAGCGGCATTTTTGGAACCGGGTTGAAAAAATGCATCCCTAAAAAATTTTCCGGGCGCCGCAGACCCTCCGCAAGCGTGCCGATCCGCAACGAGGATGTATTCGAAGCAAGGATTGCGTTGGTGCCGACAAGCCCCTCGATCTCGCGCAACACTGTTTGCTTGACCGCGAGGTTTTCGACGACGGCCTCGATCACCACATCGGCGCCCTCGAAACCTTCATAGGTGAGGCTTGGCGTGATCGAGCCTATGATCGCATCGGCCTTGTCCTGCGGAAGCCTTCCGGTCGCCACCGCCTTGGCGAGCAATTTGCGCGCTTCCGACATGCCAAGGTCGAGCGCGGCGGCGGATATATCCTTCATGACCACCGGCACGCCGCGCGAGGCGCTTTGATAGGCGATGCCGCCGCCCATGATTCCTGCCCCCGCGACGGCCGCCTTTGCTACCCTCGGCGCGTCCTTGGCATAACGGCGGATGGTCTTCTTCACGGCTTGCTCGTTGATGAAAATCGTAACAAGCGAAGAGGCCGCTTGCGTCTTCGCCACTTTTGCGAAAGTCTCGGCTTCGAGCGCCAAGGCCGCGTCGCGGTCGAGACCCGAGGCTTTCTCCAGCAACTCGACCGCGAAATGCGCCGCCGGCAGATGTGGCAGGGCCTTCGCCGCCTGCGCCCTGGCATTGGCGAGAAGGGACGCGGCCTCTTCCTTGGCAAGCCCGAGGTTTTGATTCATGCGGCTCCGCCGGCCTTGCCATTCGGCCTTGCCCTCGATCGCCGTTTTGAGCATTGCAAGCGCAGCCGCGTGCAATTCCTCTGGCACGGCGACGGCATCGACGGCGCCCGCTTGCAGCGCCCGCTCGGCGCTCTGCTGCGCGCCAAAAATGATCCATTCCGCGCTTGCCCCCAAGCCGGCCAGTCGCGGCAGGCGGACGGTGCCGCCATAGCCGGGGAATAGACCCAGAGAAATCTCCGGAAAGCCGATTTTCGCGGCGCTTGACATCACCCGGTAGTCCGCCGCGAGCGTGAGTTCGAGCCCACCGCCGAGCGCGAGACCGTTGATCGCCGCGACCGTTGGGACCGGGAGATCGGATAGCGCGGTGATGATCTCGCTATTCGCGCCGACAAAAGCCGCGATGTCTTTTTCTGGCCGCTTGAAGACGCCGATGAATTCGAAAATATCGGCGCCCACGATGAAATTATCCATGGCGCTGGTGATCAACACCCCCCGGATCGCGGGCGTCGCCGTGATGGCGTCGATCGCGCGGCGCAATTCGCCGAAGGCCAGAGCGTCGAGCTTGCTGACGGCCTCAACGCCGCGCGCGAAACGCAGTTCGGCGAGTCCGCCATCGTGCGTGTCGACCCTGATCGTTTGCCCCTCGAAAAGCATGGGGCCGACCTCGCCGTTCTCATTGGCCCCCGCGCGCCTGCGCAATGCCGGATACGGGCGCACATTAAGCGATTTCATGCGATCTCAAGACGCGGTGCCGCTTTGTCGTAATTGTCCCGATATATACCCCGCCGGCGGCGCGGACGAAAGGCGCGATCCGAAAAGGTTGGATCGTTTGAAGTCGGTACCGTTTGAAGACGGTGGCGCGCATTGGCCGATGGGGCCGTTCACCGCCGACGTGCACCAAGTCCTCCCTCGCCGGAAAGTTTCTCGCCATCGCGCCCCACCCGGGAGGCGAGCAATTACAATATATTCTTGAAAAAGTAGATACAACTATATCAATACTTGCTATAACCTGTTAAGTGGCAAACCTCATTATATTGTTTTGTAGAAGCAAAATAAACTGAAATAATTTCTTCAAGCCTACATTGGCGTTCGAATGTTGCAATCGGCCTCGGCGCTGCATTGGGGAACGAAGATGCAGCCGGTCGACGCGCGATGATGCTCGATGCAAATAGGACAGCAAAACCATGAAAATGACAACAGCTCGCAGAGTGCCAATGCCACCGGCTCGTCTTGTAGTTCTTGGCATTTCCCTCATGGCCGGAATTGGCGCCGCGGTCCTAGCCAGCGGCTCGAAAGCCCCTGTGATCGTTGCCAAGGTTCCCGTAAGCACGATCGTTGTCGCGGCGGGGCCCTTGGAGTATGGCACCACGCTCACCGACGACAACGTTAGCGAGGCACCGTGGGAGTCATCGATCGTTCCCGAGGGCTCCTTCCAGTCGAAAGCGGATCTTTTGAGGGACGGCGCGCGTGCGGCTCTGACTTCGATGAAAAGGAATGAACCGGTCCTTAGCTCGCGGATTACGGGCCCCAACCAGCCGGCTTCCCTAGCGGCGCTCACTGAGCCAGGCATGCGCGCGGTCTCCGTCCGGGTCGATGAGGCGCGCGGAGTCGCCGGCTTTGTCCGGATGGGAAACCGGGTGGACGTCATTTTGACGAGGAGCGATTCCAAAAATGAACCTAGCGGTTCCTACGCCGACGTCCTGCTGCAGGACGTCAAGGTTCTCGCGACGGGCCAGATCGCGAACGAACGCCAAGAACACCCGACAGTGGTCCAGACCGTAACCGTCGAGGTTTCGACCGCGCCGACCGTCCTGGCGCGCGGCGTCATCAGCTTGAAACTCACGCCGGAAGTGAGCGAGCTGGATTTCGCGCACGCGGTGTCCATATCGGGCACGGTGGTACCGGCCCTGACGACCCGGCGGGCGCGAACCACGGTCGAGCTGCGGGATGGCCAGAGCTTCGCGATCGCCGGACTGCTGCAAGCCGCCGATGCGACCCGTCTCCAGGACCAACTTCCCTGGCTGGGGTCGGTTCCCGTCCTCGGCGCGCTGTTCCGGAGTTCGTCCTATCAGGCCAACGAGACCGAGCTTGTCGTCCTCGCGACGCCTTATCTGATCAAGCCCATTCCGCCCGCCAAAAAGCTGAAGACGCCATTGGACACCTCGCTTGCGGGGAACGACATCGACTATTTCCTGAATGGCCAGCCGGAAGTGCCAAAAACGCCGCCGTTCACGTTCAATCCCTTCGGGGGGGGGGTGCAAAGCCTGTTTGGCGGCATCGAGCCTGGTCCTCCGGCGCCCGCTCCCGTGCCTGTCCCTGTTGTGGCCGCTCCCGTGCCGGTGCCTGTTCCCGTACCCGTACCCGTACCGGCTCCCGCACCCCAAGGAGATGGCGGTCTGCATTATGACCCAGCAACCGGCTATTTCACCGATCCGCCAGCACATGGAGGTGGGCAGTGAGTTCGCTTCGCATAATCTTGCTCGCAATGGTTTGCTTGGTCCTTTCGGCGTGTACTCAGTACCAGAATCGGTACGTGGAGCGCGCGGACACCATCACTTTGAGCGCCGGCGATGCCGTCGCTTCGAACGCGGCCCTCCAGATCCCCACTCCCTGGCCGCGTTATTCGAACGACACGACGATCGCGATGGACGGCGAAAGAATCGCCCGCGCGGTCGCCCGCTACCGGGAAGGCGAAAAGCAACCGCTGGCGACGGTACCCGAGACTTTGATATACGGGTCCACCTTTGGGGCCGCGAATGCGGCCTCGCAAGAGCCCGGCGCCGCGGGGGCGGGCGCGGCTGGGCCGCCGCCTGGGCAAGGATACGGGGCCGGCGCGGCGCCCGTGCCGTAAGGTTATTGTGGCTGAACGAGCACCGGCCGGCGGCATAATTGAGCCGAGCACGTCAGACCTAGCCATTTTGGCGGGCTGTCCTGATCAACGGCGGTCGCCGTCATATGGCGCGACCTTGGCGTTACGCTCAAGGGGTGCGTTTCATAGGTTTGCGCCGGGGCAGCACACCGCGATCCGCATCCATTGCGACACCGGTTTTCTCAGGTACTCCGCAATGCCGCCTGCGGGCTCGCCGAGGCATCGCCGCCGGAGCCAATTTTCAATTGATGGTAAAAGCGGGTTGAGATTTCCACAATGGGACGCTCAATCCGGCCACAAAGGGACCGATCCCATGAACGAAATGCCAGAAGCGACGCTGAACCAGCGCCAAGCGAACCCCGCAATCGAGACGGCATTCGCGGCCCAGCGCCAAACCGCGATCGCGCTCCGCACTTCCACCGCCGGGATGCGCATCGCCAAGCTACGAAGACTGGAGGCGGCGGTCCTCGCAAATCGCGGCGCGATCTACCGCGCGCTCGCCGCCGACCTGCGCAAGTCCGAGTCCGAGGCCGATCTTTTCGACATCCTTCCCGTGATTTCGGGGATACGTCATGCCCGCCGCCATCTGACATCTTGGATGAAACCGAAGCGCGCCGCGCCGACCATGACGATGTTCGGGACCAAGGCACGGATACGCTATGAGCCGAGGGGCGCCGCGTTGATCATTGTGCCTTGGAACTACCCAATCAGCCTGCTGCTTGGGCCTCTAACGTCGGCGATCGCGGCGGGCTGTCCGGCAATGATTGAGCCCTCCGAAATGAGCCCCGCTTGCTCCGCGCTCATGGCAAAGATCATCCGCGAGACTTTTGCGTGGCAAGAAATCGCCGCGTTCGAGGGAGATGTTGCGGTTTCGACGGCGCTGCTCGAACTTCCTTTCGATCATATTTTTTTCACCGGCAGCCCGGCGGTCGGCAAAGCGGTCATGACCGCGGCGGCCAAGCACCTCGCCTCGGTCACCCTCGAACTCGGCGGCAAGTCGCCGGTGATCGTCGATAAAAGCGCAAATATCGCGAAGGCGGCGAAGAGCGTCGCTTGGGGCAAGTTCGCCAATTGTGGCCAGACCTGCATTGCGCCGGACTACGCCTATGTCCATGAGAGCCGATTGCCGCAATTTGTCGATGCGATGAAGAATGCGATCGCGACAATGTATGGCGCCGCCGCGCAAAGCCCGGATTACTGCCGGATCATCAATCACCATCATTTCGAGCGCGTCTGCCGCCTCGTCGACGACGCGACGGCACATGGCGCAGCCATTCGCGCAGGCGGCGAACGTGACGAGGCGCAAAAATACATTGCGCCGACGGTCTTGACCGGGGTTGGCGACGACGCCCTCGTGATGCAAGAGGAAATTTTTGGGCCGATTCTACCGGTCCTCGCTTATAACGATCTGGCCGAGCCTATCGCCGCGATCAACGCGCGGCCGAAAACGCTCGCGCTTTATGTCTATGCGAAGGACCGCGCGCCGGCCAACCGCGTGCTCCAAGAAACATCGGCGGGCGGAACTTGCGTCAATGCGTCGCTGATGCACTTCACTCATGACAATCTGCCGTATGGCGGCATCGGCAATTCGGGGCTCGGCAACGCGCATGGGTTTTATGGTTTTCGCGCCTTCTCGCATGAACGTGCGGTCCTGGAAGATAAATTCAGCATAACGCCCATGTTGTTCCCGCCCTACACTGCGCGGGTCAAGCAGATGATCAAAATGGCGGTGCGCTTCATGACGTGACACGGCCCCTTTGGCGCTGCGATCAGCCAAGAAGATCGAGGAGCGCCGGGATCAAGGGCGCGTCGGCCGGCGGCATCGGATAGGCGCGCAGATCGTGTGGCCGCACCCATTTCAGCGTCTGGTTTTCGCGGGCGGTGACAGAACCCTTCCAGCACTGGCATATATAGAGCGGCATAAGGAGGTGGAAGTCTGGGTAGGCAAAACTCGCGAAGGTGGATGGCGCGAGGCAAGCCTCCTCGACCGCGATCCCGAGTTCTTCGTGCAGTTCCCGGATCAAGGCCAATTCCGGCCGCTCGTCCAATTCTACTTTGCCGCCGGGAAATTCCCACAGGCCCGCGAGACTCTTGCCTTGCGGACGTTGCGCGATCAACACACGGCAATCCGGGTCGATAAGCGCCACGGCCGCGACGAGCAGAAGTTTCACGAAACAGGCTCGCGGCTCACGAGCGATAATCGCCGTTGATCGCGACATATTCCTTGGTCAGATCGCAGGTCCATGCGGTTGCCGCGCCCTTGCCCATGCCCAAATCCACACGAATTTTTATTTCCGCGCCGCGCATGAGCTTGGAGACCCCAGCCTCGTCATAGGCGGGATCGCGCTGGCCCTTGTGGGCGACGCGAACATCGTTGAACCAGATCGCCAGCCGGTCGCGTTCGGCCGGTACGCCGGCCTTGCCGACGGCCATCACGACGCGGCCCCAATTGGCATCCTCACCGGCGATCGCCGTTTTGACCAGTGGCGAATTGGCGACCGAGAAAGCAATTTTTTTGGCGGCGGCGGCGGTTGTCGCGCGGGCCACCTTGACCTCGACGAATTTGCGCGCGCCTTCCCCGTCCCGCACGACCTGATGCGCAAGATCGAGGAGGAGACGGTCGAGCGCTTGTTTGAATGGAGCGAGGCGGCGGTCGTTGGCGGCGACGATTTTTGGCGCACCACGTTTAGCGGCGGCCCCTGTCGCGAAGAGCATCAAAGTGTCGGAGGTCGATGTGTCGCTGTCGATGGTGATCGCGTTGAACGACCGTTCCACACTTTTGGCCAGCATGGATTGCAAGGCCGCCGCGGCAATCGGCGCGTCGGTAAACACGAATGCCAGCATGGTAGCCATGTCGGGGGCGATCATTCCCGCGCCCTTGGCCATGCCGGAGAGGATCACCTCGACGCCGGCGAGCGTCGCGCGGGCGGTTGCGACTTTCGGATATGTGTCGGTCGTCATGATCGCCTTGGCGGCCGAAAGGAGACCGTCCGGGGCCGCGCGCGCCGCGAGCGTTTCCAGAACACCGTCGAATTTCGCGGCATCAAGCGGCTCGCCGATCACCCCGGTCGAGGCGAGGAAAACTTTCGTTGCCGGCGCGCCCGTTGCCCTAGCGGCAAGCGCGGCGGTTAGCTTGACCGCTTCTATCCCGGCCTTGCCGGTAAACGCGTTGGCGTTGCCGGAGTTGACGACCAGGGCGCGGGCCTTGCCCGCCTTGAGCCTTGCGCGGCACCAATCGACCGCTGCCGACGGACATTTCGATTTCGTAAAAACCCCCGCAGCCTGCGTGCCCTTGCCGAAAATCGCGAGCATCACATCGGTGCGATCCGTGTCCCGGATCCCGGCGGGGCCGGTGGCAAAGCGCACCCCCTCGATTTCTGGCAGATCGGGAAAAGACGTTGGCGCGAGCGGCGAGACGGCGGCGGCCATGGGATGGGTCTCGAGAGAAAAACTCTGTCTCGTTTGCCGGAGCAAGGCGCGCCGTGTCAAGTTCAGGCAAAGTCATGACTGCAAACAATTCATAGTATTCATCCCGGTGGTAATTCAGATATCATATAATAATAGATATAGATTGCCAGCCTGCATTTAAAAAACGGAGTCTTTCTTGCTCACCGGGCTTGATCGAATGCCGTTTACAGACTAAAGGTTAAGTGTTGCCGAAACTATCTTTGCGGCGTCGCGTGCAGCGAAGATTTATTGTCCTCTTGCACAAACCAAATGAGAAGTGAGGATTATCATGAAGAGATCAGTCGCATCAATCACGGTGCTCGCTGTCGCTGCCGGAATGCTGGCGACGGCCGCTCCCGCATTCGCGAACTCCGAAATCACTGCCACGAAGACACTCGACATTTGCCAGATCGATTCATCAAATTATCGATATTCGGGGTTAATCTCGGTGACGAATCTGGGCACTTTTCCGCAGATCCAATTCCCTACCCAGGGCCTTACGCTATCGGACTGCATCGGTACTCTTTCGTGCGTAATCCCGGTGCCGGGGAGCGGCCAAACTCCTAACCCCAACCCGTTGCCGTATCTCGGCTTCGCGCTCGCCAACCCAGGCGACCCTAACTACGTTAACGGGTCCATCGCTGTTGGCGCCACCGTCGTTTTCAAGTATACCGTCGACGGAATTGCGCTCGCGCCGCCGATTACGAACAGCGCCCCCGTCACGATCACGAACTTCTTCGGCCATCTCGGCACACCCTTCGGCCCGACTGCGACAGCCACGTTTTCGGGCACCCCGCCACTGTGTAACCCAACAAATTTCGGCTGCACTCTCACGATTGGTTTTTGGAAGAACCACACCAGCAGGTGGCCGGCGGGTTTCAGCCCGACTGATCCCTGGTTCAGTGCCACCATGCACATCGGCACCGAAACCTGGCTGTCGGCCCTGACGGGAGGCCCGACCCACAAGAACGGCTACTGGATCTTGGCCCGGGCCTACATCGGGGCCGTGCTCAACGGGGCGAAGAATGGTAGCGCCCCTGCGGGTGTGGTCGATGCCATCAACAAGGCCGCCGCTTTCTTCAGCACCGCTATGCCCAGTGATTGCAACGGGCCGGGCTCGTGCGGTGACCAAAAAGCTTTGGCCGGGATCCTGCAAACGTACAACGAGGGCAAATACCCAGGCGGCCCCCCGCATTGTGCTAGCTGACAGGCGCACTTAGACGTGGTCATAGACCTGCGGCCCAAGCTCGAACAAGCCAGGCGGGGCAAGGAGAAATCCTTGCCCCGCCTGTTTTGACCGGCGGCGCGCGCTTCCTAGATGGCCGATAGACAGGACCAAAAATAAACATTAACCAATGTGCCCTCGCCGCCGGCCCAATTGTGACCCTTCTCAAACGCTCTCCCGAGTCTGGGCTGCGCGACGTGCAGAACCGCCATCGTTAAGGACGGCGGCGAGCTGATGCAAAACAATAACAGAACGGGACGGATATTGCGACAATCCGCCCCCACCTTTTGCGCTTATTTCTTGCCTGGAGTGGGCGCGGGCGCAGGGATGGCCGGCGCGGTGGTTCCAGGCGTCGGCTTGTCGGTTTTGGGGGGTTCCGGAGGCTCGGTCCGCTCGATCGTCGCGGTCTTGCGCAAGTCCGCGACGAGCGCGGTTTGAGCCTTTTGCACCACATAGCGGGTGACTTGCTCCTTGACCTGCTCGAAGGGCGGAAACGTTTTCTGCCGCTTGTCCATGACCTCGATGATATGCCAGCCGAACGGGCTTTTCACTGGATCGGAAACCTGCCCGACCTCGAGCTTGAACGCGGCATCGGCGAACTCCGGCACCATGCGATCCTTGGTAAACCAGCCGAGATCTCCGCCTTCCGAGCCCGGGTCTTTCGAGACTTCCTTGGCGACCGTGGCGAACTCGTCGCCCCCCATGATCCGTTTCAGCGCCGCCTTGGCTTCGCCCTCGGTTGCAACAAGGATATGCCGCGCGTGAATTTCGGTCTCGGGTTTTTGCGCCTTGGCCGCTTCGTCATAGGTCGCTTTGATCGCCGCGTCGGTGGCCGCCGTCTTCGCGACCTGTTCCAGCACGCTCTCCATCAGCAGTTTCTCACGATAATAAGCAAGTTTTTTGGCAAATTCCGGGGTTTGGTCGGCCTTTTCGGCCACCGCCTTTTGCGCCACCAATTCGCCGTCGATCAAAAAGTCGAGAAGATAGCTGTCGCGGGCTTTGCCTTCGAGCTGAGGCGGGAGGCTCATGCGAAGATCGCCGGCGGCGATCTTCAAATCGTCGTCGGTGATTTGTTTTCCGTTGACCGTGGCGAGTACCTTGGCCGCCGCCGGCAAGGCGACAACAATCGCAAGCGAGGACGTGGTCAGCATGCACGCCAGAACGGCTGTTTTGTTACGCGCGTGTTTCGTCAAGAACATGAATCCGAGCTCCGGGCTAAATTAGGAAGGTCGCGCCGCGGTTTTCGCGGCGAAAAACGGCGTTTGCCGCGTGACCATGCACGGAGCGGCGGATTTGACAAGCCCCGGCCCCAATCTTATCTCTCGAACAGGGTCTCCGTGGATGATTTTTCCGGCTTTCGCGGCCCCATTGCCGGTGCCACGTCTGTCGGGCTGGCGCGCGAGCTCTTCGCGAACGAGATGCGGGGTCTTCGCCGGAACATCGGCTTTTGTCGAGCGGCAGGGGAAATGGGATTTCCAGTCAGGAGCGCGAGTATTGCCGCGGAAATCTTGGAATGCTAAGTCACAGTCCAGCGGTCCGCCGTCGCGGGGAAATTCAAGCCTGGGCCGCGCCTTGCGCATCCGCCGCGGGGATCGAGCAAAATCTAACCCGAAAACCTAGGGGCTAAAGCCGATGGCCGGGAATTGTTCCGGCCGTTTTCTGGAAAGGTCGTTTCCTAATGCTGGGCTCCCTCGCGAAAAAGATTTTCGGATCGTCGAACGATCGCCGGCTCAAGGGATACCGGCCGAAGGTCGCGGCTATCAACGCGCTTGAGCCCGAAGTGCGGAAGTTGAGCGATGCGGATCTAAGGGCCAGAACCGAGCAGTTTCGCGCCGCCCTTGTCGAGGGCAAGACGCTTGACGATATTCTGGTTCCGGCGTTTGCCACAGTGCGGGAAGCGGCGCGGCGGGTCCTCGGCCAGCGCCATTTCGATGTCCAGCTCGTCGGCGGGATGGTTCTGCATGAGGGCGCGATCGCCGAGATGCGCACCGGCGAAGGCAAGACCCTTGTCGCGACGCTCGCCTGCTATCTCAACGCGCTTGCCGGCAAGGGCGTCCATGTCGTCACCGTCAACGATTATCTCGCCCGCCGCGACGCCGGATGGATGGGCAGCATCTATGATTTTCTCGGCCTTTCGACCGGGGTCATCGTGCATGGCCTCGATGACGACGAACGCCGCCGCGCCTATGCCGCCGACATCACCTACGGGACCAACAATGAGTTCGGGTTCGACTATCTCCGCGACAACATGAAATACGAGCTTGCCCAGATGGTTCAGCGCGGCCATCATTACGCGATCGTCGACGAAGTCGATTCAATTCTCGTCGACGAGGCCCGCACGCCGTTGATCATTTCGGGAGCTTCCGACGACAGGTCCGATCTCTATCTAGCGATCGATAAGGTGATCCCGCGCCTCGCAGCCGAGGATTTCGAGCTTGACGAGAAACAACGCACGACCAATCTCACCGAGGCCGGCAATGAACATATGGAAGCCTTGTTAGGCGAGCTCGGGGTTCTTTCCGAAGGTTCGCTCTACGAGGCGGTCAACGTGACCACCGTGCATCACGTCAACCAGGCCTTGCGCGCGCATAAATTGTTCAAGCGCGACAAGGATTACATTGTGCGCCAAGGCGAGGTCGTCATTATCGACGAGTTCACCGGAAGGATGATGCCGGGCCGCCGCTACTCCGAAGGACTCCATCAGGCCCTCGAAGCCAAGGAGCATGTCGCGATCCAGCCCGAGAACGTGACCCTCGCCTCGATCACCTTCCAGAATTATTTCCGCCTCTACGGCAAACTCGCCGGGATGACTGGAACGGCGGCGACCGAGGCGGATGAATTCGCCGAAATCTATAAGCTCGAGGTGGTCGAGATACCCACCAACATGCCGGTCAGGCGGCTTGATGAAGACGATGAAGTCTATCGCACGGCGGAAGAAAAAATCCGCGCGATCATTGGCGAGATCGAGGCCGCCAACGCGAAGTTCCAGCCGATGCTTGTCGGCACGACGTCGATCGAGAAGTCCGAGCAGCTTGCCGAGGCGATGAAAAAGAAAGGCTATAAGCAGATCGATTTCACGGAGCCGGAAGCGCTGCAAAAACTCTACGCGGCGGCGCGATCGGACAAGCCCTCAAAGCTTTTCGCGGTGCTGAACGCGCGCTTTCACGAACAGGAGGCTTATATCGTCGCCGAAGCGGGCGTGCCCGGCGCGATCACGATCGCGACCAATATGGCGGGGCGCGGCGTCGATATTCAGCTCGGTGGCAATGTCGAAATGCGGGTCGCGCAAGAATGCGCGGAGCTGACGCCGGGTCCCGAGCACGAGGCGAAGGAAACCGGGATTCGAGCCGAGGTTGAAACTTTCCGCGAGAAAGCGATCGCCGCAGGCGGCCTCTACGTCATCGGCACGGAACGCCACGAGAGCCGCCGGATCGACAACCAGCTGCGCGGCCGTTCCGGGCGCCAGGGCGATCCGGGACGCTCAAAATTCTTCTTGTCGCTGAAAGACGATCTGATGCGGATTTTTGGGTCCGACCGGATGGAGTCCATGCTCGTCAAGCTCGGCCTCCAGGAGGACGAAGCGATTGTCCACCCGTGGATCAATAAGGCCTTAGAAAAGGCCCAGCAAAAAGTCGAAGCGCGCAATTTCGACATGCGCAAGAACGTTCTGAAATACGACAACGTGATGAACGATCAACGCAAGGTTATCTTCGAACAGCGCCGCGAAATGATGGCGCAAGAGTCGCTCGAAGACATGATTTCCGACATGCGCCAGGGTGTCGTCGACGATCTTATCGCCAAACATATTCCCCATGATGCCTATCCCGAGGCCTGGGACATCGAGGGTTTGAAGCAAGCGGTTCCTGCCGCGTTCAATGTCACACTTCCGCTGGCCGATTGGGCGAAGGAAGAAGGAATCACCGAGGAGGACATGCACGAGAGACTGCGGAAGGCGGCAGGCGAAGCCTATGCCGCTCGTGTCGACAAGAACGGCGCGGAAGTTACGCGTTATGTCGAAAAGCAGATCGTGCTGCAGGCACTCGATCATCTGTGGCGCGAGCATCTCGTGACGCTCGATCATCTGCGTCAGGTTGTCGGCTGGCGCGGCATGGCCCAGCGCGATCCGCTGAACGAGTACAAATCCGAGGCCTTCGAGCTGTTCGGCGAACTGATAACCCATCTGCGGGAAATGACGACGGCGCAGTTGAACCGCGTCGAGGTCGCCTTCGAGCCGCCGCCGCCGCCGATGGAGGCGCTGGAAGTTTCCCATGCCGATGCATCGGCTTATCTGGACCGCGCGATCAACGCCGCATTTGGCCCCGCGAGCGCCGCCCCCGCGGTTTCCCCGGCCTCCAAGCCGGTTTTCGCCGCGTCCGGGGCGGATGCCGCCGACACGCTTGTCCGCGAGCCGCCGGAGCAGCGGGCAGTCTATGGCAAAGTGGGCCGCAACCAGCCTTGCCCCTGCGGCTCGGGCAAGAAATACAAGCATTGCCACGGCGCGGCCGCGTAGACAGCATGCCGAGCAATCGTTTAACCAGCATGAACGGTAATTGCCTTGGGCGAGGCGCTCGCGTTCCCACGAAAGCCGCCAAGAGGCCGATGGCGATCATTACCAGACGCGCGCGGAACATCACGACACTTGACATTGGTCACGGCTTCCCGACCGGCAAAGGCCGCGGGAGCAAAATGGGCGTTTTACCCGGATGGCTGACTAATGTTTAAATCATAACCTTTGTCATAATCGGGCTCATACAATAGCCGCCATGAAAACCGGGAGCGTCTCTCCAGCATCCATTGCTCTAAAATCAATCGCGCCGTCCTTCCCGATCCGCCTATGGAAGTCTTCGTCCGCGTTAACATATTAAATGAGATAGTTCCCATCCCTACATTAGTGTTGGTAGCGATGGAAACTTTCTTCAGGACCTCCTCGATCAGCGCTTCGGACGTTCGCTCCCTTGGCTCGATCGTGATCACCGTATCCAATACCGGCTTCACCGGCTCGAGGTTTCCGGATAACCCCCTCGCTTTACGTCGCACGACGTGAAGCAGGCCGGCGCCGTGCACGACGGCAAATTCAAAGCCGCGATGGCTTTCATTATAGCTTTTGAGGAGAGCCTCGACCGCTCCCAATTCACCCGGATCGGCCGATGGCAGGGTAAACGTCAGGCTCCCTCCATTTGGCACTAATGTTCTTTGACTTGCGGGTTGCTGAGCCGCCTGTAATTCAGACTGGCTCTGGACCGGTACCTGCCGATTGATACCTGTCACTTCGGTAATATCGCCATAGTAAACATAAGGAGGATCCTCGTAGGTAATTCGCCATCCATATCTTTTGTCGAGCTCTAGGACCGCTGCGGCGACCGGCCTCGGATCCTGAACGGTTATGGTATTGGGCGAGGCGCTCGCGTTGCTCGAGAAAGCCGCCATGAGGACCATAGCGAGCATCACGCGGCGCGCGCGGAAAATCACAACGCTAAACGTTGTCTATCCTTTAATAATCATGGCCATTTTTTTGTCACGGACATATCGGCTCGTTCAGAGGTCACGGTGATATGTATCATCGAAGCACCCAGCAGATTTACATTTCCCGTATTCGTGCCACCGTATGCAGTATATGTGTTAGGTGGATCTGAATGGGCGTGTATTTTCATCTGTTGCCCAAATACGGTTCCACAAGAACCCTCTCCTTCAAGAATAGGGTTAAATTTACGATAGAATAATACTACTGGGCCATAGCCAACCGCGTCAGGGCCATAAACGTTACCGGATCCTACAGTCCAAAATTCAAAGGGCTTATTTTGGATCTTATCGAATGGCAACTCACCCGATCTTATAAGCCAACACCTGTCCGGGCCGGCGGGAGGCGCAGCGAATCCGTTCACGTGCTCCCCTGAAAAATCAAAAGATGGATCAGAGCTTGGCGGAATGAGCGTCTGTTCCCACAGGCCACGTCCTATATCGTCTAATCCCATGAAGGCGGTCGTCTCGTGATCGGGGCGGACCACCGGCACACTAATGTTAAACGTATATCCCGCCGTAGAACCGTCAGGAGTTGTCCACTCATAATAGATGGTGGCAAAAGTAAACGTGTGCCCAGCGCAAAGCCCGCTTCCTATCGTATCGGTTTCCGTGTTTGGCTGGGCGTGGCCCTATCGCCCTCTCCCAGGAAGGGAAAGGGCGAGTCCGATAAGACGGTGTTTTAATCTTTAAGAACGCGCATCACGCGTCACGGCCGGCTTTGGTTCACGCGGCCGGCCGAACGGTATCTTTGTGCGCGAGTTCCCAGCGATCGGGCGAACGCCACAGCCGCGAGCGCAGAAGCTCACGCTCGAATATGAATTCCTTGGGCAGCCGATCGAAGAACTGGTGGAA
>Ga0185299_10003350_pt1 | contig 21663 bp, 17 predicted proteins | sample PaiPotPPA55metaG_FD_128002 | JGI IMG/M metagenome (GOLD analysis project Ga0185299, IMG submission 128002) | Iron sulfur acid spring bacterial and archeal communities from Banff, Canada, to study Microbial Dark Matter (Phase II) - Paint Pots PPA... ... | reverse complement strand
ACGGCCAGCCGCCTCAATGCCCGCGAGTCTCTCTACGACATCGCCCACAACCTCGAACGCTGGATCGACATCATTGTGCTGCGCACCTTCAGTCATACTGTGGTCGAAGAGATGGCCACCTACGCCGGCGTTCCGGTCATCAACGCGCTGAGCGAACTCGAACATCCCTGCCAGGCGCTCGCCGACTTCTTCACCTTGCACGAGCATTTCGGCGATCTCTCCAAGATTCATTTTGCCTACGTTGGCGACGGCAACAATATGGCGCACTCGCTGCTTCTGGCGGGCGCCTCGGTGGGCGCGAAAGTTTCTATCGCTACTCCGGAGGCCTACGGTCTCAATCCCGTAATCGTCACCATGGCGAAGGCCATTGCGGACGAGACCAAGGCTTCGCTCCGCATCCTGACCGACCCGCGCAAAACCGTTGCCGGAGCCGATGCGGTTTATACTGATGCCTGGGCGAGCATGGGACACGAACAGGAAAAGGCGGAACGTGCCGCGATATTCGCTCCCTACCAGGTGAATGCCGCGCTCATGCAACTCGCCAAGCCTCATGCGCGATTCATGCACTGTCTGCCCGCGCATCGCGGCCAGGAGGTGACCGACCAGGTCATCGACTCGCTGAACTCCGTTGTCTTCGATCAGGCGGAAAACCGTCTGCACATTCAGAAGGCTATACTCGTATGGCTGTTGGGCGGCGGCGTGGGCCGCTTCCCGACTCGGAGCGCGCATGCCTGAAAAAGAAAAGATTGTTCTCGCCTACTCCGGTGGGCTCGATACCTCGATCATCATTCCGTGGCTCAAGGAAAACTATGCCTACGAAGTGATCGCCATGGTCGCCGACGTAGGTCAGGGAGATGACGTCGAGGCCGTCGTGGACAAGGCCTACAAGACGGGAGCCAGCAAGGTAGTCGTCGAAGATCTGCGCGAAGAGTTCCTGACCGGCTACGTTTGGCCAGCGCTGAAAGCGGGCGCGGTGTACGAAAACAAGTATCTTTTGGGTACATCGCTCGCACGCCCCGTGATCGCGAAGCATCAAGTCGAGGTCGCGCTGCGCGAAGGCGCCTCTGCCGTCAGCCACGGATGCACCGGCAAGGGCAACGACCAGGTTCGCTTCGAGATGGCTTACCAGGCACTCGCTCCCGAGCTGAAAGTCGTGGCGCCGTGGCGCGAGTGGGATCTCAAGTCCCGCGAAGATTGCCTCGACTATGCCGAGAAGCGCGGCATTCCCGTGACGGCAAGCCGCGAGAAGATCCACAGCCGCGATCGCAATCTCTGGCACCTCAGCCACGAAGGCGGAGAGCTCGAAGACGCGGCCAAGGCACCGTTTCGAAGCACCTGGCAATTGACGAAATCGCCACAAGAGGCTTCTGACAAAGAAGAGCAAGTTGAAATCGGATTCGAGAAGGGTGTACCTGTTTCGGTCGGTGGACAGGCGCTCGATCCTGTATCGCTCGTCGAACTGGTGAACGAAATCGGCGGACGCAACGCGATCGGACGCGTCGATATTGTCGAGAACCGTTTCGTCGGCATCAAGTCACGCGGATGCTATGAAACTCCCGGAGGCACGCTGCTGCTTGCCGCTCATGGCGAACTCGAGAGTCTGTGCCTCGATCGCGATCTGCTGCACTTCAAGCAGCATGTCGCACTTAAGTATGCCGAGCTGGTTTATTTCGGCCTGTGGTTCACGCCGCTGCGCGAAGCTCTGGACGCCTTCGTCGAAACCACGCAACAGAATCTGACCGGCTCAGTCACGCTTTCGCTTTACAAAGGCAACGTGAGCATCATCAGCCGCAAGTCGGATTACTCGCTCTACCGCACCGACCTCTCCTCCTTCACCATGGGCGCGAGCTATGATCAGAAAGACGCGGAGGGCTTCATCCGCATTCTGGGATTGCCCTCGCGTTGCCGCGCCCAGACGCAGCATAAGGTTGAGGTCCCGCAATGAAGATGTGGTCGGGCCGCTTCCGGCAGCCGCTTGACCCCGAATTTGAAAAATGGCAGCGGTCGTTCCCTTATGACCAACGTCTGCTGCCCTTTGAACTCGCCGCCAGCCGGGCTCACGCTAACGCGCTCGAACATGCCGGAGTGCTTTCCTCGGAAGAGCTTTCGGAAATCGTGAAAGCGCTGGAAGAAATCGCGCGGCGAGCCGAGTCTTCTCCAGAATTTCTTAACGATGCGGAAGCCGAAGACGTCCACCACTTCGTAGAAAAACAACTCGTCCGGCTGATCGGCGCCACCGGCTACAAGTTGCACACCGGGCGTAGCCGCAACGAGCAGATCGCGACTGATCTCCGCCTCTTCGTGCGCCACAGCATCGACATCCTGCAAAACTTGGTCGCCGATTGGCTCGAGGCAATTCTCGCTCGTGCCGACGCTGCGGGCAGCGCGTCTTCGATATTGGCTATGCCCGCTTATACGCATCTGCAGCCGGCGGAGCCTGTCTTGGTCGCGCATTGGTTGCTGGCGTATGTCGAAATGTTTCTGCGCGACGCCTCGCGCCTCGCCGATTGCCGCAAGCGCGCGAACCTTTGTCCGCTCGGATCGGGCGCTGTGGCGGGAGCGACGCTCACGCTCAATCGTCAAGCCATGGCTGCCGAACTGGGCTTTGATGGCCCGACGGCGAATAGCATCGACGCCACCAGCGACCGCGACTTCGCCATCGAATTTGTCGATGCGCTCTCGCTGCTTGCGCTTCACCTCAGCCGCTGGGCCGAGGAGATGATCTTGTTTTCCACGCCCGCTTACGGATTTGTCGAGTTGCCTGAGCCCTACTCCACCGGCAGCAGCGCCATGCCGCAGAAGAAAAATCCTGACTTGCTGGAGCTGGTGCGCGGCAAAGCGGCGCGCCTCATGGGATGCGCCACCACCCTGCAAAATTTGGTGAAGGGCTTGCCGCTCGCCTACAACAAAGATTTGCAGGAAACGCAGGAGCCTTTGTTCGACGCCTCTGACACGGTCATCGGCATGCTGCCGCTGGTGACCGGATTTATGAACACCGTCGAATTCAATGACGCCAAGATGAATCAGGCCGCAGGTTCGGGCTTTATGAATGCGTGGGCGGCGGCGGCATATCTTGTCGAACGTGGAGTGCCTTCGCGCCTCGCCCACGAAGCGGTCGGCAAAGCGGTTGCTTTGGCGGGGGAGCGCGAATGCGATTTGCAAAAACTTCCTCTCGCCGATCTACAGGCGATCCATTCGAGCTTTGACGCAGGCTTCCACTCGTGCCTCGGACTTACTGAGGTGCTGGCGCTGCATGACGTCGCTGGCGGCACCGCGCCTCGGCACGTCAAGCGCGCGCTGCAGAATGCCCGGGAGCGGGCTGCCGCTCTGCGGGCTTTGGAACAAACGGCGACCCGCTAGTTACTATGTGTACCCTTGCAGCCACACCGTGTACCCGGGCTGCGCCTTTGCCCGAGCCTTCTTCGGCCCGCTACGCATCTAAGAGAACGAGCTTCCTAACGGAGCATTACCCTGATTCTTAGCCGAGTTCTTTTCTTCGCATTGTTTCTTTTAGCTGTTTACGCCGTCCAGCGATTCTGGTTTATGCGGGCGTGGACGTGGATTGCCGCGTTCTCGGATGCCAACTGGCGTTTCGGACTTCATGCCGGACTGATCGCGCTCGCCGCGGCGCTGCTGGCTACGCTCCTCGATCCGCTGCTCGGCCACGCCATCTCGCGCCTCAGCTTGGGCGGTTTCAACTTCGGCAAAACGCTCTCGACCGTTGCCCGCTTGTGGATGGTCGCTTCATTCTTTGGTTTCCTGGCGGTCGAATCGGTGGGAGCGATTGAGTGGCTCACGAATGTTGCGGCGCGGCTTCTGCCTCATTCTGGAGCGGTGGCGGGAGGGTTCAGTCCCTCGCGGCGGACATTTTTTCAATACGCGGCTGTGCTTGCTGGCGGCTTTCCGTTCCTTGCCGCTACCTATGGATTTGCCGCTGGGCGATTGCGCTACACGATCGAGCGCGTCGATGTGCCGGTGGCCAATCTTCCTCCCGAGTTGGATGGGCTGCGCATTGCTCAGCTTAGCGACATCCACATAGGCGACTACATGCCGCCGCGCGAGATTGCGCGCGCGGTGGATATGGCGAACGAGCTGCAACCCGACATTTCTTTTGTTACGGGAGACTTTGTCTCGAGCGAGGGCGATCCGCTGGACGCCTGCATTACTGAGTTAAGCCGGCTGCACGCTCCGCTGGGCGTCTGGGGATGCAATGGCAACCACGAGATTTATGCGGGAGTAGAAGGCGAGGCGGAACGGCTCTTCCGCGAAAAGGGAATGCGGCTGCTGCGGGCCGCTAATGCGGTTGTCGAGCACAAAGGAGGGCGCTTCAATCTGCTGGGCGTCGATTATCAGCGCGACCACATGACGAGCGGAGAGCGTACGGAGCCGATGTTGCGCGAGATCGAGCCTCTGATTCGGCGCGACATGCCTAATATTTTGCTTTCGCACAATCCGAATTCGTTTCGGCGGGCGGCGGAGTTGGGCATTGAATTGAGCCTTGCCGGGCATACTCATGGCGGGCAGGTGAAGTTTGAGATTGTGGATCACAGCGTCAGTCCGGCGCGGCTGATTACGCCGTTTGTCGCGGGACTCTATCGTTTGCCGATGAACGGGCACGCTGGCGTTGCGCCTGAGATTAAGACCAACGGTTTGGATAAGGCGGCGCTCTATGTAAACCGGGGGCTTGGGACATTTGGCTTTCCGGTCCGGATTGGCGTGCCGCCGGAGATTACGCTGCTGACGTTGCGAAGAGCGTAGTCGGCCGGGCCTTCAGCAGCGGAAGCCATCAGAATTGGTCTCCTGGAACGCAGCGGCGAACCGCTGCGCCAGCCAAAAGAAACCCCATGCGGAGCCTGAAAAGCCAACCGTTGCCTGGCCCCCAGGGCGGCCGGGACGTGGTATAATTCTCGAGTAAATCCGGCCACATAAGCACCTGTAGATGCAAGAACTTAGCGAGATTTGTGGTGGTACAGAGCGGGGGAGCTTTGCTCCGCTTGGACGGGCGAGTCGCCCGTCCCCACACAAGGCTCATGGCAGCCTTCACTGACAACTGACTACTGAGAACCGAGAACTGAACTTCATGGCTGACGATCAGAATCCTGAGCTTCCCTTAACTCCTCCTCCTGGAGGCGACGGACAATCTCCGGGCGCCCTCAACATGCAGCCCGTCAACATTGAAGACGAGATGAAGCGGTCGTATCTCGACTATTCGTTGTCGGTGATTATCGGCCGTGCTTTGCCGGACGTTCGCGACGGATTGAAGCCGGTGCATCGCCGCATTCTTTACACCATGCAGCAGATGGGGCTGGCTCCCGGACGCGCCACGCGCAAGTGCGCCCGCATCGTCGGCGAAGTGATGGGCAAGTACCATCCGCACGGGAATCTGGCTGTCTATGATGCATTGGTGCGACTGGCGCAGCCGTTTGCCATGCGCGCGCCGCTGGTGGATGGGCAGGGAAACTTTGGCTCGGTGGATGGAGACCCTCCGGCGGCGGATCGATATACCGAAGCTCGTTTGACGCGTGTTTCTACCGCGCTGCTTGAGGATCTCGATAAAGAAGCGGTCGATTTTTATCCTAACTACGACGGCACCGAAACGCAGCCCGCGGTGCTGCCTGCGCGTTATCCGAACTTGCTGGTTAATGGATCCGATGGCATCGCCGTTGGTATGGCTACTAAGATTCCGCCGCACAACTTGACTGAGATTGTCGATGCAACGATTGCGCTGGTGAATAATCCCGCGGCGCAGTTGCCGGAAATTCTGAAATTCGTGCAGGGACCCGACTTTCCCACGGCGGGTATCATCCACGGCCGCGCCGGAATCTTTGAGGCTTACCGTACTGGCCGCGGCCGTTTCATGATGCGCGCCCGCGCCGCCATCGAGAACGTCACCAAGGACAAGCAGGCCATCATCGTCACCGAGATTCCTTATCAGGTGAATAAGGCGCGCCTGATCGAGCGCATCGCCGACCTGGTCAATCAGAAGACCATCGACGACATCTCCGACATTCGCGACGAAAGCGATCGCGACGGCATGCGCATTGTGATCGAACTCAAGCGTGGAGCCGAACCGCAGATTGTGCTGAACCAGCTCTTCAAGCACACGTCGATGCAGGAAGGCTTCAGCATGATTCTGCTGGCCGTGGTCAACGCCCAGCCGAAGGAAATGGGGCTGATCCAGGCGATCAAGCACTTCATCGATCATCGCGTCGACGTCGTGCGCCGCCGCACATTGTATTTGCTGAATAAGGCGCGCGATCGCGAGCACATTTTGGAAGGCTACCTGACCGCGCTCGATCACATTGACAACGTAATCGTGATCATCCGCGGCAGTGCGAATCGCGCCGATGCTCGGGAGAATTTGGTCGCGTACTTTGGCGGCAAGAAGATTGACATCAATACCATTGGACGCGCTCCGAAGCTCGATGCCGACAAGCCGTTCACTTCGAAGCAGGCTGATGCCATCCTCGAACTGCAACTGCACCGGTTGACCAAGCTCTCGATCGACGAAATTTCTAACGAGTTGAAGTCGGTGCGGGAGGCGATTGGCGAGTTCGAATCGATTCTTGCTTCGGAGAAGAAACTGCGCGGCGTCATCATCAAGGAACTGGAAGAGGTCAAGAAGCTGTACGGCGACGCGCGCCGAACCGTGATCGAGGACGAAGCTGCGGAAATCATGCTGGAAGACCTGATCGCCGACGAGCAGGTTGCGGTCACAGTCAGCCACTCCGGCTACATGAAGCGCACTCCGATTTCGACCTATCGCATGCAGCGGCGCGGAGGCACTGGGCGCACTGGCATGAAGACGCGCGACGAGGATTTCGTCGAGCATCTGTTCATCGCCTCGACTCACGCCTACATTCTGATCTTCACCAATACCGGACGCGTGTACTGGCTTAAGGTGTACGAGATTCCCGACATCGCTGCTGCCGGCAAAGGCAAGCATGTGGGCAACCTAGTCGGTCTGCAGCCGGGCGAAACGGTGCGCACCATGCTCGCCGTGCGTGATCTGGAAGAAGAAAACAGGTACGTCTTCTTTGCCACGCATAACGGCACGGTGAAGAAGAGTGCGGTGAAAGACTTCTCGCACGTGATGCAGCGCGGCATTATCGCCATCAATATCGAACAGGGCGATGAGTTGGTCGCGGCCTCGCTGACTGACGGCAATCAAATTGTCTTCCTCGCCTCGCATGACGGGCAGGCAATTCGCTTCGACGAGAACGACGTGCGTCCCATGGGACGCAACGCTACCGGCGTGCGCGGCATGAATCTCGGCGAGAAAGATTACATCGTCGGCATGGCGACCACGATCAAGCCGGAGGCGAAAGCGGTGGCGAAAGAAGGCGATGTCGCTCCCGAAGTCGCGGACCTCGTGCCGGAAAAGGGCTCGCTCATTCTCTCCGTCACCGAGAACGGATACGGCAAGCGCACTCCCGCCGACGAGTATCGTCTGACCAATCGTGGCGGCAAGGGCGTGATCAACGTCAAGACGACGGAACGCAACGGCAAAGTCGTCGGCATCTCGCAGGTGAGCGAGAAATCCGAGGTGATGCTGATCAGCCAGTACGGCAAGATCATCCGCATCGAGTCGAAGTTCATCCGCGAATCGGGACGCTCGGCGCAGGGAGTGCGCCTGCTGAACGTCGAACCGGGAGACCGGGTCGCGGCGGCGGTGGTGATTCCGCCGGAAGAGCCGAATGGGAATGGTACGCTGATTCAGTAGGGCAACCTTGTAGAGGGCACTGGCTCTATTCTGAAGTGAGTGGAGGTGGCAACTCTGGCGAAGTACGTTCAGCACCGCCGCCCCCTCGTGGAGCATGCTTTCCAAACCGATCGCCGCGACTTGTTCATTGAGCACGTTGGCAAATTTGTGAATCTGTCGAAAGATGAGCCGATCCTGATCCCCGGAGTGATGGAACTCTACCTGGAGCGCATCGAACGCGATCCCAAGGGCCTCTTCAAGCTCTATCCATTTGTCATGGAGCGAACGCCGAACGAGCCGAGGCTGATCCTGATGAATCCGGCGGTAGGTTTTGGCAAGCCAGTGATCGCCGGAACCGGCATCTCGACCGCGGTCGTCTCCTCGAGGTTCAACGCCCGGGAATCCGTGCCCGACCTGGCTTCCGAATATGGCGTCACGCCAAGACAGATCGAAGAAGCCATCCGGTGGGAGCAGCAGCGGACGGCAAGTAACGCTGCCTGAAGACTTCGTCCTTTACCTCGACGAAAGCCTTCACAACTGCCAGCCCATTCTCGACGCTCTCGCCCAGCACGGAGTCAGGCACGAGCGCCACGGGAACCATATTTTTCCCCTGGACCGAAGACACGACTTGGCTGCCCACCGTCGGCAAACACGGATGGCTGCTTCTCACGAAGGACAAAAGAATCCGGTTCAATGAATTGGAAAAGTCCGCGATCCGGCGCTACCGAGTAAGGGAGTTCTATTTCGCGTCCGGGAACTATAGCGGGACCGAGATGGCCGCCGTGCTGGTCACAGCGCTGCCGGAGATGGCGAGATTCTGTCGCCGGTATGATCCGCCCTTTATTGCAAGCATCAGCAAGAGCGGGAAAGTCAGCCTTCGGTTTCCCACAAATTCCTGGAGCATTTCAACGGCTCACGGGCTCGTGTTTCGTCCGTCGTCGCCCCGCATTCCCGCAGTTACTTCTAAAGATGCCCGCTTTCCATTATTGTTAACCTTAGTGATACTGCCCCTCCCCGTGTGTGCCCGCGCGGTTGCAGACTATTCGTGAGCGAGCGTTTGTGCACGACATCGTAAACGCAAAACCTGAACCCGCGTACCAGGAACTTCTGAGTCGGCCGATTCGCGAGCTGGGGCTTACGCTTGCCGGGTCGCCGGTCGAACGCTTTGTCGAACAGCTCTATCGTGAGCTGGAGGCGAAGGGGCTGACGAAATTTCGTCCGGCTGTTTACTTGACGGATGAGTGGGGATGCCCGTCGGGCGAGCCGATTATCGGGATTCCGTTTTATCTGGCGAGTGCGGCGCTGGCGCAACTGGAAAAAGAAACGCATGACCTGGAAGACGCGAGAGAGATCATGATGTACTTGCGGCATGAAGCCGGACACGCGTTCACCTATGCGTACAAGCTGCATAATTCGCCGGAATGGAAAAGGACCTTTGGACCGTTCCGGCGGCCGTATCGCGACAATTATCGGCCCGCTCCGTTTTCGCGCGATTATGTGAGGCATTTGCCGGGATGGTATGCGCAGAAGCATCCGGATGAAGATTTTGCCGAGACGTTTGCGGTGTGGCTGACGCCGCGCTCGAACTGGCGCAAACGGTATCGCGGCTGGGGTGCGATGGAGAAGCTGGGTTACCTGAACCGGCTGGCGCGCAAGTTGGGGAAGAGCGACCCTCAACGGCGGCGCGGACAGACCGACATCACGGTCGATGACATGGAGAGTACAGTGGCGGAGTTTTACCACCTCCAGCAGTCGGCCCGCGAAGAAGTTGCGGTCACCGAGCTTACACCGGATACGGATTTGCGCGATATCTTTCCTGTATCGAAGCGGCGGAAAACGGCGCTGCCAGCGCACGAGTTTCTGCATCAGCATCGCAAGGCGGTGATTGATAAAGTTGCGCAGTGGACTGGAGCGCAACGTCCGCTGATCAAGACTTTGATTGACAGGATTGAAAGGCGCGCCGGGGAGCTTGACTTACGCGCCGACAAAACGCGCAGCGCGGAACATGTGGCCGAAGTCACGGCGTATGCCACCGCGCTGGTGATGACTTATGTGACGAAAGGAAAATTTATTCAGCCGTAGAAAATATGGAGCGACGGGCGTCCTCGCCCGTCTGGCAGCAATGTGGCTGGGCGGGGCGCCCGGCGCTCCACTGGCAACGAATGGTTTCCGAGGAGACATTATGATCGGAGCAAAACTGAAAATCGCGCTGCTGTATGACTTGTGGAACGAGGATCCGGTTGCGGCGGCCGGGAAGGAAGAGGCGGCGGCGGCACCTGCGCCCAAGCGTCGCAAGAAAGTGAAGAAGGTAAAAAAAGAAAAGACCGACCGCGAGGAGATCTTCGACGCGCTACAGAAGCTGGGGCACGAGCCTTCGTATTTCGAGTTGGATGGGAAGCCGCAGTCCCTGCACTCGCTCTCCCGTTGCGATGCCGACCTCATTTTCAACCTGACCGAGTCTTTCGACGGCGACGATACCAAGGAAATGAACGTGGTCGCCTATGTCGACCTGCTGGGATTGCGCTACACGGGCGCTGGTCCGCATTCCATTTTCATGTCCCAGGACAAAGCGATTGCCAAGAAGATATTCGCGTTTCACGGCATCAAGACTCCATTCTTCGCGACTGCCTATCGCGGACGCATTGAACATGCCCACGACATTTCTTTTCCGCTTATTGTCAAACCGTCATGGGAGGATGGATCGATCGGCATCGATGCCGGCTCCGTCGTAAAAAGTGTCAAGGAGATGATGGAGCGCATCGAGTATATCCAGGACGAATTCGATTCGCCCGCCCTGATTGAGGAATACATCGAGGGGCGGGAAATTTACGCTGGAGTTCTCGGCAGCTACGAACGGACACAGGTTTTACCGCTGGTCGAGCTCGATCTTTCACGCTTGCCCGAGGGTATGCCAAAAATCGCCAGCTACGACGTCAAGTTCGAAAAGAACACCGAAGCCTACAAGCTGACCAAGTCATCGATTGCGGAAAATCTGGACGAAGATACGATTAAGCGGTTGTCCGATACGGCGCTGGCTGCTTATCGGGCGCTGAAGCTGCGCGACTATGGACGCATCGACATGCGGCTCGCTCCGAACGGCGATGTCTACGTCATCGAAGCGAATCCGAATCCGTGGCTGGCGAGCCGGCAGGAATTTGCGATGGCTGCGAAGGCGCACGGGCTCTCCTACACGGAGATGATCGGCGCCATTGTTGATTTGGCGATGAGCCGTTACCTGAATGCTAACCTTACGAATGTGGTGGCGATGCACTAGGCGAGTGTCCCGGAAGTTCGCGGCAAAAATCTTAACCACAGGGTTCACAGAGGAACACGGGGAAACACAGGGGAAAGCTCCCGATGCAGTTCGCGGGAGCAAAAAGAGGCTGGCCGGTGGAGGCCGGGCGAGGCGCCGGTCCCTCCACCGCACGAATGACCACGAGGTTGCAGTTAGAACTTGTTCCAAAGGTACTGGTTGTATACGTCGTGGTGGTACTGCACCTCGGGCGCTTTTACGAACGTGCCCAGCAGGCGGGCACAGCGATCGGCCGATGCCTCCTTCAGGTCGGCGTAGCGGCCCTTCACGTCCTTGCCCAGCAACTCCGAGGTCCAGTCTGCCTTGCGAAAGTCGTCCAGCGCCTTGTAGATATTATCCGGCAGGTAGCGTTCGGCCTGGCGCAGGTTCTTGATCTTCGCCGTGCCGCCATCGAGTCCAGTCTTGAAGATCGAGAGCATGACCAAATACGGATTCGCGTCCGGAGCCACCGAGCGTACTTCCACGCGCATGCTGCGCTCGTTGCCGATCGGGATGCGGATCATCGAGCCACGATCGACCGCCGACGCCTTGATCTGGTTCGGCGCTTCGAAGTGCGGATCCAGACGGCGATAGGCATTGACGCTCGGATTCAGCAGCAGGCAGATGTCGTTGCCGTGGGTCAGAATGCGGTCGATGAACTCCCATCCCGCCTTGCTGAGCATCTCTTCGCCCTTGGGATCCCAGAACAGATTCTTGCCGCCTTTGCTGATCGAAACATTGGTGTGCATGCCGCTGCCGTTGACGCCCACCACCGGTTTTGGCAGGAACGAAGCAGTCAGACCCATATTGCGCGCGACCTGGCGGCAGACCAGTTTATAGAGCTGGATGTGATCGGCGGCGGCGACCACTTCCGCGTAATTGTAGTTAATCTCGAACTGCGAAGGGGCAACCTCGGGGTGATCCTTTTCGTTCTGGAAACCCATCGCCCGCTGCACTTCAGCAGTCGTGTCAATAAAGGTGCGCAGCGGATCGCCCGGCAGGGAATGGTAATACCCGCCTGTGTTTACATATTCGAATTTGCCAGTCTCGTGGTAATTGCGCTCGGCCTCCGGCCCCTGGAACAGGAAGCCTTCAATTTCATTGGCGGCATTCAAAGTGTAACCTTGCTTCTTGTGCAGACCTTCCGCGAAAGTCTTGAGGACGCCGCGCACGTCGGCCCCGTAAGGCTCGCCACCCTTGTCGATGACTTCGCCGAACACCATCACCTTGCCGGGTCCGAACACGTCGGCCGGTCCCCAGTAGAAGGCAGCCCAGTCAATACCCAAACGCAGATCGCTTTCCCGCTGCGCCGTAAAGCCGCGAATCGACGAACCGTCAAATGTCAGGTTATCGTAGCTCTTCAGCAGGAATTTCTTGTCATAGTCCAGCATGTGCAGACGGCCTTCGAGGTCGCTGAACATCACGGTCACGGCCTTGATGCGCGACTCGTCAGTCAGGTACTTCAGCCGTTCTTCCTGAACTTTGTGAGAGGCCACGCGGTCCAGGCGCTGCTTCTTCGCCTTCAGATTCATTTCTTCCAGTTCGTCGTAGGGGATCGCCAGAAAATTCCGCAGTTCAGTTGACATGTGTCTCCTTGAGTTTGTGCGCTGCCCAGCAAGATCGAAATGACCGGGGTTGACCAGATAGGCTATCGTGTCCGGCGCAAGCAGACAAATAGAAATCGGTCATAGCAACGATTAGCTTTTCCGATTTGCATCAGAAACGGTGCAGAAACCAGCTTCGAGCCGCGATCCTTGAGCTCCGGCAACTCAGAACCTGATGGCGCGCAGCTCAAACGCCGCAAGCTCGATTTATTTCGAGGCGTTTTGGTGGTGGAAGCGCGCCGTGAAATAATCAAGTCCGAGGAACTGCACTTTGAGTTGCGCGATCTGTGAAGAGCGAAGAGAAAAGCGGTTTTGCCCGGCCGTGCACGGGAAGATCTGTCCGCAGTGCTGCGGCGAGCAACGCGAGGTGACGCTTGATTGCCCGAGCGACTGTCCTTATCTGCTGCAGGCGCGTGAGCACGCTACCACGCACCGTGCGAACAGCCAAAATGAGCGGACGGGCGGACGGGAAAGCGAGGCCTTGTTTGCCGAGGCTGAGATCCCCGACGTTCAGATCACGCAACAGTTTCTCTACGAGCGCGAGGAACTGATCCTCGGACTCAGCTTCGCACTGGCTAAGTGCGCTCGCGCCGATCGCTCGCTGATGGACCGTGATCTGATCGCGGCTGTCAGTTCTCTAGCGAAGAGCTACCAGACGCTGGTGAACTCCAGCCTCATCTATGAGCCGCCAACCGCCAACCTGGCGCACCAGACCATTGCTCGAGAGATCGCTCGCGAAGTCGAGACCATGGTCAGGGAATTTCGCGAGGCCGAGCAGCAACCTCTTGGCCATACGCGGCTGCGGGATTCTGACGTGCTGAAGGCACTGGTATTTCTTTTGCGACTCGGCCTGGGACGCACGTCCGGCCGGCCCAAGTCGCGGGCGTTCGTCGATTTCCTCTTTGCGCAGTTCCCGGAAAGGCAATCGGCCATCGTTGGCCCGGAAGAGGCAGGCAGCCGGATCGTGATTCCGTAGGCTCTGATGCAGCGGGACCTTGACCCATAGTGGTCTCCAGGGTGCTCGAGCAAAATCTCTAGCGCAGGGGTCACAGAGGAGCACAGGGTCTCGGATTACGTGTATCAGAGCCGGCGGACCATCTGCCCGCCAGCCAGCGCCGCCAGAAGTTCTTGCGTAGTTTTCCCGAGTGCTGGATGGCGCGCCTCGGGAGCGATCTCGACCAGCGGTTCCAGAACAAACCGCCGCTGGTGCATTGCCGGATGCGGAATTTGCAACCCCGGCTCATCCACTACCCAATCCCCAAACAGCACAATGTCGATATCAATCTTGCGCGCACCTTTCTCGCGCATGCGAAGACGTCCCATCGCCGCTTCGACCCGCAACGCAAGCTGGAGAAGTTCTCTCGGCGTCTTATCCGTTTCAATCACCGCGACGCAGTTCAGAAACCACGGCTGGTCGGGGACATCTACCGGCTGGGTCTCATAAAATGCAGAGACCGCGAGCAACCGGCCCGCTACGTCCAATTGTGCGAGCGCCTCGCGCAGGTTGGCTGCACGATCTCCCAGGTTCGACCCCAGCGACAGATAAGCGGTTTCGCCCACCAGGCTAGTTTCGCGGCGAAAAGCGCGAGAATCCAGCAAAAACCGACGTCATTCTTGATTATCTGGTTCTGAAACGACTCGCAGGGATGGCCGCCTGAGTTGCGGACTCTCCGATGTAACGGAGGAACCCTCTTCGGCAGACACCTTTGCCCAGTACCTAGGTCACTTTCTTAGCTTCTCGGGCACCGTTAGTATTGAAGATGCCATGAATCTGGACTCTCTTCTCATCAGCCGGGACGCCGATTTGCTCGCCGTGCTGCGGCCGGCACTGGAGAAGATCTCGGTCAATATCGAGGTTTGCGAAGGGTCCAGGGCCGGCAACGATAAGCTGGCAAAGCGCAAGTACGATGCAGTCATCGTCGACTGCGACGACCTGCAGAACGGCTTTGATCTGCTGAGCGTGCTCCGCCAGACCCAAAGCAATGCCAAGTCCGTAGCCTTTGCAGTGGTGAATGGGAAGACGACGACTCAGGAGGCCTTCCACTCCGGGGCCAACTTCGTTCTGCAGAAACCGCTTACACCGCTGCACGCCGCCCGCTGTTTTAACGCGGCTCTGAATTTCATGGTGCGGGAACGGCGCCGGTACTACCGTCATCCGGTGGAAATCCCGTTGCGAATCACGCTTCCGCACAATCAGGAACTGACGGCCACGACGACCAACGTGAGCGAGGGAGGTATGGCCATCCGCGTCCTCGGCAAGTTGCCCAAGGATGCGCAGGCGCAGTTTCGGTTCACGCTTCCAATGATTAACATTTCGCTCGACCTGAAAGGCCAAGTCGCCTGGGCCGACGGAACGGGCCACGTCGGTATCCGTTTCGTTGAGGTTCCGCAGAGTTCACAGTATCAGCTTGAAAAATGGCTGACCGACCACTTTCAAACTGAAATACCCGAGAAACTGCAAGGCTACGCGGCGTTGCCCTAACCGATCGCGCGGCCGCGCCCGGCCCCGTTCCCCGGAAACGCAATCCCAAAACTCTCCCACCCCCGGCATCCAGCTTGTAACTTGCGCTTTACCGCTGCTGTGCCACTGTAGAGACGCGGCTTGCCGCGTCTATGCCATGATTACATTGGAAGAAAGAATCGCCAAAACCGAGCGCTTGCTGCGCCGCCTGGAAGAGGATCAGCCTTACTTGCATGTGCGCTTATCCGCGCTCGGCGCCGAGCACCGGCAGAGTGCCAGTGCTTTTGCCGACAGCGTGCGCGCCCAAGCCGAAGCCGAACTGCAGCGCCTGCTGGCAGAACGCGCATTGCCTTACGAGTGGAGCGTGCCCCAGCCCGCCGACTGAAGGTAGCCAAAGGTGTCAGGAGATCAGGTATCAGGCCTCCGGAGTACAAAGCTTGGCATGGGCAAACTTACGGGACACAGCGCTAGACGCTAAAACTGGCCGCCGAGGCAAGCGCCGGCATTGCAGGTTCATCTTCCAGCGCGGTTTCTTCCCAATACGACCGGTCGCGAAGAATGCGCGACACCAGCGCCGTATGCATGGCGTGGCCCGCGCGGTCGGCCACCACCGATCCCAGTATCTGTTTCCCGAGCAGCGCTAGGTCGCCGATCAGGTCCAGGACTTTATGGCGTACGAACTCATCCTGAAAACGTAACGGCGGGTTCAGCACTTCGTCGCGGTTCAGCACAATGGCATTCTCGATCGAGGCCCCCCGGATCAGTCCCTGCTGCCGCATGGCGTCGGCTTCATGCAGAAATCCGAAAGTCCGCGCCGGCGCAATCTCTTTCAGGTAACTGCCATTCGTCAGCCGCACGCAGAAGCTCTGCTTGCCGATCAGGGGGTGAGGAAAGTTGATCGAATACGAAACCGAATAGGCGTCGGCCGGATACACGGCAATGAATTTATCGCCCTCGCGCAACTCGATCTCGCGCACGATCCGGAGATAAGTGCGGGCTTTGCGCTGCTTCCGAATCCCGGCCTTTTGAATCATTTCGATAAACGGACGGGCGCTGCCATCCAGAATGGGCAACTCCAGATTGTCCAGTTCGACGATGGCGTTGTCGATGCCGACGCCGGTAAACGCCGATAGCAGATGTTCTGTGGTGGAGATGAGCACGCCCTTCTTCATCAGGCTGGTGGCGTAACTGACGCGGGCCACGTTGCGTCCGCTGGCTTCGATCGCGAAGCCGTCCAGGTCGGTGCGATGGAATACGATTCCCGCTCCGGCACTCGCGGGCCGAATCCGCAGGCTAACCGGGGCGCCGCTATGGAGACCCACTCCTGTGCAGGTCACAGCAGCACGAATTGTTTGCTCGTGTGTCAAGGGGATGGTGTAAGTCTTTTGTTGTGTGTCAGCTTACCGTGATGGGCAGACTTCTGCATGTGGCAAAATCGCCACACTCCGTGGTTCGGCCGACCGGGGGAACGCTAACTTGTTCAGGTGGTTATAGATGTTTGGGGGTATCCAGGGAAGAACTTGGGCCGGTTTTGTCTGCCTGGCTGCGGTTTTCGGCCTTCAAACTCCTCATTTGGACGGCAGCTGGCTGATGCTCACGGATAGACCACTAAGCTGCATGATGAGCAGGCACACCCCCTTTATGTCCGGCTATCCGCGCCTTCATCAGATTGCGCTTTCATGTAGGAGCGCAAAATGGCATTTATGCGGGTCTGGTAGCCGCTGCCCTTCTTCTTGAGCCATTCCACAACATCGTGGTCAACCCGGATCGTCAGGCGGTCCTTTGGCTCCGGCATGGTGAGCTTGGCTTTCTTCCAAAACGATTTATCCAGCTTGGGGATATCGGAGTAGTCGATTTCCGCATCGCGCATTTCGCGCAAGCGTCTAAAGTCAGTTTTGCCCTTCGCCCGCGCTCCTGAGCCGGCCCGTGTATTCTTGCCTTTCATTGCGATGTGCCCTGCTCGCCGAAATAATTCGCCGCCGTTTGCCGCGCATCACATAGACCACTACTATTTCAATGTCTTCCATAACACCGACAGCGAATACGCGGTCTTCACCACGACGGCGGTCAGTTCGCTCGAACACCGGCCCGTCAAATACTCGCTTGGCATCCCGAAAATCGATGTGGTGTTTTGCGAGGTTCGCCTGCCTCTTGTTTTCATCCCACTCGAAAGCATTCCGGCGCCTTCGCTTGATTGGGATTCAAGTGTATGTACGATTTGTACACACACAGAGCGGGTTGTCAAGCCCGTTTCATACACCCATGGAAACCCCATGAACAAGACTTATTCAGGCCTAAATCATCCAACCTGAAAGCCTACCGCTTCTTCAGGGGCGCCTTCGGATCGTACGTCACCGCCGCTTCGAACAGCGAATCCGCCAGCTTTAGGTTGTAGCTTGCAGTGTTGACGAAGCGCTGTTGGGAAGTCTCTCCATTGAAATAACGGGTGATGGAGTGGGCCGTCCAGATTCCCTGCACCAGTTTGTAATTGTCGTAAACTTCATCTTCCACGTTCTTCTGCTTGTCCTGCGAATCGCGCCACGAATAACTGATCTTGACCGGATAGTGCGTGTTCTCGTCCAGGAAAACGCTGACCGAGTCGTTCAGGCTGTTAAGCAGGGTGACGCCCTCGGTTTCCTTCCCATTCACGACCGCCAGACCATCGTAGAACAGGGCCACGTTGGGATCGCGTATCCACTTGCGGAACACCCATTCGAGCGAATGCTGCCGGCGGCGAAGGTAGTTCTCCAAATCAAGCGGTTCCTGCGCTGCCGTTCCCTTGTACGTCGTCTCGTATCCTTTGTCGCCGTTGTGGATCAGGACAATGTCGAACTTGTTCTTGACCTTGACGTTGCCTACTTGCCCCTCCACCAAAAAAATGTCCTTCAGGTGGATGACTTCGAAACGGTCCTTGTCCGGATACTTGAGATAGTAGTTGTAGGGAATCCCGGTGCTCTCGGTGCGCCCGTGATAGAGCGGATAGTAGCGGCCGGTCTCACCCTTGCTTTCGTAGGCGAGGTAGGCTTGTCCTCCCAGGGACTGGATGGTCTGATCCAGAACCGCGCGCGCCTTGCGGGCATTGTCGGAGTCGTTCAGGTTGACGGCGGGCTTAGAGGGAAGGGGTGGAGCGAGTGCGGTCTGGGCGCCGCCAAGCGCGGATAGTAGCAAAACAATAAGAAAACGATTCATGATTCTATCGGGTTAGAAGCGTCCAGAGCCATTTTAGCTGTCCGGGCTGTTGAGACGTTATCTCCGCCGCCATTTCGACGGACGACTAGCGCGCCGCCAACTGGAAATTCACGATAACCTGCGTTTCGACTTTTACCGGTTGACCATTAAGCAAGTAGGGCTTGTATTTCCATTGCTGGACCGCCTCCATGGCTGCCGTGGCGAGCATGGAATCACCTGAAATTAGTTTCAAATGCTCGACGTTTCCATTCTCGTCGACGTCCGCTTGCAGAATCACCTGCCCTTGAACACGCTTCTGCTTGGCAAGATCGGGATAATGCGGAGGAACTGTCTTGATCAGCAGGCCGAGTGCGACCCCTGATGAGATGCGCACACGCCAGGGCGTGGCTATCTCGGGCTGAGGCGGTTTCGAGCTCAGTACTCCGCCAATGACGCCCCCGGAATGGCTATCATCTCCCTTCATCACGCACTTTGGATTTGACTTGTCCTCCTGAAACGATATTCCCTGCAGAGAACTCGCAGCCATTTCCAGTTCCCCTGGCGATACAGCACCAAGGCTCTCCCCGATGTAGAAGCCCCGGAATTTTGTATAGACAAAGGCCATATAGCGCGGGTCTCCGTTAATCGTTTGCTTGTAGTCGGCTCTGAAGAGACGTCTGTCTCCGTAGTCGACAGCGTAGGTATCACGAACCAGTTCGCTGTGAAAGTTCTTGTCGCCATCGATTTGCGCGCGCACCGCATTCGAAACGAGTTGTTGAGCGGTGACGACTGAGCCACCTGCTTCGCGGGCCGTGAGAGCTATCTGGCTTTTGAAAGCACCTTCATGGTGCCGATCTAGAACCATAAGGATAAGCACATTTTTGGCGACATGCGTAGCTTTTCCATCCGCGCCCACTGGCTTTAGTTGCCAACCCTCAGGTATGGCGAGCGAAAAACCGAAACATTCGTTCGTATAGACATTGTTTCTGATACTGCCATTCTCGTAGGCCAACGCATCCAGTGAGGTGTTGGTGAGCTGCTGACCCAGAGCAAATGCATGGGCGAGAACCGCAACCACAGCGATGTGAAACCGAGCAAACCTCAGATGCTCCTCCCTACCCCACCAGCACCGACCCGCCGTTCACGTTGAAAACTTCGCCCGTGATAAATCCGGCATAGGGCGTGCACAGGAACAGAATCGGCCCGGCGACCTCCTCCGGCGTGCCCACGCGCCCCAAGGGTATGCCTCGAAAAATCTTGTCACGCGTCGCTGGATCGTTCAGCACCGACGCCGACATATCCGTATCCACCCACCCCGGTGCCACCGCATTGATGGAGATGTGGTCGCGCGCCAGTTCCGTCGACAATCCCTTCACCATGCTGATGAGCGCGCCTTTCGAGGCCGCATAGTCACAGTGGAAAGCTTCGCCGCGCTGGCCGGCCGTCGAACTGACCAGCACGATATGGCCGCCGCCCTGCTTCTTCATCTGTCCCACCGAGTGCTTGACGAGCGAGAAGACGCTGTCGAGATTCACGGCAATCGTGCGATGCCATTGTTCATCGGACATGCGATCAATGGGCGCATCCTCCGGCGGCCAGATACCGTGATTCGCGACCAGAATGTCGAGACGTCCGAAGGCCGATATCGCGGACGATACCAGTTGCTGCGCCGCCTCCGTGGTCGAAAGATCGCTTTGCAGCGCGCGACCGTTGGCCGCGCCACATTCCCGCACCAGATCTTCGGCTTGCGCTTTCGCCGATTGATAGTTGAAGACAACCTTCGCGCCCGCGGCCGCAAACAACCGTACCGCCGCCGCGCCGATCCCGCGCGATCCGCCGGTGATGAGAGCAACTTTAGAATTGAGGGTCAGATTCATAACGCATGCCAGTATCGCACGGCAAACGCGGGAAAAAAGAAAGGCGGCCAGCTGGCCGCCTTCTGAACACTATTCATTCACCACTGCGCTTAGGCCGTAGCCGGCCGCTCGCCGCCTTTGGCGGGAGACCGCTCCGGCTTAATCACCTGCTGCACGCCGTCGTCGGTTTTCGCAGGCAGGGGCTTGATCGGCGGCAGGTCCAGGCCCTCGACCAGTAACTTGATCTCGGAGGCGTCCAGTACTTCGCGTTCGATCAGCGCCTTCGCGATCCGGATCAGCGTTTCCCGATTCTCCGAGAGGATGCCCTTCGCCGTCGCGTACCCCGTACTCACCATCTTCCTGACTTCTTCGTCAATCTGGATGGCGGTGGCTTCGCTGTAGTCGCGGTGTTGCGCGATCTCGCGTCCGAGGAAAATCTGCTCTTCTTTCTTGCCGAAGGTCAGCGGGCCCAGGTCGCTCATGCCCCATTCGCAAACCATCTTGCGCGCCAGTTCCGTGGCCCGCTCAATGTCGTTGCCCGCGCCGGTCGACATCTGGCCCAGGAAAAGCTCTTCCGCGATGCGCCCGCCCATCAGGATGGCAATCTGCGTGTCGAGATAATTTTTGTAGTAGTTGTGGCGATCGTCGGTCGGCAACTGCATGGTCAAACCGAGCGCCATGCCGCGCGGAATGATCGTGACCTTGTGCACCGGATCGGAGTGCGGCAGCATGGCAGCCACCAGCGCGTGTCCGGCTTCGTGGTACGCGGTGTTCTTCTTCTCTTCATCGGAGAGCAGAAGCGACTTGCGTTCCACGCCCATCAGCACTTTGTCTTTCGCCACTTCGAAGTCATACATCAGCACGGCTTTGCGGTTCTGCCGGGCAGCTGCCAATGCCGCTTCGTTCACCATGTTGGCCAGGTCGGCGCCGGAGAACCCCGGTGTGCCGCGGGCGAGGACGGACAAATCCACATCGTCCGCCAGAGGAATTTTGCGGGTGTGCACACGCAGAATTTCTTCCCGTCCGCGAACATCCGGACGATTCACCACCACTCGCCGGTCAAAACGCCCCGGCCGCAACAGCGCGGGATCGAGCACGTCGGGGCGGTTCGTCGCCGCCATCAGGATCACGCCTTCGTTCGATTCGAAGCCGTCCATTTCGACCAGCAGCTGATTCAAAGTCTGCTCGCGCTCATCGTGTCCACCGCCGAGCCCGGCGCCGCGGTGACGTCCGACGGCGTCAATTTCGTCGATGAAGATGATGCAGGGAGCGTTTTTCTTTCCTTGTTCGAAAAGATCGCGCACGCGGCTCGCGCCCACGCCCACGAACATTTCCACGAAGTCCGATCCGGAGATGGAGAAGAACGGAACATTCGCTTCGCCCGCGACTGCGCGCGCCAGCAGGGTCTTGCCCGTTCCCGGAGGTCCAACCAGCAGCACGCCCTTTGGAATACGTCCGCCAAGTTTCTGGAACTTCTGCGCTTCGCGCAAAAACTCGATAATTTCGCGAAGTTCTTCCTTCGCCTCATCCACGCCAGCCACGTCTTTGAACGTGATCTTTTTCTGCTGCATGGAGAGCAA
>Ga0185299_10003348_pt1 | contig 21665 bp, 18 predicted proteins | sample PaiPotPPA55metaG_FD_128002 | JGI IMG/M metagenome (GOLD analysis project Ga0185299, IMG submission 128002) | Iron sulfur acid spring bacterial and archeal communities from Banff, Canada, to study Microbial Dark Matter (Phase II) - Paint Pots PPA... ... | reverse complement strand
AACCCTCCCGTTAACCGGGAAGAGCAATTTCTTAATACGTTACCTCACTGTGCTGAACACCTCGAAAAACCCGAAGTTTCGAAAAACTTTCGGTTCAGTGCCGTGCGATCCGATCCGGCAGGAGAAAGCTGCTGACCAGATCACCGCTTGCGTAAGGACCCGGTCTCTGATACCTGAGGTTGTTGCTTTTTTCTTCGACAATGATTCTACGTCATGGCAGGTCTAAAACTCCAAAATGTTGTTAAGCGATTCGGCCAAACCCAAGTCCTTCATGGAGTCAGTCTTCAAATAGATGATGGTGAATTCGTAGTCTTCGTAGGGCCGTCCGGCTGCGGTAAAACCACCCTTTTGCGTATCATTGCCGGCCTCGAAGAAGCGAGCGAGGGGGAAGTCTGGATCGGCAACCGTCAAGTGAACCAAGTCGATCCTGCGAACCGCGGAGTAGCGATGGTGTTTCAAACATATGCTCTCTATCCGCATATGTCGGTCGAGGAGAATATGGGGTTCGGCCTGCGGATGGCCAAGCGCCCGAAACAAGAAATCAGGGAGCGTGTCGCCCATGCAGCTGAGATTCTCCATTTGACGCCGTATCTGAAGCGTAGACCGAAAGAGTTGTCAGGCGGTCAGCGTCAACGCGTGGCAATCGGTCGTGCGATTGTCCGAGAACCCGAAATCTTCTTATTTGACGAGCCGCTTTCAAATCTTGATGCAGAACTCCGGGTGCAGATGCGGATTGAACTCTCTAAGCTGCACAGTGAGCTGCAATCGACGATGATTTACGTCACCCACGACCAAGTAGAAGCGATGACGCTGGCAGATAAGATCATCGTTCTGAATGGAGGCAAAATCGAACAGATCGGCCAACCGCGCGACCTTTACCAACATCCTGCGAACCTCTTCGTAGCGGGCTTTATCGGTGCGCCGAGAATGAATTTTCTAAAGGTCCGAGCGGAGGACACGAGCGCAAAAATGATTGTTATTTCGGGCCCGGATTTTCCGCGTCATCCATTGAGCCTGGAGAAGAATATATCGGCCAATGTAACTCCGGGCGCCGAGCTCACCCTCGGATTGCGGCCCGAACACGTTCATGTGTGCGAACCTGCGGATGGAGCCAGCACCCTCTTGATCGAGGTTGTCGAGAACCTCGGCGACCTGACTTTCCTCCATGGCAATACGCCGGCCGGTAACCGGATTACCTTAAACGTGAAGGGGTTCCAAAGTTACCGGCACTCTGATGCAGTCGGTTTTGGATTCGAGGCCAAAAATGCCCACCTTTTCGGGGCCGACGGAATGGCAATCTGAAATCTCGAGTCTGCCGCCGTGACAATCGCTGCCTTAGTAACTTACTGCTGCTCCTGGGGGACGGTCCTTTAATTCACCCTCAGCCGGCCCCACACCCTCTTGGTCGGCACACGAGGCCAAAAAGAGCGCTGCACCCGCGGCTAAAAGAGCTAAGAACCACGAACATCGTTGCCACCTCATCATCGGCAACATATTTCGTTTTTCGCGGCCCGAGTAAAGCAGTTTCCCTGCGATCGGCCCGGCATCTTTCGGGCTTTTGATTTTGAAAGCATGGCGGATGGGGAGGGATTCGAACCCTCGGTACCTTGCGGTACACACGCTTCCAGGCGTGCCCAATCGACCACTCTGGCACCCATCCAACTTGAGCCCGAGACACTGGAGCGTCAGGTAAGTAGTTTCAACAAGTTTTCTCGGAGCAATGGTGACTCTGATAAAGTGATCGAAAAACTGGGAACACCCTAAGGACCTAAATTTGATTTAGCACCTGCAGCAGTGCGTTGAGTTCGGCTTTTAGCTCAGCTTGCCTTTCCTGAATCACCTCGAGCTTCAACTGGTAACGGTGGAGCTGGATCGTCGCGTGGTGGATGTGGCCTTTCACCTCGGTCGTTTGCGCCTGGCTCTCGAGAATCGCTCGCTGCAGCTCGTTTTGGCGATGCTTTAACTCATCACGCGGACGCCCCTCGAAATGAAATTTCTTCGGAGCAGCATTTCGAGCCCCTTGAACGGCCTTCGCAAGCTTAGCAGTCGCTGCCTGCAGAAACTCAAGCGACGGTCCGCCATATTCAGGGACCTTCAGCCCGCCACCGCAAAGCGTGCAATTGACTTCCATACCGGCCCCGTCCATATCAACGACGAGTTCCCCGCCGCAATGCGGACAATCGAAGACGATATCACGCTCGGTCACCTGCACCCCAGCGGTCTCGATCTGGTCCGGGGAAGGAACGCTCTCAGGCGCGTTTGAATTTAGGTTCGCCTCTGCCATATCCAATCGTTCAGAAATAACAAATGGGAGCATGATAGGCAGTCCACGAAAAATCAAGGGACTCAGCAGCGCTATCTCAGTGGCGGCAGTGACACCGTGGCTCATTCTGGGTGAGCCATGTGCGCCATACTGGCGCTGCACAGAATCCGAGGGATCTTGACTGAATCTTGCAACCTATTGGTGACGAGGTAGTTCCGTTTTAAACAGTATCGTGTTTGCCGCCTGGCACGCGATATGCGTACGGAGTCTGCTTGACGTATGGCTAAAATTTTAGGCATTGACCTCGGAACCACCAACTCCTGTATGGCCGTGATGGAGGGTGGCGAACCAGTCGTCATCGAAAATTCCGAAGGCGCTCGTACAACGCCCTCGATTGTCGCTTTCACCAAGGGCGGGGAACGTTTAGTCGGTCAAGCCGCAAAACGACAGGCAGTGACTAACTCGCAAAATACGGTTTTCTCCATTAAACGCTTCATGGGCCGGAAATTTGAAGAGGTCCAGGATGAAGCAAAGCGGGTCCCGTACAAGATTGTCAGAGCTTCGAACGGCGACGCGCATGTTGAGGTGCAGGTGGGCGGAGAACGCAAGACCTTTTCTCCTCAGGAAATATCGGCGATGATCCTTGGGAAGCTGAAGGCCGATGCTGAAGCGAAGCTCGGGGAGAAGATCGCGCAAGCCGTTATTACTGTGCCGGCTTATTTCAATGACTCGCAGCGAAACGCAACGAAAGATGCCGGTCGAATCGCGGGTTTGGAAGTCCTCCGAATCATCAATGAACCAACTGCAGCCTCGCTGGCATACGGGCTTGATAAGAAGAAAGACGAAAAGATCGCCGTTTATGACCTGGGCGGCGGCACGTTTGACATATCGGTTCTGGAGATTGGCGAAGGTGTTTTCGAAGTAAAGGCTACGAACGGGGACACTCACCTCGGTGGCGACGACTGGGACAACAAAATCATGGACTGGATTATCTCTGAGTTCCGTTCGGAGACAGGCATCGATGTGAGCAAACAGTCCGATGCACTCCAAAGGATCAAAGAGGAAGCGGAGAAGGCCAAAATCGCCCTCTCTTCGTCACAGGAGTATGAAATCAACCTCCCGTTCATCACCGCAGACGCAACCGGTCCCAAGCACATTCAGAAGAAGCTGACTCGGTCGAAACTGGAGCAACTAACGGATGATTTGTTCGAACGGACGATTCGACCGGTGAAAGCCTGTCTTGGGGACGCAAAACTTTCGGAGAGCGAGATAAACGAGCTTGTGCTCGTTGGCGGTATGACCCGGATGCCGAAAGTGATCGAAACGGCGCGAAAATTAATCGGTAAAGAGCCGCACAAGGGCGTTAACCCGGACGAAGTGGTAGCAGTCGGCGCGGCGATTCAGGGCGGCGTCTTACGAGGCGACGTAAAAGACGTGTTGTTGCTGGACGTTACTCCGTTGACACTCGCCATCGAGACGGCGGGAAACATCGCGACGCCGATGATCCCGCGGAACACGACTATCCCGACACGGAAACAGCAGATCTTTTCGACCTACAGCGACAACCAGCCCGGGGTCGAAATAAAGGTCCTGCAAGGTGAACGACCGATGGCTCGGGATAACAAGACATTGGGAACTTTCCACCTGGATGGTATCCCACCTGCCCCGCGTGGTGTGCCACAAGTTGAAGTCACCTTCGATATCGACGCGAACGGCATCCTGAACGTCTCGGCCAAAGATCTCGGAAGCGGCAAGGAACAGAAGATTTCGATTACCGGAAGCAGTGGACTGACAAAAGAAGAAGTCGAGAAGCTGCGTAAGGACGCTGAAGCTCACGCCGAAGAAGATCGCAAGACCCGGGAGGCGGCAGAGATTCGGAATAACGCCGATAACCTGGCCTATCAATGCGAGAAGCAGTTGAAGGAACTTGGCGATAAATTGTCTGAAGATCAAAAGCGAGGCGTCGAGGACGCCATCAAGGATGTTCGCGAGAAACTGAATGGCACTGACGCAGACGCTATTAAGAGCGCAACCGAAGAGCTGCAGACTCGTTTCCAAGCCATCAGCGCTGAGCTCTACAAACAAGCTGCAGCTCAGAAGCCGGGCGCGCAGCCTGGCGAGACCACTGGTCCATCCGGTTCGCAAAGCACCGGCGACGCCGGCAGGCCCGGCGAGAATGTTGTCGATGCCGATTTCGAAGTCGTCGATGACGACAAAAAGAAGAGCTGAAAATTTTAAAGATTCCCCATCGTGGCTGGCAGTCAATCCTTCGCCGCTGGCGCGTTGGTTCCTAAAACCTACATTAAATCAAGAAGGAGGATAGAAACGAGTATGGCAATTAACGTAAAACCTCTCGGCGACCGGGTGCTAGTTCAACCGCTCGAAGAGAAGGAAGTCAAAAAGGGTGGTATCATTATTCCTGACACGGCGAAAGAGAAACCGCAGGAAGGCACAGTCGTTGCAATTGGTACCGGCAAACTCGACGATAACGGTAAGAAGATCGACTTCAACGTTAAGGTCGGAGACAAGGTGCTGATCTCCAAGTATGGCGGCACCGAGATCAAGATCGATGGCGAGAACTATCTCATCATGCGCGAGGACGATATACTCGGCATCATCGGATAACCAGAACCTTAAACACGCACTTTAGTAAAAATCTATGGCAGCAAAACAATTGCAATTCGATGAAGCAGCTCGGCACGCTCTTCTGCGCGGGGTAGAAAAACTCGCGAAGGCAGTGAAAGCCACTCTGGGACCTTCCGGACGCAACGTGATCCTGGACAAGAAGTTCGGTAGCCCAACCATCACCAAAGATGGAGTTACGGTAGCCAAGGAGATCGAACTGGAGGACCCGTACGAAAATATGGGTGCACAGTTGGTACGCGAGGTTGCTTCGAAGACCTCGGATGTCGCCGGCGATGGCACGACGACGGCAACAGTTCTCGCCGAATCCATCTTCCGAGAAGGATTGCGAAACGTTACGGCCGGAGCAAATCCGACCTCACTGCAGCGGGGCATCCAGAAGGCCGTCGAGGCGGTTGTCGCTGAATTGGCGAAAATCTCCAAGAAGGTTTCCGAGCGCACCGAAATCGCACAGGTGGCCACGGTCTCAGCTAACTGGGATACGACGATCGGTGAGATCATTGCCGACGCGATGGACAAAGTCGGTAAAGACGGCACGATCACGGTTGAAGAGGCCAAGTCGATCGAAACCACTCTGGAAGTGGTGGAAGGTATGCAGTTCGACAAAGGCTATCTCTCTCCCTACTTCGTGACGAACGCGGAGAGCATGGAAACTGTTCTTGAAAACGCCTACGTCCTTATCCACGAGAAAAAGATCTCGAGCCTGAAGGATCTTCTGCCAGTGCTGGAGAAGGTGGCCAAAGCGAGCCGTCCGCTCTTGATCATCGCCGAAGACGTCGAAGGCGAAGCGCTCGCCACGCTGGTGGTCAACAAGTTGCGCGGCACCCTGCAGGTTGCTGCGGTTAAGGCCCCGGGCTTCGGCGATCGGCGCAAAGCGATGCTGGAAGATATCGCGGTTCTAACCGGTGGGCGTTGTTTTACCGAAGACCTCGGTATAAAGCTGGAGAACATCACGCTGGATGATCTGGGCCGCGCGAAGCGGATCACGATTGATAAGGAAAATACGACGATCGTCGAAGGCGAAGGTTCGACAAAAGACATCCAGGGTCGAGTAAGCCAGATCCGGCGTCAGATCGAAGAGACTACATCCGACTACGATCGAGAGAAGCTCCAGGAGCGTCTGGCCAAGCTCGCGGGCGGGGTAGCCGTCATTAGTGTTGGTGCTGCAACCGAGACCGAGATGAAAGAGAAAAAGGCTCGTGTTGAAGACGCGTTACACGCTACTCGTGCGGCGGTCGAAGAAGGCATCGTCGCAGGCGGTGGCGTTGCGCTGATTCGTGCGCAGAAAGCGCTGGAGAACCTGAAACTGGAGGGTGACGAGAAAACCGGCCTTGAGATCGTTCGCCGTGCTGTTGAATCTCCTCTGCGTCAGCTCGCCGACAATGCGGGTCAGGAAGGCGCATTGATCGTGCAGGAAGTCAAGGCGCGTTCCGGAAACGAAGGTTACAACGTTGCCACCGGCGAATACGTCGACCTGGTCAAGGCAGGCGTTGTCGATCCCACGAAGGTGACTCGCTATGCGCTCCAGAACGCGGCCTCGATCTCCGGTCTGTTGCTGACCACCGAGGCGCTCGTGTGCGAGCTCCCTGAAAAGGAAAAAGCGGCTCCAGCCGGCGGCCCGGGTGGCATGGGCGGCATGGGTGGAATGGACTACTAAGCTGATTCCTGAGTCTAACTTAATCCGAACAGACCCGTCCGGCAGCCGCCGGGCGGGTCTTTCTTTTCAACCCAAATTCCGAAATTTGGAATCGTCCTCGTCGTCGGGCTCGTCCTCGGTGCATGGGGATTCCGTGACCGCAAAGAGACCGATGTCCTGCAACTAATTTGTTCTGTTAGTCTGATTGCGAACGATCGGGATTCTCGAGGATGAGGTTCAGATCGGTCGAGACCACGCTTCAATCCTTCGCAAAGGACGGGCCGAATTGGCAAAGGTTTCTTTACTCAATTTCGAAGCGATTGCCGGCATGACGAACGTCTATTGCTTCTGCCACGTAAATCGTTTCTTCCGCGACGTTTTCGATAGCGTAGGCGATACGTTCGACGCTCTGTGAGATCGCGATAAGATTAATGATGCACCTGGATCGCATCATCTGCTCCTCGACAAGACTGGTAAATTCGTCGTCCAGAGCACGAGCGCTTTCGGTCAACGATTCCATTTCGGAACGCACTTTCGCGGATCTCGCGCTATCAAAATTCGCGAACGCGTCAAGAGCTTCGGCCAAAGATTTTTCCAGGGCATCAAAAACTGGCTGCAACTGACTCGCCTCCGTCAGAATTGGATCCTCGAGCAGTTTCCGCACTCGACGAGCTATCACCACCGTCTGATCTGAAATCCTTTCGAGGTGGGTTCCCAGTTTGATCGTGGCCAGCACCCGACGCAGATCGAACGTCATCGGCTGGAAACGTAGCAATATCGATGTACCCTCTTTGTCGACCGTCTTCTCAAGCAGATCGACCTCTTCGTCGTCTGCGATCACTGCTGCACAATGATCGTCATCTCGATGCAGGAACCCGCTCTTCGCATTAGAAAGATTACGTCGAACCAGTGCACCCATCAGTAAAATGTTTGCAGTAAGCCCCTCTAATGCGGCATCAAAACCAGGCAACAAGTGTCGTCCTGAACCGTTAGCCATAATCTTCAGACTGATCGTACGCGCGGCTTCATGCCTTGGCAATCTCCAAAGACGACCTCTGGCCCTTTAGGTTAACATGAAATCATCGGCCCCCGGGTGCTATGCGATGGTTGTGGGAGGGCGTCGCATTCGATATTCCCGATCAGGAACAAAAAGGATGGACGTCTATTTGAATCGACACTTGCGTGGCTATCTCGTCCAGGATGCCCACGGACAAATGCGATTCCAGTATGCCCAGGCCTGGTTGGGTAATCCGAACGCAGTCCCTTTATCTCATTCGTTGCCCCTCAGAGAGTAGCGGTTCAGCTCACGCGAGTGTCGAGGTTTTTTTGGCGGGATTCTACCTGAGGCAAGCAATCGAGAAGTTATTGCCCACAATCTTGGGATCAGTCCGCGAAACGATTTTGCCATGCTGGAGCAGATCGGCGGCGAGTGTGCCGGCGCCGTTATGTTTCTTCCATCGGGTGTCACGTCGCCAGAACGCGATGATCGTTATCGCAACTTGGGCGATAAGGACCTAGCAGAGATTCTGCGCACATTGCCGCGCCGCCCACTCCTTGCGGGAGAGGAGGGTATCAGACTCTCTCTGGCAGGGGCCCAAGACAAGCTGGCAGTGTACGCGTCCGATGGTTATATTTCGATCCCAGGTCTGCGCCAACACCAAACGCGTGAAGAAGCCCCGCAGAAAGTGGTTTGTGACTGCTAGCGAGGTCTCTACTTGCAGATCCGAAGATGGCTTTTGTCCTGGTTGTAGCCAACCGAAGATTTGCGGGCTAGATCCCAATCTCCCATTTTTTCTCGTGGTCAGGCTCGGTTTCTCTAATCCATTCGCGAAAATGGTGAATTTGGTCCCTTGTACCGACAACCAACAGCCAATCCGCAATTTCTAAAACTTGGAACGGCCCGGGGAACAGCATCCGATAGTCCCCCCGCGCCACACCGACTATCTGAACCCCCGTATGCCTTGGGATCTCGAGTTCGGCCAAAGCATTGCCGACGAGACGGCTTCTCTCCGGTACTTCAATAGATTCAAGCCGGATCTCATCCAACAGGTCGGCTTGTTCGGTTCGGTTCGGAGCGGAATTGAAAAATGCGCGAACATTATGGATTTGGGTCACGGTTCCCAGCACGAGAAGCACGTCTCCCGGGAATAGCTCGCTGTCTGGACCCGGACTCGGTACCGGATAACCTTGTCGCTCAACGCCAACCACAGAGCACCCGAATTGACTGCGCAGAGAGAGGTCGCCGAGACTTTTGCCGAACCATGCCTCCGAGTCAGGCACTCGGATCTCACTCAGACTAAGGTCCCATTCCTGATGGTCCTTCAACCAGTCTTCGTGGCTTCTTTTCCGCCTTTCTTCCGGTGAAAGGATTGCTTCAGCGAGTTCGGATGCGATCCGATGTTGCACAGACTTCAGGCGTTGACCGAAGAAAAGAGCGTACACTGCTGCTGTTGCCAGTATCGCTCCGAAAAATGAAGCAGGAGCGCCAATCACCGGCGTCAGAAGCCAGATCCAGACGAAAAGCAAGAATCCAGCGATCAACTCCAGGCAGACCACGAGAACTGGACGCTGCGCGCGGAACTCAGTTTCAAATGCGATCTCGACCAGTCCCTTTAGAAACTCGGCGAACCTGCGCCAGACACCAAGCAACGGTCCGGTAGCCGCGACGCCGATAATGGCCCAAAAAAGGTGGTCCCTCCAGCGACCGGCATTTGTCGGGAAGAGGCGGCTCCATTGAGAGAAGAGAAACGGAGCGACGACCAGAATCCCAGATGCTAAAGTCAGGCTGATCAATAACGGCGGAAGGCTTTCCCTGGCTAGCCCAAAAGCGCGGCTGCGCCGTTGATGCTCGCTGACGGAGGCCAGGAATTCATGGTAAAGTTTTAGCAGATCATAGAAGATTTTCGGCTGACATTTTAGCCAGACATCGCTGATCCTGCCGGAATGCCGGATGAGTACAGGTGAAACCAGTGCGGTGAAGAGAGCGATCCCGACCGCGATAGGATAATAGTCGGACGAAAGCATGCCGGCAGAGACGCCTAGCTGCGCAATGATAAAGGCGAACTCACCAACCGGCGTCACCATAAGCCCGGCCCGAAATGCATCCCGGTCAGAAGTTCCAGTGATCAATAGCGAGGCGCTCACAGCAAAGGTTCGTACGACGATCGCGATCAACCCGAGAGACAAAATCAGCACCCCGTTCTTCAAGAGTATAGCCGGATCGAGCAGCATCCCGATCGAGACAAAAAAGACTGCGATGAATACATCCCGCATTCCCTGCATGGCTCGTTCGACGGTCGGACGTTGAGGCGTTTCGGCGATAATCGCCCCAAGCAAAAAGGCGCCCAGCGCGAGCGAATAGCCGGTCTTTACCGCGATGACGGCGATCCCTAAAACCAACCCTGCGACTGTGATGGTGAGCAGATCGGTACCGGCTTGGTTCAGGCGTTGCAAGACTCTCGGAAGCAGGAGTAGACCGACAACGACGACGACCGTGACGAAGACAAGTAAAACGCCAAGAATCTTGCCAATGTTCACGTCAGGGCCTCGGTGCAATTGTGCGACCGAGGAAATAAACGTCAGGACCACCACTGCGACCAGGTCCTCCAGGACCGTGATACTCATTGCCAGATTTCCGGCCCGCTGGTGTATCAATCCGGTCTCCGGTAAAATCTTTCCAATAATGGCTGAACTTGATGCGACCAACATCCCCCCCACAAAAAGGCTCTCTGATGAGCCCACCCCTAAGAGCGGGCAAATCGAACGGACGACATTAAAGACCAGCGCGCCGCCGAGAGCTACCGCCAGGATGATACCGATCCCCATCCGCCGCAGCTTCGCGACGCTCAGATCGAGTCCGATGGAAAACATCAGGAATACCAGACCTAGCTGCGATAATGTCTCTATCCGGTTTTCATCGGCGACGATAGAGAAGGGAGGGGTGTGCGGGCCGACTAAAAGCCCGGCCAGCATGAAACCGACAACACTCGAAAGTCCAATCTTCTGGCACAAAAAGCCAGCAATCCCGGCGCAGAACGTTACCACTGCCAAGTCTTGGACGAAATCCAGTTCACCCATGCATGGTTAAATTAGACGCGGATCCCGAAGTTGCCTTCGGTAAGTTCCGGATCTGGCATGTCAGGTCTACCTCCTCTCCACGAAGACCCCGGTAGTTCTTGGGGGGATGGTAAAGGCGCCAGTCGCACGATCGTATTGACACTGAGCCACAATTGGATCCGCACCGGACCGTCGCTGGACCGGGTGCAATTCTAGAGGAATGTCAACGAAGTCCGGTACAGTGATCGTCTTCGGAACTTTATCGACGTTGAAAAGGACTACGATACCCTTCGCGTACGGGTCGAGCATACGCCCAACCTGGTCAGAGATCGCCATGACAATCAATGCAGGCTGTTGATTGGCACCGACATTGTAAAATTTCACCCGTTGCTTCACTTCTTCACCCGTCTGCAACCGAAAGAGAGGGCTCGATCGCCGGATGCAAAGGATATCTTCGAAATAAAGGTTGGCCGAATAAATCGCATCAAATCCAGGCTTGATCGCCGGATTTTTCAGGAACGGCTCCATAGTAGACCAATCCCCTTTGTTATCCGCTTCCGGCGGCAGGCCAACCGCGAAATTGTTTGTCTGATAGGTCCAGTCAAGCCGGTTGAACCAGTCGCCGGAATTAAAACTGTTTTTGTCAAACGACTTTGAGCGCAAGATATCGTCACCGGCGTGGAAGAATGGTGTTCCCTGGGCTAACCCGACGAGTGCAAGACCAAGATTGTTCACCCGCACCCGGTCAACCATCGTGGTGGCGATTGGAATTTTGTATTGGTTATTGTCAAAGAGCGTCTGGTTGTCGTGCGCCGCGATGTAGTTGATCACATCCGTTGGATCCAAGGCATAACCCGCAGGTTTGCCGTTGTAATAAAGCCCGGCTCCTTCGACTTCAGCGCCATGACTATCCACCAACCGGTAATCCTTAATCGTTCCAGCCAGAGCCAGCTTGACCAGGTCGCTCGTATCAAGGAGCTGTTGTAGAGAGGCATTGCCAGAGCCGTTATTGTCGTACCAGAGTCCATTGATAAACCCTTGACGAGCGACCAGAGACTGACCACGGTCGAACGCTCCTCCCCCGCGGATCGCATCCCGGCCTCGGTCGCTGAATGTAGCGATCCCTGTTCCGGCCATATTCGCCTGGGTAGCATTTTCACCAAAGGCATTGTTCGCCACTTCGCCGAAGTCCCAGCCTTCTCCATAAAGATAGATTGTCGGATCGATTTCGTGCAGTGCTTTCTTGATCTCCAACATGTTGTCCTTGAAACTGAAGCTCATCAGATCAAAACGGAATCCATCCACCTGGTATTCCTCCGCCCACATTTTCAAGGTATCGAGCATGAGCTTAGAGAACATGCGACGCTCGGAAGCGGTACCAGAACCAAAGGCGTTCGTGTAGAAGTCGCCATTTTGGTCGAGCCGGTAATAGTATCCGGGCACCACCTTATCGAGAACCGAAAATGTGTCTTGCCCCGCGGCCACCGTGTGATTGTAGACGACGTCCATCACCACGCGCAGACCGATCAAATGAAAGGATTTTACCATCTCGCGGAATTCGCGGATTCGCGTTGGCCCCGCCGGACTTGTAGAATAGCTCCCCTCCGGCGTTCCATAGTGGTATGGGTCGTAGCCCCAGTTGAAACCATCCTGATCTTTGACTGTGGCGATGGCTGCCTGGGGCTGTGCGGAATCGGGCGCCGAAATCGGCACCAGAATTTCGGGGACTTTCTGATCGCTCGTCAACTCCGGAACCGTTGCGAAATCGAATGCCGGAAGCAGATGCACGTGTGTCAATCCCGCATTTGCAAGACGCCAAAGGTGCGTCATGCCGCGGGAGAAGAGATGAGTGAAGCCAGTATACTTCCCGCGATCTTTCTCGGGAACAGTAGTATCGGATATCGAGAAGTCGCGGATATGTAGTTCGTAGAGGACAACGTCCGTTGGGCTCGCCAGCGGCGGCTTCGGGATCGAATTCCAAAAGATGGGCTTGGTAAGCGGCGAATTGAGGTCGACCACAAGGCTCTTCAGCGAGTCGGCCGAGAGCCCGAGCGAATACGGGTCAGTGACGAGGTTCGTGATGACCCCGCCTTCCTGCCGCGAGAAAACTCTAACTTCATAGAGGTAGTACTTCCGGTTAAGCCATCCCGTACCTTCAACGAGCATTTCCCAGACTCCAACATCGCTCTCAATCATCGAATGAATCGCCTGGACCGGCCCATTCGGATCGTCATAGATGAGAAGTCGCACCGCTTGAGCTGTAGGGGCCCATAACCGGAAACGGATACCGTTTCCGCACTGGCGAGCGCCCAGTTCTCCGTCGAAATAGAATAGATCGTCCAGCACCGCCCAGATCTGCAAAGCAGTGGCATCGGCAGGCTGTATCCCATTTAATTTCGCCAAGACCAATTGGCCTTTCAACAAAGCGGGGACACGAGCCAAATCCGCCTCGGGAATTTTGAGAGCGGTCGCACTTTTGAGGAATGGATTCTTATCGCGGACCGATTCCGGAAAACCATTCGGACATACTGAAAGCGGAATGAATGCCCGGTCTGTCAAACTGGCTGCCCTTTCCAGATTGATCCCACCCGTCGGAGAAAAGTAGAGCCGAAACGTATCGCCGGGTTCCGCGCCAAGCAAGCCGATCGTGTCGCGGGTTACCCAGTGTGCTTTAGCCGGTTGCACGAATCGTTCTACTTGAAGTAAAGCGTCTTGCGCCCGACATCGATTATGCCACTTCGCTCGAAGAAGAAATCGGCACCAATAAGTCCGCCGAATTGGTATGTGAGGTCGTCGGGACCTTCTGGTAGACCTGTCACGCCGACCAGCGCAGGGCCGAGAGAGTATTTACCCAAGTCAAACTCAGGCGCGATCGTAACACCGACTGGGCGTTCTTTGGAGTGAATCCCTTTTGCGTTGACAGTTGTCCCAATTACCGGGATGCCATTCTGCCTGGCCACCTGCGATGGAACCAGGGTCGCAAATCCCCCGGTATCAACAACGAAGCTGTACCGGTTGTGCCCGATTCTACCTTCCACCTCAAGCGCACCCGAATGCGTGATACGCATCGGGACGGCATTATACCTGCCTTTCTTCGCGATCTTAATGATCGACTGCGCATCCTTACCCGGGTCGACGAGATAAATGCGTTGGTTCCGGCAATCGATCACTGCATTATACCGCTGAAGGATATCGAGGCCGATGATCCCATCCATGGGGACGGGATGACCCGAACCACGGAGCTTGGCCCGAAAATCACGAAGATCGATCAATGCAACCGGACCAGAGCCAAGATTATCGGGTCCGACAAAAAGGCTGTCGACAACCGCCACCGGAACAATGCGGTTATTCACCTCGATCTGTTTGGGCACCCGCACAACGCGACTGCTTTTCGATAGTCCCAAAAGCTTCGCCTTATTAGAATCCACAATGCTCAGCGCAGCGCCCGTATCGACCGCAAACCAAGCAGGCCGATTGTTGACGCGAACAGAAACAAAGAGATGGTTACCGGTGCTTCGGCTCAGCGTGATCCCGGAGGTCGGTGGTTCTTGTTCGCTCGCCTTTACACTAGGAAAAGCGGCGGATGCAGAGTAGGTTATCCAGCTAACCGCAAAAATTAGGAGCTTATCAAATTGTTGCATGGTTCAGACATGAATATTACACGATCGGCGGCGCTTTGGTCGTTAGTTTTTCTCGCCTCAGGTTTTTACCTTGGTAGTACACAACCGGCATTTGCGCAAAGTCAACCTGGATGGGGTGAAATTTGGCAGCAGCGGATGACGATCGGCCAAGCCCAACTGGATGACGCGTTCAAACTTGCGGAATCCGGACGAGTTAACGAAGCGCTCGCCGTCATCGACCAGGTCATTGCCACGGATCCCAACAATTGGCGGTCGTACTTCCTAAAGTCGGCGGTTCTCGTCCTCGCAAGGCGTGGTGTCGAAGCTCTCAAGCAGATTGACACCAGCATTAATCTGGCGCGCAAAGGCAATGTCTCCCCCGGTCTTCTGGCAGAACTCTACGAGAGCAAAGCACGGAGTTGTATGGACTACGGCCGTTACGACGAGGCGAAAAAGTCCCTTGAGCAAGCGGTTCGTCTACAGCCGGATGATCCAACTACGTTAAATGATTTAGCGTGGATGCTTGCGACCTCAAAAGATAATCGAGTCAGGGACGGCCGGCGAGCAGTGGCGATCGCGATGAAGGCCTGTAAGCTTAGCGGTTGGAAAAATGCGTTCTCAATCGACACCTTGGCCGCAGCAGCCGCCGCGATGGGTAATTTTGCAGACGCGGTCAAATACCAACAGCTGGCAATCTCAATGCTCGGGCCGGACGATCGGAAGACGGAGCTGTCGGGTATGGAGCAGAGGTTGCAGCAATATTCGAGCGGCCGGGCGTTTACGAGCATATGAGTCGCCCCGATGTTCATCGAATATCGGTCGGAAACCGCGCGTAAATCCCTTCGGGATCGTTGAGTGCCCGTAAGTCTCTGAACTCGTTCGCCAGCTCATTGACGCATTGGCTGACGGGGTCCAGCTTGGCCACAGGGGGCCGAGGGGTTGTTTTGAATAACTGCTTTAACTTCTCGCTCAGATCCTTTCGTTCTGGGAATTCGGTGATCGCCGGGTGATCCCCAAGGTGGGCGAGATTCGCGGCGTATGCGATAGCGGAACTGAGCCCGCCCACCTCGTCTACCAATTTCAATTTTGCCGCCTCGCTGCCGGACCAGACCCGCCCTTGAGCAATTTCGTTTACCTGCGCGACCGTGATATGTCGCCCTTCAGAGACTCTCTCCAGGAACTGGTCATAAAACTTGTCTACACTATTTTGCAAGATCGCTAAATCCGCGTCCGACTTCTGTTTGATCGGGTCAAACAACGTTGCCAACGGGATCGTCGTCGTAACGGAGTCGGTCGTGATTCCATTATCGCTGGCGATCTTCTCAAAATTTATGACTAGCCCGAAAACACCGATACTGCCGGTGATCGTGGTGGGCTCGGCAAAGACACGGTTGGACGCGGTTGAGATGTAATAACCGCCGGATGCCGCGTAGCCACCCATTGACACCACTACCGGTTTCACCGCCTGCGCAGCTCTCAATTCGCGATAAATCTCTTCCGAGGCAAACGCGCTTCCGCCCGGGCTGTTGACACGAAGGACAATGGCCTTTACGTCGGGGTCGAACCGAAACTTTCGGATGGCCCGCACGTATCGTTCGCCTCCAACGTCTTCCGGTCCTCCTTCACCATCGACGATTTCGCCTTCAGCATAGACGACTGCAATTTTTGATCCAGTGCCAGACTTTACACCGGGATTTCGCTCCAGCGCTCCCAGGTAAGAAGAAACCGTTACCTGCCGAAATGTATTGTGCTGTTCATCTTCCCCGTATTGTTTCCTGAGCCGATCCATAATGTCAGACAGAGAAACCAGCTCTGTGCCCAACTTGCTTTTGACCGCCAATTCTCCGTCGATCAGCCCGTTTTGATTAACAAGCTGTTGGAACGATCCAGGCGGAAGACCACGCGCCTCTTCAATCTTAGCGGTGACTTCGCTCCAGATGTCTCCGAACAGCTTTTCCAATTGCTCTCGATTTTCCGGACTCATGTTTTCGCGAATGTACGGTTCGACGTACGATTTGTATTTCCCGACTCGGAAAACCTGCACGCCGATTCCAAACTTCTTAAGCGCTCCTGCGTAGTAGAGCGGAAAAGTGGACGGTCCCCGCAAAATAAACTGAGCCTGAGGATCCACAAAAAGCTGATCCGCAATCGACTCAAGGTAATAGGCTGGCGCAAACGGAAACTGGAGATAGGCGTAAACCGGTTTGCGGGATTGTTTGAATTTCTGCAAGGCTTCCCGGACCTCCTTCAGGGCCGGATATTTCGATGCATAGTTGCTGATCGCCAAGAGATTCCCGGTGATAAAGATACCCTTGATCTTATCGTCGGTCGCCGCCAGGCTGATCGCTCGCAAGACGTCGCGCAAAGTGACTTGGGTTTCTTCTTGATCTTCGGATAAGCCTGCCAGCAGTTGGGCCGGATCGAACTCCTGCGGTGCATCCATGATCGGTACGGCCAAATCAAGGACCAGTAGCGAGCTGCTGGCCACTGTCGGACCTCTTCCCGAAGCGCTGACCAGCGCGATCACTGCAATACATCCACCTACTCCCGCAGCGATCAGAAAAAGAATCGCAAAAAGGGCACCAAAAAAGGAACCAAAGAAAGTTTTCATGCGTTCAATAAGGTTTTGAGTTTGGAGTTTGGAGTTTAGGGTTTTGAGTGTTGGGATGGTCCGGGCTCGAAACGGTCTCACTCAAAACCCAAAACCCAAAACCCAAAATCGACATGTCTTTGAGAGTTTGGCTACTCACAACCGCTTTAATTTTCCTCAGCACCCTGGCGGAAGGCAAATTGGCTCAAGGACAACACGAAATCCATCGACTCTCTCCACCGGAAAAACCGGAAGTTGCAACGGAGCTGATTAACGTAGTTGAAGCGTTCATCGCAGCGGGTGAAAAAAATGATCCAGCTGCGCGGGGCAGATATCTGGCGCCTAGCGTCTTCTACTACGGACACGCGCGGACACGGGCACAGGCGTTGAGGGAAATCACCTCCCTCTACCGACTGTGGCCGGAGCGCAAGTTTGGCCCAGTGGAAACGATCGACCTGTTCGAAATCCCAAAACGTCGCGGCGTATTTAAGGTGACTGCCGTTTATGGATTTAAATTCGACAACTTGGATGAACACCTGACCGGAAAATCCAAGCTGACCTGCGTCGTAGAGCATGATGACCAGGGCAGCCGCATCATTGGCGTGGACGAAAAACTGATCCGCGATAGCACGCAATATCGGAGAGATTAGCCTGCATTGCTAGCTACCTAGCCCGCAATGAGCGTGTGGATGCATATGGCGTGTGAGATTTGCGGGCTAGCGCTCTATTCGACGTTCGTCGTCGGCAACGCCTGCCATGAAACTCCTATGACGTCCCGCTCGAGACTTAAGCGACTTGTAATCTGTTCGATTTGAGCATCGTTTCGATCCGCCGCTGTCAGCGTGGCCTTGATCACCGTGTGCTTGTCTTCATTTCCTACCGCGCTTTCGACCTCCTGCAGGATGAGCGGAGAACTGCTGAGCAGTTGGATCAACAGGGTGCGCACCCTGCTCTCTTGGCGGTCTCGGCACACTAGCTGTACGCTGTATTGAATCGCGTGTTCAGTCTTATTTTTTGAGTGCCGGCCTACCCAATCGGCCAAAGGGCGCAGAAAAATGTTGATGATCAGGACAAAAATTGTTCCCAGAAAGGCAGCCGCATAAAATCCGCTCCCCGCAAGTACTCCGACTGCTGCACTGCACCAAATGGTTGAAGCGGTGTTTAATCCGTGCACCGTGAGCCCGGTACGCATCAGAACGCCAGCGCCGAGGAAACCGACTCCGGAAATCACCTGCGCGGCTATCCGCGTCCCCTCCTCCCGTATGCCGGTCAGCGCCGCCAGCAGGACGAATAGTGCCGCACCAATCGATACGAGCGAATAAGTACGCAATCCGGCTGTCCGCTGTCTCCATTGGCGTTCGGCGCCAATTAGAGCGCCAAGTAAAAGGGCGCTTCCCAATCGAATCAAAAGCTCGAGCCAGGTAAGATGTGGACCGGCCATATGGAAGTTGAATGCGATCAGCTCAAAAATTCAATCTATTCTGGACGGTGTTCCTCATTGGCGATACGAAGAGTTATCGATCGAGCAAATCAACATCAATCTGGCAAAGAGCAGGACCTCGCTCTGAAGCGAGTCGACGCGCAACTTAAGCGGATCGCGCCTCAGCTCTCTCAATTTCGGCACCATCTTCATGAGCGCCCTGAACTAAGCGGGCAAGAATTCGCTACCACAGCTTATTTGAGCAAACGGCTTACCGCCGCACAAATTCCTCATCAGATTGCACCAGGAAAGCGCGGTATCGTCACGGACATCGTCGAGTCACCGGATGCGGGAGCGCCAGTCGTAGCTATTCGGGCGGATATCGATGCCCTCCCAATTCAGGAAGAGAATCAGGTCCCGTACAGTTCAAGAAAATCCGGCGTCATGCACGCATGTGGTCACGATGCGCATACTGCGATCCTGCTCGGAGCGACACTCGCCCTTTATCGTGCACGACCACTGCCGGTGGCTTGGCGAAGTATCTTTCAACCATCTGAGGAGACAGGCCGCGGCGCAGACGAAATGGTGAGAAATGGAGCCCTCGAAGGCGTCGATGCCGTCATCGCCCTTCACGTTGACCCGAATTTGACGGTCGGAAAAGCGGGAGTCACAGCGGGCCCCCGGACAGCGTTTTGTCAAGATTTCACGATCGAGGTACGGGGACGCGGAGGTCATGGTGCGCGTCCGCACACCACTGTGGATCCGATTGCCACCGCGGCGCACCTTGTAACATTAATTTATCAAGCAATTCCACGGCAGACGGACGCACGCGACCCGATCGTAGTGACAATCGGAGTGATTAGCGGTGGACATGCGGCGAATGTCATCCCCGAGATGGTTTCGCTGCAAGGAACCATTCGCTCCATGAATTCCTCGGTCGCAACGCATGCACGTGAAACCGTGCAGCGGCTATGCGCCGGAGTCGCGCAAGCCTTTGGTGCAACGATTTTCGCAACATTCGAGGGCTTGTTACCGGGTCTGGTGAACGATCCGCGCATCGCCAATCTCTTCGCCTCCGTCGGTCGCCGGTTGCTGGGAACAGATAACCTTGTGACCGATCAACAACCAAGCATGGGTAGTGAGGACTTTGCCGATTATCTACCCGTCGTGCCAGGCTGCATGCTAACCCTCGGCGTGAAAGCGATCGGTGGAAGAATTACGCCCCTCCATACTTCGACGTTCGATATCGATGAGAACGCGCTTTTAATCGGCGCACGCCTATTTACCGCCGCACTGCTCGATTGGCCAAAAGATCCAGCTCTGGCAAGCCTGCATCGCTCATAAGTCCTTAGGGATTTGTGAGGCTGGCAGAACACTAGCCCACTCGCTCACCAAAAAGCGCCTTTTGTAATTCTGAAAAAGTTGCCACCGTCAGGTCACTGCCCGCTGCGGCCAAAGTCTCCGCAGAAAATGAGGTTGCCAGGCCGACTGTCGGACAGCCGGCGGCCTTAGCGGCGCGAACTCCGTTCGTCGAGTCTTCAACGACAACGCAATGAGACGGCGCGCGGCCAAGCTTCTCGGCCGTTTTCAAGTAAGGTTCGGGATGAGGTTTACCTTGACTCACGTCATCACCCGTTACTACGACTCCGAAGTATCCGGACAAATCAAACTGACCGAAAGCCAATTCCTGGAGCTCCCGCGGTGCAGAGGTTGTCAACGCCATCGGCCATCCCGCTCCTTTGCAGAGTTCGAAAAACCCGAGCACACCAGCAACAAGCTTAACCTCAGTATAGTGAGTGCGGAACGCCTCCAGTCGTAATCGGCCGATTTTCTCAAGGTCTCGTTCGTTCGTCCCGGTCAATTTTATTAGGAGCCGGGCACAGTCCAATTCCGTCGATCCCTTGAATTGTTTTGTTTCTTGCCAGGACATCCTCCTTCCCAACTGTTCGCTGGCGATAATCAATGACAATTCGTGAGTAGGCTCCGAATCGATGACAACACCATCCATGTCAAAAATGGCGGCCTGGATATTATCGCGATCGAGCTTTATATGCAGGCTGTTTGTTGATATAGATGGCATAGCGAAGCAGAGGGGTGTTCGACGTTTGAGTTCGCAGCGTTGGGCGATTCCGGTGAAAGGCTTTCCAACCTCAGATCACCCTTTCGTTGCCGCCGTCAATCGGAACTTGCGCTCCCGTTGTCTTGGAGAAGCACGGACCACACAATTCTGCAATGACCTCTCCGACGTCGCGGCTTGTGATCTCGGTTCTGAGGATATTATTCGTTTTGTACTCCTGGACTGAAATCCCGTAGCTGGCGGCCCGCTGCTCCAAGACTTCCTTTGTCCAGATCCCCGTGTCGAACACAGCGTTGGGGTGAACCGTGTTAACACGAATCCTGTCGACTCCCCATTCGAGCGCAGCGACACGGGCCAACTGAGTCAAAGCAGCCTTCGAAGCCGAATAGGCGGCCTGACCAACACCCGGAGCAGGCACATTTTTAGACGCATTGACCACGACCCGCCCTCCCTCGGGAGCCAATCGGAGAAGCTCGTGCGAAAACCGGAGTAGCGAAACGTTCGCATCCAAATTGACGGACATTGTACGATTCCACGTCTTGAGATCGAGTTCAGCAAGCCTCCGGCTTGGCGGGAAAATTCCTGCGTTTAATATCAGAATGTCTAATCCACCAAACCTTTCAGCGACCAAGTCGAACGCGGATTGGAGCGCCGACTCGTCAGTGATATCACAGCGGATTCCCAGATAATCTCTTCGGACTAATTGAGACTCAACCGAGATCGAAAGATCGACACCAACCACCGCAGCGCCGCGGCTTATGAAAGCTTCGACGCAAGCCTTCCCGATGCCCGAAGCCGCGCCCGTAACGAGAGCGATCTCACCGCGAAAAGGCTTGGCAGACACTGTCTTTCCCAATTTCGCCTGTTCTAGCTCCCAGTACTCGACATCGAAAACATCTTCCTCCGAGATTGATCGCCAGCCACCGAGCGAAACAGCCGCCAAAATCATATCGATCGTGCGTCGATAGATATCACCTGTGACACCCGCCTCCAAGGCGTCAGCACCCACTGCGACCATCCCAAGTTCCGGATCCAGAATGACCCGAGGAGCCGGATCAAGCATCGTCAGCGGCCCGCTCACTCTGGCCGCATTCCGAGCGAAGTAAAGTCGGTACTCAAGAGCGAACGAATCGACATCTCGCCCGATCATCGGAATGCGCTTAGTCCGAATCACGTGGTCCGGAGTGGCCGGGCCTCGCAGCGCGATTCCCGGTAGATCCGGCCTTTGCGCGAAGTGAAGCGCGGTGTCGTCCCGATGCGTGACGAGAATCATCGGCTTGCCAGCGACCCGAGATACTTCCCGTCTTAACTCGGCTATCGTGGTCCGACCGCTAACAGAAGAACGACTGGCCGTGAGAAT
>Ga0185299_10003346_pt1 | contig 21669 bp, 20 predicted proteins | sample PaiPotPPA55metaG_FD_128002 | JGI IMG/M metagenome (GOLD analysis project Ga0185299, IMG submission 128002) | Iron sulfur acid spring bacterial and archeal communities from Banff, Canada, to study Microbial Dark Matter (Phase II) - Paint Pots PPA... ... | reverse complement strand
CCTCCTGATGCATGGACGGCGTGCCCTTGGCACTGACGTGCTCTAGCAGTCGCTCCGCGCTCGCGAGGAACCGCTTGGCTGCCTCGATCGGGCGCTGATGGCCGCAAGGTGCCTCGTTCCCGTTCTTGTCGAAGATCTCGGCGGCGTTGGCGTTGTTCACCCACACGATGATTCCTTGATCATGGATGACCACATTGAAGGCCGACTCATCGGGCTCGCCCTCGGTAACGACCGTGAACTCCTCGCCAGGGCGCATCCAGTGATCGGTGCCCCAAGGCTCCAGCCACAGACAGAGCATGTCTTTGGTGGCGTTGTCTACGGTGGTCTTCGGCATGGCAGCACCGTAGCGGGGGTCCGCGTACGGCGCCGTTGACGTGTGTGACCTGGAAATACGATCGTTCGCCTCAGCACAAAGCGGCCCGGCCTAAATGGTCGGGCCGCTGCGTGTGGAACTCTGTGAGGTTGATCCCATCGTAAGCAGATGGCACGCTCGTTGCCCATGATCGATGAATTCGCAAAGGACTACCTCCACGCCGAGCTGCGGTGGATACGCGAGGCAATGGTCTGGAAGCTTGACGGCCTTTCCGAATACGACGTCCGCCGTCCCCTGGCTCCCACCGGAACCAACTTCCTGGGCCTGATCAAGCACCTGGCTTACTCGGGCGCCAGGTATTTCGGCGAGGTGTTCGACCGGCCGTTCCCCGACACCGTGCCCCGCTGGAACGACGCAGCCGCATGGAAGGGCGAACACTGGGTCACTGAACATGAGACCCGCGAGTCCATCACCAGCCTGTACTGGCGCGTATGGGAGCACTCGGACGCGACGATCAAGGCCCTCCCCATCGACGCGCCCGGGCATGTGCCGTGGTGGCCGCGACCGGATGTGAAGCTGTTCAACGTCATGGTCCATATGCTCAACGAGACCGGCCGACACGCCGGGCACGCCGACATCCTGCGCGAACAGCTCGACGGGCGGACCGGGATGAATGCCGAGTTCGACAAGCCGATCAACTTCGCGGCCCGCGAGGCCGACTACGCGAAGATCGAGCGGGCCGCCAAGGCGGCAGCGCAAATCCAGGGCTGATGGCGGACCTACTTGCCGGACCACTCTCGGAGCATTTTGCGGTAGTCGCGCCGCGAGCGATACATGAAGCGTCCCGCGCGCCATCCTTCGAACACGAAGGTACCTATCAGTCCGCGCTCAGGAGGTACCCGAACAAGCAAGCCCTCGGCGTATCCAACGGCTCCCGGTGCCAGGCGATAGAGTCGCCGCCCGCGCGAACCGAGCCCTTTCGCCTCGGGCTTCTCCCAGAAGGCCTCGACGCACCCATCCGCGATCAGCCACTCGAGCACGTTGAGTACTTCCTCCGACCGAATGCCCGATATCGACCGTAAGTCATCCCATGTCCACGCCCGTATCGGGGCGGACAGCAAGACTTCGACCACTGCCCGGGCCGCCCTGCTCGGAGGCTCCACGATCGCCATGGCGCGGAAGGACTTCCGCGCTTAGGGCTTGCGGGCGACGAGCGCGGCGATGCAGCGGGATGCGGGGCTGGGGTTCCTGAGCACCGGGCCGTCGGGCCACCACTCGTAGCAGGCGACGAGGCCGGGGTCGGTGAGGGCGTTCGGCTTGACGATCTCGAGGTTGGGCAGCATGGCCTCGATCTCCGACCTGGTGCGGAAGCGGCCGGCGCCCATCGGGCCGTTCACCAGGACGTTCTCGATCCGCTTGGCCACCTCGGTCAGTTCCGGGACCTCGGGGTCGTAGAAGTGGCTGAACACGACGTAGGAGCCGGGGGCGAGGGCGTCGATGTACTCGCTCATCACCGCGGGGCCGCTGTCGCCTTCGAGATGGTGCAGGGTGCCCACGTGCAGCAGCACTGTCGGCTCGGCGAAGTCCAGGGTGCGCTCGACTATCGGGTGTTGGAGCACCCCCTTCGGGGTGAAGATGTCCGCTTCGACCATGTGCACGAACTCTTCGTCCGCGAGCAGCGCCCTTCCGTGCGCGAGCACGACGGGGTCGTTGTCGACGTAGACGACGCGGGCCTCGGGGCTGAAGCGGTGCACGATCTGGTGCGTGTTCTCTGCGGTCGGCAGACCCGAGCCGCAGTCGAGGTACTGCTCGATGCCGGTCTGGGCGGCCAGGAACCGGCAGGCCCGGTTGAGGAAGCCGCGGTTGCCTCGGGCGATGTCCGCCGCCTCGGGCACGGCCGCGAGTACTTTCTTCATCACCATGCGGTCGATGGCGTAGTTGTCCTTGCCACCGAGGAAGCCGTCGTACACCCGGGCGATGCTCGGTCGGTCGGGGTCGACCCCGACCGGAACCTGACTGGGCGAAACCCGGGATGCGGCCTCGGACATGGTCACCTCGCAGCACTCTGTGTTGAGTTGATCCGACAGGATTATGATCAGACTCTGTTTTGATCTGGCCGTGTTTTGATCCGACCATGTTCTCAACGCCCAGCGTAGTGCTTCTGCCTCGCACGGTACACGCGGCTCAGCTAGTTTCTGCGACCTCTGCCGCGCGCTCCGCCCGCTCGCTGAGCAGCTCGCGTTCGGCGCCGTTGCGGGACATTTCCGCCGCACGGGCGAATTCCGCTGCTGCTTCGCGGTAACGGCCGACGCGGGCGAGCAGGTCCCCGCGCACGGCCGGCAGCAGGTGGTACTGCGGCAGTGCGTCGTCCTTGGCGAGTTCGTCAACGATGGCCAGTCCCGCTTCCGGGCCGTCTGCCATGGCCACCGCTACGGCGCGGTTCAGGGCGACGACCGGGGATGGCAGTTGTACGACGAGCGCCTTGTAGAGGCTTGCGATCGTCGGCCAGTCCGTCTCCTCCGGCGCCATCGCGCGTGCATGGCATGCCGCGATCGCTGCCTGCAGCAGGTATGGACCTGGGGGACGCCCGTTCGCGTTGGCCAGGTTTTCGCCTCTCGCCAATGCGGCGAATCCGCGGCGGATGAACAGTTGGTTCCAGCGTCCTCTGTCCTGCTCACTCAGCAGCACGACGCCGCGATCAGTGGACGTGCGGGCGAGGAGGCGGGAAGACTGGATCTCCAGCAGTGCGGCGAGGCCGTGCACCTCGGATTCCCCGGGCATCAGGCCGCTGAGCACGCGGGCCAGGCGTACTGCGTCCTCGCACAGGGCCGGGCGCATCCAGTCGTCGCCGGCCGTTGCCGAGTAGCCTTCGTTGAAAATCAGATAGACGACTTCGAGTACGGAGCCGAGCCGCTCGGGCAGTTCGTCGCTCGCGGGAACTTCGAAGGGGACGTGTCGGTCCGCCAGCGTCCGTTTGGCCCGCACGATGCGCTGGGCGATCGTGGCCTCGGGCACCAGGTAGGCGCGCGCGATCTCGGACGTGGTCAACCCGCCGAGCAGACGCAGCGTCAGTGCCGCCCTTGCCTGTGCGGAGAGCACCGGGTGGCACGCGGTGAACACCAGCCTGAGCAGGTCGTCCTCGATGTCCGGCGCGTCGACGACGTCGTCCGAGGATGGCGGGGCGATCCCCGAAGCGCCGACCTCGAGGTCTCGGCCGAGCTGCTCGAGCTTGCGGGCATATGTCTGGTCGCGACGGATGTGGTCGACGGCGCGCCGCTTGCCGACCGTCATCAGCCAGGCGCCCGGGTTCGCCGGCACGCCATCGTGCGTCCACTGCTCCAGAGCCGCGACCAGGGCGTCCTGCGCCAGGTCCTCCGCGAGGCCGAGGTCGCCGACCAGCCGGGTCAGCCCGGCGATCAGCCGCGGCGACTCGATCCGCCAGACGGCCTCGACGGCTCGCCGAGCCCGCCCCGCCCCCTCGTCCGCCTCATCCGCAACCCGCACGCACCCATCACAGCAGTCGGGGAGCGCCTGCGCCAAACAGGCGCTCCCGGAGAATCTGCGGCGTGTCGCGCGATTCGCGGCACGCTTGCCAGCCCGCTCAGCAGCTCACTGCGTGTCGGGCGCCTCCTGGAGCGCGCGGACCTCGACCTCGATCTCCCACTCGTCGCCGTGGATCCGCAGGAAACGCGAAGCCCATTCCACGGCCTCCTCCTGCGACTTGGTCTGCAGCAGCGCGTAGCCGCCGATGAACTCCTTCGCCTCGGTGAACGGCCCGTCGAGCACAGTCAGCTTCCCGCCGGACAGCCGCACCACGTTTCCCTCGTCGGCCGGGGCGAGGCCCGCGGTGTCGAGCATCACCCCGGCCTTGGTCATCTCCGAGAGCAGCTTGCCCATCTCGGTCATCAGTTCTTCGCTCGGGCCGCCCTCGGGGAACCGGTCGGGATCGGGCTTGATCAGCATCATGTAACGCATCGTGGCGTCCTTCCTCGTCATGGGCGCCGGTGCGCCCTTCTGCCCAAGCGTCGAACGACGCCATCCAGATTCGACAACTCCATCGACTTCTTCTGAGAGATTTTTCGCCGACCGCGGCCGAACACCCCGAGTTAACGCGCCGTACACCATCCACTTCAGGAAAAATTCATTATTGAGTCCGTCGCGCCCCCTAGATTCACGGATCATGGCTGAGATCACCCGACGATCTGTTCTGGGCGTCCTCGGCGCGGGGGCTCTGGCCGCAGGCGCGACCACCGCGGTCCGCGCGGCGAGCGCGTCATCCGCGTCCGGCACGGTCGCGACCGGCCCGGACAACCCGATCCGCGCCGAGAACCGGCTGCCCGGCAGCACGGACTGGCGGATCGGCGCCGGCGACACCGTGGCGGCGGACGACCTGGGCCGCCAGATCGCCGGCTATACGTCGACGACCAGCGTGAACCTGGGCGGGACGATCGACTTCCACGTCTCCACCCTGCCCGCGCGCCCGTTCACCGTCTCCATCTATCGGATGGGCGACTACAGCGGACTTGGCGCACGTCTGCTGACGGCGAGCCCCTCGCTCCCGGGCCGCACCCAGTCGGACCCTACGACTGATCACACGAACGGGATGATCAGCTGCGCCTGGGACCCCAGTTGGTCCCTGACGGTGCCTCAGACCTGGACGGCCGGCTCCTATCTCGCCGCGTACACCACCGACGACGGGCACCGCAGCTTCACGCCCTTCGTCGTGCGGGACGACGCGCGGCGCGCGGACTTCCTGGTGGTACTGCCCTTTTCGACGTACCAGGCATACAACCAGTGGCCGCTGGACGGGACGGTCGGCAAGAGCCTCTACTACGGCTACGGCCACGACGGCGGGCCCGACCAGGCCGGGTCGGAGGCCGGGTCTGTGCGTACTGACGTGCACGGCGCGCCGATCGCGTACGGCGCGCGGGCCAAGACCGTCAGCTTCGCCCGGCCGTACTCAGGCGTGGGCCTGCCGCAGCGCGCGGACCTGGACTACGAGTTCCTGCAGTGGGCCGAGCGGTCCGGCTACGACCTGAGCTACGCCACGAGCGTGGACCTGCACGAGGGTCGGATCGACCCTTCGCAGTACTCGGCACTGGTCTTCTCCGGGCACGACGAATACTGGTCGCGGGAGATGCGCGACACCGTGTCCGCTGCTGTGGACAAGGGCACCCATTTGGCCTACATCGCCGCGAACAACGTGTACTGGCACGTCCGCTTCGAGTCGGACCCGCAGGGGCACGGCGTTCCGGTGATGGTGTGTTGGAAGAGCGACCCGGACCCCAGCCCCGACACGAGCGGTCCCACCTGCCTGTGGCGCGAGGTGGACTCGAACGGCTCGCAGTCCGAGCAGGAGCTGCTCGGCGTGCAGTACAACGGGATCCCGAAGGCCGAGATGCCGCTGGTGATCAACAACGCCGACCACTGGTTCTGGGCCGGGACCGGTGTGCGCGAGAACGAGACGATCCCGGGGATCGTCGGCGGCGAGGCGGACGGGTACTACGAGGGAGCGCCAAAGCCGGCGAGCACACAGCACACGCTGCTCTCCGCCTCGCACTACATGGCTCTCGGCGGGAGCAACTGGCCGCGGGTCCAGCACTCCAGCCTGTACGAGACCGAGCGCGGCGCCGTCGTGTTCGCCGCCGCGACGTTCAACTGGTCTTTCGGGCTCAATCGGCCCGGTTATATGGACGAGCGCATACAGAAGGCCACCACGAACCTGTTCAACCGGCTGCGACAGCGTCCGGCGTAACGGCTGTCGGCTCCTGGCGCTGACGCGGCGTCATCAGGGCGGGCACGGCCGCGGGCAGCGCCAGGATCAGAACCTTGACGGCGTCCGGGCCGGGCAGCGGCACCGTGAGCACGATCGCCAGGAGCACGCCGTAGCCGATCGCGGCGCGCAGGGCCAGGGTGCTGTGTTCGGCGCGGGCCACGACGAGGATCGCGGCGACGCACGCCCACCACGGCGAGCAGAGGTCTGCGAAGTGCAGCAGAATCGGGTCGAGGCTCGAGGAATTGTGCGCGGCGAGCAGGCCCGCGCCCCCGGTCAGTGCGGCGGTGACGAACTCCGTTCCCCAAGTCGCCGCGAGCACTCGGAGCCACAGGCGGCTCACGGGTCGCTCCGCTCTCGCCCTCACTCTCATCCACACCGCGACGCCCAGCCAGAAGAGCCCGAGCCCCACGTAGGAGACGACCCAGCCCACACGACCCGCGTTGCCGCCCTGGAACGCCCAGTCGTTGTGCCCTATGTCGTGCGCGACCCGAGCCATCAGGTACACCGGGATCGAATGGGCGCTCTGTCCGCTCCCAGCAGGCCCTAGAGCGACGTCGGCGAGCGGTGCGACGGCGATCGTGGCCGCGGCCGCGAGCGACGTCGTCGCCCGGCCGAAGTCGAAGCGAGCCGGCGCGTCAGTGTCAGCGTTGTGCATGGCGCGCAGGTTACGCCGCCAAAGCGAACGGCAGCACCCCGTTCGGTCACCCCCCGGCCATGTGGGCATCACCATTGGTTGGCCGAGACTCGCTACCGTCCGCAGGTGGCCATTTCGGAACTGCGGAAACGGATCGTCGCGGGCGCGCTGCTCATCGCAGCGCTGTTCACGGTGATCCAAGCAGTCGACTACCGGCAAGACGTGCCGTCGAACGACACGTATCAATACGGACGGCAAACGCTGCGCATTCTCGGCGACAGCCAGCAGCAGGCCGTGCACGAAGCCGTGGTCATGTACTGCCAGGACAGCGGCAACGCGGCGGTGACCGCCGACACGCTGAACTCCGCCGCGAGTTCGACCGGGTCCGCGTACACGTCGGCGTACGACGCGTGCCTGCAGACCTACCGCAATGGCCTGACGCCCAGCTCGCCGCGCTACATCGCGATCTTCACCTCACGGCCGGGGTATCCGCTGCTGGCCGCGCCGATCGTCGCCGTCTTCGGCCTCCGATTCGGGCTGTGGGCGGCCGCGATGCTGTGCACGCTGCTGGCGAGCTTCCTCGTCATCATCCTGCTGCGCGCGACCGGTTGCGGCACCAGGGCGGCGCTCGCCGGCCAGGCGCTCTATCTGGCGGCGCCCACGGGCTACTGGGGCAGTCGGATGCTCACCGACGGCCCGGCGCTCGCCACCACGTTGCTGGCGCTGCTCGGTGCCTGGTGGCTGTACCGAGAGCGATATCGGATGGGAACGACGGTGCTCACGGCGGGCCTCGTCACCGGGTTCCTGGTGCGTTACTCGAGTGAGCAGTTGGTCGCCCTCGTGCTCGCGATCGGCGCGCTGATCTGCCTCAAGTGGGCGCCCGGCGCACGTCATCGCGGCACGACGCTCCTCGCGGCGGTCGCCGGGGGCGGGTTCGTCCTGTCGGAGATCCTCAGCACCCTGCTCGGCTGGCCGGGTATTTCCGCGTCGCTGCAGGACACCTTCACCAAGCACTTCATCCGACCCGACGTGTCCGACCCGATCGGGCGGCTGGTGCGGCTCGACCTCCACTTCTGGGGCTACTTCCCGGACTCCGAGCCGACCGCGCTGCTCCTGGGCGTCGGCCTGATCGCGCTCGGCGTGCTGCTGGTACGTCGCGACGTGGTCTACGGGGTGCTGGTGATCGCGGTCTCCGCCACCGGACTCGGCGCCGTGATCGCGCACCCGATCGCCTCGCAGTCCGATCGCCTGATGGTTCCGGTCTGGCTGCTGCTCGCCCTCGGGCTGCCGCGCCTGCTGCCGTCGTCCGGCCGAGGCCGGGGCGAGCAGCCGGAGCCGGCGGCCGACGATCGGGAACCAGCACTCGCCACCGACGCAGCGTGAGATGAGAAGGATCCAAATGGACGTGCTCATGCTGGTGATGTCGGATGTGGCCCACGACGCGCGGGTGCTCCGCGAGGCCCGGTCCCTGGCCGATCAGGGGCATGCGATCCACGTGGTCGGCAAGGACGTGCCGCCGGAGTGGAACCCGCCGGCCGGCGTGACCGTCGAGTCGGTTTCCGGCGGCAGCGGGCTCAAGCCCTCGGCGAGCGGTGGCGCTGGCGGCGGCGCCGCGAGCGCGGGTGCCGGGCTGACCGGCCGCGCTCGCAGCATCGGCCGCTGGGCCCTGCTCCCCCAGCACCGGCAGCGGGTCTGGCGGACGTGGTGCGAGCGCGCCGACCGGACGGTGTCCGGCCGGAAGTACGACGTCGTCCACGCGCATGACTTCAATGTCCTGCGACTGGCCGCCGACTTGGCCGAACGCGGCGGTGCACGACTGGTCTACGACTCGCACGAATGGTGGTCGGGCCGGGAGCGGCACGGCCGTCCGACGCCGATCGAGCGGGCGCGCGAGCGGCGGATAGAGCAGCGGATCGTCGGCCGCGCGGACGCCGTGCTGACGGTCAGCGACGGTATCGCGGAGCGTCTCGGCCGCTGGCGCAACAGCCCCGTGACCGTCGTGCGCAACACCTTCCCGCTCACCGGCCTGCCTGAGCTGGACAGTGCAGCGGCAGACTCGCTGCCGACCCGTCCCCGGGGTGCGGTCTACGCCGGACGCATCGGCGCGGCCCGCGACATCGAGACCCTGCTGACCGCCACCGCGTCGCTGCGCCTGGACACGGTCCTCATGGGTAAGGCGGACCGCGAGTTCCTGCCGAACCTGCACTTCTCGGACGGAAACGTGCGCATCGAGCCGGCGCGTCCGGTCGACGAGGTCGATGACGTGCTCCGTCGCGTCGGCATATCGGTGGTGACCCTCACGGACACCTGCGAGAACCACCGTCTCGCCCTGCCCAACAAGGTTTTCCACGCAGTGCGGGCTGGCGTGCCGGTGGTCGCGGCGGACTTGCCCGAACTGCGCAGGCTGGTGACCAGTTACGGCATCGGCGCGCTCTACCGTCCCGGCGACGCCGCTTCGATGCGGGCCGCGCTGGAGCAGGTGAGCTCGGACTACCCGAAGCTGTGCGAGCGGGTGGCGCAGGCGCGCGGCGAGCTGAACTGGGATCAGGACTCGAAGGAACTGGTCAAGGTCTACGAGGCGCTCGGACGATGACCGACTCTGCACTTGACGCAACCCACGTAGCCAACGCAACCGACGCAAGCGACACAGCCAGGCGACCCAGGGTGGTCATGCTCGTTGCCAACTCGGTGGCCGGCGACTCCCGGGTCCAGAAGATCGCCTGGTCCATGGCCGCGACGGGCTGGGATGTGACGCTCCTCGGCCGCGCTCCCGCCGACAGCACAAGTACCAAGAGTGGCGAACCGATCCGCTACCGGCTCGGCGCCGCGAACGTGGTGCTCGTCCCCGTGCCGAAGACGATCTCCGGGTACGAAGCTGCTCGGCTGCGCGGGGGCAAGCGCGCGGCGAAGCTGCGTCCCGCATACCGGCACGCCCGCGCCGAGCTCGCCGCGCGGGACGCGGCCGGGCGGGATGTCGCGGCGCGCCGACGTCGTTCCGTGGCGAACGCCGTGATCCGCGGATGGCTCGCGGCTCGCCCGGGAGCGGACGCGATCATCGCAGTTTGCGGGCGCGGCCCGGTCGGCGGTGCGGCTCGGCGGCTGCTCGGCAGTGTGCTGGGCCTGACCGATAAGTACGGCGGCTGGCGCTGGTTCAACCCGTGGTTCGCCGACCTCGAACTCGCCCTCGCTCCGGCGGTGCGCGACCTCAATCCGGATCTGATCCACGCGCACGACTTTCACATGGTCGGCATCGGCGCGAGGCTGGCCGCGACGCTGAGCACACCCGGGCACCAGGTCAGCTGGATCTATGACGCGCACGAGTACCTGCGCGGGATCGAGGTGCCCGCGAGCACGGACGTACGACTGCGCATGCGCCGCCGAATGCTCATCGGCGTGGAGCGAGAGTACATCGGGCGCGCGGACGCGGTGGTGACGGTGTCCGAGGGCATTGCGGCTCGTATCGCCGAGGATCACACGCTCGCGCAGCGCCCGCGCGTGATCCTCAACGCTCCCGTCATTTCCGATGACGATGGCACCGCGACCGGTTCAGGCCGCACTCTCCGCGATGACTGCGAGTTGGGCCCCGACGTTCCGCTGCTTCTCTACAGCGGCGGCATGTCTCCTCGGCGCGGAGTCAGAACGGCGATTGAGGCGCTCGTACGGCTCCCGGACGCCCATCTCGCACTGATCGCTCGCGAGGACGACCCCGACATCCCGGCCCTGCGACGCGCGGCTGCGGATCTCGAGGTGACCGACCGCCTGCACGTTCTCCCCTACGTGCCGGTGGACCAGGTGGTCCCCTACATCAGCAGCGCATCCATCGGCCTCATCCCGATCCTGCACCTGCCGAATCACGAGCTCTCCCTCATCACCAAGTACTTCGAGTACCTGCACGCCGCCCTCCCGATCGTGACCAGCGACGTCCGCGAGATGGCGGCGGAAACCCGCAGGCTGGGCGTCGGCGAGGTATTCACTGCCGGGGACGCAGCGTCTTTGGCCCACGCAGTCGAGACGGTTCTCGCAGATCAAGGCCGGTACCGAGCCGTCTACCAAGGCGAGGACGACCCCAGGGTCGCTTCGTCCTGGACCGGCCAGGCTGCGCGGCTCGACGCGCTGTACCGGGAGCTGCTCCACACCGTCCCAGGCCCGAGCAGAGACCTCGGCGACCTGCGGCTGACCCGCATTGACGAAAACCTGTTGCCTAGCGCTCGCTCATTGAGCACTATGGCGAACGTGGATCTGTAAGTAGTGGCGCAAAGGCGCATCTTGTAGCCCGGGCATTGCCCCGGGCTCCTTTCACGCGACGCGATCTGTGACGTCGCGCTCCCCGGCACACCCTTTCACCGTCGGTACGCCGTCGGTCGGTTTGTGCTGGGCGTATGCCACTACATCTGTATCCTGATCCAGGAGCACTCATATGTCCGCCTCTCCCGACCTCGGCCGCAAAGCGCTGTGGTTGGTCCGAGAACTCGGCCTGCCCACCATCGTCAGAGCATGCGTTTCGTGCAGATCAACCCGCCACCATCCCTCCGGGAAGTTCCGCGTCAACGCGAACGGCAAGCTGCTCGATGTATGGATGCTGATCAACTGCGAGCTATGCGACCGAACGTCGAAGATCCCCATTCATGAACGCGTACACGTCCAGGCGCTCGACAGCGCGCGAAGGATGAAGTTCGAGGACAACGATTCAGACGTGGTGCGCGAACTCGTGATGAACGCGTCGCTCGCCAGCCGGACTGCGTACCAACTCGACTGGACTGACACGTGGGAGTTGGAGACCGACATGCCGTTCTACGAACTCGACGACACCGAGCCCGATCCCGAGCCGCTAGACGTACTGCAGGTTCTGGTCAGCTTCGAACTGCCCGCGCCAATCCGCGTCGAGAAGCTCCTCATGCTCGGCTTCGGCCTCAGCCGGTCGCGGGTGAGAAGTCTGGTCGCGTCCGGCCGCATCCGTCTGCCGATCGACATCGATGCGAAGGTCCGCGAGGACTTCACGCTGACAGTCTCCGAGCCAGCTCATGCACGACCCGCGCCGCGGCCTGGCCGTCGCCGAACGGAGTCGCCGTTGGAGTGAGGGGCGCGGGGCGGGTGGCCGCCTGTTCGAATTCGGCGCCACCCGCCTCCACCAGGACATTCCAGCCATCGACGAGGGTCTCGGGCCACTCCGTCTCGGTGCGGACCGTCGTGCAGGGCTTCTTGAGGATGTACGCCTCCTTCTGAAGGCCGCCCGAATCCGTGACCACGCCGGCCGACCCGGTCACTGCGGCGACCAATTCGGCGTACGGCAGGGGTGCGCGCACGTCGATGGCGCCCCTGCCGAGCTCGATGCCGAACTCCTCGGCACGCGCGCGAAGCCTCGGGTGGGCGAGGAGCAGCACCGACGTCGGAAGCTTGGCCAGCGCGTCGATGATGTCGTTCAGCCGGGCGGCGTCATCCGTGTTCTCGGCCCGGTGGATCGTCGCGACCAGATAAGGCCGGCCGGATGCACCGGATACACCGGATGCTGCCGATACGCCTGGTACATCACGATTCTGTGCACGCTGCTGCGCCTGCAGGCAGGCATCCACCATGACGTCGCCGACCAGAACGGTGCGGGCGCCGAGGCCTTCGTGCTCGAGGTGAGCCACCGCCTGCGGCGTCGGGGCGAGCAGAAGATCCGCCGCGTGGTCGGTCAGCACTCTGTTGTGCTCCTCCGGCATGCGGCGGTTGAAGGAGCGTAGGCCGGCTTCCAGATGCGCCACCGGCAGGTGCAGCTTCACCGCGCTGAGCGTCCCCGCGAGCGTGGAGTTCGTGTCGCCGTAAACGAGCACCCAGTCCGGGGAATGCTTCTCCAGCACCGGATCGAGTGCGGTCAGCATCGCGCCGGTCTGCGCCCCGTGCCCGCCGGAACCGACCCGCAGCCGTTCGTCCGGCTCCGGGATGCCGAGTCCGTCGAAGAAGACTCCGGAAAGCTCGCGGTCGTAGTGCTGGCCGGTGTGCACGATGACGTGCTCGTGGCCGGCCGCCGCGACCGCCGCGGCGACCGGGGCGAGCTTCACGAACTGGGGCCGCGCGCCCACCACGCTCAATATCCTCACCCCGCGATCATAGAATCGATCAACGTCGCAATCCGGCCCAGCGCTTTATATCTGACAACAGTTCACACCCAATTCACCATCCGGTCGAAGTCGACCTCGATTCGTCGGCCACTCGACAGATCAGAATTCACCTCCGGCCACCTCACGTTAATCCGACGCTTGTTTCGTTGACCCGTTCACCGCTAGACCCCTACCGCGACGCCAGGGATGATGAAAGCCCGAACATCCAGTTCTCGACCGCCCCGGATCCTCTACCTGGCCTTCTTCTTCCCCCCGAGCAGGTCGAGCGGGGTGTACCGGGCCCGGGCCACGGCCGGGCAGCTTGCCGCGTCCGGCTGGGACGTGACGGTCTACACAGCGCCGCGCGAGTTCTTCACCCGCTACATCGGCAGCGTGGACACTTCGCTCGAATCCGGCGTGGATCCGCGGATCACGATCCGCCGTCCCGCCATGGACTACTTCCGCTGGGAACGCGACATCCGCCGTTACGGCCGCTTCCGGGCGAATATGCCGGTGCTGGCGAATGCCGGCTACAACCTGATGCAGCGCCGTTTCTTCCCCGAGCACTACGCGTCCTGGATTCCGCGGGTGGTCGCCCGCGCGCTGCGGGAACACGCCGGAAAGCGGTTCGATCTGATCCTCGCGACCGGCAATCCCTTCGCGTCCTTCGCGGCGGCGTGGTGGCTGCACCGGCTGACCGGGGTGCCGTACGCGCTCGACTACCGCGACTCGTGGACCTTCAACCAGTTCACCGAGGAGCACAAGTACCCGGACGGTCATCCGGCCTGGGCGTGGGAGCGGCGCACCCTGGAAAGCTCCGCGTTGACCGCCTTCGTGAACGAGGGCCTGCGCGGCTGGCACGCCGAGCGCTATCCGTCAGCGGCGGCGCAGATGACTGTCGTGCCGAACGGCTGGGAGCCAGAGATCCTCGGCCGCGCGACGTATCCGGGTCCTGCCACCGGCCGTCCGCTGCGGTTCGGCTATATCGGCACCATCACCGAACAGATGCCGCTGGACGTGCTCTTCGACGGGTGGCGTATCGCCCGGCAGCATCCGGAACTCGCGGACGCGACTTTCGATCTTTACGGACACCTCGGTTTCTTCAAGCAGTCCGCGGATCCGTTGATCGACCGCATACCCCTGCACGAGAACCTGGGCGTGACGTATCACGGCCCGCTGGCCAAGACGGACGTCGGGCAGGCGTACCGCGGCCTGGATGCCTTGGTGTTCAGCGTGCCGGGAGCCCGGTACGTGACCTCGGGCAAGATCTTCGAGTACATGGCGACGGGCAAGCCGATCGTTTCGGCGCACGCCCCGGACATCGCCGCCGTCGACGTCCTCAACGGGCATCCGTTGTGGTTCGGCATAGACAAGCTGGACGCGCAGTCGGTGGCGAACGCCATGGTGGCGGCCGCGAAGACGGCACGCGACCTGACGGAACCCGAGTTCGACGCGGCCCTTGCGCACGCGGAGCGCTACACGCGCGACAACACGCTCGGACCGTTCGATGCCGAACTGCGGCGAGTGGCGGGGGTGGCGGTAAATGGCTGACCTGAATACTTCGGCCGAAGGGCCGACGCTCGCGGTGACCACGCCGTGGCACCCGACCTTGCAGCGACCCTTCGCAGGGTCCTTCGTGCAGGCGACGACGTCGGCGGTGCGCCCGCTGTTCAGCCGGATTCACCTCTACAACACGGAAGACTGGACCGGACCGGCCGACCCGGTGCAGGCGCGCCTGGTCAATCGCGCGTATGCCGCCCTGACCTCAGGTCCGAACCGCCGGGTGACCTTCGCGCCACGACTGGCCGACGAGGGGTACTGGGTCACGGAGATCCCGACGCCGGTGACACCGCGCCGCGACTACGCGGAATGGGCGTACAACCATGAATCCGCGTTGCGCGCCGTGCTGCCGAACGGCGTGCTTGAAGCAGACGTCGTACACGGCCACGTAGGTATCTACGGAGGCTGGCTCGCCCGGCGCTTTGCCCGACCCGACGCGCGCGTCGTGGTGTCCGAGCACGCTTCGTTCCTGGGCAAGATCCTCGGCCAGCCGCGCTCCCGCGCCCTGTACACCGAGGTCGTGGACCGGGCCGACGCGTTCCTGTGCGTCAGCGAGAAGCTGCGTCTCGAGCTCGTCGCCGCGTTCCCCGGCCAAGCCGCGAAGTTCCAGGTGGTGCCGAACACGGTCGACATCGCGGCGATGCCGGTGCGCCCGGAGCCGGTGACCAAGCTCAATCGGTGGATCTACATCGGAAAGGTCGCCGCGGCCAAGGGAGTCGCCGAACTGATCGAGGCGTTCGCTATCGCGGCGAAGGACGAGGCCGAACTTCGGCTGACCATCCTCGGATCCGGGCCGCTGGTCGAGCCGCTGCGCGCCCGGGCGGCCGAACTCGGCGTGGCCGAACGAGTCGCCTTCCACGACGCGGTGCCGCCGCAGCGCGTCTTCGAGTTCTTGCACGCCCACGATCTGCTGGTCCACCCGAGCAAGTCGGAGACCTTCGGCATGACGGTGGTGGAAGCGGTCGGCAGCGGCATGCCGGTGCTCGTGACGAAGTGCGGCGGGCCGCAGGAGACGCTCGCCGGACTCGAGGGCGCGGCCGGGCTGCTGATCGACGTCAGCCCGGACCCGCAGGTCGTCGTGGACGGATATCGAACCCTGGCCGGGCAGGCCGATCAGCTGGATCCGGTGCGGGCCAGGACCGAGCTGATCGGGCGGTACGGAGCGGACGCGGTCGCGCGACGGCTGGCCGCGGTCTACCGAATCGAAGCGAACGAGGTCGGCGGCGGGGCGCCGGCGGTGGAAGGAACGAGGATGGAGCGCGAATGAGCGTCCTGCTAGTGGCGATCGGTACGACGCGGGCCCGTGCGGCCAACGACTCGGCCGCCTACCTGCTCGCCCGCGGCGTCGATGTGGGCCTGGTGACCGTCGAGGCGGGCCCCTGGCAGGAAGCGGGCCTCGACCCGCGAGTGCGGATCTACCCGCTCCAGGCCGGCGAGGACCGGCATCCGCTCGCCCGCTTCGGCCGGCTGGTGCGCCGCGTCTCAGGTGCCTTGTACACGAAGGTCTTCAGCAAGTTCTACCGGCTGCTGCGGCCCTATGTGATGTGGCGCGTCGCGCGCCGCGAGGTGGTGCGGCAGGTGGACTGGTCGACCGTCGAGCAGCTGGTGATCTGCGACTCGCACGCCATCCCGATCGGCTGGCACCTCGCCAAGCGGCACCCGAAGCTGACCGTCGGCTTCGAGCTCGACCGCGCGCCGTACGCCGCCGCCTCCGTTCTCAGCGACCCAGCACCCGAAGCCCCCACACCCGAACCGGCCGGAATCGAAGTCGTCGATGCTTGATACGCAGTCCCCGCCCAGGGATCCGTCCCTGGACCATCTGGAACACCATGTGTTCCAGTCCCGCAAAACGGGAGTGCCACGCCTGGGCAGCTACCTCCCGGAGCTGTGGGAGCGCCGCGAGTTCGTCGTCGAGCTCGCCCGCTGCACGCTGCGCGCGCAGAACTACACCAACGTGTTCGGCCAGCTCTGGCTGGTCCTCAACCCGCTGCTCATGGGTTGCGTGTACTTCGTCCTGGTGGACATCATCAACAACAGCAAGCACGCGCCGAACTACTTCGCCGTGCTGTTGGCCGGGCTGTTCCTGTACACCTTCTTCTCCAGCATGCTGACGCAGTCCGCCGGCTCGATCATCGGCGCCAGCCGACTCGTGCTCAACAGCCGGCTGCCGCGCCTGGTGATGCCGATCACCCAGATGGTCATCGCGTTCTTCCGGTTCCTGCCCAGCCTGATCGTCCTGTTCGTGGTGCACGAGCTGCAGCACGTCGCCTGGGGTGTGGCCGACTTCTACGCGATCCCCGCGTTCCTCGAGGTCGCGATGTTCGGCGCGGGCCTCGGCTTCATCTGCGCCACCTGCCAGGTCTACTTCCGCGACTTCTCCAACTTCCTCCCCTTCGTCACCCGGATCTGGATGTTCCTGTCCCCGGTGCTGTGGGAGCTGCAGTCAGTGCTCGCCAAGCACGACCTCAAGTCGCACCTCATCCCGCTCAACCCGCTCTCACCGATGATCGGCGCCTGGGGCGACGCTCTCGTCTACAACGTCGCCCCGCCGTACTCGTGGCTACTGCAGGGATTCGCCTGGGGCTTGGGCGCGCTCGTGGTCGGCACTCTCGTCTTCGTCCGGAGGGAGCGTGAGTTCAGTGTCCGTCTCTGACTCCGTGGAAACGCCCGTCATGTCAGCCGAGTCCGCCGATCCCGCCCCGGCCAGCACGTCGGCGTCCGTCACCGAGCGCACCCCGACCGAGGCCGAACTCGACCGGGACATGGCGATCCGGGTCAAGGACGTGCGGGTGGACTACCGCACGATCGTCAACCCGCGCGCGAACACGCTGCGGCACACCTTGACCAACCTCGGCCGCAAGACGAACGACCGCAAGGTGCGCTACATCCACGCGGTGCGCGGGGTCTCCTTCGAGGTCCCGCACGGCCAGGTGCTCGGCATCATCGGCGCGAACGGCGCCGGGAAGTCCACCATGATGCGCGCGATGGCCGGGATCCTGCCGCCCTCGAGCGGCGAGATCGTGGTCAACGGCCGCATCAGTGTCCTGCTGGCGCTCGGCGTCGGCTTCAACGGGCAGCTGTCCGGCCGGGACAACGTCATCCTCGGCTCCATGGCCGCGGGCCTGACCCGCAAGCAGGTGATGGACCGCTTCGACCAGATCGTGCAGTGGGCCGAACTCGAGGACGTCATCGACCTGCCGATGAAGGCCTACTCCTCCGGCATGTACGGCCGGCTCGCCTTCGCCGTCTCCACCCACCTGGACCCGGACGTGCTGCTGGTCGACGAGGCGCTGTCCACCGGCGACGCGCACTTCCGCCGCAAGTCCTACGAGAAGATGCAGGAGATCGTCGGCCAGGCCCGGACGATCGTGATCGTCAGCCACGGCATCGGCGCGATCAAGGAGATGTGCGACACCGTCATCTGGATGCACAAGGGTGAGATCGTCCGGCAGGGCGACCCCGACGAGGTGGCCGCGGAGTACCTGGAGTTCCAGGGCGTGCCGCAGGAGAAGACCAAGGCCGCCGACGAGACCGCGGACGACGACGACACGAGCATGATGGACGACTCCATGCAGATGGAGGACTTCTGACATGGCCCGCTCGCAGATCGACGTGACCATGCTCAGCAGCGGGCACGACGTGGCCGACGCCCGGCTGCACCGGCACTGCGCCGCGTTCCGCCGGGCCGGGCTGCGGGTCGAGGTCATCGCGAAGGGACGCGCCGAGGACGCCCCGGCCGAGGCCGAGTTCCGGGCGATCCAGCCGCGCGGCATCGTCGGTCGCGGGGTGAAGGCGCTGACCCTGCCGAGCAAGGCGCGCGGCAGGGTACTGATCACCATCGACCCCGACCTGATAGTGGCCGCCCGGCTGCGTCGGCTGCTCGGGCACGGCCGCCGGCTGGCCGTGGATCTGCACGAGGACTACGTCGCGCTGCTCGACGACCGCGCCTGGGCCAAGGGCGCGGCCGGGGTGGTCGCGAAGGTCTGGGCGCGCAGCGCGATCTCGCTCAGCCGAGGCGCGGACCTGACGGTCGTCGCCGACCAGCACGTGCCGCCGGAGCGGGCGGCACGGCGCCTCGTCGTGCGCAACCTGCCCGACCTGACGCTGCTCCCGGAGCGTGCTGAGCCGGACGCACGTCCGCGCGCGCTCTATGTCGGGGACGTGCGGGAGAGCCGCGGCCTGTTCACGATGCTGCAAGCGATCGAGCTGGCCCCGGACTGGGAGCTCGACGTGGTCGGCCCGGTCGCAGCCCGCGACCGGGAGCGGCTGGACGAATGGGTCGCATCCTCCCCTGCCGCCGCGCGAGTGCGCCTGCACGGTCGGATGCCTCCGGCCGCCGCGTGGCAGCTCGCGCAGGGGGCTTGGGCGGGCATGTCGCTGCTGCACAGCACACCCGCGTTCGAGAGCGCGATCCCGTCGAAGATCTACGAATACCTGGCGTGCGGGATGCCGGTGCTCAGCAGCCCGATCCGGCGCGCGGCCGAACTGGTCGACAAGGCCGGGGCCGGAGCGGTCGTCGCCGACGCCGAGGAGGCCGGAGCGACGCTGCGGGCCTGGTCCGGCGAGGACCGCGCGGAATTCGACCTGCTGCGCACGGCCGCCCGGGACTGGGCGGACCGTGACCTCGGCTCGGACAACCCGCACGACCTGTTCGCCAAGGCCGTAGCCGAACTGGTCGCAGAGGCACGCGGCGGCCGGGCCCCGATGCCGGTGATGGCGAGGACCCCATGAGCGACCAACACTCTGATGCGGGAGCGGCCGAGTCCGACCCCTCGATCCGGATTGCGCCGTCCGCCGACGTCGACGATGGGGCGGTCATCGGCTCCGGAAGCTCCGTCTGGCACCTGGCTCAGGTCCGGGAGGACGCCGTACTCGGGCGCGAATGCGTGATCGGACGCGGCGCGTATATCGGCACCGGCGTGCGCCTCGGCGACAACGTCAAGGTGCAGAATTACGCACTCGTCTACGAGCCGGCCGAGGTGGGCGACGGGGCGTTCATCGGCCCGGCCGTTGTGCTCACCAACGACCTGCGGCCGCGCTCGGTCGACCCCGACGGCAAGCAGAAACGCGCGGGCGACTGGCACGCCGTGGGCGTGACCATCGGCGAGGGCGCCTCGATCGGCGCTCGCGCCGTTTGCGTCGCGCCGGTGCGCGTCGGCCGCTGGGCGATGGTCGGCGCAGGCGCCGTGGTGACGGACGACGTGCCCGACTTCGCCCTCGTGGTCGGCGTCCCGGCGCGCCGGATCGGCTGGATCGGCCGGGCCGGGGAACGGCTCGAACCCGCCGGACCCGACACCTGGCGCTGTCCGGCGACCGGTGAGATCTACCGACAGGCCGAAGGCCGGATCGTGGAGGCACAACGATGACCACGAGTATTGAAGACGCCGCCGAGGAGGCGACCGTACCGGCGGCCGAGCCGCAGACCGAGCTCCCCTTCATCCCGCCGGCGAAGCCCGTCATCGGCGAGGAGGAGATCGAGGCGGCGGTACGTGTCCTGCGTAGCGGCTACGTCGTGCAGGGTCCTGAGGTGGCGGCGTTCGAGGACGAATTCGCCTCGCTCGTCGACGGACGGCACTGCGTCGCGGTGAACTCCGGCACGTCGGCGCTTGTCCTCGCCCTCGTCGGCGCGGGCATCGGAGCCGGCGACGAGGTGATCGTGCCCTCATTCACCTTCGCCGCCACGGCGAACTCCGTGCGGCTCGCCGGGGCCACACCGGTCTTCGCCGACATCGACCCGGACACCTTCTGCCTGGACTCCGAGTCGGTCAAGTCCGTCATCACCAGGCACACGGCCGCGATCATGCCGGTGCACCTCTACGGCCAGCCGGCCGACATGGACCGTCTCGGCGAGCTCGCGTCCGCCCACAGCCTCGCGGTGTTCGAGGACGCGGCGCAGGCGCATGGAGCCGCCTTGCATGGAAAGCCGGCCGGCGCCTTCGGCGAGGCGGCCTGTTTCAGCTTCTACCCGACCAAGAACATGCACGCGCTCGAAGGCGGCATGGTCGTCACCGCCGACGCCGGTTTGGCGCGCCGAATCAGGCTGCTGCGCAACCAGGGCATGGAGCGCCAGTACGCCAACGAAATGGTCGGCTACAACATGCGGCTGACGGACGTGGCCGCCGCGATCGGCCGCGAGCAGCTGCGCAAGCTGCCCGCCTGGAACGAGCAGCGGCGCACTCACGCGGCCGCACTCAACCAGGGCCTCGCCGGAATCGACGCGATCCGCACGCCGGTCGTCGCGGACGGCGTGACCCACGTCTACCACCAGTACACCGTGCGCGTCCTCGCGGATCAGCGGGATGAGCTGCAGGCTCACCTGAAGGACCAGGGCATCGGCAGCGCCGTGTACTACCCGACGCCCACGCACCGGCTGCCGCCGTTCGCCGCGCTCGCCGATGACGACATGCTCCCGGAGACGAACCGGGCCGCGACGCAGGTCCTCTCCCTTCCCGTGCATCCGTCGCTCGCCGAAGCCGACCTGGCCCGCATCGTCGAGGCCGTGCGCTCCTTCGATCTCGGAGAACACTGATGAGCAAGAGCCGTTTGCGGGCCGGCCTGGTGGGCCTCGGTGCCATGGGCCGTCACCACGCGCGTGTCCTTCGCGCCCTCGACGGGGTGGACCTGGTCGCGGGCGCCGACCCCGGCGGCGACCCGTACGGGGCACTCGGCGGCGTGCCGCTGGTCGCCGACCTCGAGGCCCTTCTCGCGCTCCGCCCCGACTACGTCGTGGTCGCCTGCCCCACCGCGCAGCACGAGCAGGTCGCCCTCGCGCTGGCCGAGGCCGGCGTCGCGGCGCTGGTGGAGAAGCCGCTGGCGCACGACATCCCGGCCGCGCAGCGCGTCGTCGATGCCTTCGAAAGCCGCGGCCTGGTCGCCGCGGTCGGCCACATCGAGCGCTACAACCCGGCCCTGCAGAGCATGCGCTCCAGGCTCGAGGCCGGCGAGCTCGGCGAGGTCTTCCAGGTGGCCACGCGCCGGCAGGGCCCGTTCCCGAACCGGATCGCGGACGTCGGCGTGGTCAAGGATCTGGCCACCCACGACCTCGATCTCACCGGCTGGGTCACCGGATCGCAGTACCACAGCGTCGCCGCGAAGACCGCGCACCGCAGCGGCCGTCCGCACGAGGACCTGGTGACGGTGCTCGGTGAACTCGACTGCGGCGTCATCGCCAACCACCTGGTCAACTGGCTCTCCCCGCTCAAGGAGCGGGTCTCCATCGTGACCGGGGAGCTCGGCTGCTTCGTCGCGGACACGCTGACCGCCGACCTCACCTACTTCGCCAACGGCTCGACCCGGACCGAGTGGG